>JACCDZ011707844.1_pt1 | contig 95584 bp, 90 predicted proteins | sample 7449551 | NCBI WGS metagenome assembly JACCDZ01 (sample SAMN15323452, study PRJNA562643) | freshwater metagenome | isolation source: river surface water | place: USA:Blue River Watershed | collected 2017-08-18
ATAACTCCGACAAATTCTCCTTCCCCAATGGTATTATTGTTATATTGTTTATCGTTCCGTTGTTCGTATTGTTTAACTGGCTGTTTATCTTCTGTAACGTCTTCGGATGGATCTTTAATGACTTCATCAGTAAATTTTTTAATTCAGATAACTCCTTTTTTATTTCTTGATTTTCCTTTTTTAAATCTTCTGTTCTATCAGATTTTTTATTATTTTCTTTACATTTTAATTCATGTCTTTTTAAATTATCTAATCGTGATAATTTTTTATTACAGAATGAACAGGCTAAATCATTTTTAATTAAATTAACTCCTTTTTGAGGTAATTTTGAGGTAAGAACTGAGGGGTTTGAGTGTATTTTGAGGGTAGCAACAGTATGATATTTTTTGATATGTAACCATCGACTTTTATATGATGAATATAGCTTATTACAATGACCACATTTATATTCCGTTCTATCTGACATTATATATATCTATCTATAGATTTTATTTTCTTAAACGTTTTTTTAATATATCTATTAAAATAGATATCTATCTTTTCTTGCGAGAGAGAGAGGACGGAGTAATTTAAAAATGGTTTATTTCGAATTATGAAAATAAATTAGAAAATAATATTTATCAAAGAAAATTCAATAAATTATTTATTCATAAAATAATTTATAATGATTTAATTTTCACATCTAATAATAAATTTTTTTCATTTGATCTATTTATATTTGTTCTCATAATTGGTAAAAATGCAAATCTATCTCCAAATATAAAATATTGTGATTTAGGAATAGGTGTATATTCTAATAAATCTATATTTGGATTTGTTGAACTAAAAGCATAACATAAATATAAATATATATACATTCTATTTAAATTACATCCCAAATAATTTGGACCATTTAAATCATCTATATAAACATCTGGTGTTGTTTTCCATAAATCCGGTTTATAATATGGTATACATCTGGCACAAATCTTTGATCTATCTGAGTCACTATTTACTGCATGTTCCCATAATTCTGAATCCAAATTAATATTTAATAAAATGTAATTAATTTTTGTATTTGGTTCTCCCATTCTAACAGCTATACTTCTAAAATCTTTACCTTGCACCCAATTTCCAACAAAAGACAAGAATAATATGTTTGTTTTTATTTTTGTATCAATACCAAGTAATTTAAAAAATTTAGTATTTAATAGTTTTAAAAAGTAAACAAATGTAGGGATTGATGCTCCAGTATCAACATAATCATAAATTATCATTCTTTTTCTATTAGTTCCTGATAAATGTTCGAATATTTTATCAACCATTACTTTATTATTTGCATAATATTCATCAATATGTTCTTCCATTAATTTTTTATAATCTTCTTTAACAGTTCCGGTCGATTTATCATACATATTTCCAGAAAATATGATGGAATTATATTTATTACCAGGACGTAATACCTCCATCATATTTTTAAATTTAGCAGCTGAATCGCCTAAAAAATAAGATTCATAAATTTGGGAATAGTCATCTATAATTTTTAAAAATATTAACAATGATGTTAAATTTTTATTTGTAAATATATACTCTTCCATTTTTAATCCTGTATGTAAACTAGCAGATTCTTTTTTAATATAACTCATGAGTTCTGTATATTTTTTTAAGATATCAACTTTATCTGCCGAACCAAGATAAGATTTTATTATTTCAACAACTTTGTTCATTTCTAAAACTGTTGTTAAACCATCGTTTGTTTTTATTAAATTAATCAATGTATCATTAATTTCTTTTATTTTCAAATAATTGTTTTTAACTTCTAATATTTTTATTTTTTTATCAACTGATGCTGCTTCATATTCATCATTTAATTCTTCAATACGAAAATCTAATGATTCTATACAGCTATTTGTTTGTCCTCCCAGTTGTTCCTTTAACTTTAAATATTTTAATTTATATTTTAAATATTTATCTTTATAATTCATTATATATATTAATATACATAAAACATACAAATAAAATAAATTTTATCTTGTTTGTATCTTTATATCTTCTATATATTCAAAATAAAAGTTTCATGTTTAAACTTTTCCAATTTTAATTCTTGAAATATCGAATTAATCAAATAATTAAAAAATTTACAATCTAGAAGTAAATATTTATGTGATATTTTATTAAACCATTCCATTATATTTGAATCTTTATATTTAATATAATAATTCATAATATCAACTTCATTATTTATTTTATTTTTATATTTTTCCAAAATTTTATTTAATTTTAAATTAGATGTTATTCTATTTTTTAATATTTTTTGATTTTTTTTATAATTTATATACTCATCTTTATCTTTTGGTATAAAACCAAAACGACCATAAAATGTATTATTATATTGAAGAAAACTTAATGATGATAACCAAATTTTTATTTCAGTATTACAATAAATAAAACTGTTATCTTTCAATTGAATAACATTAATATTTAATTTATCTTTGTATTTTTTTAACATCTTAATTGACATTTCCATAATAGAAAACCCTTTATTAAGTTCTGGCGTATCAAAACAATTATTAAATTTATTATTAGTTATACCTTCAATATATGCTTCCTTGCTTGTTTTATCAATTATAATCATTATACAATAATCATCATTAGTCTTTTTTGATGATAAAAATATTCTTATTCTATCATCTTCTAACAATGAGTCAAAACGAATTTTATTATTTTTATATTCTACCGAAAAACCACCACCTGTTAGAATATTTATATTATTATAAAATTGGGTATAGTCCTTAAAATATTTCTTCAAAAAATCGTTATGATAATATAATCGTTTTAATATAACTTGTTCCATATTATTTATAATTAGAATAATTAATTAATAAATAAATTTAGATCTGGGTTATGTTCTTTTATCTGTTGGATGATCTCCTCTCGTCCATTATAAATAGCGAATTTGATTTCTTCCTTTTTAATGTCTTTATATTCTTTCTCATCTGTCATCCTTTCTATAAACTTTGTTATTTGTTTTGATGTAAATGGTGTGATCTTCTCTTTATAATCTTCATGAAAACTTTCAATATCTGCTAGTCTATTATCTATTATAGATTCTAATAATTCGCTTTTTGTTATCGCTATAAACTTCTTACTTCCTTCATCATATTTATAGGCTACGTTGTTTTGTAAGTTTGTTATATACATACTTTTAAACTGTTTAAACTTATCCTTATCTGATATATGAACCATCTTCACCATCTCAACTACACTGTTCGCGTACTTGTTTAATAAAAATAACTTCTCTTTTTCAGATAGCACATTATTGAAGTCTTCATTACCTATTTGAATTACAATATTATTATTAACATCTCCATTTACTATATTATTTCCTAATTGGTTATTTATCTTCTGTAATTTTTTAGGATGGATCTTTAACGACTTCATTAATAATCTTTTTAATTCAGTTAACTCCTTCTTAATTTCTTCCTTCTCCTTTTGTTTGGTCTTCTAATTTTTTTTCTAGTTTATTATCTTCTGTTTGACCTTTACATGTTTTTTCATGTCGCCAACGAGTTTGTCTTGAATTAAACTGTTTATTACAATGTTTACAAGATTTTGTTTTATCTACTTCTTTATTAATTATTTCTGTTACATTTTTGTTACATTTTGTTACATTAGATGTTACATTTGTTACATTTTTTGTTACTATACTATTATGATATTTCTTGACGTGATTACTTCTAGATGCATAACTAGCATATTCTTTATTACAGTGTTGACATATAATTACCATTCACTTAAAATAAGTATATAAATATAGTAGATTTTATTTTCTTATATGTTTTTTAAGTGAGTTCACTCAAGTGAAGTTCACTTTTTCTAGCGAGAGAGAGAGGACGGTGTAAATATAACTTTTTTAAAAAAGGTTTTCATCTTATGAATGTTTATTATATTATGTAATTATTTATATAATATAATTATGAATATATCATTAGTATCTTTTAATTAATGATTTATGATCTTTTGATACAAATGCACCATAACCATATTTCATATTTGGACCAGTCATATAAATTTCATTAATTATTTCAAAAGCATCTTTTTCAACTGCTAATTTCATACTATATGTACCAATATTTAAACCTCTAACTAATGCATCTAATGATAAGTTATATTTTTTAATTTTATTTTTATCATAGGATTTTTTGAAATATTTCTTTTCTTCATAAATTTCTGTAAATTTAGAATATGATAAAGTTCCTGATATCCCTAAAGTTTTCATATTAATTGTTATTTTTTCACCTTTGTAAACAATTGTTATTGTGTTGAAAAATGTTGCTTCTTTAATTTTTTCTTTCATTTTACTTTTCTTTAATGTTAAAAAAGGTAATTTAGATGCGAAACCTGTCACTCTAATTTCATCTTCTTTATTTTCATAGAGTAAAAAATCTGCTATAAAATTTGGTAAATCGTAATGAACACCATTATAAGTTATTATATGAGGGTCACCATATCCATTAGGTCCAGACCCTGTATATAATGTAACAGTATATCCATCAAAACTTACTGGTGGAACTGTCCAACTAATTGCATTTGCGCTAGAAGCATAATATATTTTTAAACCTAATCCTGGCGTAAAAAAACTAGTATATACACTACCCCCAAAAACGTTATCGCTATAAAAAACTACTTCAATTAAAGATAGACATCCAACAAATATATTATAAGGAATAACAGTACCCATAGATGTTAAAGTTGTAGGTAAATAAACATATTTCAAATTTAGACAATCTTCAAAAGCAGAATTACCTATAAAATTTACTAAAGTATTAACCATATTTGCTATTGTTAATCCAGTACCTTTAAAAGCATTACTACCTATAAAAGTTAAATTTGGAGGAAAAAAATTATTCACAGATTTAGCATTAAAATTTAAATTTGAACACCCTTCAAAAGTTCCATCACCAAATGTTGTGAAATTATTTGGGAATGTTATGTTTATTAAACTTGTACAATCTTTAAAACAATTATTACCCGTTCCTCCTACTGTAGTATTTCCAAGGTCAATCGATTGTAAACTTGTACATCCGCTAAAACAATCATTACCTAACGTAGATGTAAGAGTATTTGGTAAACTAATTGACACTAAATTTACACAATTCTGAAATAAATTAGCTGGTAATGATGTGAATTTAGAAGGTATTACTACATTTGTAATATTCATACCTGAAAACATATTAGGTTGTAACACATCAACATTATTCATTATGGAATCTATATTAGTTAAGTTTGTTCCTTCTAAATATCCTACTCCATATTGTAATTTAGCTGTATTTGCAGGTAAAATAAAAGATGTCACGTTTGTACAATTTTTAAAACAATAATCTTGTATAAATTGCAAATCAGTTATACCTGTTAAATTAATCTCTGTAAAAGTAGTGCAACCTTCAAATGCAGACACTCCTAATGTAACTAAATCAGGCATTACACTAAAATCAATATTTTGTAAACTTACACAACCTTTAAACATTTCTGCTCCAATAACAGTAGTTGCTGGATTAAATGTCACAGTTTGTAATTGAGAATTCATGAATATTGAATTATTAAAATTAGTTACATTAATTACCGATAAATCTATTGTTGTTAGACCTGTTCCAATAAAGCATGCTGAACCAAGGGATACAATATTTGGTGTTAAAGATATTGAACTTAAAGCAGCACAATTCATAAAACAGTTATTTCCTATAGTTGCTAAATTTGTTGGTAAAGTAACTGATGATAAAACTGGACATGTCCAAAAACATGATTCTGGTAAATCTGTAATTGCTGTTGGTGAAAAATTTATTGTTGTAAGACTATTATTTGCAGAAAAACAACTAGTTCCTATTGTAGTTAATGAAGTAGGTAATGTAATACTAGCCAAATTAGAGCATATGCTAAAACAATCTTGTCCTAAACTGACGAAACCTTCTGGAATATTTATTGATGTTAAACTTGTACAATTTTGAAAGGATGCAATTCCAATTGTAGCTGAAGAATTTGGATTTATTGGAAAAATTAAATTATTTAAAGATGTACAGTCTCTAAATGCTTCATTGCCGATTGTATTTAAAAATGAATTACTTAAATCAGCTTTTTCTAATTTTGCACATAATCTGAATGCATTTCCATTTATTTGTTGTAAATTAGCCGAGGCAACAAAACCTGATAAATCAGGACAATTGTAAAAAGCATATGGTTCTATTATTTCCGTATTTGAATTTGTCAAATCAACATAAGTTAAACCGGTCTGTTCAAATGCATTTGGATAAATTCTTTGACAATTATTAGGGAAAATAAAACTTGTTAGAGAAGTGCAACCAGTAAATGCACCGTTAAAAATAGTTGTAACTACGGTTAATGAAAAATCTAAACTAGTTAAACTTGTACAATTCATAAAGCTGGTTTCTCTCAAATTTTCTAAAGTATTAGGAACTGTAAAGTTTTCTAAACTTGCACATCCATAAAATGCACCTTCGCCTATAGTTATTAAATTAGCAGGTAATGTTAATGTTTGTAAATTAGTGCAATTATAAAAATTACCTGCAGTAATATCTGTTATCGCTGTGTTACCTAAATCTATACTTGTTAGTCCTGAACTTGCAAAACAACTACCATCTAATGTTGTTAATGTTACAGGTAAATCTAAACTTGTTAATGCAGAGCAACCACGGAAAGCTTCAAAACTTATAATATCTAATTGTGTACCAGTTAAATCTAAACTAGATAAAGAAGTACATTCTTTAAATGTACCCTGTCCCATACTTTGAAATGAAGCGGGAAAAGTTATCGATGTTAATGAATTACAATTAAAAAATGTATTTTGACCAGTACTAGTTAAAAAAGCAGGTAAAATAACATCTGATAAATCATGACAATCTTGAAAAACACTTGTTCCTAAAGACAAAAGTGCTGTATTTGTTAAATCAACGTTAGTTAATCCTGAAACATAAAAAGCACCAGTACCTAAATAATTTAAGTTTGTTGTATCATTAAAATTAATTGAATTCAAATAATCCGTATTACCAAAACAATATTCGCCGATTGTTTCTAATGTTGATGGAAATGTAATTGTTGCTAATGAATTACAGTAATTAAAAGCATAATCTCCAATTGTTGTAAGTATAGTTGGCGATAAATCTATATTATTTATTTGTGCATTAAGAAATGCTCTTTCTCCAATTGTAGTTAAAGAACTACATAATGAAAAATCAACTGATGTTAACATTCCACAATAAGCAAAACCTGATACGTCTATTGTTGTTAATGAAGCAGGTAATGATACAGATTGTAATTGAGAACATGTGGCAAAAGCTCCTGTATTTATAGTAGTTAATTGAGTGTCTACTAAATTTAATGCTGTTATTCCAATATTATTAAAACAATTATCACCTATTATTGTTAATGAAGTACAATTATTAAAAGTAATATTATTTAAATTAAAACAATCTTGAAATGCAGAATTTCCTATCGATGTTAATGATGTACATAAAGTTAAATCAACATTTGTTAATCCATCCATATTTTGAAATGTTGAATTTCCTATTGTTTGTAAAGTAGTAGGCAATGAAACTAACATAACATTATTACAATCATAAAAAGCTTGATTACCTATTGAAGTAACTGATGTAGAACTTAAATCAATTACGTTGAAAGCAACATTACCATAACAATACATAAATACATCATCACCTATTGTAGTTAAGGTGCTAGGAAAACTCATATTTGCTAATTGTGCACAATTTTTAAATGCTCCTAATTTTATTTCAGTTAAATTTAGTGGTAAATTTACCAAAGTTAAAGATAAACAACCATAAAATAAGTAATCTTCAATCACAGTTAATGCTGTTAATCCAGATAAATCAATAGAAACCAAACCAGTGCAATCTTGAAAACAAGATTTGCCTATAGAAGTTACTTCAGCTGGTAAAGTTACACTTGTTAAGGATGTACAATGTAAAAATGCAGATTCACTAATATGTAAGTCAGGAGAACCAGATGGTATTGTTATTGATGATATTGCTGAAAATGCAAAACAATTATTACATATATCTGTTAATGTTGATGGAAAATCTAGTGTTGTTAATCCAGTACAACTGCTAAATGCGGATTCCCCTAATATTGTCAAATTAGTAGGTGAAAGATCTACATTATTTAATAATGGTAAACCATCAAAACAACCAGTACCAATATATTCTAAAGTTGATGGAAATGTGATTGAATATAAATTATTACATAATATAAAACAATAATTATTTAATGTGGTAACTCCTTCCGGTATTGTAAAAGTAGAAAATTTGCATTGATAAAAAGCATTTGTATCTATAGTAGTTAAAGTAGATGGTAAATTAACTGAAGTTAAATTATAACAACCTTGAAACATCCCTTCTGTAATCGTTGTTATTGCTGTTGTACCTAGAGTAACATTGTCTAAATTTGGACAATTCAAAAATATTTCTTTACCTAATGTAGTTATAGTACTGGGAAATGTTACTGAATATAATGCAGTGTTTTCAAAACAATTATCTCCAATAGTTGTTAAACTAGAAAAAGAAAGTTCTTGGATAAATACCATATTTGCAAGTGCAGTGCACCCTTGAAAACAATTATCGCCTAATGATAAAATACCAGAATTTAAAACTACACCAGTTAAATTTGTAAAATCCTTAAACAAATTTGGTCCTAAACCTGTAATAGGCACCATATTAATAATTTCAGGTATTATTGCAATAGTTATATTTGGATCAGCATATGCTGTTATTACACCATTTATATCTACGGTAGCTTGAGTTTCATCAAATGGAACTTCGGTTTTTGGAGCAAATTTTCCACTAATTTTAGATGTGCAAGACACCGTTAAACCTTTACTAAATTTTAGTGCAATTTCATTTAAACTTTTACTTGGCATTAAATAATCATAGAAATAATTATAGATTTGTAAAATTTTATATCACAATAAATAATCGTTTTGAATTATTAGATGTTGCTTACAGAAAATATGTATCTGAAAACGATAGTGTCTATAAAAATAAATACATTAAATACAAAACAAAATATTTAAATTTAAAAAATAGTATGATGTAATAAAATTATATAAGTTAATATAATGGCAAGTTTTCCAACAAAAGGAAAACTAGATTTATCTGGTAAAAAGAAGAAGAAACAATTCGTTTTCCCAGAATTAGAATCACCTAAAATGACAGGAATTATAGAATTAGATGATTTTGGTTCTGTTCCATTAGCTAGAACTAGTAGTGCTGATGTTTTAAAATTAGATTTAAATGCTAGATTACAAGAATTATCTCCTTTATCTTCACCAAGAAATGTCAAGAAAGAAGCTTCTGCTTTAGAAATTAGTCTTGGATTATTATCAGAAGACCCTACTTTAAGTGAAGAAAGAAAACAAGACAGTATTATTAATTTGTTTTCTGATGCTGTCAAAAGATTAGAAACTAAAAGAAAAACTCCAGAAGGAGCATGTTATGACCGTTCACCAAACTTATCTAATGCAAGTAAGAAACCTTTAGTTACAATAACTGATAATGCCCAAATGTTAAATTATCATTATGTTTGGTTTGCTAAATCATTTAAATTTGATGACATGAATCCAGAAATGGAAGAAGATATATTAGAAAATTTTGTATTAAAATATTCATTTCCTATTTGTCATGCAGCCAAAGATATATTAACATCAGAAGAAAAAAAAGCAATAGTTGATAATGAATATTTATTTATAAAACAAAAAGTAGAAGAAAAATATCCTCAAATAAAATTTGTTCAAATTCCAAGATTGTTGTATGATTTAATATTAATTCATTCTATTAAAAGTCATACATTCGATCAATTATTTACAGGAATTGAGATTGATGCAACTGATTATACTGGATTAATTACTAAAATAGGAAGAAAGACCCGTTTAAATTTGGAGACAATGTTTGAATTAAATGATTTGATTCATTCTTATATATATAAAAAAATACGCGCCTCTTCATTATTATTAGATGATTTTGAAAAAAGACGTGATTTATTTATTACATTATTTGTTTCTCTTTTTTCAGATATTGAACAAGGTATCATAGAAGGGAATTTAAAATTTAGTTTAACCCCTCATTCATTTAAAGTAAAACAAAATGAAAATTTTTATACAGATGATTTTAATTTTGATAGATTCAAAACTATATTATTTCAATCATATTTGTTAGATATGGGTTATATGTATGATATTAGTGATGATACATATAGAGTTAATAAAGACACCGATAAGTTCATCTTAATCAGAGGCGATTCAGGTTCTTGGGATGCTATTTGGGCTAATAAACCAGTTAGAAGAGCTCATAGTAGTTCATACAATACTGCTTTAATGAATGCTATTTATTCAGATGCAACTGCCGCAACTTTAAATTATTGGAGACCCACATGTAATAAAAAATATTATGTAATAAAGAAATTTATTTATGGTGATGATAGTGAATCTGATAAAATTTTCTTTATTCCTCCTATTCATCCTATATTATTATTATTTAGCAAAGGTGAATTTTGGCACGCAAGAACTAAAGTTGGAAAAGATTTTCCTAAGGAACCAGGAGTTGGAGGTATATTTTCTAAAGATGATATTGAATGGGGAACAGTTGAAAAACCATTGCCTGATTTTTTAATCTCTACTTTTACTATGGATGAAATTGAAAGAACATATGTTGAAAATTATGTTGACTTACCTGCTGCTTTACATGTTGTTCACAGTGAATATAATAAATATTATAATTATAAATCAAAATATCTTAAATATAAAAACAAATATTTAGCATTGAAGAATAAATTAAATTTTTAAATTACAACAAACTAAACCTCAAATTTAATATAAGGTTCACTAGTCAGTTTATTAAAAAATGATTTATATGTTTCGCCAAAGAATAAATCATTTTTTACGATAAAAACATCATCAATGAAATAATCATCTTGATGAACAAATTCTATCACCATTTTCTTATCATTATTTCTATGTTTTATTTCTACTTCCACTAAGTTATCTCCTTTCCTGGTTACAGTAATTTCATGGTCTGTTTCACACTTGTTTACTGTATCGAAAAGGTCTGAAAGGAAATTATAAAAATTTACTTTTTGATTGTCAACATATTTATTTAGTTGAGCTTCATCCATACCATAAAGGTCAACAAATTGTTGCTGAAATTCTCCAGTAAGAAACATTTCTGGATTCATTTGTTCTAGCATACCATCTTCAAAAGCTTGGCTGATTGCTATTTGACATAGTTGGCTATCTTTAGTAGCTTTCCAAACTTCTTTCCAATTATCGGGTAGTTTATCGTAAATACTATCTGATTCAGAAGACATTAACATATTATAATAATTATTAAATTATTATAATTCAATTTTTTTAATTAATTAAAAAAATTAGATGAACATTTAAGTGAATTCAATTTTTATTTTTTATAGATGAAATAAGGAATTAAATATATTACTAATATTAATAAAGCAATATTGTTATATTGTTGTTGTCCTTTGAAATACATAGCTAATAAACATGAACCAATAACCATACCAGAATCTGCTAAGATAATTTTAGCTCCATTTTCTTTAGCATAATCACTATATATATCTAATACTGTGTTTCCACCTTTATGAGGTTCAATAAAAAATCTATATAATAAATAGTCATGGATTACTTGAACAATTACTGCTACTGCTGTAAATTTTAATGGTGTAAATTCAATATTGTAATTTGTAAATATCCATCTAGTTATTAATAAACCAATTATAATAATCAAAATATCCAATGCTACAGCTGTCATACCTAATCTATCATACCAAACATTGATTTGTGTTCCAAAATAGTCACTATATTTTGCAATTAAAATAACAATAAAATCCACTATAGCAACAGCTAAAAATATAGGGATAATATCATCATTATTTTTAAAGTTAGCAATATTCTCTAACATATACAGATACTTAGATTTTTTTATATTTATTTATAATGTTAGATGATAAAAGTACAAATAATGATAATAATGATTTAGAAAATACCAATTTAGTTTGGGGTAAATTATTTTGGGGTAAGAATGTTGATAATATGTTAGCAAGATGGTGCGACGAAGCTAAATGTTATGAATGGATGCATTCAGAATCATATGATAAATATAGTAAATTATCAAGAAGATTTCTTTTAATATTAAACATTTTATCTGCCTTATCGGGTATAAGCAATGTTATTTCTGGGAACTTTAATATTGATGGATTTCAATTAGCTTGGATTTTTGGTAGCATAACTATAATTATATCTTCTGTTAATTTCCTTCAAGATAAACTAGGTTACCAACAAAAAGCTGATTTACACCAAAGATTATCTACTAATTGGTGTATAATTAAAAATAAAATCGAAGAAATAGTCTACTTACCTTACACTGCAAGACGTGATTGTAGAACATTTTTGAAAATGATTAAAACAGATATCAATCAAAATATTTTAGATGGAAATAATTTGATTCCTGATGAAATAAAAGAATTATGTTATACTAAATTTAAAGATGTTCCTAATTTTAATATCCCAGATATTTGTGGTCAGGTGGAACACACGAAAATTTATATAGGAGATGAATATCATAAAATATAATTATAATAAAAGCAATGCTGGTGGAACTTGATAAGGCTTAGTTGGAATAACAGCTTCTTTAGGAATATGTCCGATTATTGGAATAGATTGTTTATCTTCAATTGATGCATAAGGAACGCCTACGCCATTTGCTGCAACAACACCGTTTTGTTGATCATTTATTTCTAAACTTTTTCCCATTATTTTACATAACTCTCTTTCAAAATTATTAAAATCTTCTATTGTTTTCACTTTATTAAAATAGATTTGCATACTATTTATTTTTTGATGTTGAACATAGCCAATATCAATTACTTGACTTAATTTATTCATTTTATCTAATACATCTGTTTCATTAATATAGCTATTTTGTAGACTTCTAATAACATTGGATAAGAATAAATAAAAATTTGATGTTGTATATAGATTTTCTGGTTTAACATAATCTTCTAAATTATTATTTTGAATCAAAGCATAAATTTTATTATTGTATTCTTCCCATTCTTTTACTATTGATGCATCTTCTTTTAGAATTTTATCATAAGTGTTTTTACATTTTTTAATTTCTATTTCGATTTTTGGTATGTCTTCTTTCAATAATCTAATAGTTTGTTGCATAAAGATTTCATCTTTATCTTCTCTTTTTTCCAATCTTTCAATGTCTTGTAGTATACTTTCTTTTTTCTCTTCTAATGTTTTGACTTTTTTCTTATCTCTGTGTGCATTAGTTACTTGCATTGTATAAAATTCATGTCTATAATAAATATCATCCGAAGGACGCCATTTATTTGGATCAGGTGTGTATTTGTTGATTAATACATTATTATTTTTATTAAGGTCTAATTTCAAAACTTCATTTTTATTTTCTGGAGTGAATGTTATAGTTTTTGCTTTACTATTTCCAATACCCATATTAAATATTTAATAAGGATATTTCTTTAGATAATTATTTTTTAGATGTATTCATCTTTTTTGTATTAAAGGAATTTTGTGACTATCGTCTACTCGTCGTCACTATCGCCACCGAGGAGCGCGAAGGCGTTCTTGGTGTTGAGGAGGGCCCGGGGTCGAATCTCAACATTCGGCTTCACACGCTCGCGAACCACCTGGCTCTCCTTGCTCTCATTGTTCGTTGTCTCGGGAACCGTGGTCGTTGTAGGAGCAGGAGAGGAGGTCTTGGGCTCCTGGCGCTCCATCTTGGCAACACGCACCTTGAGGAAGTACTTGACCTTGTTCTTCTCCTCCACTTCCTGCTTGGAGATGGTGACAAAGAAGCCCTTGCCGATCTTGTCGACAATCTGCTTGACCGCGTAGGAGCGGAAGCTGTCGAAGTCGGCCTTGTCGGCGATGATGGCGCGGATGGGGGCGCGTGTGATGTCCACGTTGGCGATCACACGACCTGCCCAGTCGTGGCGACGGCTGGCATCCTTGATGGAGCCAACGAGGCTCTCGTTCGGGATAATGTTAGCCCGCACGAAAGACTCGGCGATAGTAGTATTGGCATTCACAGAAGTGTTCTGGGAAGACATACCAATTATATGTTACTGTTAGACAATTAGATTTTCAATTTTTTTTTATATAAATAAATTTAAATTAATATTATTTACCCCCATCTTCTCCACCAATTACGATAAACTATCCAAGCTACATTACCATTAAAACGATAGGCTCTATAATTATTATATAATTGAATATTTCTTGTTGTTGCACTGGTTTTAGATTTTTTTTTTTTTATTTCAATATATATTTCCAATGTTCCATTTGTTAAATTAAATTTAAAATTAGGTGATGATGCTGAATATGTATAAAAAATTCTATCATCCGTATTAATTATAATTCTAAATGTCTTATTACCTACACGATTATTACTTGTATTAGCTATAGCAGCAAATGCAGAATAAGTTGTATGAACATTGAATGAAGCTAAACTTGTTTGAATAGTTGAGTTATCACTATTATAAATATTAGTTAAGGGGGTTAATAAATTCAAATTTAAAATATTAACATTAGATAAAATAAATGAAGTTGGTGGTGATGAACCATGATAACTTGATAATAAATAAGCTACTTGATCTGGTCCGGGTAAAGCAGGAGGTATTGCTGTAGAAGGTTCAATTGAAGTAATATTAGTAACAGCATAAAATTTATTTATAGTTAATGTACTATTAGAACCAAGAAATTTACCTGCAATAATACCTGAACCATAATGCATACTACCATTAAATAAACAATAAGAATTGGTTATTGTAACATTTTCTGATATACCAGAACCAACGAAAGCACCAGAACTTTGACCTAATGTTTTGTCACCAGTTAATGAATTATTATCACTTACAACAGTATAACAATTAGTAATATTATATACATTTCCTGAATTTAAAGCCATATATCCAATTAATGAACCTGCATTTCCGCCAATTTTACCAAATACTTTTACAGAACAATTATTAAATTCTATTTTAGTATTATTATTATCGCCATCTGAGTTATTTGCTAAACCACCACCTAAATAATTTATATTTCCATTTAATTCTAAATGACAATTTTCAAATTTAACATATCCAGTTACTTTGGCTAAACCAACCTGGATATCAACCGAAGATTTAATCTTAAAGTTTTTTATGATAGTTGGTTTATTATTACCAACGTATTCATTACCTACAAAAAATAAACCATTAAAACTAACATCAGTAATGGTTACTGTTTTATTATTACCATCAATTACAACTTGTTTATCATTATTGCTATGTTTTATATCTTTTCTATCAAAAGTATTAGTAGAAAAATTATTTTTTAAAGTAAATGTTCTTATTACACCTGTATCCGTATAATCAAAATCAGCACCTAGTGCTCCAACACCGGGTAAAACTCGAATACCTAATGACATTATTAATAATTAGTTTATAAATTATATAAATAAATTTAATTCTGGATTGTTTACCTTAATTTGATTAATTATTTCTTCTCTACCATTATAAATAGCAAATTTAATTTCTTCTTTTTTAACATCTTTATATTCCTTTTCATCATTCATTTTTTCTAAAAAACAGGTAATTTGTTTTGCTGTAAATGGTGTAATTTTATCTTTATAATCGCAGTAAAATTCTTCAATATCACCTATACGATTATTAATAATTGATTCTAATAGCTCTGTTTTTGTTATAGCAATAAATTTTTTGGTTTTATCATCATATTTATATGCTACATTGTTTTGTAAATTTGTAATATACATACTTTTGAATTGTTTGTATTTGTCTTTATCCGATACATGAACTAATTTAACTAATTCAGTTAAACAATTACCATATTTAGATAATACATTCATTTTTTCTTTATCTGTTAGTAATTCAGATAAGTTTTCTTTACCTAATGGTATTATATTAATGTTATTAATTGTTCCATTATTAATATTATTAGTTTCGTTATTTAATTGGTTATTAATTTTCTGTAGAGTCTTAGGATGGATTTTCATTGATTTTAATAATAGTTCTTTTAGTTCAACAATTTGGTTTTCTAGCTTTTCATTTTGTTTTTTAATTTCATCAATCTCAATTTTATTATTATCTTTTGGTTTGCATGTTTTTTCATGTTTAGATTTTGAAGATCTATGTTTATATTCATTATCACAATTTTTACATTTATAAAGATTAACTTTGCTAACATTTACTAACTTTTGGCTAACATTATTACTAACATCAATGCTAACATTTGCTAACTTTTGACTAACATTATGATTGTGGTATTTTTTGATGTGTAACCATCTACTTTTATATGATGAATATAACTTACTACAATGTTCACATTTAAAGTCTAATCTATCTGCCATTATATATATCTATCTATAGATTTTATTTTCTTAAACGTTTTTTACTATATCTATTAAAATAGATATCTATCTTTTCTAGCGAGAGAGAGAGGACGGTAGAAATTAAAAAAAATTAATAAAATGAATATAAATTATTTACCATTTATGCATACGTAATACATTTAATGCCTTATTATTATCTTTCGGACATAATGTAAATTCACGAGGGATGTTTTCTACTGAATAACCAGCTAGATTATTATGATTAAGATTTATAACTTCGCATTTTTGGTCTCCAAGATCTATTTGAAAAATATGAGTAATTAAATTCATATTAATAATATAATCTTTTTTAATATTACCATCTACTGTTTTGTTAATTTCTAGAAATGACATTACAAGTATTATTTCTCAAATAAATAAATTATAAATCAATTTTTAATTATAAATTAATAATACTTCTTTCAATTTCGTTACCATTATTATAATTAACTTTTATACATAACTGTCCATTATAATCCCATGATTGAAATAATCCATTTATCTTACCATTATCATATGTAAGTTCTAAATGTTTAATACCATTATCATACCATTCTTGATATAAACCATTTTGTATCCCATTAATATAATGGCTCTTTATGTATAAATGTCCATTAGAATACCAAGACTGATATAATCCGTCTTGTTTTCCGTTATCATAATTAAATTCTCGTTCTAACTGTCCATTATCATGCCAAGACTGATATAATCCATGTGGTTTCCCATTAATATAATTAACTTGTATATTTAATTGTCCATTATCATGCCATGATTGATGTAATCCAATTTCTTTTCCATTCACACTATTGTACTTTAGATATAACTGACCATTGTAGTGCCATTGTTGAAGTAATCCAATTATTTCTCCATTAACAAAATTAACTTCTATTTGTTTTACTCCATTATTATGCCATTCCTGTAATAATCCATTTTGTTTTCCATTAACATATTTAACTTCTATACTTTTTATTCCATTATTATACCATGATTGAAATAGTCCATCCATTTCACCGTTGATATAATTAACTACAACACTTTTTATTCCATTATCATACCATTCTTGATACAAACCATTTTCTTTCCCATTAATATAATTAACTTCTAATTTTTTTATTCCATTATCATACCATTCTTGATACAAACCATTATCTATTTTTTTACCGTATAATTCAGCTACTCTTTTTGTAAGGAAAAAATGAATACCTTCGGCACATACTTTTTCACTATTATAATTATAATATGGTTCTTGAATTATATTACCCACTATATATTTTATAGATTTTTTATTATAGATTGAACTTCGTGCAGAATTATATTCGTTTCCATTTTCATCTTCAATTTTTAATACTTTAACTTTATTGGCTCTATGTTTAGCAGTTTCTTTAAAAACAACTGATGTTCGATTAATATTTGTTAAAGCATTATTTGGGATTTCGAGTGTGATAATAACGTTATTATTACCACATTTAGCTTTCTTGTAACCAATCAATGTTAATTTATTAATAGTTATTAAATAAATAATGATTTAATCAATTTTTGTATAAATAAATTAACTCCAATCAATAACTACATAAGTTGAAAGCATATCAGACTCAATTAAACAATCTGGAAATCTTTCTTTTAACTTTTCTACTATTTTTTTAGTTACCTTTTTAACATCTTCATTATTTCCAATTGCTTGATAATTATTCACTCCCACATGAATATTTTGAATATTATAACTATTATACATAACATTACTAAGTTCGCCTGGAACACCACCCCCTCTTGGAGAGTTTTCTTTGAAATAATATACAAATTTTTCATCCTTTTTCATATTATATCCTGAATTTTTCATAACAATAATATTTTGTAAAAATTTATTTGTAATATCATTAGTAAAATGTTCAACTGTTTTTTCATAAACAAAGGCTTTTATTTTTTCATAAATATTATTCATAAAATCTTTACTTTTAATTTGTTCTTTTGTTAATGGGAAATCTACCAGATTATTAAATGTATTCATTGATAATTATAGTTTCTATTAAAAATTATAATTCATCAATTTTTGTATAAATTAATTAATTCCTTAGAAGATATAACTTGGTTTCTTTACTATCAACTTCAAAATCTTTTGAAAATGCATAGTCTTCTGCTGACATTTCATATGTTGTAATTTCAATTGGAACTCGTGTGATATGCTTGATATAATCCATGTATTTCATTACAATTTCAACATACTCATTTTCTTTCATTACAAGACGGAGGGAATCGTATGCATGGAATCCACCATATTTGCGAGCACGTTGAAAGTTAGTCGCAATTGTTTTAGCGATAAATAATTCCTCTGTGGTCTTATCAGAATTGATATCAACTTTAACTTTGAGTCGGTTTACAATATCCTCTTCGACTTTCATTGTTTGGGACTCGGAATCTTCAATAACTTGATGAACAGTGACTAGTTCATTGGTTACTGGTTTATCATTGAATACCAGTGAATAATTTCCTTTAAACATATTTTCAAGTTCAGATTGTTCAAGGGAACCAATAAATTTTTCAAAGTCAGATTTCTTTTCTCTGAATAGTTTACCAACGTTTTTAACATTGAGTGCAAATACATATTTGTATTTAGTCGTCTCGTATTTCTTATATTCCATATCAATTGCATTTATTTCATTTAGAATGTAATTATCAACACGTTTGAGAAGTTCAATCTTGTCATCATCTGAATATACCTGAATTGTTTTCAGCGGGCGACGCACTTGAATAGTATTAGTATTACGAACCTTACGAACCATTTCAATAACACTAAACATTGTATTAATCATTTTGATATCATCATCATCAATGTTATATTGTTCGATATTAACTGAATTTACATTTGTAAGATGCACTGAAATAGGTTTTTCATATGGATTTAGTCCATTAGTATCTTGATAAATTGTTTCACTTAGGAATGGTAAAATAGGACTGAGATAAATACTTAGCACATACAGAACTTTGTGAAGAGTGCTGAGTGCCATTTGACATCCAAGTTTATCGATATCATCTTCGTCTTTTCCTTTGATAACATCGCGGTTTAGACGAATGTAACCATTATTCAGATCATCAATAAATTTTACAAGAAGATCATTGATGGGATTAATCTTGTAACCATTGAGAAGTTGACTGTATTTCTGAATGAAAACATATAGCTTCTTGAGAATCCACTTATCAAAAGGACGATTGGATTCAATCACTTCAAATGGTTTGGTCATTTCATATACTTTGAGATATTCTTGGAAAAATGCCAGACTGTTTGTTAGTGGGAGAACAACTGTTTGTAGAACTTCGCGAACATCATTGTTATTGAAACGTAGTTCAGAAGCCATAGTTGCTCCAGACATTAGTAGATAATAACGCAGACTATCTGCACCAAATTGTTTTACTACATCCATTGGGTCAGGGTAATTCTTCAGACGTTTACTCATCTTCTTTCCATCGGAGGCCAAGACAAGACCATTTACAATTACATTTTTGAAAGGAGAACGGTTCTCAAGAATTGTTCCAATCACAAGTAGCGTATAAAACCAGCCTCGTGTTTGGTCTAGGCCTTCTGCAATGAAATCAGCAGGATAACCAGTTGTAGGTGAAGCAAATGGTACACTTCCTGATTCAAACCAGCAATCAAGAACTGTTTCATCGCGGATATATTCTTCACCTTCATAATTAATTACTAGTTTATCAACATGGTGACGGTGAATATCAGTTACAGTAGTTCCTGTAAGTTCTTCTAGATGTTCTTTACTCTTGACAACAAGAACTTTACCTGACTTTGATTTCCAAATAGGAATAGGTGTTCCCCAGTAACGATTACGAGAAATACACCAATCACGAGTGCCTTCTAGCCATTTGTGGAAACGACTATTACCAACATGTTCAGGCACCCAATTAATTCCTTTATTAATTTCAATCATTTGGTCTTTAATTGATTCTACATTTAGGAACCAACAACGAACAGCTTTATAAATTAGTGGAGTATCAGAACGCCAACAGAAAGGATAGCTATGTTCGTAATCGAAAATAATTACAGATGATTTTTTCTTTTGTAGATCCTTGATAACCAGCTTACTCATTTCACGAAAATGAAGACCATTAAAATCTCCACAATTGATTCCATTACCATTATCATCAATATGAAGAAATAGAGAGTTTAGTTCTTTGGTAATTAGTTTATTTTTGATACAAACGTTATAGTCATCCTCACCGAATGCGGGAGCAATATGAACTACACCAGTTCCAGAATCATCAAGAACAAAATCATCTTCTACTACATGATATGTGTCCTTTCCAACAAAATTATAAGGTGGTTCATATTCTAGACCAACTAATTCGCTACCTTGAACTTCACTGATTACTACAATATCTTCAGTCTTGAGTTTTGATTTGAGAAATTCAACACGACTCTTGGAGATATAATATAATTCTCCTTGATATTCAATCAGTGAATAAGCGATATTCTTGTTTACACACAGACAATAATGTGAGGGTAGAGTCCATGGGGTTGTGGTCCAACTTAGAATATATTTGTTATCATTATCTTTCAGTTTGAATTTTAGGATTACTGTGCGGTCAGTAATATTTTGATAATTACTAGAAGCTTCAAAGTTTGCGAGTGGTGTAGTGCATGCAGTTGAATACGGCATAATTTTTACACCTTCATAAATCAGACCCTTTTCGTAAATCTTAGAAAACACTGTCCAAACCTTGGACATAAAATCAGTATCCATTGTTTTGTAATCATTATCAAAATCAACCCAACGACCTAGACGGGTCATAATAGTTTTCCAATCATCGGCACAAGACATTACAATTCCACGACAAGCTTCATTGTAATTATCAATACCATAATTTAGAATTTGGTCCTTGGTTTTAATACCAAGTTTCTTTTCAATTTCAAATTCAATTGGGAGACCGTGACAATCAAAACCAGCACGACGAGGCACACAATATCCATTGATTGTTGCCCAGCGACTGATAGTGTCTTTGATGTTTCCGGCTAAGATATGGCCATAATGTGGTAGGCCAGTAGCGAACGGAGGGCCGTCATAGAAAATGAAATGTTTTCCATCGCGGTTGTTATCAATTGACTTTTGGAAGACATTGTATTCATTCCAGAAATCAACGTGTTGCTCCTCCTTTTGAGTAATATTATATGACTTTCCCTTAAAAGCAGACATAAATAATTATATATTATAATAATAACAAATATATTCAATTTTTCTTTACGTAAGAATAAGAAATATTTCTTATTATTATCCTGATTTTCTTTGAAAATCACGTTTGTTAAAATATAAAGAAAAATAAAAGTTGAATAAAAATGTAATTTTATAATTAATATCATTATAATGAACAAATGGCTACACTTTTCAATTAAACCAATTACTTCTATCAAAGAAACGGATAAACAAAATAAATTTGAGTTAAAGCCATATGGTTTATGGTTTAGTCTCAACAATGATTGGAAAGATTGGTGTTCCAAAGAAGGTTTTATGGAATATGATGATAATTTAACTTACACATATGAACTAACGCTAGATGAAAGTAAATTTTATACTATCGATTCATTTGAAAAACTTTTAGAGTTTGAAGCAAAATATAAATTTGGAAGATATATAAATTGGGTTGAAGTTTCTGAAGATTACGATGGGTTAATCTTCAAAAATTATCATAAAATTAAAAAAGAATTAAGATTAGAAGATGAACTATTTAATTCTCTATGGTATTATTCAATAGATGTTAATGGTGGTGTAGTTTGGAATCCATCAAGTGTCAAAGAATTTGTTTTATTAAATAAATAATTTATATTTCTAAATCATTGACCTTTTTAATTTTTTCACGAGAATTATATAAGAATAACTTTAATTCTTCCTTCTTAATTCCTTTAAGCTCATCATCATTATTATTCATTCTATCAATAAATCTTTTAACTATCTTACTCGTTTCTGGATCTAATTTATCATCAAAATTATCGTAAAATTGTTCAATATCAAGCATGCGACAATCAATTAAATCATCAAGTAACTCACTTTTATTAACAGCAATAAATTGGTTATTTTTTTTATCAAACTTATAACCAATCGTATTTTGTAAATTTGTTATGTAAACATTTTTGAACTGTTTGTATTTATCTGATATATGAACCAAATCAACTATTTCTTTCAAACCATTTCCTCTTTTATTTAATATTCTTAGTTTTTCTTTATCCGTTAAAACATCATTAAGGTTTTCATAACCTAAAGGAATTATATTAATTGTATTATTAGTATTATTTATAGTACCATTATTAATGTTATTTAATTGATTATTTATTTTATTTAAAGTCTTTGGATGGATTTTCATCGCTTTTAATAACAATTCTTTCAATTCTTCTATTTGTTTGGATTGTTCTTTGATGATAGCATGAGTATCGTCTATATTATTGGTATCATCTATATTATTTTCAACTTTACATTTTAATTCATGGGAATATCTAGTTTGTTTGTGCTTATAAACTTTGTCACAATAGCGACACTCAAATGATTTTTCATCCCTTACTTTTTCCTTACTTTTCCCCTTACCTTCACCCTTACTTTCACTTACTTTTTGACTTACCGTATCAATATGAAATTTCTTAATGTGTAACCATCTACTCTTATATGATGAGTATATTTTATTGCAATGTTCGCATATAAAATCTGTTCTATCTTTCATAAGATATATATCTATATATAGATTATATTCTTAAATGTTTTTTATCAAATATCTATTAAAATAGATATCTATTTTTTATCTATCTTTTTAGCGAGAGAGAGAATATATATAAATAAAGTATTTGAAATTTAAAAATCTAATTTGGTATAATATTGATGAATTTAGATATTTATACAATAAAAAAACTACTTTTTCAAAATTCAATGGTTTATAGAAAGAATAATATTAAACATTCAACTGCATTAAATAATATTCAATCAGGTGGTTCAAATAATTTAACTGTCAGTTATAATGATCATAAATATATATTTGAAAGATCATTCGTAGATGAAGATCATTATATATTATCATCAACCGATAATGAAGATTGTGTAAATGTAATTATTTCGAAAAAAGATAAAATAGCAGAAATTCATGGAATTAAGAATTATCCTACTTGTTTATATAAAACAAACCAAAATGTTGGTTCCACTCTACTAAAAATAACACTAAAGATGTTGAACAAGTATAAAAATCAATTTAATATTAATATGATAACATTAACCGACAATAGTATTAAAAGATGTAAAAATACAGAAATACCATTATCAATTATGTTAACAATGCTTACTGGTGATACTTGGTATGGTAAGTATGGATTTAAACCAATTAATATTAGTAATTATACAATAAATGAAGTAATGACAAGTAATTATGAAAAAAATAAAAAAAGATGGTTAACTATTACTATTTCAGAAGCTAATTTACTTTATTATATAAATATGACTGAAAATGCAAATTTAATTAAAGCTACTGAAAAAATATTTAAAATGAATCCAAAAATGTTATTGAAGGAGTATTTATCTAAATTATTAAGCGATTATGATGTCAATTGTAAATATTTTAGTTGTTTTTATGAAAAACTTTATTATAATTTTAGCTTATTTGAACCAAGACATCAAATTTATGGTTTAAAATTATAATTGTTTTTGTCCAGATGTGTGAACATTATAAAAGAATTTTTGTGCCGGACCGGTTACCACATGCACCACCAGGACGCCCGCTTCTTCTCGTCGAGAGAGTCAAAGTAGGGGTTAATGGGGCCCAGGAGCGCCTTCACGACGTAGTCGCCGAATGTAAAGTGGAAGTTCTTGCCCTGGGCAGACAGCACCTCCTTGCGCTCGGAGCGGAAGTCGTCCACCACGTCCATGTTGGGCACTATCACGTCCAGCTTGTTGAGGTAGCCGACCGCGGATTCGTCGTCCGTGCACGCGAGCACGGAGACCACGACGTTCTTGTGCTTACTCATCAGGACCTTGGTGAAGTTGTCGATGTCCGGGTTACCGCGCTGGTCCGTGGGCACGCCGTCCGTGGCGATGATGACCATGGTCGGCTTCTCCCGGATCTCCATGTCCTTCTCCTGAAAGATGCGCTTCAGGGTGTCGGCGAGTGGCGTGTACCCGTAGGGAGGCGCACGGAAGTTCTCCTGGATCTGCTCGTAGCTGGAGACGTTGTGGACATCAGGCCGGTTGAGGAAGTAGAGGTCGATGCCGTCACGGTCGAAGATCGTGGCGATCTCCGCGACAATGCGGACCGTCTCCTTCAGCTCGTCCCAGCGACTACGGACAGGCGCGTAGGGGTCCTTGCCCGCGTCCACGACACTGCCCATCGAACCAGAGTCGTCGATGACCATGTAGATGTTGTAGTTGTAGAGGGCGCGGAGGAAGGAGAGCCAGTCGGGGCGGATCTCGAACAGAGCAGCGATGTGGGCCAGGCGTTGGCGGTGGAACTCCTCGATGTCGAAAGGAGGGGCAGAAGGCTCTGGTGCGGATGATGCAGGCGCCGGGGGCGCGCTAGCAATCGGGACCGGAACGGCTGCGGTAGTAGTAGTATACATTACAGGGGTGTTGCTGTAAGACATAAAATTCCTTAAGCTTCGGTATAAAATAAAAATTTCAATTTTTTATTAATAATTTAATAAAAATTAAGGAATATCATATAAATAAATTACTTAATATTAGATTTAATTATATTAATTACATCTTTTGATTTATTAAATGTATATTTTGTTATATTTGTTATACCATCGGATAATATTTTTGTTTTAATTGTATGTTCAGATGTATTTGTATTGTAAATATAATATGATAAACTACTAATAAATTGATCTAATGGCAGTATCCATTTTTCACATTTCTCAATAGTAATTAAATATTTATGAAGATTCATTATATCTTCAAGAGTTTCTTCTAATTGTTTACTCTTCTTTTGTGTTAATAATGGACTTAATTTTACTTGAATCCATTTTTTAATAAATCTCTCAATATAATTATATTTATTTTGATCTTCACTCCATTCAGTACATAATTGAGTTAAATTACTTATATTTGTATTATTAATAATTGTTTTCCATTGATCACTTTCTTCTAATATACATAATTCTAATTTTTGCCAAAATAAATCTGTTTTAATTTTTAGACATACTACTTCTGTACATGACTCCATTAATTCTTTTTTTAATTCTTTATAATATGAATAATGTTCATTATATACTTTAATATTGGTTACCCAATCTGATACTTCTAATATATATTTTAATATATTAAACCAGTAATTTTCATATAATGTTAATAATCTTAATACCGCATGATTATTATCGAATTTTAATATTAATGATTTACTCATTTTAACAAGTACTAATAACATACATTCATTTACTTTTAATTCATTATGACCATCTAATTCATCATATAATTTTTTAAACTCATTATTAATATATGGTAGTAATATTTTGCTAGCAATATTTGATACATATGATTTTAATATAATTTTATTATTTGGAAATCTTTCATTCCATTCTTCTTCAAATAAAATTATATTAGTTATAATATCAACAAATTCTTTACTCACTGCTTCATTATTACTTATACTTTTTTGTATTTTTTTAATAATATAGTCTTTAATCAATACCTCACATTTTTCTCCAAATTTCCATTCTTCTGGAAATATCATTGTTGTTGTTATAATATCAATATCACTACACATATTAATTATTCTTGTTACTAACATATTATCTATAGACCATTCATCTATTAATGAAAAAAATTTACATCTTATAAATATATCTACAAATTCATCATAATTATCTGGTCGCGAACCAACATAATTTAATATTAGCCAATATGTTAAATTCCCATCTGATAATGACCCTTTAGATTCTTCATTAGTTGATATTGATTTGAATATTTCTATATGTTCAATATTAGTTTGAAAATCAGAAACTTCCCAATTCCATGATTTCCATGTTTCAACACATAATTGTAAATCATTACAAAATTTTAAATATTCTTTTTCACTAATATCTTGCATTAATTTTACTCTTTCTATTTCACTTATTTTTTTAAGCCATACTTTAGTTTCGGATTCATTTAATTTTAATGATTTAGTAGATGGTAAATCCATAATTATTTTCACATTTACATTTACAATTTCTCTCAAATTATTTATTTGTTTAATTATATTTTCTAATTCTTTTAAATATTCTTTCGGAGGCTTTTCAGATATTGGTAAAACATTCGCTATACAATTTTGTAAGCTATTACTTAAAGCATAAAAATCTATGCTAAAATTTTCATTACTTGGTATTACAACTGATAATGATTGATGTAATTTATGATTTAGAAATTCCATTAGTATTTGTTTAAATAATTGTATGATAATTCTTGATATACTCAATTTTTTTTATTGATCGTTATATAAACATCTACCATTTTCTAAATAATATGCATAATATTGTGATACTTGATGAATATCAAATATATTAAGCGTATTTAACATGAAAAATAGAATTAATGGTATAGCTATTAAAACATGAATATTATATACTATTGAAATTAAAGCAATAACTAATAAAATAATTATATTTATAATAATAGTAGTTAATGATTTAGATTGAATATGTTTGAATACAGATACGTAAAATTTTTTTGTATTATCATTCATTAATATTAATACAAATAAACCAATGAAGATTATCTTCAATTATTTTTTAATTTCTACACGAGGGACTTCTAATAGTTTTTTTAATGTAGAACCCAAGTTTCTAAAACCATTAAAAAACTTTCTAAATTTTGAACTATTTTTTGGGATAAGCGTAGTGTATTCACCAGAGTTAGCTGCATCGCTATCAAGAATATTTCCATTAATATCTGTTCTAGCTAAACATTCTAATTCTAAATGATTATTCCTACCACATCGATTACAATTATGATTCATTATATAATATTAGTTGATATAAATAATTTTTTTAAACTGTAAATGTTATTAATAAATTAATTTTTTACTAGAACGTGAATCTTCCGATTTAATATAGGTCTTTGTTCGTTACGATTTGTATTATTAGAACAGCAAATATTACATATAACAATAATTACAAATAACAAACCGGCTAAGCTCAAAAAAAATATCCCGGTAATTCCTAAATTTCTTGGAAGTCCATCAATCCTTTCACAAACTGCTGTATTATCTTTATTAACCGCAATATTCATCATTGTTCCATTAATATAGTTATTTTTTCCATAATTAAAGGCATCATTATAAGAATCAAACGAATCAAAATTAGAATATGTACACGTATCGAAAATAATATTATTTGTCCAATATTTGTAATGTCTATATGATATACATGTTGAAATTTTATCAATTGTTGTATAAGCAGTACAATATGACCCTTCTCTTTCAGTAATAGAAAATGTCTGAATTGCTTTTTTCGTAATATCATATTTTAAACAAGTTGGATAATAATAATCACATCCATAAATGATTGTTGGTAACCCGATTATTAAACAAATAATCATTCCTATACTTAATATACAATTAATTTTTGTCATGGGTTATGTACATATTAATATATCAAACTATAAAATTAACTTTTCAATTTTTATAATAAATGAATTTTTAATTATTGTGGTTTCATAATTTCATTACATCTATCATATATAAGTGCATATTCTTGATTGAATAAATCACGTATTTCTTTTATTTTGTTTTCATCTGATGAGAATTTTTTATATACTTTAATTAAATCTCTTGTATTCATCTGATTTAATGATAAATTTCTAAAACAATCAATTCTTTTATCTTCAATTGATTCGTTTTTGTGTTCATCAATTACAGGAACTACTTTAGCAATAGGTTCTACTTTAGCAATAGGAACTTCTTGTTTTTTAAATAAGAAATCAAACATTATAATATATTATATAGAGTAATATTATAATAAATCAATTTTTTAGTTTTAATCTTATCAACTATAAATTAACAAACACCTATTTTAGTTGTTTTTGAAAACATATTTACAAATTTTTCATATAAGCTTGGTAGTTTTTCTTTACCGTTTTCATATGTTGTTTGATATACAATATTACCATCAGAATCCCATCTTGTATTTACACCTTCTTTCTTGCCATCTACATAATTAACTTGATATAGTTTATTATTATTAAGATCATATTTTGTAAATAATCCATCAAATTTCTCATTTTTTGTTTGATATTTAACAATTGTTTCATCATAATAATCAATCTCCATGACATCACTATGATTTTCATGATAATGTGTTTCCGTATAATGTCTCCATTTACCATCATCATAAATTTCCCAATAATATCTACTTCCAGAAGATTTACCATCTACCATTGTCCCAATTGCATATAATCTCCCATCAAAATCAAAATGACAATAATCTCCATTTTTAATTGGAATATGTTCTTGAATTACATCTTTTTGTAACCAAAAGTAAATTCCAATTTCATTTCCAGTACAACTATCTGGAAAATCTAGTTTTCTTTTAATTACATCACCAATTTTACATTCAAAAATGGAATCTTCGCGAGTATTATAATAACTAAAATCAATACGACCAGTTGAATATTCATTCCCACAATGATCTTCGATTTTTTTAACAATCGCTGTATCTGAACGATATGTTGCATGTCTTTTATCAACAATATCTTTTCTGTTTAGATTAGTTGTTGATGTAGTTGGAATTTCAATAGTTACAATTAATTGAGTGCCATCTTTTAATGTTCCAGTTGTATACGCTAGCATTAAAGTAATAAATTAATAGTCAAGTTAATAATAAATCAAATTTTTTAAAGTGACTCTGTTAGCACAATTGAATTATGAATCGTGCTTTGGTTTACTGCAATAGAATCTTTAATTGTATCATTAGGATGATTTTTATCGATATTTACAAGTCCTTCGTTAATGTCAATCAAGTTATTTGTAATTTCATTTAGTTTTTCTTTAATTTCTTTATCAATAGCATTTTCTTTTTCTACAATTGTTTTAAAACTATTTTGTTTAACAACAATTTCCTTTGAAATTTCAGTAAGTTTATCATTTGTGTTTTTATTATTTTTTTCATTAAAATCTTTGGAATTAAACAGTCTATTTAGCATTTCACGAAACATTAAATGATAGACATTCTAAATAATAAAATAATAAATCAATTTTTTGATAACATTCAATAATAACGTTGAATCGCTTCGCCTAGAATTTTACTATATTTTGGTAAAGTTGTTTGTAATTTAATGAAATCAATTATGGGATTATTGTATTGATGTTTATATTCCGACGTTGTTGGGATTAATTCACATTCTAGCAAAAATATACTAGGTTTAGTTCTTTTACTATCAACGAAAGGTAAGAATGTTCTATTCATCTTTGTTTTAATATTTCCAGTAATAAATGAGAAACCTTTATAAGCCCAAGTATTGAATGAATATTTAAATTGATAATATTCACCAAAATTATCAATTAAAGTTACAATCTTTCCTAAATGGATGTTTTCTTCTTCTATCTTATGAATAATATGACGACCATTTGGATGAGAAATATAACCAATATCTATTTTACCGTAATATGGAGTAATATCATTATGTTCATCAATTGTTTCTAATTGCATAGTATATTTTCATTTAGAAGAAATTTATATATTTTTCAATTTTATTTTTAATAAAATAAAATTAGAATGATTTCAAGAAAATTCAATTTTATTAAAAATTGAATTTTTTTGATGCTATTACTATTAGAATACTTGTATGCCCCGTTTATTTTCTGACGTAATGTTTGGTTGTATGACCAAAAATACTACACCTAAAGTCCAAAATAAGGACTTACCTGTATCCCCCAAAAAATCTTCAAATGATTTTCCTCAATTAAATAGGAAAATGCCTCAACAATATGAAATCCTAGTAATGGATTTAATGGTGAATGATTATCGTGGTGCCCAAATCACATATAATTCATCAAATATTTACAAGTTAGATGAAAAAGATAACATTGATAATATTGAAGAGTGGCCAATTTTTATTGGTGCTATTCAGATTGCACTATTACGTGATCCTAAAAAATTTATCTGGTTTATGAGAAATATTGTTTCTGATTATGACAGATATTTATATTTCAGATACACTGGAATTAAATCTTATTTCAAGGAACACGAACGTTCTGATAGTTTAAAGCGTTATTGCTTATACAAGTCATTAGTAAACAGAATTCATGCGAAACTAGTTAGTATGAAGGACCCCAAATTATATGAAATGATTAGTTATATCGAACATACTGGAATGATTAAAAACAGAATTCTAAATTAAAAGATATACTTTGGTATATCATATTTTTGTTCAAAAAAGCATCTTCCGCGCATAGCCAAAATTTTACCTAATAGGTAAATTTGTGATTTGATAATTGAAACTAATTCTTTAACAGGTTTAGTTTCAGTCTTTTCTATTGTTTCTTTAACACTCGCAGTAAATACTTCTAAAGTAGGTTTATCTATATCTGTATTAATTTTTAACATTGATAAATTATCACATAAATCATCAATATCAGTTTTGATAGTAGGTTCAGAAATAGTAAGAGAATTTAATTTGTTAATGATTTCATCCATAGTTGTAGGATTATTAAATTAAAAGAAATTATTTTCAATATTTAAAAATAACATAGTTTCTTAATCATACGTTTACCATAAACAGAGTTAATTTCAACAGCACCAACATCATATCCAATAGATAGTTCAAGAGTACATCCAATCGTAGGATATCTTGTGATTTGATTAAAATGTTTGTATTCTACTCTTTTTACCCACTTATAACCTTTATCGAGATAATGTTGAAGCACCTCCTTCTTTTGTAAATCAAGAGAATAAACACGTTTTCGAGAAAAGATTAATGGATAAGCAAGAGTTTCAGTACCATAAGTTTGAAGGAGATATTTATAATAGTTTAGGGTGGTCATGTACATACACTATCTAATATTTAAATAATTAATAAAACAATTTTTTTATTTTTTAATAATATTCTATATTTGTTCTTAGACTGAGAAAGCAAAATAACATTAAAAATCCTACTATGAAGGTAAGTGAATAAAAAATTCTCTTTTCTTTAATATATTCATTTATAAACATAGGTAGTAGGATAAAGAAGGATATGATAAATGATGAAATCAAATATATCAGGAATGTAAAAACATTTTGATATCTTTGAAAGAGCGCGAGAGGTGTATATAATATTCTTTCAAATAGTGTTCCTCTATCATTTAATAAATGAGGATAAATTTGATTATTCATTATCATTTTTTTAATTCTACAAATAGGACATAACATTCCTTTGGATTCAATTAATTCAAGACAATTGGGATGTAGTAAAATTTTACAGGAACAATGTTTTGGATTAATCAAACCATTATCATCTTCAAGACATATTGAACATGTTTGCATTAATAGTTATAAAATAATAATAAGACTTTTTTACGTCAAATTTTTTAACATCCGTTTTCAAGGAATCTATCGAAAGCATAGTTAAATTCATCTTCTGGACAAACTTTATATAAATCTCCTAAATAGTTCCATTCTTTTTTATGTGGTTCCCAAAACCAACCACTACGAGGGTCACGATGATCAAATATACACCATGCACCACAATGTGCAAAGTATTTCATTTCTATTGATTTAATTATGTTAGTATCAGTTACATTATAATAAATTTGAGCATAATTATTATTTGGACAATAATTATCTATCACTCTTTCTAATTTAGAAAATCGAAGATACGCAAATGCAAAAATACAGCTCTGAATCAATACTGGGATGAAAAGGATAGACATGAAAAATTTCCCTTTTAAATTCATTAATCAAATACTATAGTATTTTAGTTTATTTTTAACAATTTTTTAAATTCATTTTTAATTTTTCTGTTATAATCTACAAATTTAATTGGTTTCATATCAGGGGACATTTTTTCACATATACTAAAATCTTTATAATTATTATATAGATGTTCTGCTAATTCATTTAATACTTCTAATACAGTTCTATCGCGTTTAGATTCGAATAACCAAAAGCAACAACCAGTATATTCAATATCTAATATTTGACGTAATCTTAAATAGAAAAAATAATTTACCTTTGCATCTGAACCATTTTTAATACAATCAATAACAAATGTACTCCAATGAGTTTCAAAATGGGGCTCGGGTATTTGGTTATAGAAACTATGTTGACACAACAATATTATAAAATTAATAATATCTTCAAGATATTCTTCTGGGAAATAATCAAAGATTCTAAGTTCAATACCATGTTTAGTGAATTTATTATAGTTAATATCATAACCAATTGTATCTGGAGGATTATATGGGGAATCTTGGTGTAATTTGCTAAACCAATGGTATTCCCCACTGATATCATAATCGCCTCTATATTTGAAGTCATTTAACATTTTACCTTTTATCATATCATTTGTATTATATGTTCCTAATCCGATGTATCTACTCATCATTAATCGTAGTGAACCGCCTGCATATCTTTTATTAAGAAGGTGCATTATATCTGGTGAACCATAAAGTGCAATTAAAAATGGTTCAAACCATTGAATTAATTTGATTGCATTTGAATGAACTTCTTTAAAATTATCTTCATTTGCAATTTCACCCTTTTTATTTAATTCCGTAGGTAATGTAATATTTATATGATATGTTCCGTTATTGCAAATTGCTAAATTATCTTTGTTTGTTAAAAATTTAGCAAAACCATAATTAAAAGGTGGATAAATTATTTTATCATTAAAGATATAGTTTTTTGATATGTCCAAATTTTTAGGTTTATTATCAACTAATAAATGATTAACTTCTGTTAAAAAAGCTTTTTTAACAAAATTTAATTCATCAATAACATTTTTAATATTTGTTTTATAAAAGTTAAATGTTGTAAATTCAAACGTATCGCCATCATAAATCATATTATTTGTAAATAATTTATTTATAACTTGTGTTTTTTCTCTTAAATATTCATCAATTGTTTTACCACTAAATTTAGGATTTGGTTCAGCATTTTTGGTATATCTACGAGTAGGTTCACCATAGTAATCTGTTTTTTGAAATAAATAACCATTTATATATGTAGGTAATAAAAGTTGAGGAGGTAATTTAGATAATTCTTTATCCATAATATCAGTTTTATAATTTAACCAATAATTAACAGAGTATCTTTCTCTTTTATGATTTTTAAGTATAAAATCTTTGTTAACAGGATATAATTTTTCAAACATTAAATATGATTCATTTTCAATGCCTAATCCCCAATATTCTTCATCTTTATTTTTAGTATTTTTATAAAAGTCTACATATTTATTATGTTTGTCCTGTGAATACTTATATGAGTTCTCTGAAATATCTATTTCAATATTAGAAATATCAGTCATTAATATAATTTAGAATTTTTATAAAAATTGATTTCTAATTGTTTTAAATATTGGAATACACTTTAATGAACTCTAATAACATTTTATATTATCATAATCCTTGTCAAGACGGGTTTGCATCAATGTTTGTAGCTAATAAATTTTTAAAAGATTGTCATATTGTTCCCTATTCGCATGGTCAAAATATTCAAGATATCTATACAGGAAAAACTATTTATTTTTTAGATATGGCACCTTCATTAGAAGTATTTCATAAATTAAGTAAATCAAATAGAGTAATTATTCTTGATCATCACATTTCAAATTATAAAGAATACAAAGATATAATGGAAAAGAATAAAGATATCATAATCAAAATGGATAAATCGGGTGTAGGTGTTGTTTGGGAATATTTTACTAATATTCCAATCCCTTATTTCCTAAAATTAATTGAAGACCGAGATTTATGGAAATTTAATTATCCTGAAACTAAAGAATTTTGCGAAGCATTATATTTTACAACTTCAAGCACGGATTCCTTTTCAGAAAGTTTATCATTATTTGATGAACTTTATGAAAATCCAGAGAAACTACAATATTATTTAAAATTAGGTAAACTATTAGTAAAACAAAAAAATAATAAAATTAAATATCTAACTGATAAATACATTCAAAAAGTTTATAAATATGAAGGTCATAATGTTTGTATGGCTAATGTAGAAAATGATTTAGTTTCAGATTTAGGTAATAGTCTATCATCTAGACCTGAATGCGACTTTGCAATCCTATGGAGATATGATCATGAATATGAAAAATATAATCTATCATTTCGTTCAACAGACAAAGTAGATGTTTCCGAAATTTGTAAGAAATTTGGTGGTGGTGGACACAAGAATGCTGCAGGTTGCAGTATTCAAGAACACCCACTGAAAGTATTTAATGATGAATATAAGAAACTGAAGGAAAAATTTAAGTTTTATTCAAATATTTAATTTATATTTTCTATTGGAATTTAATATGGATTACAAACAAAAATATTTAAAATATAAAATGAAATATCTTCAATTAAAAGGTGGTGAAGATCCAGATAATGAAAACTTGGATTTTTTTTTAAATTATAATACAAAAAAAGATGCATTTTTAGAAAGATATGAAAAATTTTTTAATAAAGATTTAATTCAAGCTCCAATCATTAGAATTGGTTCACCTAGTGCAAATGGTTTTATTAATTTAATAAAATTTAAAAAAGGTGACACAACATTTAAAACAGTTTTAAAAACCAGTGTTAATTTAGAAGCAGATAATAATTACTATGAATTTGTGGTTGGTAATTGTATCAATATAATCAAAGAATATGTTCCTAACTTTTTGTATACATTCTTATACGCTACACCTACAGCTGGACTTAAGAATGATTTAAAATCTAATAAGTTATTTTATGATGTTGCTTCATTCAAAGCTAATACCACTTTTAAACCAAGAATTCATGGTAATGATTTACAAACATTTGCCAACATTGGCATAGGATGTGAAAAGAATGACCAAGCATCTATATTAATTGAATATGTACCAGATTCCCTCAACACAGAAGATCTTTTAAAAGATGCTGATTTTTTAGGTGATTTAGATTATAACTTATATTGCTTATTATTTCAAATTTATGCAGCATTAGCTGGATTAAAGAACATATACACCCATTATGATTTCCATACTGGAAATGTAATGATGATTAAATTACCAAAGAAAATGAGAATCGAATACACAAATTTTGGAACTACTTTATATACTAGATTTATACCTATTATAATTGATTATGGGCGTTCACATATTAATTGCTTAAAATTAGGAACAACTATATTTTCTCGTGTATTTTCTGAAATCTCTTGTGAAAATCCTACTTGTAATAAATCAGCTCAACCATTATGTGACACTTTATCTAGAGGCTTAGTTGTTCAACGTGATAAAACAACATATTCAACCCAAGATCATTTCTATAGTATCAATTTAAGATTAAAAAATGAATCTCATGATTTAAGATTCATCCATAATTTTATGAAACAGTTTACTCCTATGCTTGAAATAAGAAAAGATTATGATAAACATTTTAATGTAGCAACTAATCCTGAATGGTTTGTAAGACAAAGAGATGGATCATTAGATTTAACATATGGTGTTCAAGAAGGAACTTCTGCTTATTCTAATTCCAAAGTAATAAAAACAACATCTGATGTAATATCATGGTTGAAAGAATATGGATACTCTAAAAATTTCACATATAAAGTAACATCTGATGTTTATGGTACTCTGACAATTAATACTGATATTGAAAGTAAAGTAAAATGGTCATTTGTAAAATCATCATAAATTAATTTAAAATAAGGTTATATAATTATTTTTAAACAAGGTTATAATTTTATATTAAACAAGATTAATTACTTTATTAAAAATTTCCATTGTAAGTTCACATTGTTCATCTTTAGATAAACACTGTGCAGTTCTAATAACATTTTTGATTTGACGTCCATTGATATTTTCTTTGGATAGTTCTTTTACATCATCTTCAGTAAGCGTGATATTAGCAGCTTTTAGAAGATTATTCCATACCTTGACCCGTTTTTCTTGGTCAAGATTTTTGTATTCAATTACGGTAGAAATACGGCTTCTAAATGCTTCATCGATATTTTCCATACGATTGGTAGTTAAGAACATAACACCTTGATGTCTTTCAAGTAGACGGAGGAAGATACTAACCATCGCATTTCTATGAACGTCATTTGAAGAACGTTTTTCCATGAAAATATCAGCTTCATCTAATAGAATGATAGCATCCCAAGAGTTAGCAATTTCTAGAACACGACCAAGACGTTTTTCTAGGTCATCTGGGTCAGTTCCTAGTTCGCCAACTGTGATGCTATAAAGAGGTCTTTGAAGTAGTTCCGAGATAGCCTCACAAGATAATGTTTTACCTACACCAGGAGGGCCGTGGAGTAAGAAAATGCAACCACCAGATTTACCCGTAATTACATCTGAGAAACTGGTATTAACATTAAGCACAAGAGCTTTCATTAGTTTTTTAGTTGATTCATCTAATACAAGATAATCAAATGCTTTAGAATCAAAGTTAATATCACAGAGACAGTCTGTATCAATTTCCCCCCAACGTTTGTTATTTAAGCTGTATCCATACATGAAAGGATATAACATGTAAATCATATCATCACTTAGATGTTCAAATTCCGAAGAACTAAATTGTGGAACTCCATAGTTAGGATTAAATTGTTTGAAACCATTAAAATCTACAATCACTCGTCCAGTAGCAGTGAATTTATTTAATCCGAATTGTGTCTTTACAAACATATTGCCTTTATATCCAGTGTAGCAAAATGGTTTTAGATATTTGAGAAGACGTTTATTTCTTTCAGTTAAAAGTTCATATTCTTCATCAGATAGAGGTCGAACATTTAATGATTCAATATGTTGAGTTCCTCTAAATTCTGGGATACTAAATCTTTTGTGAAATTGTGCAAATTTGTTTCCACACATAATATTCAGAAGACCAGTAATTACAAAATATTTTTCTCCAAAAGGTCCCGTAGAAATAGAAGTTTCATCAATGATACCTCCAATCATTTTTCCATTTACTTCTGAAATAAAACGTTCTCCTTTATTGAAAAGGTTACCAAGAGTAGCAAAAGTTACTTTGCCATCGTTGCTCATATTGTTAAATTTCTCAAGGTCATCTTTGTAAAGTTCACCAAGGAAAGCAGCTAAATCTAGCATTTCAAATTTACCATTCTCTGCCCTGGTTTTAATATCTTTGAAATAAGGATAAATTTCTTCAGGAGTCATAGAACAATTCTTACTATAAAATTCATCCATTTCAGTAATATCGCCTAACATTTTCTTGATATCTTCATCAAGAAAGTTCATGGTAATCATTTTCTTGACTTCACCTGTAGGTAAAGTAAGAGACTTCGTTTCTACAGTAAAACCGTAGAATACTTGGGAATCTGTTGACATAGTTTCTAAAAGAGACATTACTGATGTAATTTTAAATATAAATTAATAAATAAACAATTTTTTTAAGGAATTACCATTGGTATCCTAATATCCAAGATATGATAGTTCTGAGAGTGTTAGACTATTATAAAATGCTTGGTTATCATTAGATTGTACAAAAGATGAAAGTTCGCAAGCACGTTTTAGACGACGATTCAGTTCATCAACAAAAAGTTTATAGTCATCCGTTTGTTTTACATATTCCATATACTCGTCAACAGACATGTATTTAACAGGTGATTCCCAATCATTGAGAAGAGCAAGTTTAAGATTCTTCATAGTTAGGTCAACAAGAAATTGTTTAGTTTCTTGAGGAAAATTAACATTGACATAACCGAGTTTAGTTAGACCATGCATGATTTGTTCATTAGGTGAAAGATTCATTACTTTATCACGAACTACATATGCATTAACAGTATGGTTATGGTCAACACCGATAAGGGCTTCATTTACAAGAGACATATCAAAGGAGGACATTATATGATATAGGTTCTTGATAATATAATAATTTAGCAATTTTTTTAATAAATGTCTAATGTATAATAATGTCACATGAAAAATGCAGTAGAAAGATAATGGATGAAACAATGAAAGACTTTGAAAAAAATAAGTTAAAACAAAGAGATGAAAAAGTTATTAAAAATAGAAAACAAGCTGTTGCAATAGGTTTAAGTAGAGTTGAAGAAGAATGTAGTTATTCTAAAAAAGAATATAAAGAACTTGAGAATAAAGTAAAAGAATTTTTAACGTCTGACCCAGAAGATAAAATTCCATTAAGTAGAGTTATTGAAACTAGACAATTAATTGAATTTCATTACAAAAACAAAAATTTTAGTAAATGTAAAAAATATGAAGTTATGCTTTGGCATTATATTGTATCCGCAGTATCAATGAACATCGAAGTATCAGAAAATGTTTGGAAAGAATTGAAAGCTATAAAGAAAATGGATTTCAAAAGATATTAATATCTTTCTTATAAAATAATTTATTCACGCTCACTTATCCGAAGCGCTCACTTATCCGAAGCGCTCACGCATCTCGGCATATGTCATCGGCTTGTCGCCAATAGCATCGCGCATTCCCTGGATGAGAGCATCGCCGAAAGCCTTGAGAGAATCCTGTTCATTCGCTACCGTTTGAGAAACACGGTTGGCGTTAGCGATGATGGCTCGATTCTCATCATAAGGCGTGACGTTATTCTGGCGAATCATATGAGGGAACGGCTCCATAAATGCCTCCTTAGGAGAGCGAGGAGAACCCGGAGAAATGGAACCAGTAGTCAGCTTCTCAATGGGCTTGGGTGGAGGAGTTGCAGCACGGATACCAAAAGATGACATCCAGATTCCCATATCACGCTCCTGTTCACCCATAGGACAGGCAATGCAACCAGGAGAGAAGAGGGAATATGACTTGCCATTGTGCGTATGACAGAGCTCGCCGCGCTGCTGAGGACCATGGAGGGGACAAGCATCATTCTCTACCTCCTGACTAAGCTCATTCAGCCTGTCCTCAAGATCCTCATACCGATTTCCCCACTTAGACTCCCAAAGGTCCTTAGTGTTGTAAATCCAACTTAGTTCACGCTCAACCTCGGCAATCTCGCTATTAATAACAGCCAGAGTGCGGGCACGAGGTGCTGGAGGAAGTCCACTAGAAGTTGCAGCGAGAGAAGGAACAACCGTTGGAGTAGAAACAGCAATAGGGACATAAGAAGGAGCGCTCTTGTTTGTCTGATGTTCGAGATACATGCCATAGGAAGCGATGAGCTTGGCATCGTGAGTTGCAAACACCGCGCTCCATGTGGCCGGAATGAGGCGAATGCGGATAGCCTCAAAGTCACCCTCGCCGCGAAGCTTGCTGGTCAGCTCAGAAAGCTGCTCATCAGTCATCTCGCGCTTCATGAAGAAGCAACGAATCTTCTCGTCCATGATTCCTTGGCTAGAATAGTAATAGCCAAGCTCAATGAGGTCATCCTTAGTGGCCTTGATACCAGCCTCCTCATCGAGCTCCTGAAGGGCAATACCAGAAGGAGTGCCCTCGTGATCCATCATTCCGGCAATTGCCTCATGACGGATGCCACCAGTAGGCGCACGGAGCTGCTCGGTGACCAAGAGATACTCGGACCCCTTGTTAGAGACAATAGCGAGGATAGCAACCGCATCGCCGCGGAGGAGCATGAAGGTCTTGCAGGTCTTACCACTCATCTTGTTGAAGACCTCGCCCTCGAGCCAGTTGAAACGGCCCTTGAGGACACTGTCGCGAACCGTCAGACTGCGGATCTCCATATCAGAGTCAACCACAGAACTGACAAAGTTCTGGAAGCTAGTAGAATTAGTAACATCAACGTTGTTGATACCAAAAGACATACCAATTATAATCTACAGTTTGATGGTAAAAATTTCAATTTTTTTTATTAAGTCATTAATAAAAAGAATTAAGGGAATATGTTGAGCTCAATTTTTTTATAGGCTATTATAATGAAACATTTAATAATTTTTACTATAATTATATTAGGTTTTATCTTATTACAATGCATTAATATTGAATCTATGGGTAATTTAGATTATAAACCTCCAATTGCTCAAATAAAATATTCTCCAAAAATAAAAGGCAGAGGTGTCTTTGCGTTAAAAAATTATAGAAAAGGTGATTTAATAGAAGTATGTCCTTGTATTGAAGATAAGATGGCTAATTTTTTAGGTAAAGCTAGAGATTATTTATTTAAATATGATGAAAATACTGCTTTACTTGCATTTGGTTATTGTTCATTATATAATCATTCTGATAATTATAATGCATTATGGACAGTAATGTCAAAAGAAAAAATTAAAATTTATGCTACCAGAGATATTAAAGAAGGAGAAGAAATTTTTATATCTTATGGTAATCCCTATTGGAATTCCAGAAAAAGTAAAATGAATAAATTATAAATTAATATGCTGGAACTACTAAATCAACATTTGGATGTGCACCCATGATTTTTAATTTATCAAAGAAACGTAAACTTCCTAAATCAAAATCAATCTTATTTAAATCAACTTTGTTTGACCCAGTCCATCGTTCAAAACCAGTTGTAGAAACACCATTCAAGTTGTTTCTAGGATTTGGTATATTATATAAATAAATTTCATGACTCCAATCATCTGCAATTAAATCTTCTCGGTTAGAATTAAAAACACTGTTTAGTGTAGATTTAAATGTTTGAAACATAGGGGAAGAAGCAATTGTATCAGAACTGTAGCTCATATTATTCATTACTTTATAATTATTTTTTTGATGATAATGTTTGGTAGGAATGAAAATGTCATTGTTCAGTAAATTATGAGAATAACCAAATGGATGATATTCTTCATTACCTTTTGCTAATTTACAAATAATAAATCCCCAATGACTTTGTTTATAGTTTTTAGTCAATGTTTCTTCACAACCTTCAGATAAAACAAATACGTTTTCGTCAACTCTTTTTAAATCATTTAAATTCATTGCTAAAGAAACTTGATAGGAACCTAGATGAAATACTTTTAATTTTTCAGAATTATAGTTTGACGCAGATAATGTTGCATTTCTAGTAACACCCCTGGATGCATTATAAAAACATGATTGACAATCTTCAAATAGATTTTTATAATTTCTTAAATTAACGAATTCAACACTTTCAGGAAATGGAACTGGCAAAATCATAGCATTATTATTACTATCATTATCAATTTGATTAGAATATACAGTTAATTGTCTTCTTTTATCTGAACTAAGACCAACAAATATCTTTGTATCTGCAATACTGGCTACATTTAAACTGACTATACACATTATCATATTTATAAAAGAATCTTTAAATAAAGTAAATTTATCCAAAAGGATTGTATTCATTATCTTCTTCTTGATCATTATGTTCTTCTTCATCATTTGATGATTCTACTGAACTGTTTGATTTGGTATCTTGTTTTACCATAGTCCCCTTGTTGTTGACACACCATTCATTTTTATCAAGATATTTGATAATTAGATCAGCTGTCTTGGTTTCAATCTTACTAGTACATCCAACACAAGAAACTGTTCCACAAGAAGAACATTTAAGTTCTAGAGTAATGTTCTTTTTTCCTTCTTTCTTTAGTTGAGGAAGAGTTTCCGGAACTCCACATTTGGGGCAGATAACAAATCTATTAATATAGACTTGCAAAGCCTTTTGAAGTTCTTCTGGAGAATATCCACCAGTGATTGTCATCTTCTCGTCATTCGCCATTGAACCATTGAAGGTTGACAAATATTTGAGAAGGATGATAGGAGGTTGATTCAGATACTTACCTACATCCTGTAAGTTCTGAAAGATAGTATAAACACCGTTGCCTTTGCCTGCCGTAGTTGATTTGATAGCAGGCATTTTATAGCGGTAGTTTTCATCTACTTTACCGTTGATATTGAGCATACCATATATATATTAAGTAATAGTATATTTTTATCAATTTTTTTAGAATTTGAAAAAATTGTAATATGTAAATTTTATATATATTGTCTATTTTTAATGAACCCAGAACTAAAAATAGATTTTCCGATTGTGAAAGAAAAATTTCTTGAATATAACAATCTACATAAATTTTATGAATATGCAGTTTCAGCTTTAATTAAACTTGATAAACATCTGATAAAGAATAATGCTTACATAATTAGTGCTCATGCTGATTATCTTATAGATAATTATGGTAATTATTATTCATGGCGTGATTTTATGAAACATAAACCTGATTTAGAAAAAATACTTCATAATTATGAAAATGAACTTGTATTATCAGATGAATTAATAAAAGTAATTAAAAAAACTCTACCTGATATAAGAAATATTCGTGTCTTTTTGCGCCATTTAAAGAATTTAAATTCTTTTGAAAAAACAAAACAAAATAATTTAATTTGTTATTTAACTGAAAAAATTAATATATTAGAACAATCTATTGAAAAAAAGGAAATATTAATAAATGAAATTAAAAATATCATTAATAATTAATATTTACTTAAATCATTAAGAATTGTTTCACAGACACACAAAAGGTTTACTTTGATTTTTTCATTAAGTTCCTTAACATTATTTGGTTTATATTCTCCCATTAGGGAATGATTTTTAATGATTTCACGATAAATTAATTTATTCATAGCTTCTAATTTAATTTTTAAATCATCTTCTGAAATAAATTTTTTAATGTCAGTTATTAATGATTGTGAATTATTTATTAATACTGGCGAATTATTTGGATTAACAATTGGAGACATTAAATTAATGTTTGGCAAAATGAAAGAATTATACATAGGCGAACTATTTGATTTATATGGAACGATTTCACTACTTTTTGGTGGTTGTAAAACTGATAATTTTTTAATTAATTCATAATTTATTATATCATTTTCTTTATTATCTGATAATTTTAAAAAAGGAACAGAATCAATTAAATCATGTCTAGAAGTTGTTTGTATTTCTAGTTTTGGCTTTTTATAATCATAAATAAAATTATATATTGAAGAATTTAAATCTCTATCTTCTCCTATAATCCCAACAAAAATAAAATTAGGATTGATGGACTTAAATTTTTCCAATAGAAAACAATCAGCTAATAATAAATCATTCCCTTCAATTATTACTTTTTTAAGATTAGCAATTGTCTTATTTAAAAATGAAAAATGACTATTATTTATTCCATGTAGTATACGTTTTTTTTGACTAACTGATAAATCTAAAATATAAATTGTTTTATTATCATTAAATATCTTAATTAATAGATGAGATTTGGTAATTTTTGTGAAACTTTCATTTATAATTCGATTAGAATAAATTTCAGATAAAGTATTTAAAACATCTGATTCAGATTCTAAATTTACAACTGTTGCATCAACAAAATTATTTTTTAATGGATAATAATTAAATAAATCAAAAGTCCCATCATAAGAAACTTGCAAAGCAGATAGTTTTTTATTAACCTTTAAATTTTTAATTAATGAATATAATATTCCTTGATTTTTATAAAGTAAGTTATCTGGTGAATCACCAAAAAATATTAGACAATCATTATTTTTAATATTGATTAAATAATTATTAAATTTTTCTAAAGTATCAAATTTTTCATCAAAATTATTTTTATTCGCAGGTATTATTTTTTTTTGAAAGTTTAAAGCAATTACTTTGGCTACTTTAGTCATTAATATTATTTATAAAATAAAATTGATTATAAAATTTATTATTTATAAGTTTTATATATAAATGGTTTTCACCGACATTCCATATGATAAATTATCCGAAAAAAACCCAGATTATGAGATGGAAGTATTTTGGTATGGTTTCAAAAGTTTAATTAGGAATTATCATGAATATATTATGGATGATGATAATATTAGGTTCATTGATAAAATAGATAATTTGTCCAAAGAATTAAACCATCTACAAGTAGAACATAAATTTGAAGAAATATACGAAAAAGTATATTTGTTTTTGAAATCATTTATTAAAGTAATTGTGTCGTCTTACCAAAAATATAAATTATATTCGAATACTCACTTATTTACATGGTTAAAAAGATATAATAAAATAAAAGATGCTAAAAAATTAGAAACAAATTTGAAATATGATAAAAATAAAAGATTAAATAAATTATCTGAAGATGAAATTATTTTGTTAAAGTTAAAGATTTTAGAAACGTCTTTAACAAAAAAAGGTGATTTAACTTTGTTACAAATGTTTGATGATGATATTGAATCATTTTTAGATGAATGCTTATTGGGAGATCATACTGGTATATTTGATTATATTAGTTTCAGATATAATATCGATGATTTTTATAAAAAAAATGAATGGAATATCAAAGGTCCAATTAAAGGAAGGAAACTTATATCACAGTATTATTCATTTGATTTAGTTTAAAATAACAATCTTTTGTAGCTATAACATCATATAATGCATTATGTGCTCCATCGAATTTACTATTAAATAAATTATGATATAATTCTTCTAATTTGATTTTCTTTTTAGGACCCATATTCATAGTATCTTGTGTTTTAATTTTAGATACAAAATTTAAAATAGGTTTTCCTTCAGAATCAACCAAATTGATACCATATGTTCTAATATCATTTTGGATTGTATTTAAATCATATTGTAAGTTATGACCAACTATGGTCTTACAATCAGATAAATTATTAAAAAATTCTTTTATAATTTCAAAAAAATCTATACCTTCTGATTTAATTTTATCTATATCAATTCCATGAATTTTTGTAGATTCAATTGTTGGTAATCTGTTTTTAACATATCTACTTACTTTTTTAATTATTTTACCAGTAGTATCACAAACAACATAAGCTAATTGTAAAATATCATTGTAAAATCCACTAGTTTCAGTATCCATAAACATTATTAAATTACCTTCTTTTTTATCGAAAATTATACTTTTATTAGATGAATCATCTGGTTTGAAAACATATTGTAATGAATTCATATTTAATGGATTATTACAAATACGGTAGTTATTCTGATCTCGTTTAATCATTAGTTCAATATATTTAATGAATTGTTCATAATCTATATTGGGTAGATTAATTTTATAATATTTACCATCCATAATGTTAATGATACCAAAATATTTAATTTTATCTTTTTCTTTATCTTTTAGAAAGCTAAAATATATTAGTAATTGAATATACCATTCTAATTTAAAATCTGATTCAGAGCATTTAATATCAATCAGTGTTTCTTCTGACCAATCAATTATATCAGTTTCACCTTTAAGAACAGCTACTTCTTTAAATCTATGAAAAATAGTTTTCTTACAAGTAGTTTTATGTTCAGACATTAAATCAATATATTTATCCATTTTAGTTTTAATCCCATTATCTAACATTCTCTCAAATAAATCAAGAACATTTCTATATACTAATCTTCTTCTATCGTTATTAAAATTTCTACATAATGAAATATTGTATACATCTTCTATTATTTGATTATTATGTATTTCAGTTTGGCATTTGTTATATGATTTTTGTAATTTTTTCATTACATGTGAAGGATACGTATTTTCTCTGAAAACTGATTGATATGGAATATGTTTATCTTTCTTAATTAATTTATTAACTAGATTTTTTGATTTTTCATCTAATTGAATAGTATTCAAATTTAGAACAATGTTTTGTAATTTATACTTATTATATACTTCCATTTCATTATTATCTAAAATAATGGCATTCAAAATACTTAAACAATCTAAATCTTTAAACTCTTGTTTACTATTAATAATTAACTGTCTAGTGATGTATCTATCAACAAATTCTCCAAAATCCGGTTCATATGCGCCCTTTTTAATTTCTTCAGTATATTTAATTTCTGAATCAAGGTCTAAGCTAGATATAATAGTTGATACATCTATTTCAAAATCAGTAATAAACTTATTTTGCCTCATTTCATCTAATGTTTCTGTATTTAGTAACAATATTAAATCGTTTACTGTATATTCTTCTTTAATCATAGTATCATCTTTATAATCAAAAATATCTTCTGATGGTTTGTATCCTTTGGGATTATAAACTACTTTCAAATGATCTAAGTTTTCTTTTATAAAACAAGAAATTGGAATTTCTGAATGTAATGCCATCAAATATAATCTATTTTTAGCTCTAGTGCATCCAACATAAAATAATCTTCTTTCTTCTTCTATATTTTTAATGTTATTATTCAAGTGAGAAGGGAAATGATGATGACAAAACCCTAAAATAAAAACATGAGACCATTCTAATCCTTTAGATTTGTGAATAGTAGTAACTGCAACTTTATTTGGTTCTAATATTTTTTTAATATTTTCCCCAATCTTATCTGTAATAGAAGCAACCAGAGGAATGTCATATTTAATAAGTTCAGTTTCCATAATTTTTAAATGATATGCATTTCTGGATAATATAGCTATTTCATCAGGATTAACTCCTTCTTCTATCAAACTTTGTATCTTCCCAATAATAAACTCGATTTGATTTTCTTCTGTTTCTGATAAAATAAATTTAGGTCTATAACCTTTATCGTTATTAGTTTTCATAACTTTTTTTACTTGATTTTCGTTCAATGAAATTAAATTATTTGCTAATTTAACTATAGATTTTGTGCTTCTGTAATTACTAGTTAAAGTGTATGTTGAAGTATTTTTAAAAATATTATCAAAGTTTAACATAAAATAATTATCTGTTCCTCTGAATTGATAAATATTTTGCGAATCATCACCAATTACAGTTAAAAAGCATCCATTTTTTACAAACTGATTTAATATATCGAATTGAATAGAATTTACATCTTGAAATTCGTCGAAGAAAACATAATTATATTTAGCAGCTATTTCTGAACCATAATCCATCATAATTTTTCTACCGTAAATAACATATTCCGATAATGATATATAAGATTTTTGATTATGAAATTTATGATATAATAAACAACAGAAAGCATCAATTGTATAAATATCAATATTAATATTAAAGTTAAATAATTTAACAACTCTGTTCTTAAGATTTTCAGATGAATCTTTATTGAAAGTTAAAATTAAAACTCTATTTGGTGTAGTAAAATTATCAAGCAAATATTTAACACGACATAAAATAGTTGTTGTTTTACCAGAACCAGCACCAGCTAAAATTCGAATATTTTGATTTGGTTTACTAGTAACTATTTGATGTTGTTCTTCATCTAATAAAATAGATTTTTCGCTAAAAAAATATTCTTTATCATTTTTATTGTATTTATCCATCACAACTTCTAGCTCTTCTTTTTCTTTTTTCTTTAATTTAGAAGTTCCTCCTTCAATAAATGGAGAGATTAACTTTAAATCTTTCGATTTTATAATATTATATAAGCTCATAAATAATATTATAATTAGTCCTTTATGTGTTTATTTTTCCGATTTCAATATGATTAAAAAAAAGTTTGTTTTCTGAAACAGATAAATTAAATAATATGATATCTTCAATGCTGAATTTTTGACTAAATATAGAATCTTGAATATCATCATATTTAGATTCTATTTCAATATAATTTTTAATAATATATTCTGATAAATCCAAAAATTTTTTATTTTTTTTAGGTGTGAATATAATACTATTTTTGAATACTTTTAATTCTTTATCAACTAAACAATTTTCATTTAATAATAATGTTATTATGTTTACTTTGTCAAAATCAACATCTATGGAAGTATCAATGTAAATACCACCATTTTTATACAAGAATGAATATTTCCATAAATCAATTTTAAGTTTTAAATTTCTTATTTTATTGAAAATGCTAAAATATTTGAATCCAAAATTATTTTTTAAATACATCGAACAATCATTTAATCTAAAACTGTAACAATTGAAACATTCTAAATTTTCATTATTTTTTAGATTTATCGTTGACTCACTAAATTTTATTTGATATATATTTAATGGAATTACCGGATTTAAACTAATTAGTTTGGCTAATTTAATTTTTTTATTTAATTCTTTATTTACAACATAAATTTTTTTAGTTCTCCAAAGAAAAGTATAATGTGTTTTTGATTGATATTTTAATTGTTCTGCTCTATATTTATCATAAACTTGTAAAACTTTTTCATTTTTATGTAATATATATTTTGCACAATCTGAAAATGTAAAATCAAATTCAGTTAATGGGTCAAAATATGAACCTAATAATCCTGGTCCTGTCGGATATAATGAATTATGTCCATAAAAAAAGTCACTAACATTTTTTACTATTTGATTAATGCATTTTAATAAAATTTCATTTTTTGGATATGTTATCATAAATGCATTATATATTCCTATTTGATTATTAATCCAATGCCCATCTCTATCCTTAACAAAGTATTCTCTATCAATAAAATTAATAAATTTAAAATCATCAACTGGTTCATATTTTATATCTAAATAAATACCCCCATGAATATATAAAATACAATATCTCCATAAATCAGCTTTATATGCACCAGGAATCAATCTATCATATGCATCCAATACTTCAATCGGAAAATATTTTATTATAAAATCCCTACAGTTTTTATCATCAAAAAAATAATAATTAAATTCAGGATTATTTTTTTTTAATTTAATTATAGCTGAAATCATACCAGGTTCCAAATTTTTATCCATCCAAGTTTGATAGATATTTAATGGTATTTTTTTTTCAGGAACAATAATTTCATTTTCTGTATTTTCATTTAAATCCATTATATTAAAAGAGATTTATTCATATAATCTATCATTTTTTTTCATGTTTTTAACGGGAAGATAATTAATAAAAGAGTCATCTTTTCCAGAAGGGTCAGGTAAATTTTCATTTATCCAAATAGTTCCTTCATTTTTTTCATCAGAATTTAGTAATAAATAAAAGTCTACAATAGATTTTTCTTTTTCATCATTTAATATAGTTCCTAGTTTAATAAATCCATCATAAAAATGTTCTAATTCATCTTTCAAGTCATCCATAATTTTTTGATAATTATTATCTTTAGTAACATCATAATTTTCTTCTAATAATTGATTTTCATAAACTTCATTCAATAAAGGTCTAAAATGTTCAATATCATAATTATCTGATGATTTAGTGAATTTTTTAGATAAATTAGGGAAATTACCAAATAAATTAATAAAATATAACTTCTTTGTAACTGGTGCAAAATATACTTTTGGTTTAGTTGTTAAATAATCTTTTAATTTATTTGATAAGTTTAAGTTGTTTAATTTTTCAAATATTTCAACTTCATCTTTTGTGTAAGGTGATGGATTAATTATTTTACCGATAAAAACAAAACAACAATATTTTACTGGAGTATGAATCGATGTAGCTTCAGCAACAGCATATACACTATATTTAAGATTTTCATTTTCAGTATTTATTAAAATATAGAAATCATTACATTTCATCATTCCATTGTATAGTTGTGAAAAATCATCACATACTTGATATTTATAATAATTAATTGTATGATTAGGTCTAAATTTATCAACGGGAATACTGTTATTTAAAAATACAGAACATGTATCTTCTTTAATATGTGTATTCATTTTATAAATATTTTCATTTTGTTCTTTAAGAATTTTTGAATAATTTCCTATAAATGTTATTTGATTAAATTTGTTTTCTAAAATATCTTGTAATTGTACCATATGGACAAGATCAGAGAATGCAACACTTTCTTTTAACATTGTTGGTAATTCATAATTAATTTCTTTTAAAAGGTCAGTCATATAAAAAATAAAGGAAATAGGTTTTTAAATAAGTTTATCAATGATAACTTTTATTTTATAATGTAAATCTTCTAATGTTGAATTATTTTCAATACTGTATTCAAAATCATTTAATATCCAACTGGTCTCACTAGGATGAATATCAGATGGTATCTTTCCAATTCCTAGTTTAGCTTCATAAAACCATTCAGGTAGCCCTCCTCTATGAATATGAATTAAATGACCACCTAGATTTTTAATAGTTCTAATTTCATTTGGAAATCTACAATCAGTAATAACTATATTTTTATATTGAGATATTTTTTTTTCTATACAAGCAATCCATATATCTTGATGAAAATGATTTCTAAATAAGTCAGTTCCAAAATATTGCAATATAAAACGAGGAGTTAAATGGGGCATATTTAATCTTTTAGACCACCATTCATCAACTTGTTCACGCCATACACGGGATGTAATTGTATCACCTTCTAACATTTTTCTATCCCAACCGAAAACTACAGAAGCTACATCTTTTACAATTCCTGCGAAACTTAATTTTATAAAATCATATTTTTTAATTAAAACTTCAGCTAAAGTGTCTTTACCTGCTCCTTGAAAGCCACATATTGCAATGATCATTATTATATTTGTATATTTACTTTTATATACGAATAATACAATTTTTTTATAGTGGGTTAATAACCTGTAAATGTACATCTTTAAATAAATCTCTAATTTCTTGATATAATTCTTTTTTAGGAGTTTGTTCATTCCAATCAAGCTGGGAAATAATTTCGAAATATTTTTTAATACAGTCTGGTTTCTCTGTAGTTTGTTCCTCCAAATCTTTAACTTTTTGAATATAATAAAATTCATTTTTTTCTAATTCTTTAACATATCTTCTGGTCGCTTTGTGTTGCCACTCAAGTAAATGATATTCATTATGTTCATCTCTAACAATATTCCATAAAATGTAACCAAATATTTGTAAATCACACCGATAAGAATAATATGGTTTGTCATAATCACATCCTTGAGAATAATAATAATAACCATTTGGTAAATCTTCTTCACAAGTTGTTTCTTTAATTCTGGTTATATTTTCGAAATCAATAATTTTATATTTATTAGTAAAAATATTACTTACAATATTATCACTTTTTAAATCACCATGAACTTTGTTTTTCTCTACGTGAAGCCATTCTAAGAAATTAATAATTTGATTAACAAAAATAGATATATTTTTTTTAATTGAAAAAGAACTATGTTCGATTTTGTTAGGTAATAGTTCCATCACATACCAAGATATTTTACCTTCTCTTCCAGAACGATAACAAGGCGACAGAGGAAATTTTATTGAATGCTCAAAATTAAATAAATCAAGAGATTCCATTTTACCGATTTCATTAATGTAAAATCTATCTCCTGTCATAATTTTTATAGCCCATTTAGTTTTTTGTAAATCATCAATTTCGTCAATTGATAATTCTGGTAATATTTTTGGAAAAACTTGGATTATAGTTACTTCATTTTTATCATACATTTTATTACCCAAACACCAATATGTTTCATAAGACATATATTAATTTATAAAAAATTGCTTAAATAGTTTCTTAATATATAAAATATATAATTAATGTCAACTGACCCAAATTTAGATATTTATAAGACAACAACTATTTTAAATAAAATTAATAAACACTATAGTGAATTAGTTCCTAAAGAATATGTTTTTACTGATAATTCATTCAAAGATGGTTATCTAAAGATTAATATGAAACTATTTAAAATCGTTAAAGGTAAACTCAATTTCAAAGGTTCTATCGTTATTAATGATTTTGAAAAAGAGGAAAATGTGATTTATGAACATTATCAAGATTTACCAATATTAGAAAATATTAATGTTTCATATAAGGGGACTTGTTACAAAAAAATATCGGATTTGACAGCTCTTGTAGAATCTGGTTCGGAAATTTATTATCCCAATAAAAAAATTTGTAATGATTTTACATATATTGATAACAAATATGGTAAATTTATAAAAGATATGACAAAAATAAATTTTGTAAATTCTAGTAATATAGTAGAACATAATGAAATTATTAAAAACGACAAGTTATCTATTAATGTTAAAATAGAATCTAAGATAAACTACCAAGATTATTATAAAGTATTAGATACAATAAAGAAACAAAAATATTTTAAATTAGGTGATAAAGTAAAAGCTAGTGATTATGATATAGTAATAAATGATATTCATCATTTTAGAAAAAATGATACAACTGTTTTATTTGAAGTGCAAGACGACCTTGTTATTTCTTGTGATAATCTATATCTATGGAAAGATTTATGTTATGCTAAAAAAGTGAATATTGAAGTAACATATAGTGAAAATAGATTTTTAGATTCAGTAGAAGTTGATACATTAATTAGAAATCGGTTAAAAAATGTGCTTTTTAAACAAAATGATTATATGGATTTTTATTCTCCTAGATTTAAAATTAAAATAACAGGTGTTGATAGTAATGCAGTAAGCACAATGTATAAATGCACTTCAACTACTGTGTTATTAATATTTGGAACTTCTAAAATAAACCTTGTTGATAGTTTAACAAATTACAAAGTTAAAACCGTAACTTTTGATGTTGATAAAAATTATATGGTTGAATCATTACAATCAGATGATATCTTTGATAAATTATTAAAAAGCACCAAAGATTATTCTATAAATGAAGAAATAGTGACTTATGATTTAGTCTATAAAAATGATGGTTTATATCCTTATCGTAAACAAATATCTTATGGATCCAAACATCCTATTTACATCAAAAATCTAAAATTTACTCCTAAAGATATTGAATTTGATTTGGAACCAGGTCAAGAACTTCCTAAAGATGACTTAGATTACATTATTAAATTTACTAATGATACAAAACTATCATATAATTTTTTGAAAGAAGATGTTAGTGTGATTAAAAAAAGCGAGGAAGTGGTTAATCCAAGAATAACTGTTGATGTTATTAAAAACTTAAAAGATAAAATCAACAGCTTAGGACTAGCTGGTATGGATGAAATTATAGATAAAATTATTAAAGAAGTTCTGATTTCTCGTACTGATTTAATTCCTGCTAGTGTAAAGAAATTCGTTAAACCGAATAGAGGTATTCTGTTTTATGGACCTCCTGGAACAGGTAAGACTACTTTAGCTAGAGATTTAGCATTAGTGTTAGATATTCCTTCCAAAAATATCAAAATGCTGACTGCAACTGAAATATTTAATAAATGGTTAGGTGAATCAGAAAAAGCAGTTCGAGATTTATTCGAAAATGCTAAGAAAGAATATCAATTAAAGAAAGATAAATCTTCGCTCCATCTAATTATAATAGATGAGATTGATGCAATCCTTACCCAACGTGGAAAACATGGAGATTCATCAACAAGAGAATCAATAGTTAACCAATTTTTAGGTGAGATGGATGGTCTAAATCAAATAGATAATTTTATAGTAATTGGATTAACAAATAGATTAGATATTATTGATAAAGCAGCCTTACGCTCTGGGCGGTTCGGTTGTCAAATCAATATTGATAAACCAAATACAAAACAAAGGAAATTAATCTTTGAATCCTATCTCAAAAAATTAAATGATGAATTTATGTTTGATGAATTAAATGTGGAAAAACTGTCCCAAATAACTGAAGGATTTGTAGGTGCAGATATTGAACAATTGTTTAATAACTGTATTGATAAATATTTAATGGATAAATTAATGAATGTAGAATCAAGAATTTCTACAAATTATATTGAAGGATTAATTGATAAGTTTAAAGAAGATAGATTTATTGATATCCCTTTTACAATTGCTAGAGTTTTATATTAATTTATTAAATTACATAAAAAAGAAATAGAAATTTATGTAATGCAAAACTGTTTATTTAAATGTTGTCCTAGAAGAAAAATTAAAGATACTAACCGATTAACTCCTGAGCAAATTAAAAAATTAAAAACTAATCTGAATAATTTAATTGAATTTAATGATAGATCATATTATTCAACCAGTCCAGTTGTTGAAGAAGTATATCATTATTTAACATCTGTAAATAAGGTTGACCCAGGAATGAGTTTATTTCAAAGTTTGTTAGATTCTTCTTATGAATTAATTGGTGAATTACCTATTCCAGGAGCAGGAATCATTTCTTGGTTTATTGGTGGATTGTTAGATTCCTATTCTCCAGATAATCAACCAAATCTAAATTTAGATTTTGGTGAAGTTGGTGCTAGATATAATAAAACTTATTATCAAATTAGATTAGACTTGACTACAATGTATGATGACCCTACACAAAATCTAGATAAGGTTTATACTACATCATTTGGAAATAAGAAAACAATAACACTAAGAGAATTATTAAATTATGATGTTCCCAATAAAGATGATTTGGATTTCACAAAGATATTGCAAGCACATACTAGAGCATTTCGTTCATCATTGTGTCAACAAGAATTACCAAAATCAGATCAATTTAAAATTTGTGGTGTATTTTATCAAGGAGGTTGGGATGTTCCTAATTCTATTGATGATGTATTTTGGCCATATTTATGGGCTGATAAACAACAACCATATATGATTACAAATGATGAATTGAGATACGGAGACCATGAACAAGAAAATCCAAAAATATCAGTATCAAGCGATAATTTTAGTATGAATGATTTGAAAAGTGCTGCTGCAGAATTTTGTAAACAAAGTTCTCAGACTTTAATAACTAATTTTGCAGAAGGTAAAGACGACCAAGGAACAGAAGTATTGATTTTCCATAAATATTATGTTATGGATTATGTTAATGAAGATAGACCTAGTTCTGGATTTTGGAGATTAGCAAGTAAAGGATTTTGTGATTGGTTATTTAAAGATGATGGTTTTGGTAATATAGTTAATGAAGATGGTTGCGGTAATAGAGCTGATGTTTTTAGAAATTGGGGTATGAAATGGGGTGACCAAATAGATAAAGTTCCCCACGAATTGTCACAAGAGACAATAAATAAATTAGTCCAAAAAAAATTGCAATTTTTAAATCAAAATAATAATAATAATAGTTAATGTTCAGATCATCGACTATTGTTAATAGAATGACTACTATCAATAAGAGTTTACATAAAGTAAAAAATAGGATCAATGTTCGAACTTTTACTCTATCACCAGCTATTCCTGTAGTTAATAGGTTTAGTTTCGAAGAACCAAAAAAATATACATTATTTACGAAAATCAATGAAGACAAAGGATTAAAAAAATATATGAGAGATATATATTTTAAATCAGGGACTGGTTTTACAACAACACTAGTAACGAGTATGGCTGTTCCACTCGCTTTAACACATGTCCCTTTAACCTTATCAGCAGCAGGAGGATTATATCTAGCTAATTTTGGTTTCAGTTTATATTCTATTTTTCAAATGGGTAAATTACAAACTAAAACTATTGCTAAAGAAGATGGTTTATATGAAGAAAAGAATGAAGCTAAAGAATTATGGTATAAATTGTTTAGCATTTCAAATGGTATTTCCTTAGCACCTCTAGTAGGTCTAACATTAGCAACTAATCCAGTTGTAATTCCAATTGCAACAGCTGTTACGATAGGGACATTTGGTGGAGCTAGTTATGTTGCATTAAATCAAAAAGATATGAATCTTGTAAAATATCAAGGACCATTAATTGGAGGAGTATTTGGTTTGATTGGTGCATCATTAGTTCAATTAGGAGCAACATATATGGGTTATGGTTCTTTTGCAACTCAATTAGATTTGCTTACAACAGGTGCATCAACTGTAATTTTTACAGGTTTAGTAGCAGCAGATACACAAGTAGCAATTAAAGATTATGCAGAAAAGAAATTAGATTCTGTTAATGTATGCACTGAACTTTTACTAGATGCTACAAATCTATTTATTGATTTTATTAAGATTTTTAGTCAAATTACTAAGAAAGATTAAATCATAAGAAAAATTAAATTACAAGATATCTTAAAAATTGATTAATATTTCATTTATTTAATAATATATTATTTAATGTTAGTTGAAAAATACGTAATTGAAGGATATCACGACCCGCTTCATAGTTATGGATATTTCAAACATTGGGAAATATTTGTTGCTAAATATAGTATTGTTATTCGAATTAACGAAAAAAATAAAATTCAATTTATAAGTCATGCTGATTGTCCGAATAATAATTATGCTGTTTCATTAGCAAAAAGTAATGTAGACCATCCAATAGATAAAGTAGAAGTTAATGATGATTTTATTGAAAAATGTTTTGAAATTTATACTATGGAGAAAAAAATAAATGAATGTAAAAAATCAGTTGTTGAATTACTTGATTTTGATACTTTTTTCAATAATCAAGATTTAACAAAAATTAAATTTGATGCAGCAATGAAAATTCATAATAAACAACAATACAAATCTTATGATAAAATAGATAAACAAATTTATTTTGAGGCTATTGATAAATTTATAGAACTTGCAAGTTTTACTCAAAGTTTAGAAATGAAAGCATTATCGTTATATAATGTTGCTTGTGGTTATGCTAAAATTAAGGAGAAAGAGAAAATGTATGAATTTTTAGAAAAATCTATTTTTTATGGTTATAATAATTGGCAACATTTAATTTTAGATGATGATCTACAAGATTATAGAGAAGAAAAAGAGTTTGTTTCATTAGTTAGAAAAGTATATGAAGCAAATTCTGAATTTAGACCTTTAAATTATGCTTATGTAAATGGTAAACTACCACAAGACTTACAATATTTAAAAGATCATAAAATTAATAAGAAGACATCATTATTTGGTTTTAGTTTTTAACCATGAAAACTGAATCTTCAGTTGGGAAATAATATTTATCTTTGATTGTTGCAATATGTTCATAACCCATTTTTTTATATAAATCAATTGCTTTATTTGATGCTCTTGTATTTAAACATAACATCTCATTATCATTTTCTTTAAAATGTAGTTCGATTAATTTTGTAGCTAATCCTTTGCCTCTACATTCTGGAACAACACATACCATTGTAATACCATAATTAGTTTCAAGATGCAGTTTATTTTCTATAAATATTTCACCTGTTTTAGATACTGGAACAAAATTATCAACTTCTGACATTTCACAAGGAACAATAGGACCTTGTAATAATACACCAACTATTTTTTTAGTTTCAACAGCTTCTATGACATAAGACCTATCAACAAATTGTTGAATTGATGATTTATACCAATGGTCTCCCTGCTCAAAACATTCTTTATGACAGTCATAAATTCCATCAACATCATCTTTATTACTTCTCCGAATTCTTATTTTCATTAAAATATATTCATATTCTTCTTTTAAATAAAATTTAATATCTTAAATAAATAAAAAATTGATAAAAAGATTAATTCATCAATTATTATAATAGTAATGGTTGATAATATTAAATTAAAAGGCACTGATTGTTTATACGAAGCAACACTTTTAACTGGAGTCATCTGGAGTCAACAGAATCCAAGGAATTTTTTAAAAAGGCCTATTTCTTCTTTATTTGAAGGTCTAATTTATGGTGGTTTATGCACTTTCGGTGTAGGATTTATTTCTGATAGAATGAATACAAATGGTAAATATGCATTTGCTGGTCTATTAGGTTTATCGGCTTTGTATCATCTATATAGAGGTTATCGTGATGATCCTCCTGATTGGCGAAATAACAGAGTAAACATTGTTATGACAAATGAATAAAAATTTTTATTATAAATTAGCTTTAATAAATTCTAATAGTTCTATTTTTTTATCTTTATTATAATCATCTAAAATTTTAATATTAGTAGTTATTGCATCTAATTTTTTAATACCATCAGTATCAGTTATTATTTTATTATTAGAATATGGAAATAAGAAATTATTACAAATACAAGATATATATTTTAATGATTTGCAACTATGAAAACTTTTAGGTAATGAAGTCAATTTATTAAAATTTACATGAATAGCAGTTATTTTTGGTGCTTTAAATAATTCTTTAGGAATATAATTAAGATGGTTATTATCAACATCTAATCTTTCTAATTTAATTAATTTATCCATATTTTTAGGTAATCTATTTAATTTATTATAAGATATATACAAATGCTTCAAGTTATATAAATTAACAATACTTTTCGGTAAATTTGTTAAATTATTGTTTCTTAATTCTAATATTTCTAGTTTGTTCAAGTTTTCTATTTCTGACGGTAATTGATTAATATTATTATAAGATAATCCAAGTATTGTTAAATTTGTTAATGACTCAATATCTTTTGGTAAAGAATAAATTTGATTTGAATACATTATTATTTTTTTTAATTTAGGTAATTTGTATAACTGTTCTGGTATTTTGTTAAAATTATTATAGTTCAACATAACTGCTTCTAAATTAATTAATTCAGAAAAAGTATCAGGTAAATAATGTAATTTATTAAAACTAGCTGAAAATATTTTTAAATTTTTAAGTTTATTTAAATCATCAGGAAGAACTATGACATTAAATGAATCAATTAATAAAACTTCAATTAAATCTAAATTATCAAAAGTAAATAATTCATTAAAATCATCAAAATAAATAATATCTTTTGTTAAATTATTTAGTCTAACTTCAATGACATTTTTTGGTTCCATTACAGGATTTATTTCCATTACAATATCTATTATAACATTTATAGTTTTATTTTTCTAATAAACTAGTATAATAAAAAATTGATTTTAATTGATATTATTATTAAGAATATAGTTATTAATGACAAGTTTTAAGAAAATTCACGAAATGATTGAATTACATAATAATGTAGACTTAAAAAATGTAATTGAAAGCGATAAAAAGTTTACCCCCAACTCTTGTGTCGGTAAAAAGTCATATCTTCATAGTGCTATTTATTGTGATAATTTTGAAGCTTTTCAAATGTTAATTAATCATCAAAAGTTTGATGCTAAATCGGTAATGAATAAAAGTTGGATTGAGCATGCATTGAAGAGATATAGCGTAGGTTCAAAATATGAAAATACCCGATATTTAGAAGAAATTATCAAAAATAATATTATGCTAAATTCGAGTTATATAAGATTCTGTCCAAATCTGAATACTTTACAAAAAATTATCAATAATATCGATTTATCAGTTCCACAAGGAATAATTAAAGATATATTAAATCATGGTGTTAATGATGATATTCAGTTATTTATTCTTGAAAGTTTATTAGTATCAAAACCAGAGATATTTACAAAACAATTTGTTGATGGGAATGTATTAGGATATGCATTAACTTCGTCAAAAATAGGGTTAATTGAATTGTTAAAAAAATATAATATTGATACTAAAACATGTCACGGGAAACCTAGTATTTTGTATATTATAACTAATGGTAAATTTAGTAAAAACTTACTAGAATATTTAATTAATGAAAATCATCATTATAATGATAATTTACTCGATAAAAAATGGTTTAATTTTGGACTTTATAATTATGGTTATACTAATACTATTCCAGAACAACTAGAAATAATTATTGATAACTTAGATGATTTAAAACATTGTTTCGATAAGGTAACTGATGAAAACTGTGAACTATTAAATATCATAATGTCAGACCTATTTACTGGTAAATTTGGGAAATATGGTTTGTCATATATGAAAAATAAAACGGATACAATTAAGAAAATGGTCCATTTTCTGTTAAAATTAAACTTACAACAAAATGCATTTGAAAAACTTCTATGGATTGAAAAATTTGAAGGTATGTTTATTCATTCTGATAAAAAAACTACTGGATATAATAGTGTTTATACAACAGACCAACGCGAATTCGCAAGAACAGTACTTATTGGTGCATTAACTTATCATCAACCAACAGAGCCATTTAAAAAAGTAATTGATTATGCATTTAATGCTGCAGAACTGGCAAATATGGACAAATTAAAAGAAACTTATGGTTATAAAACTAAAGAAATAACTGTAAAAAAAGGGAAAGGTAAAGAAAAACCGAAAGTAATGAATCTATAAAATTAGGTCAATTCAGTAAATTAAATAGAGATTACAGGTGCAATAGAATTTCTAATAGCTTCAGATTTTAGATATTCAATAAATTGTGATTGATTTAATTTAAGATTATCAATAATTGATTTATATGTATTAGATCTTAAATTCCATTGATTTACAATTACATCGTAAGATGTTTGTGCTTGATTCATATTAATATTAGCCTGAGTGTTTGAATTAATTAAAATGATGTCAGCTTGACGTTGATTTTGTAAAAGAGTTGTATTAGCAAGAATCAATTGAGTTGTTCTGTCATTAAGTTTAGTTATTTTATTTTGCATAACTAATTGTTTGGATGTAATCGCTTGTGCAAATGTATCAGGGAAATCTATGTTTTTTAATTGAAAGAATTCGATAGTTGCACCTAAATTATAATTTGAACCAATATTAGTATTATTATTAATTTCATTTAACAAAGAGTCATACATATTATTATAAATATTTCCACGGTCTGTATAATAACTTTCTGCATCATAAAGACCACATTGTCTTAGAATAATGTTTCTAACTATATTACTTAGAAAGCTTTCATATCCATCACCATTATTAAAATTTTGAAGCACGACAGGAATTAAATCATCTCGGTTATATTGATATTGTGCAGATATTGTTAATCCAATTACGATTTTATCTTTCGTAATACAATTAATTTGGTCAATATCAACATCTTTTAAAGTTCTTTTAAATTTAATAAATTTATCACCAACACCATAAGCATATACTCCTTGGTCATAAATTTTACCAAACTGTTTTGTAAAATCATTGTATATCACCCCAAACTCATCTTGTTCTACACGTTTATTAACAGTTACAGCTAATAAAACGATAGTTAATAGTGTTAATGAAATACATAAAAATCCACCTATAAAATGTTTAATAAGCATTAAATATTAGAATAAATACGTAAAAAATTGAAGAAGCAATTTTTTCATTAAATAAATAGATATTTAATGAATATCGCATCTGAAAATCAAGTTAATCCACGAATTATACCAAATCCATCTAATGAAAATCATGTAATACAAGTTGATTCAAGTATGACTAAGCCTTCATTATATGAGAGATTTAAAGAAGTAATGAATATGGAAATTATATTTTGTAATTATAAACAATATAATTGGAAAATTGTATTAGGATTAGTATTATCAATTATAATAATACCATTAATTGCTTGCTCGTTTAATTATATTGAATATAATGAAATGGCATTTGTGCAAAATAGATTTGGAACAGTAGATACATCAAAAGTTTATACACAAGGCAGATATTTTTTAACATTAGATAAGTTTTTTGTAGAATTCCCAAGCACGTATCAACATATAGTATATACAACACCAGTTTTTACTGATATTGGTTTACAATTTGATTTGGAAGTATCATTTTATTATAAACTGAAACCAAGTAAATTAGGTTCAACATATAATCTATATTCAAAAAATTACGAATCACGAATAGTTAATATTGCAAAAACAACAATTAAAAATGAAGCTATTCAATATACAATTAATGATTATATTCGTAATAGACAATATATTGAAAATCGTTTAGGATTAGTATTACAAAATACTTTAGATGAAATGGTAGGTGTTGATGTTCCACAAAAATATTTCAGATTATTAACTATTCATATGCCAAATACTTTAATTTCAACAAGTTTAGAATCAGCAATTGAATTACAAAATAATCAAATTCAACAATATCAACAAGAAGTTAGTGTAATACAAGCAGACACCCAAAGAATGGTATCTGAAATAAATGCAAATGCTAATAAGATTTTAGCATATGCACAAACAAATGGAAATCAAGTCCTAAAAACAAGCGAAATATACAGCACAAATTTAATAAATACTGCAAGAAGTGTTGGAATTCAAAAAGTATTTGATATTTTAAACATTACTGATTCAAATATCAAAAATGAATTTGTAAAAATGGTATCATATATCGATGCAAATAATACTAAAATAATTCATGCAACAAATAATATGATATTAAGTATTTGAGTATAATTTTTATTTAGAATAGACACAATTTAAAAAAATATTATACAATATAATAATATGAACATATTTTTATTTCACAGAGATTTAAGAATTCAGGATAATACAACTTTAATTCATCAAATTAAAGAAATGGGACCAGTAGTTCCAATATTTATTTTTCCACCTGAACAAATCAATAAAAAAGAAAATAGTTATTTTTCTAATAATTCAGTGCAATTTATGATTGAATCATTACATGAATTATCAGAGGAAATATCAAAAAAAGGTGGTAAACTATATTTCTATCAAGGAGATATTTTAAAAGTATTTAGAAGATTAAATAAAACTAAAAAAATAGAATCAATTGGGTTTAATATTGATTATACACCATATGCTAAAAAAAGAGATAATGAAATTAAAGAATGGTGTAAAAGAAATAATGTAACTTGTGTTGCAAAGGAAGATTATTATTTGTATGATATGCTTGATAATCAAACAAAAAAGAAAGATGGAACACCATATTTAGTTTATACACCATTTAGAAATCATTGTATGAATGATTTAGAAGTAAGAAAAGTAGATGGATTTAAGAATTTTAAATTCACTAAAATGAAAGAATTAGATGAAAACAAATATTATTTAGATTCTAAAGAAATTAATAAATTTTATGTTGATAATCCAAATATTAATGTTCATGGAGGTAGAAGCAATGGATTAAAAATATTATCTAATATTAGTAATTTTAAAACATATCAAAAAGATAGAGATACATTGACATATAAAACTACTTTTTTAGGTGCTCATTTACATTTTACAACAGTATCAATCAGAGAAGTATATCATAAGATGTTAGATAAATTAGGAAAAAAATCAGGATTAATTAATGAATTGCATTGGAGAGATTTTTATGCTAATATTACAAATGAATATCCTCACGTATTACAAGGTCAAGTTAAAGGAAAAAATTTAAGTTACAAAAAAGAATATGATAACATCGAATGGTCACATAATAAAAAATGGTTTGATGCATGGTGCAATAGCACAACAGGTTATCCTATTGTAGATGCTGCAATGAGACAATTAAATGTTACTGGTTTTATGCATAATAGATGCAGAATGGTAACAGCATCATTTTTAACTAAAGATATGCATATTGATTGGAGAGATGGTGAAAGATATTTTGCAACTAAATTAGTAGACTATGACCCAATGTCAAATAATGGAGGTTGGCAATGGTCTGCTGGAAGTGGAACAGATGCCCAACCTTGGTTTAGAATTTTTAACCCTTGGACACAACAAGAAAAATTCGATTCAAAATGTGATTACATTAAACATTGGATGCCTGAATTAAAAGATGTTCCTCCAAAAGATTTACATAATTGGTGGAAACCAGAAGTTTGTGAAAAATGGTTAAAACAAGGTGTTAAATATGTAAAACCAATTCTTGACCATGATGCAGAAAGAAAGGAAACTATAAGATTGTATAAAGCAGGATTAAAATAATGATTAGAAAGTTTAAAATAAATTAACAACAGTCCCACATAAATTGGAGATCTTCTGACACATGTGCTATACCAGCATCGCCCCACATATATGGTAGATAACTAGTTCCTTCAATTTGTATCAGATCATAGTTTTGAACAAAATCTTGATCTTGGGTAGCAAGAGGTGTACCTCCTACCTTTATTCCACTAGCAGGTGCATAATCATGGTCATAGAAAGCTTTTTGTAAACCATCATATAGTGTATTATCATCACCATATTTGTAGGGCTTAATATGGAAAAATGTTCTTACCATTTCAAATGAACCTAGTTCCTTAAATTTAGTCCATCCAGTAATCTTGTGAGGTTCAAATTTCTCTTCTTTAGAATATTTATCAAAGAAACCTTCAGGATATTTAGGTTTTTCAATAATAATTTGATTTTTAAGATTTTCTTCATTTAGTTCGATTTTGGTAATCCAATATCTATCATTCATATCATTATCATCAATTAAGATAAAAATACGATATAGCATTTTATCTTTCTTGCGAGGATCAATAAATTGACCAAAGAAAGTCATGTAATATTCTGGACCATTCTTTTCAGTTTTATAATCCCATTTTACATCAGTGGGCCATTTTTCTCCTTTTACAAAGAATGGTTTAGTGCCACCAAATTTTGATTCACGTCCGTTTTCTTTTTTAGGATCCATTTTTTCAACTTTAGGGCGATATGCATTAACACATAATGTTTTGGAAAACACATTTAGAAGCTCTTCAAATTCACTAAATTTTTTCCATTTTTTACCATTCTTATATTTTTTAGCATAATAATAGTTTCCATCTTCGTATATGACTTGGTTATCTAGTTCAAGAACAGCTAAATCTGGTTCGGGATGACCCTTAGAAGATTTATTTTTGTCAGTAACTGTATTTAGAGAGGTTGACATTATTTAATAAGTAATTAAAGAAGGTTATTAAAATTCAATTTTTCAAGTAAATAGATATTTAATTATCTTTGGATTTTCTTCTAAACGCCTCATAAGATATGGAATTGAATCATTAACTTGTCCATATGGTAAATATTTATAAGTTGAAATCTTTGAATCAATTAATCTTTGAGTATCATTCTGAATGAAACCATATAATGATGCATGAAATAAATTATCTTTTAGCATAGGAAAATTATTGGATTTCTCAATAATTTGACTAATATTTTTCTGATTGTGTGTGCAAATGAAACTATTCAGTTGATTTTTTGAACTATTTGATTTAATTTGTTCACTAATAATATCCATTGCTTTTTCATAATCTCTATCAGTTTCATCTTTTTTAATGTATAGTTTCAAAGTATTATAATCTTTACTATGATAAGCACCTCTTACTAATTTAATTCCTAGAAATGGATGAGTAGAGATATCTTTTTTCATACGGTCTAATGAATCTTCTCTATACATTTGATATGTTTTGTAAATATTAATTTTATTTTTGTTATAACGGAGTAAGAAACAATTTGTCATATCATTAATTTTATCTTGAACATCAACTTCTTCTGCATCAATCATAACCGTTTTATTTTTTGAAATCATATGTTCAATTACATTATTAATTTTAACGTAATCAAAATCAAATGAAGATAATTTTACTGCTACAAATTTAAATTTTTTACTTTCCGCCAAATCTTTATATTCTTGAACAATCTTATCTATTTCATTTGGATTTTCTGTTTTTTCTTTGATTAAATCAGGAATAGCTAATAGATTACTTTTGTTTAAATGTTCTATTTTATTTTCTAATGTTTTTATTGTTTCACCAGCAGTAAAATGATTATATAGTTTTTTAGCCATAAAATTCTTTGGGACATATCTAATTAGACTTCCAAACATTAGATAATAAAATAATAACAAAAATAATAATTTATCAATTTTATCTAATTACATATAATGGTTAAAAGCGAATGGTATAACAATTTAAAAAAATCTTCATTAAATCCACCTGATTATTTATTTTCAATAATATGGCCAATTTTATATATTATGATTTTTATGTCTTTTATTAATTACATTAAAGTAAAAACAGATTGGATAGGTATTGTAATATTTGTAATTCAAATAGCTTTGAATATTTCTTGGAGTCCTATATTTTTTGAATCCCAAAGTCCTGGTTATGCTTTAATAATTTTAATAATGATGTGGATTTCTATTTTGATAAATATAATATATGTATATAATACAGCACCATTATCATCTTATTTATTGATACCATATTTTTTATGGGTATCTTTTGCTGGTTATTTAAATTATTTTATTGCATTAAATAATTGATAAAATTGAAATTATTAAGTATTATCTTATAATTTCATTTATTATGTCTTCTGTAGCAGCCCCTTTAGGTGTATTAGGTACTAAGCTTTACGATCTTTTCAGTTTTCAAATTAAACCTGAAAAGGAACGTAAAAAGAACATTGTAGTTGTTGGTTATGGATGGGGTGGCAAATCATTTTGCGATCACATTGATACCAAGAAATATAATGTAACTGTTGTATCCAAAAATAATTATATGTTGAATACAACAAAATTAAAGAATTCAGTAACATTACCACTAAATCAAATTGATAAAAAACTTACACTTGATAATCACAAAAATGTGACATTTGTAATTGATGAATGCACAAATGTAAATCTACGCGATAGAGAAATTGAAATTAAAAATGGTGGTAAAGAACATGTTGATTATATCAATGATAGAATCGCAGTAGTTCCAACAAACAATTTACCCTTTGATTATCTTGTAGTTGCAGTTGGAAGTGATGTTAATGATTTTGGAATCCCTGGTGTAAAAGAAAACTGTTATTTTCTGAAATCCATGGAAGATTTAGTAACATTAAAAAATTCATTAGAAAGTAATGTTTACAAAAATGCAATTTCAACTAAAACTAATCAAGATAATTCAATTGTAATTTTAGGCGGTGGACCAGCTGGAATTGAACTTGCATTTCAACTATCAAAGGTGTATAAGAATATTAAAATTTTAGAAGCTATGCCAACTATTCTTCCAATGTTTTCACCAGAAACAGTGAACATGGTAAAAGAAGAACTAGCTAAAAGTAAAATCGAATTACTTCTTTCATCACCTGCATCAAAGATTGAAAAGAACGAAATCATTAGTAAAATTAATAAGATTAATTATGATGTAGCTATTTGGACTGGTGGTGTAAAACCAAACAGTTTCCTGAAAAAGTTTACTGATGAAAAGTTCGTAGTAGATAAAAATTTTAAATGGAAAGATGGTATCTTTGCAATAGGTGATATTGTAGCATCCAAAGAATTAGGTCCTCCAACTGGCCAAAATGCTAAATATCAAGGAAAATATTTAGCTGAATATTTTAATAATAATTTTAAAGGTGATGGATATAAATATGAAGAAAAAGGTAAGATGGTGCATACCAAAGATAATATTATAATCGAAACTAAATATGGTTCTTTCCGTGTGCCATATCTAATTGAACCGATTTTAGATTATTTTGTAGAAAATTAATTTATAAATTAGTATAATGTCAGATGAATTATTTCATGAATTAGAAAATACAACCTCAGAAAAAGAATTAATAAATGTTCCTTTAGAAAACCCATTAATTATAAAAATTAATGATACACCATCACAACCTAAATTAGATTTATTTTCAGAATCCACCGATATTGGAACTGAATCGGATTATGAATCTCCTAAGATTATTGATTTAACTGAAAAAGCAGAAACAGAAGTTGTACTTAATAAATTAAAAACGAAAACTTATGAAAATGAAGATGAAATCAAAAGATTAAATGATGAATTGATTCAAAATAAAGAACAATTAAAAAATAAACAAGATAATTTAAAAAAATTAACTGAAATGCAAGAAATGTCAGAAACTGATGATGATCGAGATAAGATAAAAGAAGATATTAATATTGAAAGAGAACAAATAAATAAAGTTAATGAAAAAATAGCTGATATAGAAAAACAATTAACCGAGTTGATGATAGAAAAAGATAATTTGAAAAAAGAATCAGAAGATTTACTATCGATTTATAAAATATTAGAATCAGGTAAATCTGAAACTGAACAACAAAAACCTGAAGATGGTGGACCTCCAACTGAAATATCAGAAACAGAAGCTATTCCTCCTACAGAAGCTATTGCACAACCTACAGAACCCGTTGCACAACCTACAGAAGCCGTTCCACCTATAGAAAGAGTATTACCACCTGTTCCAGTTCAAGAAAAATCATTAATAGTTGATGACTTATTATTGCAAGCAATTAAAAGTAAAATGGATAGTAAAAAATATAAAGATCCATTTAAAAGATTTTATGAACCAATGGAAACTAAAGAAATGTCTAATTATATAGTTTCAGTAACTGATGCAAATGAAGCATCTAACTTTAAATATGATTTTAGTGCAAAAGAATACGATGAAGAAAAAAAATATTCCACATCAGATATTCCTGTATTTTTCAGAAAACAAAAAGAAGCATTAACCTATTTATTTGAAAATGATTATTACAAAGAATTAAATTTCAATAATATTGTGTTAAATGGAGACAATGTTAAAAAATTTAATCCTCACGTATTTGATTCATTCCATTATAATGATTATATAGTTTCATCAACATTAACACCATTATTTCCTAAAGATTTGATTATGTTCGCAATTAATTTCAAAACAAAGAAATACTATACTTGTATGGATTTTTATTTTGATCCTACTTTTATAATTGATATGTTTACTATTTCACATTTCTTAAATGCAGAAGAAGCTAAGTATGTTGTATTTAATTCAATGGAAACCGGTAGTTTATTTGAAACTTATCATTTTCATATTATTGAATCTAAGGTCCCTTATTTTGGTGCTTATTTCAAAAACAATGCTGAGAGTATGAAAGCTTCAGATGTTTATAAAAAAATAGAACCTGATGCTGATAGTCCTTTTGCTGTAGGTTATTTAATTAATTTATCTCATGTAAAATTTTATAATTTTTTATATAATTTACCAGCTTTACTTTATGAATTAAGATTAGAAAATTCTGATAAGTACTTTTCACAAGTTTTCTTCTTTAAAGAAAATGATAAAGATTTATTATTTGTTAACTTTAGAAAGGTTCCATTAGAACATATAAGATTAGATGAAAAGAAAGCATTACCTCCTCAATATTGGGATAGTTTATATGAATCAGTTAACAAATTATATAACATTGTTTATTTACCAATAGGTTTAGTAAATTACAAATCAAAGGATATAAAGAAAGCTGAAAAAACAATAGAAGGTCTTTTAACAAAACCAGAAGTTATTGCTGAAATGAAAAAACCTTATTATGATCATCCTAAATTTGAAAGTAAAATTATTGATTTTTTAAGAAAGAATGGTTCAACTGTTATCAACTCTAAAGTTAAAAAATCATTTGGCTCAGGGCTTGATTATTGTATAAATCTTAAAAATGATATTATTAATAATGGAATAAATAATATGGATTGTTATAAACTCCCAATTTTATATAATTTAGGGAAAAGAAATATTTTAGGTAATGAAAATACTGAAAATGGTTTAATGTTAATAGATGGTGCCTATTTCCATTTTATAGTAACAAATCCATCTTTAGAAACAAAATTAGACCAAGTCCAACAAATTAATGAAGATACCGATTTGAAAGATGTAGTATTAACAAATTATACTTCTATTAAAAATCTTACAGCAAAATATTATTTATACAATCCAGTAAGAACTTACTTATTAGATTTCATTCGTTATATAGCCAAAGATAAATTAATTAGAAATCCAAGTATTATAAATTCATTTATTGTTATGATAGTTTATAAATTAATAAAATTACAAAAGAAAGGAGTAAGATTAACAAATTTGGATATTAATAAATTTTATTTAGTAGAGAATAATATTAAAGTAATTGATTATACATTTAATGATTCTTTAATAATTTCAATTGCAAGAGAAGAAAATGATGATTGTCATTATAAATTATATCATGAAGGTTTAGAAGTCTTTTTACCATTTGAGATTAAAAAAGAAAGGTATGATATCAAAACAATGTTAGGTGATTTGAAAAATATCATCAATCAATTACATCATTATTGTAAAGAAAATGGAATTAATAATTTATTATTAAATGATATAAATTCAACATTTGATAGAACAGATTATAATTTGGATACAATAATTTACAAATTTACTTTTGGTATTGATTATTTCACTTGTAAATCACCTAACTGGGATGCATTTGAAAGAATTAACAAATATATTTTTGATGGTAAAGCTAGTTGGGATGATATGGTAAAAAGATTAAAATCTACGCCTGATTTAGACCCTGTTAAATATCCCAAAATTGAAATTAAAACAGATGATTTTTTTATGTCTGGTAATGTTCAAGACCCATCAGGAATTAAAGAAGGTGACATATTAAAATCATATCATTTTAACGAGTTAAAATATAATATTTCCAATCAACCAACATATTTTTTTAGAATTAAAAATAATACTATAGATATGAAAGATCCATTTTATTCAGAATATTTTTCATTAGTATTTTCATTATATTCTAAATGGAAATCATCAAGTAGAGTTTATTATTATAAAGCAAATAAACCATTAAAATTAATTGATTTAAACTTTGGGGATCCAAACTCTGTTTCATTTAGAAAAAATAAGATGGCAGCATATATTGATATTTTAAAAACCATTTTTGGATTAAATATAACTCAAACAACACATCTTAAGTATGCGGTAACTGATAAATATCATATACAAGAAATGATAAATTTTGCATTAACAATCAAATATCCAGACTTGGCAGGATATAAAATGAATGGTAAGTATGATGAATATATATTCTTAAAAAAAGCAAACTTTTTATCTTGTTATGCCGTAGCAAAATTAAATGAAAATAATTTTGAATTATTTTATGACTATGATACTTTTACTGATGCTGCTAAAACTACAAGATATAAAATATTTGATTCAGAAGGATACGATAATTATTATGTTTGGTTGTCTCAAGAAGTTATTAAAGATTATGCTGAAAAACATTCTGATACACAATTAGATGGAAATAGTATTTTAAGAAATATTAATTATGATTTTTATTCATTATCCAGACAAGAACCAAGGGTAATCAGTTTTGATGAATTAGAATTAAAATATGGAGAAAGTGAATATTATAAAATAAAATATGAAAAATATAAAGCAAAATATCAAAGATTAAAAAGAAGAATAGGATTAATTGAATGAAAATTATAAATATCATTATTAAAAAATTGAAAAATAATATGGATGTATTAATAATAAATATATTATGAGTTACATTCGTAAGAAAAAAAACTATCTTGATACTCATTCAGATATGGATAAAACACAACGTAATAATTTACTAAATTCTCTAGATACTGACTATAAGAGAGCTAATAAAAATACATATAATGATTTCATTGGTATCGATAAGATGAAAGAATGTCTTTATAATCAGCTTAATGATTTCGAACAATGGGCTAGAAATGAAGATTGGAGTAAGTTTCATCATTCGCATTATGATTGGTGGACATTTCCTATTCCAGAGGGAAGTTCTAAGGGTATGGCATATACTGTTTATGAAGATGAAGTAAATCAACTGTTCAAAGATTGTAGGTATATTAATTCTTTAAAGAGATGTACCGATTTAGTTTGCAAAGCTTGGGGTTGGGATTTATACAATAGAAAATTTATTGAGAATCCAGCTTATAACCAAAAATGGTCTAATTGGCCAATCAGATTATACAAGATGGCTTTTTGTCTAGAATTTTTAGGTTTGTCAGAAGCTATCAGTGTAAGACTTTATGGACAATATCTAATTAATAAAGGTTATGAATTTACATATTGTAATTATAATCTTGAATATATCTTTGATGAATTAGATGATGATTAAAATAATTATTTTATATTTTCTACATTTTATTAAATGAAAATTATTTTATGTTCAAATGATAAAGATTATCAAGAATTCAAGAAAGAAAAAAATAAAACAGAAAGTATGAAAAATTTTAAAGAAAGAAATATTAAGGTAAAAAGGGTTGATTGTCAAGATTTAGAATTAAGAATCGTTGATGACAATAATAAAATTATAAAATTATATAACTACATCCCATCTTTTTCAGAATTATATAAATATTTTCCAATAGTTGATAAAACAGATAAAAATTATTCATTGTATTCAAATGATAATCCAGATAAAAGTATATCTGTTGGATTTAAAGATGAAAAGACAGCATTAGAAACAATTAACAAAATAAAAAAGAAGCCTCATGGTTATCAAGTTAAAGTTATTTTAACAATGTATAATAGAGCTAAATATCATCCTCATCAAACAAGTGATATTAAAAAGGCAATGAAAGTTTATAGGAAATGGTTAGATAAAAACACTTTGTAAAAATTGATATTCATTATATCTATAAAATAATTATAAATATAATGACAAATCCAAATTTTAAATTATTCTTAGAGCTAAAAAAATCTGTTGCAGTTTTATTAAATATTCCTAATGGTGCAAATGCTGCTAAAATAGCAGGAATGGCTCAAAAAGAAATTAAAGAGGCTAACCCAGATTTAGATATGCTAAAAATATGTCAACAATCATTTCAATTAATTAAAAATAATCCCAGTAAATACTTACAAAATAATGGACATGAAGTAGAAACTAAAGAAAGTTTAATTATTAAAAAAGAAAAAATATTAAGTGAATTAGAAATTATCAATGAAAAATTAGAAGCATTAGGCCACAAAAATGAGATTAATATTAATCAATTAGAAGCAGAGAATCAAGCATTAAAAAATTTAGTTAAGATTATGACAACCGAAGTTAACAATCTATTGACAAAAACAGATCCTATTTTTTTAAAGTATGAAGGTATTATCAAAAATATTGATTAAATTTTTTTTAAAATATGTTTTAATATAATAATGTCATCAATTGGTGCTAGAAGGTTATTTAATAAATTACTAGACAATAAAGTAAAATATGTTTTTGGTTATCCTGGTGGAGCAATTCTTCCTGTGCTAAATGAATTTTATAATCAAAACAAAATAAAATATGTTTTGTCAAGAACTGAGCTAGGTGGTAGTTTTATGGCAGAAGGTTATGCAAAAGTAACAAAAACACCTGGTGTAGTAATGGTAACTTCTGGACCAGGAGCTATAAATATTACAACAAGTTTACAAAATGCTTTAAGTGATGGAACAGCAATACTGGGATTAACAGGACAAGTATCAACAACCGTTTTAGGAACAGATGCATTTCAAGAAGCAGATGTTATAAGTATTACAAAACCATGTACTAAATGGAATTTAATGATTAAGGATGTTAATGATATTGATAAAACAATTGATTATGCTTTTTATAAAATGCATAATAAAAGATTTGGTCCAGTATTAATAGATTTACCTAAAAATATAATGACTAATCAAATGTTAGAAAGTAGTCAAACTCCAATTATTAATGAAAAAAATACTGATATTATTAATGAAGATAATATTGATATGATAAAGAAATTACTTGAAAAATCCGAAAGACCCGTAATTTTAGCAGGTCAAGGAGTTATACAAAGTGATTGTATAAAAGAACTAAGATTACTTTCAGAAATATATAATATTCCTGTTACAACAACATTGTTAGGTCTAGGTGTTTATAATGAAAAGAATATTTTATCATTAAAAATGTTAGGAATGCATGGTTCATATTATGCGAATAAATCAATTCAAAATTGTGATTTATTAATAAATTTTGGCTGCAGATTTGATGATAGAATTATTGGTGATCCAAAAAAATTCGCACCCAAAGCTAAAATTATTCATATTGATGTAATGGAAAAACATATTAATAGAACAATCAAATCTGATTATCATATAATTGGAGATTGTAAAGTTATTATCAATAAGTTACTTACTAAGATAATAGATAAGGAGGATACTGTTTATAATAATTATAACCCATATTTAAATTATGATTGGATAAAACAAATTAATGAATGGAAAAAAAATGATTTTTATTATCCAACAAAAAAAATATTACAAGGTAGAGAGGTTATTGATAAATTAAATAAAATTATTAATGACAGTTCTAATAATTATACAATAGTTGCAGATGTTGGTGCACATCAAATGTGGGCTGCTCAATTTATTGATTATAATTATCCAAAAGTTAAATTCATTACTTCTGGTGGGTTGGGTTCCATGGGATTTGCGTTACCTGCATCAATAGGTGTAAAATTAGGTAAACCAGATGATGTAGTTATTTGTATTTGTGGAGATGGTGGGTTTACTATGAGTTTTGTTGAAATTCTTACAGCGGTTGAAAATAAAATAAATGTTAAAATTTTAATCATTAACAATAATTATCAATTAATGGTTAAAATGTGGCAAGAAAAATTTTATAATAATCAATTAATTGGTGTTAAAATGAACAATCCGTCTTTTGAAAAAGTCTGTAAATCTTTAGGTTGTAAATCCATTAAAATAACCAAAAAAGGTGATGTAGAAAAACAATTAAAATACATATTAAATTATAATGAAGGACCAATTGTAGCTAATATAATTACAGATGATTCGGAAACTGTTCTACCAATGGTAATTCCTGGTAAATCATTAGATGAAATGATTATAAAAGAAGATTCAAATAAATTAAATGGAGATGCACCATGCTAAATTATTTTATAAATATCCATATAATGAAGCACGCATTTTACGTGAGTATTTAAATTTGTCATCATACCATAAGGAATTATGTAAAGTATTATTGGTTTCTATTTCATTTACTAAACCTAATTTTTTATAATATTCAATTAATGTTATATGTCGATCTTCAGGAGACAATTTATAATTTTTATAAGTTATTGATTTTATATTATCCCCCAAGATTGGTTCACAAAATAACAGAATAGGAATTTGAATCTCTTTTTTAATATTATAAATTGTATCTAGTAAAAAATGTGTAGCAAATTTGTTATCAATATGTTTGAAGTATTTGGGATTAACTTTTTCATCAATATATTTTTGATGAGGTATATTTGAATAAAAATTAGTTAAATATAATATTGGATAATTTGTTTCTATTTTGGTTGAAGCAAAATTAGAAGTATATTTTAAGAAAGTCTGAGGAGATATCAGAGATAATCTAAATTTATATAAAAAACCACCATTATACTTTGCAAAATTCAGTGCTATTATTAATAAAAGAACATTTTATTTATGTAATTTTTTTTTCAATTTTATATATTTATTTTTATATTTTAAATACTTATCTTCATATGATTCTGATATTTTTAAATATTTATTGAAATTAGCATGAATTAATTCTTTTCTCATTTTACCAACAACTTCTAATTGATATAATTTTTCTAATTCAACCATATTAAGAGAAGATTCAACAAATTTCAAAGCGGGTTTTACTATACCAGAAGGACAATAACTCGAACCATATGAACATATTGTTGCCCAATCTGACCCTATTTTTCCTCTTGCGTGCCAATATTCTCCTGATGAAAATAATAGTTGAAGAGGATGTAATGGTGGAATGAAAAATAGTTTACTTTCATTGCTTCCATCTTCGAAATGAAATTTTTTAATTAAATAATATTTTTTACTACATGAAGGTGCAAAATAATTATAGGTTGTAGCAGATTGATCTTTAAATAAACCATTTAAAATACTAGTATTGAATGACATACTATGTGGTTTATCCATTTTTAAAGTGCCTTCTTCAACACCATAATCACCTCTATATAAAATAAATAAATTTGGATCATTATTATTAAAATATTCATCTCTTTCACTATAATAAATATATCCCATTTCAATCAATAAAGTTTGATATATAATAGTTTTAAATCTATCAGGAACATAACTTATGCCCTGATCAACAAGAGTAGATATAAATCCAGGATCACCAGTAGGATTATCTAAATTCTTTTTTATATCGTTCTGAAATAATGTTCTTAAAGTAGCAATATAAATATCGTTCCTTTCATTAAAAATAGATAATTTTTTACAACAATCAAATCCATAAGTTCTTTGATTTACCATTGAAATATGATTACATATTAAGGTATTAACTTGAATTGCTGTATTTCTAAAGTCACTTTTTAAAAAACCAAATGAATTATGATTTAAAATATTATCATAAAATTCTCTAGCATTGGAATCACGATAAATACCATGATTTAAATCTACATCAAAACTTCTTCCTTCTAGTAATTCTTTATATTTTATCATTCTAGGATCTTTAATATAAGAAATAAATATTAAATCATATAAGATTCTTGGTATTTGAACTATTTCTATATTTGAATCTATAGTTTGGATTTTAGTTTTAATAAAAGTATATTCATCATTAATTATTGCATTTTTATCATCTTTTGAAAGAGTAGTTTGATTAATTTGACAATATGGAAAAGTATATTTTAAAATTTCTGTTAAAATTCTATCATTTGTAGTAGTTTCTGTTATTGGTAACCCATTTGTTTTATTAAACCAAATATAACAATAGTTTACATATTGTGTTTGTCCTGAAGTCATAAAAAATGGTTTTTTACTTTTGTCATAAATATTAAATGGTCTATAAAAGCAAGCTCCTGATGGTTTTGTTGGTTTTGTAATTTGTTCGATTGCATCTGTATATAATCTTAATAATTGTTTATGTTTTTCTGATTCTGGAATAGTTTTATCTCCTTCAATTCCATCGAATGATGCTTTTAAATAAGCAGCTTTTGCCAAAATAGTAGGATCATCTGAACTTCTTTTATTAGTAACTTTTTCTAATAAACTGATTAATTCTAATTCTAATTCAGGAATAGATTTTACTGGTTTAACTGGACCAATAGAGGGACTTGGACCAGGTGTAGAACCAGCAGGTAACATAGAATCTCTAACAATAGATATAGGATTTGCTTTTGAATATTCTATAAGTTCTGGAAAAAAAGCACTAGCTTGACCCTTACTAGCACAATTAATTTTGAATAATCCAGGGGCTATTTTTATAACCATATCTAAATTTATTAGGTCTTTGTATCTAGGAATAATATTTATAAATAAATTTACGACTTCTTCTTTTTCAAGAGTTATAGGAAGATTGTGAAAAAATATTTCATTTGATATCAAATCAGGATGTTTAATTAATAAATAATCGACTGATTCTAATAGTTCATTATCTAATGTATCTTTTCTAATATTACCTAAAGTTAAATAAAAATCTTGTTCAAATCCCATAGCCCAACTTTCAGATACTGATGTAAAATCTTCAAAATTAGTTTTACCAACAGAACTTGATTCAAATAAAATAGTAAATGATTTTTTATAATCTGGAGTTACATTTGAAGATATCACTTGAATTTTACTAACGTCATATCCATAAAAATAAAGGAAATCAAATAAATCATATGTAGTTTTATTTATATTATCAATTATAAATTTTAATGAATAAGTATCACTATCGACTTCAACCTTATAACCTCCTTTTTGATTTAAGTTATTTTTACCTAATTTACTTAAATTTTTTATATTCATTATATAAAAATAGATTTTAATTAAACTTCATATGACATTAAAGTATCAGATGAAGGATAATCAATTAATCCTTGATATTTTCCTGTTTTACTAACAATAAAATTATATAGTTTCATAACCATTTTCTCTCTTAAATTACCATCTATGTTTGAAGGATACAAATTAAAAACTTGAAATTGATTCATCAGATATTGAGTTTGACTATCGCATACATCTTTTGTTAAAAAGATTGGACAATAATTTATTTGATGAGAAATATTTGATTTATTCATAATTGAAACTAAATTTAGGCCATTTTGTATAAATTTTTGAATTGTTGTTGTATCAGGTTCGTTTTGGTTTCTAGTTTTAATTAGAAAGCAAAAATTATCTGCAAATAATATAAAATCTATATTTGATAACTCAGCATTTATTTGATTTTTTAGTTGTTGTTCATTCAAAATTTTATAATTAGATAAACATCCACATAAATATTTTAAAAATGAACCTTGTTTAATATCGTTATTTGATTGAGACATATTAGATGTTGTCGAATATTTAGAATGATTTCCATTATTAGAAGACAGATAGTTTAGTATGGTATTTTGAGACATTGTGAATTAATAAAATCAAAAATATTTTATATAAATTAATTTCATTTTTTTTTTGTGGGTATAGATAATGAGTAAAAAATTTGGTTGTTTTAAAGTAGAAACTGTTGCAGATAGATGTATGGAAATATCTCCATTTTCAAAAATGACACCATTTTTCCCCACAAAAGCAGAATGTATGAGAAATTGTAATACTGATGAAGAGGAAGAAGCATTAAGAAAATTACGTGAAAAATTCAGAATGAAAGATTTAACAGAAATGATTAGACCTGGATTGATTGCATCTTTTGATAAAATTAAAGATATGCCTTTATTAAATTACAAAAGAAGCCCTTATGCAAGCAGGATATTAAATAGTGACGAATTATATCATTTTTATTCTACATTAGTTAGAAGAACCAGTTATGGTAAGCATGATAATATTTTTTTAGATGATATCAAAAAGAAGTTAAATGTATTTAATGGAACTGATATAATAGTAACATTCACCGAAACAAGAAGTAATACTGTAATGGGTATAGATTTTAAAGAAGAATTTGATTCTGAATTTTTAGAAAATAGACAAGAATTTGAAAAAGAATTAACTGCTTTCATTGCATCACCGTCAACTTTTATGATTAAAAATATTTTGATAAATAATTTTATTACTGAAATCAATCATCATACAATAATGTTAATTAAAAAAGAACAATCAGGAGGAAAGACTTTATTGAATTTTTTTATTTATGACCCAACAGCGGGTTCTTATGTAAATTTGTATGATTTAATGGAAATATTTTTAAAAGATGCATGTAGTGCAATTTCAGTTGATTGTAAAATTACTCAATTATCGAAAATTTATGGATTACAAAATTTAGAAAAACATACAAAAAATAACGAAATGATAATGAAAGGAATAAATAAAGAAATTAGTGAAAATATGACTAATATTTATGATGAATATAGAGAATTTAATAAATATTTCTTACAAAGAATCTATGTATATCTTGCGAATAAATATAAGCATAAATCCCATTTACCAATAGATATTGATGGCAGACAATATCCAAAAGATTTTACTAATATATTGTTACAATCTGAAATCAAAAAGCCTCATATGAATTTAAGAATGTGGATAACTGAGGATAAGATTACTTCTAAAATATTTAATGATAATGATGGATGGTTAAAACAAAGTTTAGATGTTAGTTTAGTTACAGTAGAAGAATTAAAAAGTTATGAAGACGATATAGTAGAATTAGGACGAAATTTTTTCCCTTCTATTTCTAAAGACCACATTCTAGAAGATGAATTAGTAACATATATTAAATTTATTTACACTAATTTATATACTTTTGACAATGATAAATTTATACCACCTATAATGCATATATTTAAAAAAATAGTTCAAAAATTGATGACAAATATTATTAAATTAAGAATGAAAATGGAAGATTTAGATAATCAAATTAATAAACATTATAAAATGGATTATTTTTCTGGTTATTGTTATTTATGGAGTTACTATACTATAATTTTAATTTTAATGAATCAAACAATAGATCCATACACTGTTATTAAAGGAACATTTTTCCAAACAATCGATGAACCAAAAATGAGAGGAATTTTAGAATCACAAGTATATGATTTACAAAGTATTCTAAATTATGAAAGTTCGCCTCATCCTTATTTTTTTAATAAAAATTATATTGATGAAGCGAATGCAAGTATCGAAGAAGCCAAACACGAATTGCCTACATTTTTAACACCAGATAGTAATGAATTAGGAAGAAAGACCTTTTTTAAAATTACTAACTTTTTATTATTAAATATATTATACAATAAAATTTCAGATAAGTATTTAAGTTATAAATATTCAAAAACATCTCAAAGTGAACTTACATTAAATACATTTATTGCACCTAAAGTAGATGAAATATTAAAAGATTTTTCTTTACCTGGACTTGATACTTCATTACCAGAAGATGATTTGAAAAGAGCTTTTATTGATAAAGTGTTGGAAGGTGAATTATTAGTTGAAGTTAATGCAAAAATAGTTGCTGCTAAACCAACAACACCATTAGTATTAGAATCTAAATATCAATATGTACAAAATGATTATAAAACCAAATATTTGAAATATAAATCAAAGTATGTAGAATTGAAAAAAAGATTGAATTAAAAAATCTTATTAATTTATGAATAATAATTAATGCTACATTATTATCCAAAAATGAAAGATATTAAAATGGCATCAAAAATATTAAAAAATATTTTTGAACCCACTAAATTTACTTTTGAAAAGGATATCTCTAAAAAATATGAGTGTAACTTATTTTTAAAGAGAGAAGATTTAACGCCAGTTCGTTCATATAAAATTAGAGGAGCTTATAATAAAATCTATTCGTTGACAAAAGAAAAGGATAAAATAGAAGGAATTGTAAGTTGTAGTGCTGGTAATCATGCTCAAGGAGTTGCTTTTAGTTGTAATAAACTAAATATTCCTGGATTAATTTTTATGCCTAAAAATACAACTAAACAGAAAATTGATAAAGTTAAAAATTTTGGCGGAGATATGATTAAAATTTATCTAGAAGGAAATACATTTGATGAATCATACGATGCTGCTAATAAATGTTCACTTGAAAAACAATTAGATTTTGTTCATCCATTTGATGACAGGAAGGTAATTGAAGGACAAGCTACAGTTGGATTAGAAATTCTAAATCAATGTAAAAATACTAAAATCGATTATTTGTTTTTACCTGTTGGAGGCGGTGGATTATCAGCAGGAGTCTCGACATATTTTAAACATTATTCTCCGCAAACTAAAATTATTGGTCTGGAACCTTTAGGTGCTCCTTCTTTAACTGAAGCATTTAAACAAAGGAAAGTAGTAAAATTAGATTCTATTAATACTTTTGTTGATGGTGCTAGTGTAAAGAAAATAGGTGATTTAAATTTTCCAATCCTACAAAGAAACCTAGATGATATTTTACTAGTTGATGAAGGTCATGTTTGTTCTAAAATTCTAGAAATTTATAACAATAATGGTATCATTATTGAACCAGCTGGAATATTATCACTATGTGCATTAGATGTAATGAAGAAAGATATTAATGGGAAAAATGTTGTTTCTATTATTTCTGGTAGTAATTCTGATGTTTTTAGAATGCCTGAAATTTTAGATCGTTCTCTTATCTACGAAGGTAAGAAACAATATTTTAAAATAGAATTTACTCAGAAAGCAGGTGCATTAAAAAATTTTATCATCTCAATACTTGGACCAAATGATGATATAATTTTATTCAGATATACTAAAATTATCAATCAAGAAACAGGTCCAGTGATACTTGGTATAGAATCAAAATCTAAAGAAGAAATAGATGTGTTAATTAATAAAATGTTAGATAACAAAATTAGTTTTCAAAGGTTAAATCCTTCCTCTATTTATGCTTAAAAAAATAGTATAATATAAAGTAATGGACTATTTCTATCCTTTAATTGGTATTACTTTAAATGTTATTCTTCTTTGTATTGTTTGTGTATGTTATAAAAGATGTAAATCTAGTGCGTATAATCAAAATCAACAGAACAATTTTCAAGAACCATTTTTAATCACGCATCATTATGCTATACCTATCCAATTTTATCCACAACAACAATTAGTAATACCCGGATTCAAAGAATCCAGTTTGTGTGACAAAGGAACAATTCCTCCAGAATTAGTACCGCCCAAACAACTTACTATGCCCAATATTCCTTTAACTCAAAATACAAATAATGAATTATATACTATTTATGAAAATGATGATCAAGGAAATCCTGTAAATCAATAATGTAAATGCGATATTGTCATAAATAAATAATATAATTTAATTATATATGAGTGTTGTGGGAGATAAAAACTCTGTATCTGCGTCTATAGATACAACTGTTGGTGCATCAACAGGTGCTGAAACTAGTAATGATTATTCCTCTGCTAGTGTTGATGTTAGTATAAAAGCCGGAACTTCTGCATCAGTAGAAGCTGGTTTAGAGGGTAACAATGTAAGTGCTTCAGTATCTTATTCTGACACAGTTGAAGCTCACGTAACAACAAATACTGAAATAAATAAAGAAGGTTGTGGTATAGCTGTTGAAACTGATACATATATAAAATCAGGTAATGAAGCAAATGCAAGTATTACTGCCGGTTCTTCAGGATTAGCTGTTGATGGGAATGTTTCAATTGGTTCATCTGTTGGTATTGATGCATCAGAAACTATTAATATGAGAGAAGGAAGTGTTACAGGCGGAGCTGGTGTTAGTATTGGAGAACATTTTGAAGCTGGTGGTGGTGGCGAAGCTACATTTAAAGATGGAAAAGCAACTATTGGTGTTAGTGGAGATATAGCAGCATTTGTGGGTGTAGAAGTAGATGTTTCAGTTACAGTTGATACTAAACAAATAGAAAAGGATTCTAAAGTAGTAGCTAATGAAACTGTTAAAGATGCAAATATTGTTGCTAACGAAACAACAAAAGTAGCAAATACTGTTTCTCATGAAGCTGATAAAGTAATTAATAAGGCTGGAAGTGATTTAAATAAAGCAGGTAATGACTTGAAAAAAACTGGTAATTCAATCAGTAGAGGCTTTAAAAAAATATTCAGATTATAATTTAATCAGACTGAAATAAGTTCTATTATTAGGGTCATGTATATCATCTAATTTATAGAGCAGACCATTAGGATTGGAACTAGCAATAGTTGCAGCAGGTTTATCACTGTTAATTACATCTAAAATAGCTTTTCTACTACTTGATGATATTACTTTATTTATGTATTTTAATTTAATATCACCAACTTCTTTTTCAATATGAGGTTCAATGTAAAATGTATCGTATGTATCTACATTTTTATTATTTGTCCAAACAGATAACATGATAGGAATATTAATGTTTCCTAGAACTTGGAAGTCTTCAGGAATATTTGTAATAATGCCAATTTTAATATTGTATGTAGGAACAAGTCCATAATCGATTTCTTTTTTAGCTAATTTTGAATAAATATCTTGAATATTAGAACAAATTACTTGTTTACCATATAATTTTTGCACAGCTTCGTGACTGAATGTATTTAGACCGAATAAATAACCAACTCTAATATGTTGAAGCATTTCTTCAATATATTTTACTTGAATCCATTTACTTAAATCCATTACTTTAATCATTAGATCTTCTTTTGAACATCTAGATGCTTTTTCTAGAATATTCTTTTCTACATCCATATTTGTTACACATTCTAGTGTGCTACTATCTTTCTTTAGAAATTCAAAGATATTCTTTTCTAATTTTATTTCAGCAACACGTTCACTTAGACCTAATCTAAAAGCTAATAGTATATTTTCCTTGATACTTCCATTAGTTATTTCATTGATTTTTTTATCAACTTCAATAGACTTTTTTGTAGGTGTGATAAAAGGCCAATAGTCAAAGTTTTTATTGTATAAAAAGTCATCAAATGAACTGATAGCTTGACGAATAGAATCTAAATCATTAAATTCCCTAATTTCGATGTTATCAAGCATTTCCAGTAAATATTTAGTATCTTCCCAAGAAATGCAAGCATCAGTAACACTTACACCATATTTTAGATTAGGAGTTATTTTTTGGTTCCCTTCATTAATATTACTTTCTATCATTAAACCACCAATATTGTAATCTCTTAGCATTTGGAGTCTTCTAATATAAACAGCTACTAGAGCTTGACGTTTAAAATCCTTTTCAGAATTACCATGACTACAATCAATTACTATTTTATTTGGTAATTTCTTTTTATTTAATTCAATCAGAAAATCTTCATTGTAATTTGTTCCTTTTTCACCTCCACGAAGGATAATATGACTGGAAGGATTACCAACAGTTTCAATGAAAGATGTTTTTCCATCATCATCAATTCCAAGGAATGCGTGAGGATAACTAGCACTTTTCATTCCTTCAATTGCTTTATCAACATTACCATCAGTTAAATTTTTAAAACCAATTGGCATAGAAAGTCCACTTGCAAGTTGACGATGAATTTGAGATTCAGTTGTTCTAGCACCAATAGCACCCCAACTTACTAAATCTGCAAGATACTGAGGTGTAATTGTATCTAGAAATTCTAGGCCAATAGGAATTTTCATTTTGGTTATTTCAATTAGTAATTTTCTAGCTAATACGATTCCTTCTGAAATTTGATTTGTTTCATTTAGATAAGGATCATAGATGAATCCTTTCCAGCCTAAACAAGTGCGGGGTTTTTCAAAATAAACTCGCATAACAATAAATAGGTCTTTGGTTTTTAAAGTTTGTAGTTTTTTAGCATACTCAATTGCTTGGTCGTAATTATGAATAGAGCAAGGACCTACAACTACCATTAGTCTTTTGTCTTTTCCTGATAAAATATTTTCGATGGTTTTTCTTGATTCAACAACAAAACTTTTATCTTCAAGGTCATAACTAGTTAACACTTCTTTAGGAGTCGGTAATGATGAAAACGTTTTAATGCGTGAATTTTTGAACATTAATATGATAATATTCTATTATTTAAACATATTTAATCAATTTTTTATATAATATGAAAAATTGAAATATCTTGAAATCATTCTAATTTTTTATATCATATGATATAAAAAATTGATAATATTTACTCTTCTTATATAGTTATTTATATAATGGTAAGAGGAAGACCCCGTTCTAAAAACATCGATAACAGCTTTTTCAGCTTCACACCAGAAAAAGATGGTCAAGTTGAAATATCAATTGGAAGTTATAAATTCAAAAATGTACTCAGCAAATATTTATATTTTGGAATGACATCAGGTATGGTTGCAGGTAGTTATTTAGGATTATCATCATGTATTCTAGGTCCACCTGTTTTACTTGGTCTATTAATGAAGAAAGCAATTAAAGGTTAAAGTAAAAATTGAAAAAACAAAAGTTAATGTATAGTTTATTAATGTATGTCTAATGTGCAGAGCCCTTCTATGTCTGACTTTTACTATCTAATCAAGTCTACGGATATTGATCGAGCAAAGCGTGTGAAGGCTTGGAAAATCACACAAAATACATTCCCGCATCCAATTTGTGCCGTTTGTGGAACACATTGCACATCTTTCGACTATAGACCAAGTACAACACAAAATACAGCTTTTAAAAAGACAAAAAGGTGGAGAGACAAGTTAAAAATGGATAAAAAGTTCTTTGAAAATATGGTTATCCAAGAAAGTTAATTTATAAAAATTGAAAAAACAAAAGTAATAATATATTTCATTTATGTATGTCCGATGAGCAAAGCCTACCGTTGTCTGACTTTTACTACCTCTTCAAGCCCACTGACACCGATTATGCAAAGCGGATTAAGTCTAGGAAGATTAGAAGGAATACTAAGCCTAACCCTAAGTGCGCCATTTGTGGCCGACATTGCAATTCATTAGACTTTGTTAAACCGACACAAAAAAATAAGTCCCTTAAGAAGTGCAAACGCGGAAGATGCAAGTTTATGATTAACAACAAATATTTCGAAAAGATGATTACTAGAGAAAAGGAGGAGGAATTTGTTGCAACTAACGAAACTTAATTTATAAAAATTGTATATTAAAGAAACTAGTTTTTATAATTAATAGTTTTAAATGGACTTTTATTTAAATAACAAAATTTATATTCAAATTGACAAACATTGGTTTGATTTTACTAATTTTACTAATCATCCAGGTGGAACAAAGATATTAAGAAATTTTCATTTGAAAGATGGAACATCAGAGTTCAATAGAATAAAAGAACATCATGATTCTTATATTGAGAGTAAACTAGATGAATTTTTGATAAAAAATAATCTTCTTATAGTTTATTTAAATTTATTAATCAATCGTAAAAATTGAAATATTTTACGGTTAATATAATTATTAGTTTATTATGTCGAATGAGAATCCTCTACGAAATAATGCACTTACTCCCCAACGCCTGGTAATGGTTCGCAATGAATGTTTTTATTGCGGTCATATCGAAGATGTAAAGCAAACAATGATTGAACATCTATTTGGAATCAGACATTGTTCTCATCATTCAATTCTAGCTTATCGCGATTGTAAAGCTTATCTGCATGAAAATAAGCTAGTAGATATCAATGATATTAAAAACGAAGAACCATATAAACGTTTTGTAAATGTGTTCAAAGATAAAAAGTTTTCCATCATTCGTTCAAATGGTAATGTTGACGATGGTTGGCAACTGAAAGAAGATAGCTTCATTGACAAGGCTTTTCTAAGTTGTAAGGATGGTTACTGGTATATTTCTCTTTGTAAGTATGCAGGGAAAGATATCATTACTAAAGGTTTCAAGATTAGTGATTTTAATGATGAACGACTAATGAAACTAAATAAAGATATTTATCCTGCTAATTTTATTGACCTACAAAAAGACCTAATGCATTTTCTTGAAAAGGGAGTATATAAGCGATTCTATGAAAGTCATAAGAATGTCATGAATCAAGATAATGACAATACAGTTCTAGATGAACCTTTTATAAAGAAAGTAACTTTTAATGGTAAACAAGTTCGCGTAGCTGTTTTTGACAAATAATTAATTTTCATTTATATTTTCTTGAAATTCTACAGGGAAATTAGTTTTACATAATGGACATTTTTTATTATTTTTCATAACAAAGGTAAAACATTCTTCATGGAATTTATGAACACACGTTTTTAATTTAATCCATTCTAAAGTTGAATCTTCGTCATAACAAATAGAACAAACATCATCTGGTTTATCAGATAAGATATACGGTATTTTGAGTTTTAATTTAATATAGTCAATTGCATCTGGATTATTTTTAATTGCTAATAAACATAATTCTGGTGTTTGATTTGTAATAAATTTAATTGCTAATCCATTTATGTTTACAGCATATTTTAAAAAATAATCTTTTTCAAAAGTTACAAATTCCACAGCTTCATAATTATTCGCTATTGCACGATGACAAATAATTTTATTTTGTTTTCTTGCAAATTCTAATACCAAACCATTCTTTTCAACTGCTTTTAAAACCAAAATATTATTTTGATATTTTGAAGGAACAAATTCTAACGCTAAAGGATCTTCATTTATAGCTGTTGAACAAATTAATTTATTTTTATTTTCAATAAATTCTAATGCACATCCATCATTTTCAACAGCTAAAATAGATAATTCATCACTTTGTTTTTTTACATATCTAATAGCAAATCCTGTATTTCTAATAGCTATTTTTTCTAATTCATCTCTTTTAGGAATATTATCTGGAATAAAACATAAATTATTTCCATCTAATTCCAAAGCTAATTTACTTATATTAAAATTTTTATTTCTGATAAATTGGTAATTTTTTGGATTTTTTTCCAGTGCTTTAATGCATATTGAAGTATTTTGTAATTTAAAATCTTTGAAAAAAGAAGCGTCTTTATCTAATATATCCAAACAAAAATCTTCATTTTTTGTTGCTTCCGAAAATAACTCATAATTATTTTGATATATTTCATTTAAATTTTCAAGTAATATATCATCATTATTCATTAAGTTTTATAATTAATATCTATGTAATATAACATCAATTTTTTATAAAAAAGTGAAAAAAAATGGTTATAAAAAAGTTTTAAGTATACTAATGTATATTTGTATGTGGAAAGGTATTATATTCACTACAACCTTGTTTTTTACTTTCTTTACTGGAAGTAATCAATTTGAGGTTCCACCATCAAAAGTGTTTCCTAAACCATCATCGAATGAGTTGATAATTAGTAATAAATACGATTTTTCTCCTCCTCATCATTTAAGAGCATTTAATAACCAAAATTTTGATGTACTTTTATCAAATAGCAATTTATTTGATAATAGAAAATTATTTGATACTGGTATATTACCAACATTAACCGCGACTTCTACTCGTACTGCAACAAAATCTGGAAGTTCGACAAGAAGTGCTCAACCTTCTCAATCTAGCACGAGAACAGCTGTAGCTACGGAAACTCCTGACAATTCTTTAACTTCAACTAGGAGTAGTACAACATCAAGGTCTTCTACGGCAACTGCTTTACAATCAAAAACATCTACTTCTTCAAGGACAAGTACTGGAAGTTCAACAAGCTCAAAAACTGTAACATCAACTAGAACTTCAACTACAACATCTACTAACAGTAAATCTGTTAGTTCAACAGCTACTTCCACTAGAACTACAACTAGTTCAAAATCTAGTTCAATATCAGCAACTAGTTCTGCAAGTAGTCGTGGAACAAAATCAAATACTGTTTCATCTTCTTCTTCAAGAACAGGTATCATAAGCAAATCCTCAAGTAGTTCATCCACATCATCAAGAAGTATCATTTCAAGTAGAAGCTCTTCAGCTACTAATTCAAGAAGTGCAACATCTAGAAGAACTGTTTCTTCAACAACTACTTCGACTGCATCTAAAACTGGTTCTTCTTCACGTTCATCATCTGCAAGGCCAAGTGGTGCAAAGACGCAAACTTCAACAAGGTCATCTACACCTAGTAGTGCACAATCTAAAAGTAGTTCTGCAACAGTTACTACATCTAGAACTGTATCAACATCAAGAACCAGTTCTGAAAGCGCAACTAATACTATGTCTATATCGGTTAGTAAGAGTGTAATATCAACTGGTTCTTCAACAAGAACTGGTTTTTCATCCAGAAGTAGTTCAACTAGTGTAACTATTTCAGCTAGTCAAACTAATTCACCTACACACTCAGTATCTAGTAAGAAATCTAAATCACCTTCTACTTCACCAAGAAATAGTAATACTATAACAATAACAGCAAGTGTAAGTTCTTCAGCTAAAAGAACATTATCTAATACTATTTCACCTTCTACTTCTTCAAGTGCAACTAGTACAAGAACTACTACATCTACTAAATCTAGTTCAGTATCACCCACACAAACAGCATCTGTAACTAGTTCTAGAACTAATAGTGTTAGTGGAACAACTAGTAGAAGTGTTAGTGTATCAAGAAGTGGAACTGTTACAAGTTCTGGTAGTAGAACAATCAGTGTATCAAGAAGTAGTACAGGTTCTATTTCTACTTCAGTTACTAGTTTACCTACAAAAACAATTAGCGCAACTTCAACTATTTCACAAACTCAAACTGCTTCTCCTACAGAAACTTATATCATGAAGAGTAAAACAACTTCAGCTACTTCATCCCAAACCAAATCAGTTTCTGTTTCAGCATCTGAATCCACAACTAATACAGTTTCTGCAAGTGTAAGTTCTAGCATAACTAGTTCAACTTCACCTTCAACATCTAGTTCAGTATCTGGAAGTTCTACTTCATCATCTAGTTCTACAATTTCACTTACTGTTACTGTATCTAGAACTACAAGTGCAAGTTCAACAACAAGTAAATCTGTTTCTACAACTAGAACTTCATCTGGAACCACTACATTATCTGCTTCAGTATCAGGTAGCAAATCAAGTAGTATTACTAGTTCATCTTCTAGATCTTTATCTGATACCAAGTCAAGTACTGCTTCTACCTCAATGTCTATAACTTCAACTTCATCAGTATCAGTATCTAGTTCAGGTAGCTCAAGTGTTTCACCTTCACCATCTAGCACAGCAAGTGTTTCTAATAGCGGAACCATGACTATTTCTGTTTCAGAAACATCATTACCCTCATCTAGTTCTATACAATCATTAACAAGTAGTTCATCTGCATCAATAAGTGCTTCATCTACATCAACAGCTTCTACTTCATCTATAGTAACAACATCTGGTTCTGTAAGTAATACAGCAAGTACAACAATAAGTAGTTCGCCCAGTATGACTATATCAACAACATCATTGCCTTCAAGCACCCCTGAAACAACACCTAGTGGTCAATCTAGTTTATCTTCTAGTTCATCTGGAAGCACATCATCATCTTCTACGGCTTCCCTGAGTGCATCTAATAGTCCTTCATCAAGTGATTATGGAACTGCAACAAGTATGAATACATTGACGAGTTCAAGTTCTGGAAGTGTATCTGTATCATCTAGCTCTACATCTTCTGTATCTTTAACTGTAACATCTAGCGTAACTACATTACCATCAGTTTCTACTATGTCTTCACCTAGTAGTGCACCTTCATCATCTCATTCAGTAACTGTAAGTGCAAGCGGTATGGTATCGGTTTCAACTGCACCTAGTTCAAGTGCAAATCCTACAACCACACAATCTGCTACTGTATCAAGTAGTATAAGTGCATCTAGGTCTAGTGTATATTCAAATAGTGTTTCATCAACTGGTTCAGGTTCTGAAACATCTACTAGAACGGCAACACAAACACCTACAATGACAGGAACACCTACACCATCTACAACACCATCTACAACAACAACTTTAACTGCTACTGTTACACCATCTCAAACACCTAGTAGAACAGTTACCCCTACAACAACTACTACTTTGACTGCTACAGTAACACCAACAAGTTCAGTAACTGGCACTGTTACACCAACTAGAACACCCAGTAATACCAATACGCCAAGTAGAACTATGACTGGAACTAGTTCAGTAACTTCCACTGGAACCCGTACTTCAAGTGTTAGTGGAACGAGAACAGTAACACCAAGTGTGACACCAACATCATCAATAACATCTACTACTTCACAAACACCAACCAGAAGTAGAACACCTAGTAATACAGGAACACCTACAATAACCCCATCAAGAACTGGTTCAATAACAGGAACCCCATCAAGAAGTGGCACACCTAGTAATACTCCATCACAAACTCCCACGCGTAGTAGAACATCATCCTCTTCTATTACTCCTTCTGTTACACCAACAAGCTCTAGAACTGCAAGTGTAACTGCAACACGTAGTAGAACACCTACATCTTCTGGTACTCCTTCTAAAACTCCTACGCCATCTATTACACCTTCTAAAACTCGTTCTGGAAGTGGAACACAAACTCAATCACAAACTCCTTCTAGAAGTGGAACAATAACACCTTCATCAACTGTTGGCTCATCCCCATCACAAACTCCAAGTACTACAATATCATTAACATCATCACCAACACCATCAAGAAGTAGAACACCTAGTCAAACTGCAACTAAATCAATGACTGGGACACGTTCAAGAAGCCCGACAGCTACACCTTCGAAAACAGGTACTAGTTCTATTACACCATCTCAAACACAAACACCTTCTAGAAGTAGAACAATGACACCTTCATCAACTGTTGGTTCATCTCCATCACAAACTCCAAGTACTACAATATCATTAACATCATCACCAACACCTTCAAGAAGTGGAACACCTAGTCAAACTGCAACTAAAACAAGAAGTGGTACATCTTCCGGAACTGCATCTAGAAGCGGTACACCATCTAGAACTCCTTCTAATAGTGGTACTCCATCTAGAACACCCAGTAACACTGCGTCAAGAAGTAGAACACCAAGTAATACAGCCTCAAGAAGCGGTACTCCTACTAGAACACCCAGTAACACTGCGTCAAGAAGTAGAACAACAAGTAATACTGCATCTAGAAGCGGTACTCCTTCTAAAACCTCCTCTGTGACTAGAACGAAAACACCTTCGTCAACAAGATCAGTATAAGCTTTGTAATTATTTTATAAAAATTGATTAATGAAATTATTATATTAATAATCTCATTTATTAATGCTTCGAAACTGTGCAAAATCTGTAGTGTCCTTATCTACACCCCGATTTGTTGTTTTCAACAACTATCTAAAACTGTCAGTTCCAGAGATGGCATCTGAAACTCTGGACTCACTTACATTCAAATCTACTGAAGTAAGTGATGTAATGAAATTTGAAACTTTACAAACTCTTGGTAGTAAATATGATCGTAATATTGACATGAATTATTATAAGAGATATTTTGATGATGTTGATTCATTAATCAATTATGGACTAGAACAAAATCTTCAAAATGGTGGAAATGTTGACCCAAAAATGATTAAACAAGATATTTGTGATTATAGTTTTTTCAATAGTCCTGATAGATGGAATGTAACTAATTTAGTTAGAAAATATAATCTTACATCATTTGATGTTTTCTATACTCTAGCATCATCTTCAACACCTTTTAATGCAGGTGTTCTTTCTCACACCCCTTCTAAAATGAATATTGATGAAATGAAGAAAGATTTCTACCGTGAAACAGAATCAGGTTATAGATACTTTGATTATTGGAATGGTATTGGACTAAAATCAAGTTTTCCAATTGATGTAAATAATAATGTTACACCATTTGAATTAAATATGAGAAGGTATAATGATAGAAATAGTAATCTTGGATTTTACAAGATTATCAAACTATTATCAAATAATGTTGAAAAGCGAACTGATGATTTTGTAAAATATATTCCAACTATCAAAGAAGTTATTGATTACAAACATGGTGAAACTATTATTGATGCAGCCTTTCCAACGATAGATTCACTGTTTGAAAAAGACACAAAAATTAACAACTATGTTGCAATGCTAACTAAAAATATTTTCGCAAATAAAAATATGAAAGAAAAAAAGCAAACATATTGGTCTCATAGATTTACATTTGATGGTGATTGTAAATGGGATTACCAAGTAACTCCTTATTATCAAAAATATGTTAATAATAATATCCAAAGTTTAAGTGATACATTTGAACTAAAAACTTTTGATATTTCCAAAGAAGTTGGTGAGATGCAATTAAGCTATAATCATAAAATCCCGATTGAAAATATGAGTATGGTAAATATGTTAATGTTTGGTAGAACTAATGTAACCTTTGCATTTCTAGAAAGAATGTTATCTTTTGTTCGTTATACGGAAGATAGTAGTTCATTCCAACTTGATAATTATTTACTAGATAAATCAAATTATGCTTTTTCTAATGGTGATCGTAGATATGATGTTGTTTGGAGAGAAGATAACATTAATAACCTCAAATTTGCTCAAACTGATTATGAAAAATTATATGTTGCAAAGAATTTGATTCAATTAATGAATGAAGTTGACCCATCGGTATTAAATTATCATAATTATGTGATGATTGCTGAATGGTATAGGTTAAATGATGTTTCAATCCAATTTAGTCACAGTAGTCAATATGGCGCAATGTCACGTGCATCATCAAAAGAAAAACTATACAAAGAGCTTAAATAAAAAAATGAAATATTAAATAGCTATTAAATTACTTTATTATATTAATGTTTAGAACACCATATTTAAATATTTGGAATCCTATTTGTAAAAGATATCAATGGGTTCGCCCTCTAAATATATTCAAAGATTATCAAAAAAATAATTATTATTATGTTGTTGATATAACCGAAAATGGATTTTGTAAATGTAATCTTAATAAATATCTTGTTGTTTCCGATGAGCAAGTATTTAGATATGATAGACCTTCTGAAATGAATGGATGGGTAAATAAAGTCAAAACTTTTCCTGAACCGGAACTAGGTAAACAGAATGTTTATACAAAAAAATATGAAGGTATTAATATGTTAGAATTATATGAAAAAGCAGTAAAATGTAATCCAAGATATGTTCAATTCAAACCGCCTCAATTTGAATGCAAAAATTAATTTATTAAAAAAAATTGAAAATTATATTGATATATCTGCATAATAATAATTTTTATGTCGTCCATTAGTGCCTTGTGTATGGATTACTCTCTTACTACCCCCGCTAAGAATATCTTAGCAAATCTCCCTCCGGATGAGAAGGTCGTCGCAATCCAAGAAGACCTTTCTCATGATGGATACGACAAGTATGGTCCTGAGTCTGACCTGTGGGATCTAGACTTCATCACGCAGAAAGATGATCTATACATCTATTATTCTTGTCATTGGGAAAATTGGTTCCACAAGGGAACCGTCAAGGAGTATGATATCCAGGTTCGAAACCTGGTAAAAAACATGCTCCTCCATTCCTATGGATTCAAGAAAATCGTAGACCTGTCTTATCAGGATGATAATCTTCGTTCCTATGTTCGTAAGCTTCATCGTCCAAAGACGGTCATGCGTCTGCTTGAAATCTCAAAGGAATATCGATTTACCGGAGAAATGGCATTTCATCAGCTACAAGACAAGTCTTATTTGCTCTATTGTCTGACTCCTTGGTCCTCCAAAAAGGAATACATTATCCGAGAGTTTGACAATGAAGCAATTACTGTTGAATTCAATAAGTTCATGGAGGAACTTGCAGAAAAGATAAAGGTAACTGCTAACGGTCAATACGTTGATACTTATAGTATCAAACATGAACTTCTACGCGATGTTGAACCAGTAAAGGAATTCAAGCTAGAAGATATCGATACAAATATCGATGATGTTAATGCTAAGAACTGGCTCAAACAGTCTGTAACTTACATGAAGTAAGTATTACAGACCTAATTCTTTTACTACTCTTCTAACATTTTCTTTATCGCTTAGTTCATCACTTATTTTATCGTTATGCCAATAATTTTTAAGAGTATCCTCTTTTTCCATTGTAATATTTACTCTTCTAGCTACAGGGCTATGTGTGTTTTCAACCCATCTTTTATCTTTTATACAAGTATTACCCATTAAATTAGTTTAGTAAAAAAAATTAAATTACATATTTTAATGTCTGATAATAATTCAATCACTGATCTAGGTAATAATTCAATTACTGATCTAAGTAACAATTCAGAAATCGAGTCTGACACAGATAGTCAATCTTCCACAGTAGCAACATTTAAGAATGATTCTGTAATTATTAATGTTGACGACATTTCTGGAAATAAATCAAATATAATATCTCAAAACAAATCATCGGAATTATCTTCTGATTTATCACAATTACAAAGAACAATAGATATATCATCAGGTGCAGTAGCATCAAATTTGGATTTATCTCCAGGAGTTCAACTAAATAAATTAACTTTCAAAAATGTAAATGAAATTATCCGTACTCATTATACTTATCGTGAAAATCATAGCTCTACTGCTTTAGATATTTTAGCGATATATATGAAAGGTCAAAAAATATTATATACTGAATCAAAAACATACTGTGAACAGAAATTAATAGCATTAATGTTACCATCAATATTTATTTCTATAGCTTGTACTGTTTTAGGTAGTGCATTAAAATTTTTATCATGGGGAGAAATATTTGTTGGTAGTTTAAATGCATTTAATGCTTTCTTATTATCTGTAATATCTTATTTAAAATTAGATGCTAAAGCAGAATCTCATAAAATTTCCGCTTACAAATATGATAAATTACAATCATTATGTGAATTCAGTTCAGGTAAATTATTATTCTTTAGCTTAGAAGAAGAAGAAATTACTAAGAAAATCGACGAGATAGAAGCTAAAGTTAAGGAAATAAAAGAAACTAATCAATTTATTTTACCAGAACATATAAGAAACAGATATCCATTATTATTTGCAACAAATGTCTTTTCAGAAGTAAAAAAAATTCAATATGATGAAATGATTTTAATTAATGACTTGAAAAATACTATAAATACTATTATCAATCTTAAAAAATTACCTCAAACTTTTGATGTAATTACTAAAATTATAGATTTAGAAAGGAATCAAAATAACCAAATTAATGATATTATTTCGCATAGAAAGAAATTTTTAGATTTAGATGATGAATTTGAAAAAGAAATAGCACGAGCAAGAAAAATTAATGAAAGAAAATGGTTTAGATG
>JACCDZ010609961.1_pt1 | contig 95544 bp, 102 predicted proteins | sample 7449551 | NCBI WGS metagenome assembly JACCDZ01 (sample SAMN15323452, study PRJNA562643) | freshwater metagenome | isolation source: river surface water | place: USA:Blue River Watershed | collected 2017-08-18
TCAAGGACGGGGCTTGGCGCGAAGCCGTCGCAACGGAATCCGGTGGCTTGAAACTTACGAGCAAGTCCGGCGGCAAAGGCGTCCTCCTCGGCTCCCGGGAGAAATACCACGACTTCTCTTTCTAAACATGACCAGAATCCAGAATCCGCCGCAGAGCGAATACGAGCTATGGTTTGAGATAACGGCAAGAGGGGGCATTCGCCGCGTCACCGTTATCGCTGAAACCGAAAAGTGCGTCTTCCTCCCCTGCCCGGGCGAACCGAAAGGCCGTCGCGTAAACAAGGAATCGGAAAGCGTCACCTACCTCCGGGATGAACACGATGCACGAAAACTCGCGGTGGCCCGAACGGACCAATACATAGCATCCCTTGAAAAATCCCTGCTGGCCGCGAAATCACTTCGCGCACGCGCAGCATCCGACACCCCCATCGAATGAAACAAACACCCGAGCCGCCCAAAAGCCCCGCAGAACGCCGCGCTGCAATCGTCGCGGCGTTCTGCCTCGCTAAAAACAAGCGGTCAAAAAAGGCCGTCGCAAAAAAAGCCTACGCCGACCTGTCGGCGCGTTTCGCGCAGTCCTATGTCAAATCGACAATCAGCCACATCCGCAGCGCGCTTCGCGCCACTGGAGCGGACGACACCCTTTTCGCGTGCGAAAGCAAAGGCGGCGTCGTCCCTGACGACCTGTATGCCGAACTGAACCAGCAAAAACGGGCGAAGCTATGGGAGCGGCACAACAACCTGCGCCCACTCGACGCTGCCGAACACAAGCGCAAGGTCATGTCGCTACTCACCTCCGATGACCCTCACCTACTCGCCCTTGGAATCATGGCGGCGACCGGCCGACGCATGGCCGAAGTTCTGCTCACCGGTGAGTTTTTCAACCCCAAGGGGGCCAGCGTCGCATTTGCCGGCCAAACGAAGACGAGAGGGGCCACCGGAACCCGTCAGGACGCCTACCGCATCCCGACCCTCATCCCGGGGGAACAAGCAATGCTCCTCCTCGACAAGCTGCGCGCTAAACTTGCAAAAATCCAATCGTGCGCCGAGGCGCATGAACGATTCGCGGGTCAACTCAACTTGAAGACCAAGCGCACCTTCGGCCTCGACTGGACACCCAAGGACTTACGGGCGGCATACGCCGCCATCTGCTACGCGCTCAAGACGACTAAAAAGACAAGCCCGGTAGCCTACTACTCCGAAATCCTCGGGCATAAACTCGACTCAAAAGACGGCGCAGGCGACCTCGACACCCCCCTCTCATACTTCGTATTTGAAGTGGTCGGTCATTGGTCGCCCGACATGGCCACCTACGCCGCCGCCGAAAACGCGGAAACACCAGCCTCCAAACCCGCATCAGGCAAAAGAGTCCGACCGCCCGACAAAAACCGAAATCAGGCCGCAAAGAACACCAAAGCCAAGCCACCCAATAACAAGTGAGCGAACCATCCTCGCCGGCCAAAGCAAAACCCCGTGGGAAACCACGGGGTTTTTGCGGGGACGACCTAAAGCAACCCCTCGTAGCCGCGCTGCTTCCGCGACTCATCAAAAGTTATCATCCCGGACGACTGGAAGTTGGCGATGTAGGGTTCCACCATCTCGTAGTTGTTGGCGAGCAACGCCGGCATGATTTGCGGGCCTTGCAGGTAAACTTCGTGCAAGGGCACAACCCTGTCGCCCTTCTTCGATGGAACAAGCCGCTGCGTCATAATCATTTTCACGGCGGTCGCCAGCGAAGCCGCCCCGCCGGGTTCGGAATGAAGCATCGCCGACATGCGACGAAATGCGCTCACGGCATCAGCGGCGTGGAATGTCGCGGCGACAACATGGCCGGACAGAGCCAAGGCAACCGCCTCGCTCAAAGTAGCGGCGTCACGGATTTCACCGATAATGATGACCTTTGGCCGCTGACGCATCGCCGCCCCCAATCCAGCCGCGAAGGTTTTTACGCTAAACCCGACCTCGCGCTGCGTGAAAAGGGAGCCGGACGGCAACACCTCCGCGACCTCGTACTCAACGGGGTCTTCAATGGTGATGAATCGCTCGCCGGGTATGGTGTTCCCTCGCTCAACCATCATGCTCATCATCGCCGTGGTTTTCCCGGAACCAGTTTGCCCAGTAAAGAGAATGATGCCGTCCCGCACCGACCGCGCATATTCGACCGCATCGTGAGGACTTTTCAGCGATTCGACATCAGGCACCGACTCGTTCACGCGGCGCATGGTCAAATCAACGCCATTGATGTTCTTGGCCAGCGAGGCGCGAAGACGGATTTTCCCAATACGGAAAGCACGCTCAACCACCTCCATGCCGGAGAGGAAATCGGCAGGAGAAACATTCAGGTGCGCCTGCACGAACAGCCAAAAGTCGTCGTGCGAAAGGATGTCATGCCCCTTGACGCCCAAAAACTGCCCATCGCGGCAAATATGGCTCCGGCCACTATCGCTCAACAGAATGTCCGAGACGCGCCGGTCGGCGGCAATCTCGGTCAGCCACTCCTCCCAAAGCGCGAGGACCGGCGACTTCGGCGCAGACGAAATCGCAAACGGCGAAATCGTTTTAAGCTCACGCATGGGAGTATGGTCGCCTGCTTGCATTATTGATTGTGATTGGGGGTGCGAGGCATGTCGCCATTGCCGGCGGGAATGGCGATTTGGATGTCGGCGAAGCCGTTGGTACAGTTCCCGAAGGTGCGATAGGTCACGATGTCGCCCCTCTTCCATACTGGCAGATACGGCATGTAAACCTGCGTGAACACCTTCCTGTCGTCGGCCTGAACGACCAGCGATACGGCTTGGCACTCAACGCCCTTACCCTTCCACGCAATGCGACCGCCAGTTTCGCAGATGCGGGCATACGCAGGGTGACGGACATCGACCTGCGACGGGCCGACCGAAACCACCTCGGCGGAATACTCCTCGTTCGGCAGAAGCATGTTGGGATACCGCTCGGCATAACGAGCGGGAGCGGCGGTGAGCAGGGTGGCAAAGCCCTTCTCGGGCGTCCCGTAGGACCGGAAAACGACCCGCTGCCCCTCCTCCAAATAAGCCTTGCGGTCAAGCAGGACGGCCACGGGCACCGTGCCAGCGGGCGAACCCTTATCCACGGTCACAAGGCACGAAACTACCTGAACCGTGACGGTATTTTCGCCCTCAACGCCGAAGCGGGCGAATGCGGGATGCGAAGCGGGAATGCGGTCGAGTCGGATACGCAATACCTTTGCCTCCAGCGTCTTGTTCGCGCCGATGAGGGAGGGGAACCCCTCGAAATCGCGCCCCTGCCAAGCAGGCGGCGGCGACCAGTCAATCGCGCCACCGGGGTGAACGGAGCGCGAAAACATACTGCCGTCATCGGCGTCATAATAGACGCGGAACTTGTCGGGACGCGGCTGCGCCGACTGACATCCGGAGAGGACGAGCGCAAGCGACGAGAGGGAAAGAAGGCGGAGTTTACTTTTCATGGCATTGTCACTTTAACACCTTGTCACTTTTACTTCAAGTCCAAAGTCGCAGCACGATTACTTCACCTCAACCCGCTCAACCTCGACAGCGGGGGAAGCCGCAGGGGCGGAAGGCGCGGGAGCAGGGGAAGGAAGCGGACGCTTGCCGATGGTCGGGAGCAAAGTCTTGTCCCGGTTCTCGTCCCACTCAAACGCGCCCGTCACGGTGTCGTTCCCGGGCTGCGCGGCATGGACAGCCGACTTGCTATCGGGGCCACCTTCGGCACCGGCCACGCGACCGGCCTCATAATCCTCCGGCGACATGATATGCGGGGAGATGAACGCCATCGTGTGCGAGTCGTCCTTTTTCATGGCCTTGGATTTGAAGAAATACCCGAGGTAAGGGATGTCGCCAAGCAACGGCACCTTGCTCTCGACCTCGGTAAAGTCGGTCGCACGGAGGCCGGCGATGGCCAGCGTCATGTTGTTCGGGACGACCACCGAGTAGTTGTATTCCTTGGAATCCACAATCGGGATGGGCGAGCCGTTGACCATTTCGCTGCCGACCTTTGCCGACATGATGATGGTGAAGTTGAGCTTCACCGATTGCGTCTTGCCGTCGCCGATTCGCGGGTCGGCGTCGAGAACCTGCGGCACGATTTTCACCGTGCGACCGACAGGGACATACGAAACGGACCCGGCAGTTTGCTGACCGACACCGGATACCGTCGAGGTGTTCGCGGACTGAATCGGGAACTGCGTGTTGGACGCCAGCGTCACCTCCGTGTTGTTCATCGTGGAAACCGTCACCGGGCTGATGCCGGTGTTGGTCGTCTTGGTCCGCAGGAAGTTAAAGGTCCAAGTCATGTCGGAAACCGACAGCATCGTGTTCGCCGGAGGCGGCGTGGACGAAGGCTTGTCATAGTTGAACGGCCCCATCACCAGCCCCGACACCTTGGCCGAAACGCCTGACGCCTTGCTCCAATCGGTGCCCCAAGCATCCGCGTTGAGCTTGGAAATGGTCACAAAGGTCGCCGTGATGGACACACCGCGCTCGGGCCGGTCAAGCGACGACAGGAACGCCTCGACGCGGGCGTGGGATTGACGCGCAGCCTCGACGACAAGCAGCGAGTTTTGCGGGAAATATTTGACGAACCCCTTGACGGAAACGGGCTTGAACGCAGGCGAGTAGCCCTGTCGTGCGGTATCCGCCTTGAATCCGGAATCAGCGGAACCGACATCCTCCATCGTGGAGCCAACACCGGTCACAGGCATGTCGATGACCGCCTGCACCTGTTTTTCCAAAACGAGAGGGTCGAACTTAATCGTTCCGCCAGTGAGGTTCACAACGGGCGCGGCACCACCGCCACCGGTGCCGGACGCCGAGCCGGAACCACTACCCGAGGACGCGGCATTCAGCGAGCCGCCGGTGACGGCCACCGAGGAGGCGTCGTTGAACTTCAGCGCATAGCGGCGGATGACCAAATCGGTCGGATTGATTTTGTAAAATCGCCACGCACCGTTGGAGAACTCCATTTCAAAGCCGTAGTTCGCGGCCAGCATTTTCAACACACGATACGGGTTTTCGGTCACGCGCATGGTCACGCGGTCGCCAAACTCGGCGAGAGGCGGTGCGACAAACGGCATGTTTGCCGAGTCGGCGCATTGAACGATGCACTCCGCGAGAGTCTGCCCCTTGAATGGCGTCTCGACCTTCGGCAGCTTGTAGAGACGAGCCAGTTCGGCCTTCGTCTCGGGGTCAACATAGGCCACAGCCTTGATTTGCGGGAGAGGAACGACAGCAGGCACGGAGCGCACCGAATCCGGCTTCGCCGTGGACAGGTCGAGAGCGAGGACGCCCGGGATGGCGGTGGGAACGGCTTCGGCGGCGAACGCCGAGGCCGCGACAAAAGAGGCGGCGATGAGGAACTTGTGTTTCATGGCTGTTGTATCTGTTTTTTGCTTACTTTTTGGAAGAGATTCGACCGCTACTTTTTAGCGGACGCGGCATTGATGGTCTTCATGGTTCCGTCATTCATGCCGACCATCGGCAGGAGCGTACCAATGATGACCACCGAAAACATGCCCATCGTCAGGAGGAGGCCCGCCTTGCCGATGTAGGGGATGGCGTTGTCCAGTCTGCGGGAAACTTGTGTATCGAGGTCGGCGGAAATGCGGCCATAAACCCCGGCCATATCGCCGGTCGCCGCGCCGATTTCAGCCTGCGAGGCAATGAGCAGGCCGGTGTTGCCAACGCGCCAAGCCTCCTGTCCAAACGCCTCGTCCGTCGTCTGCGCCCGTTGAGACTCCAGAGCCGAGAGTACGGCCTTGAAATAGTCACGAACCACGATGTTGCCCGCCGCACGGGAGGCCGCGTGGAACATGACATTGGCCGGCTGACGCGCCGCCGACTGCATCATCAGCACGCGAACACCGCGAGAAAGCGCGGAATCGCGCACCAAGTCGCCGATTTTAGGGAGCTTCAAAATAAGCCGTTGGAAAGGCTCCGACTTAACAATCGCAGCCCGCTTCAAGAACAAGAACACGGGAATCCCAATGACCAAGACGACCAGTGGAGACTTACAGGCGTTCACGAAGTCCAAGAGGAACTGCGTCAGCGGGGGAAGCTCGCCATTCCCCATCGCGGTAAACTGTTCGGCGACCTTGGGAAGCTGGATGAACAAAATGAAGGAGGCGATGATGCCGCCGGCGAAGAACAGAAAGGCCGGCTCGAAAATGGCCCCGCGCACCCGATGGGCGACAGCCCCGGCCGCAGCCACGGCGGCGGCGTTCAGGCGATAGACAGTCGAGTAATCGCCGGTGGACGACGCCGACGCCACCATGCCGACGGATACGGCGTCGAACGCATCGGGGAACAGCGCGAACGCCTCATACGCACGCGAGCCGGCGATTTTATCGGAACGGAATGCCTTGATTATCGTCCCAAGAACGCCGCGAAAATAGGGCGTCTTCGCGGAAATGGTACATTGGGCGATGGACGCCACCATCTCGGTACGGCTGTCCGCAAGCGTGGCCATATTCTCCCAAAAAATCTTTATCTCCTCCTGAATCACGGAAGTCCCCATCTGCTTTGCGGCCAACCACGCATTCACTCCGCTCATGGGGACAAGCGTGACCTCTTCCGCCCGCACGGCACCAACCCCAAAACGGGCCGACTCCTCATCCGGAGCGATAACCTCGATGAACCGCTCGGACTGGATGGTCGCCGCCTTGAACTTGAAATACCGCCATGCGCTTACCGGCGGAAGGTTCAGGCCATTATCGTCGTATGTATCCATTTTTAGTTTAGAAGTTTGTCAGGTCGAGCCGCCCGTCGAACGCCTCGGCTTGCTCAAAGGAAAAGGTTCCGCGCAGCACATGCCGGAGCGCGTTTGAATACAGGGTATCAAAGCCCATTTCGGTTGCTCGCTTTCGCACATCCCGAGCCGTCCCGCCGGCGAGGATGATAGAGGCCAGTTCACCCCCGCGCTCCATCGGCAAGATTTCAAAGATGGCCTGCCTGTCCGCGTATCCGTCTCGACAATACGAACAACCGGATTCGCACCGGCGGTAGATATGCTGCACGGCCTCAATCTCCGCATGTTCCTTCGGGCGAAACACGGCCAACACCTTCCGTTTCGTCTCCCCGGAAAACTCGACGCGCTCACGACAATGCGGGCACAAGGCGCGCAGCAACCGTTGCGCGATTGCCGCGTTCAAGCCCTGCGCCAAAATCTCGCGCCCGACTTTAAGGCCAAGCATACGGTCGATGACTCCGGATGCGTCGTTGGCGTGTAGAGTCGAGAAAGCCGGGTGGCCGGTCAACGCAGCCTTCATCAACACGGCGGCGGTGTCTTCGTCACGGATTTCGCCAATCATCAAAACATCCGGGTCCACGCGCAGCACGACGCGCCCAAGCGAGTTGAATGTGACTTTCCGCCCCATATCCACTTGGGACTGGTTCACACCGGAAATCTCATACTCAACCGGGTCTTCAAGCGTCTGCGTCGAAGTCTCCTCGGTGGTCAGGTGGGCGAGCAACGCGGCCAAGAGGTAGGACTTACCCGAACCGGTCGGACCTGACGAAATGGTGGCTCCGCCATCCTGCTGCCGGAGAATCCACCGAAATAGCATTTCGTCGCGCTCAAGGAGTTTGAGCCGCGAAATGGACGGCGGCGACCCGGACTTTTCAAGAATACGGCAAACAGTCTTCTGCTGTTCGTATCCAATAACAGGTATGCAGGCGATACGACCTCCATAAAGCACGGGGTTGTTCTCCCCGCGCCAAACGCGCATGGAAACATTGCCGTCCTGCTCATTCCAACCGATGTCAAAATCCATCTTTGCGAGGCGTTTCACGCGACTCACCAACGCATAAAATGTCTCCAACGGAATCGTCTGCTTCGTCAGGCGAACAAGGTCGCCGCCGATGCGTATGCGAATCAGTCCGCGACCGTCCAACGGCTCCATGTGGATGTCCGAAGCCCCCTCGCGGATTGCCGACCAAAAAACCCACTGACATAGCCGGTCGATAAAGCCTTCGCTAACATCCGTCGTATGGGGAACGAATCCGGCTGCGACCTCCCGCACCTCCATCGCCACGGTCGCCTTGAAGCCAAGTTGGCTGCGGTAGGAGTCGGAGGTTTCTCCGCTGCCCTCGGTGGCCCGCTTGACCCCGCCTTGCCCCATCCGCCGGTGGAAGTCCTTAAGCACCACCTCGGGGCATTGGACAGTCACCACCCGGGACGCGCCCGCGCTCTCAAGGTAATCGCTCGCGCCATAATCGGCCTTCTGCGTCGAACACAGGTACACGACCCCGGTGTCGCTACGAGACACCACAACGGCCCCGCCGTGAACGGCGGAGTCGAAATGCAAGTCGTCCGTTTTCGGAGGGACGATGATACGAGGGTCAAGCACCGGCCACGGGGCCGGCGACTGGACGCGCTCAATCAACGCAAGGTATTCGGATGGGACTTTGACGGCACTATCGGTCGCCGCAGAAAGCAACATCGCCCGAATCTCCCGGTCGCAGGGAAATGACTCCGCATAATCGGACAAGACTGCGGCAAGCTCGCTCGTATGCGAAACGCCCATACGAACAGGCGCGACAAACTCGATGTCGCACGCGGGTATCTCCCGAAACCGCTCGTAGTCCTCCCGCGACATGAGAACGCGCTGGACCGCGTAATCGGGCAACTGACACAAGGCGTCCGCGTCCGTGTGTCCGATAATCAGAACTGGCCCGAGCATCGCCACGGGAACCCATCCGTGAGCGAAGTAATCGGACCCGCTGGCCTCGAAAAAGGCCCGCCACGCCCAAAAAGCCGCGACCGCAGCCGACGACGCCCGCGTACTTTTCAGCACGACGGGGATGACAGGAGCAAATCGTTTGTTGGCGGACATGACTAAACCGCTCTATCGGGCCTTCTTGGCAAAGAATCCCGGCAACTTGACGGGCCGCTTCCTGCGAGACGCAACCTCATCAATCTCAAAGACAATCGCGTCGTGCCCAACCGACGAAATGCGAACAACCCTGTCGCACGACGGGACCGGAATCGCCTCTCCGACACGAAACACACCGAGGCCGGAAAAGGCCAAGGTTGTCGGCATTTCGTCGGTGCCGATGACAACGCCGGTCAACAGGGTCGCCACGCAGTTTTCGATGGATTCGTCCACCTTCGCCACGGTCTTTGCCGCGCTGGCGGCATTGGCATCCTCCTGACCTCCGGCATCCTTCTTCTCTTCGGTGGCGATGAGGTTGATGCGACGACCGAAAGGATTCTGGTCCACCCGCTTCGGAAACTCCATCTTGTCGGGGCGCAAGGCCCACACCGAAGGGAGAGATTCTGCGGCGAAAACGGGAGCCGCCGCGAAAAGAAACATGTATGCGATTTTCACTTACTTGGACTCCTGTTGGAACTGCGGAACCACAATCCGGAGCTTACCGGTCAGGGTTCCGTCGAGGTTGGCGATGACGCCGAGTTGGTCGATGTGTGCGGCCGGGCATTTTTCCCGCATTTCCCCGACGAAAGAGTAAACTTGCTCCAAGCCCGAGCCGTTCACTTCGGCGGTCACGGCGGCGACCTTGAGCTTTGCGCCCTCATGGTCATACCCGGTGATTCTGTCGATGGCGGGATTCCCGACCATGAGGACGCCGCAGGACTTGCTGGCGTCGGAAATAAATCCGGCGAACACGGAGGTGTCGCTGTTCTCAAACAGGGGCTTCCATTTGGCGCGAAAAGCGGCCTCTCGCACAATGGCATCCTGTTTTGCTTTCAGCCCCGACTCGATGGACTCGCAAACCGCCTTGCTCTTGGCGCAGGCGGATTCGGAATCCGTCAGTTTCTCTAAACTTGTCGCGTAAACGCTCGCGGCAAAACCGGCGAGTACCACCATCCCGGCCGCGACCGCATAACACATCCGCAACGCGGTCGTGTAGGTGTTCTTCTTTTGAATGACTTGGGCCATGATTTTACTCGGTTGCGTATTGAGGTTGGCGAACGGACTTAAACTCCATCCGCGTCTTGACGCCGTTTAGCGTTGCGCCGGGACTGGATTTATCGAGCAGCCAGCCGCGTTTCTTCATCGCCTCCGAGAACGACATCGCCACTTGCGCGGCTTGTTGCCCCGACCCGGCGAGGTCGGCGACGACGACGAGCTTACCGTCCTCGCAGAAAGCGTTAAACGCCTCCACCTTTGCCGAGTTGAGTTCGGGCGACGAAAAACATGAAACATACGCGGCGAGAACACCCTGCATATCCATGTCGGACATAAGCCACGCGGCATAGGCGTTAGCGGATTCCTTGTCGGCTTGGACCTCGGCCATGAGACGCCCGGCGGCATTCGCCCGCCCGTCGTACCCGACCCGACGCTTGGCCGAAACCTGCGCCCGCTCGGTCGATGCGGTTGCCCCTGCGAACAGAAGTCCCGCCGCGCAGACGGCGACGACGGCGACAAGCAACGCGAGGAAACACCACAAGCGTGCGCGACTACTTACGACCTCGCGGACATTTGGCATCGTGCGGCCAATGTCATAAGGGCCGGAGGGAATAGGCGACCGGCGGACGGGTGCCTTGTTGATGGGGGGCTGACTACTCATTGCAAAGAGCCTCTACGGCGGAGAGTTTCGTGCCTTCGATGATACGCGAACCGAGGATGGCGGCGGCGGCGTCAGTCGCCTTCTCCTTGCGTTCGGGCGCAAGGAGAAGTGACACGACGACGGCCCGGTCGGTGTCGCGGATGATTTCCGCCTTCACCGGAGCCGGCCCCGTCATGCGGGTAAACAGGCCGTCCGGAGTGACGGTCGGAGACGAGTTGACGGAAGCTGCCCGCCATTCGCCATCCGGCGATGTTTGAAGAATAAACGAGAACTGTTCGCCCAAGAGGGCGACATCGCCCGACGCAAGGAGCTTCGGGTTGTCCCGGGCGACCATCCGCAACCACGACAACGCGGGGCAACGGATACCAAGGCAGGTCAACCCGCCAATGGCGGCTTGCGCTGTCTTGAGGGTATCAATGTCGAACTCGAAAACAAGCTGACGCTCAAACCCCGCGTTTTGAAGCGGGTACACGCGCTTACCCGGTTTCACCGAGTAGCTGGAATCCTTCCCGATAACCTGCATCGCCTCGGCTGCGCTGGCGGTCAGCATGGCGAACTTGGTAGCCTCATCCGCCGGGTGAGTTCCGGCGGTCATGGCGATGGAAACGACGCAACTCGAAACACCGATGAGACAATGCGAGAGCTTCTGTTCGCTCGCATAGGTTTGGATAAAATGCGCCTCACGGCGGTCGGTTTGGCTGATGGCTTCGTACTTGTAATCAGCCACCGTAAACTGACCGGACATGTCACATGAGACTGCGGCCATTTCGAGACAGCTTTTGCCGAAAATGGCGACCATGAAGGATTGACCGGCCATGCGTTCCGAGAGCGGATAACGCACATCGGCAGGGTCAGGCCGCAACGCCTTCCCGTTTAGGATTTCCACGATTTGTTTTATCATGCGCGCTCGGTTCTTCCCCGATTTATGGACATGTCAAGAAGCTAAAGCCCCCTACTCCAACGACAGGCCGATTGGCCGACGCATGGCGACCACCACGGGGAGCGAGGCGACGGCGGCTCCAAGAACGAGGGCAACCGCCACGGGCGTCAGCACATGCCCCGACCACACCTCCCCGACAATCGCAGAGGGCGACACCCCGAGGCAACCGGCAATCCACCGTGAGGGAAGAGGGAGAAGCGAGACGGAAACAAGCCCCGCAAAGAGGGCGACGAAGACGCCCTCACCGAACACCTGCATGACCAGCCACGCCCCGCGCACCCCCATCCCGCGAAGCAACCCGGCGACAAATCGCCGCTCGCGGTACTCCATGAGCGTAAGCGCGCCGAACACGGCGGCGACAGACGCCGCCACAAGCGCGGCCATCCACGACATGACCATGACGCGCTTCGACCGCAGCGCGTCCAACTCCTCCATGAGAGTTGTCGCGCTCACAACTCCGGCGTGGATGTCGCAAGCGTCATTCACGCGATGAATCGCACCAACCACCGACGAAAGGGAAAGCGCGGCGTCCGGGTTTCGCTCAAAAACCCACGACTCAATCCCTCCCTCGCTCCTGATGATGTCCGCAACCTCCGACTCGGGAACGAGAAGGACGGACTCGGAACCATCCCCGGGGATGCGGGCGAGGATTCCGGACCGCTTCACCTGAACCCCCGTCAACATGCGCCCGTCAACATCGACGGTAGCGGCAAACCCCTCGGGCATGTTCCCGAGAAAAACACGCGGCTCGCTTGTGACGCGGGCGAGCGCGATGACGGCTGACGGCGAGTATCCGTACACCGTCACCGAACCGCCGCAATCGGCCTTACCCACCCGATACAGTCGAACCAGCGGCAAAGCGGAGCCATGCGACTCCAACCAGCCGTACCGCTCCCCGCTTTCGGGAACCTGTCCGGCCGCGAGAGAGGAGGAAACCGCCACGGCGTTCACCCCGACGCGCTCCATGCGCGTAAGAATGACCTTCTCGGCCACGCCGAACGACGAGAGAGCCGCAACCGCAAGCGCGGAAACCAAACCCGCGACGGAACCTCGGGCCAGCGGCGTCCAAGGTTGCTCGACGCAGCGGGCGAACGAGTCACGGACCAGATAGGAAAACATGCTCATGGTCTTATGCCCCCTTGAAGTCGATGACCTCGGCGCACACCTCGACAAGTCGCGCATCGTGTGTCGCCACGATACACACGGTATCGGTCGGCAAGCCGCACAACACCTCCTTGATGATGTCGGTGTTCATGTCGTCCAACGCCGATGTCGGTTCATCCAACAGAAGCACCTTGGGGGTTTTGACGATGGCGCGGGCGATGGCGGCGCGTTGACGCTGCCCGCCCGAAAGCGTCTCCACCTTGCGCTTCTCAAAACCGCCAAGCCCGACCCGAGAGAGAATCAGGGATGCGGCTCGGGACGCATCGCCACGGGGCAACCCTGCCGCATCCCACGCCAACTCCATGTTTCGGCCAACATCGGCACCGGGGAGGAGGTTCAACGACTGAAACACATAACCCATTTCCCTGCGGCGGTACTCGACCGCCGACACGGGCAAGCCCGAGGGCGCGACAACGCGGCCCGACTGCGCCGGCAAATAGCCGGCGAGGATTTTCAGGGCGGTGGTCTTGCCGCTCCCGGAGTGGCCCTTGAACATCGTGATTCGCCCGGGGGCGAAGTCACGGGTGAAGGAATCAAGCACAAGCGGCCCTGACGGGTAGCGGTAGGAGACGGATTCGGCGCGGAGCATGACGCGAGTTTGCGCGGGTATTGTTTTTTTGCAATACTTATTTCGCGCCGGCGCGAACCGCCTCAATCGCATCGAAAAAGTCCGCATCCTTGGCGGGGAGGATGACGGTCACGGAAGCGACCCGGGCACGCCGTTCAGCCGGAGCCGTCCGGACAACCTCCCACGCCCGAATGAACACGACGGCCCATGCGTGACTGCGAAAATGCACCGGCGCGAAAACAGCCTCAATCATCGGCGACACGCGCACCGTGACACGCTGCGACCCCGGCGCGTCTCGGGTGACGACAGGCGATTTTTCATCAAGCACGGCGAGCATCGTAGCCCTGTCATACCCGCACCCGGCGGCGAAGATGCCGAAGCATTCGGAATCATTCAGGTCTATGGCCTTCAACCGGGCACGCGCCTCGACGGCAGCGGCCGGCAGGAATACGCAGAACTGCAAATCGCCCACGCCCGCCTTGCGAGGTCGCCCTTGCGGCATCTTGCCTTGCGCTGGCTTGCCTTGCGCGGGCTTCTTCTTCGTCGGCTTCTTCTTTTTGGTCACGGTCTTCATCTGTTAGATTTTACGGTTGGCTTCGGGAGCCGTCGCCTCGGCGCGGGTTGCGACGGCAACCTCGGAAACGCCTTGGGCGACAAACTCGCACTCGGGAAAAACACGGGAGACGGCGGTTCGGAAATCAGCCCGTCCCTTGAACGCCTCGGGATGCTCGGCGGCGAACTGCACCATCGGGATGAGCCGCACCCGGCGACCGGGCCTGAATACGATTTCAGCCGTGGCATCCCCGGCATTCATCGCCGACACCGTGGAGAGGTCGGCGGCGGCGACCTCAAACACATAAAAGGTCTGGTCGCGCCCCATCACCTTGACCGACTCCGAGGAGACGAATCGCCCCGAAACCTCCGAACCGGAAGCCGTGCGAATCACGGCGCGGAGATTGGCGGCGGGAAGCGTCCGCCAAAATCCACCAACAGGGAGTCGAATCAGGTAGCGCGACCGGTCCTCCACGACCGCGAAGGCGACACCGGGGCGGGGCGTGACCACGCCCGGGGAATCCGGCGCGGCGAGAAGGCTCACCACGCCATCGCACGGCATCGTCAGGTTCGCCATCCCGGCGAGCTTGGCCGCTTCGATTTCGCGCAAGGCCAACGCCGACTTTCGTTCGGCCACATCGTCGGCATGTTCGTCGTTAAACGACGCCAGCTTATCCCGGAGAATGTCACGCGAGCGGACAAGCGCGGCCCTGCCCTCGGCGGCACGGGCGCGGTACTGTTCGCGCAACTTCGCCCCACCCTCGATTTCGAGCAAAGGGGCGTCGTCGCTTTCGCTCAACGCGAGGATGGACGCCTCGACCTCCCGCAACCGGGCGGCGACCTCCTCCCGACGCATGGCGTTCTCCGCATCCCCCTTCTCCCTGCGGGCGAGAACGCGCTTCGCCAAGGCGATGCGCTCGTTCTCGATGGCGATGCGCTCACCATCGCATACGCCCCATTGCTCCCCCTTCTTGAAAGAAGCCGACATGCCGGAGAAACGCAGAGTGACCTTGGCGGGGAAAGGAATCTCGATGCGTGCGGAGGTTGCCGGCGACAACTGCGCCGTCACCTCCCCCACCTTGATGGAATCCGACTGCGGGAGGTCGGAGAGCTTCATGGCGAAAAGCGGCACATGCGCGAGAAGCGCGAGGACGATGGCGAAACTGGATTTCATGGCGGTGCGTTTTTAAGATGAGTATTCCGAAAAAGCAATACTTATTTGGAAAGCGTTTCGGCCAACGCCTTCGCGGCCTCGGCGTCGGCCTCCACCCGCTCCCACGGGTCAACCGATGGCCACCGCGATTCATCGGCGAACCAGAACACGGCATCCAACGCATCACGCTCCGCCCCGAGCGAGGCGCGTTGCTCGATGAGCGAACGGAAATCCGACGCCCACGCGGCATACTGCGCGGGGGACGCCACGGCGGGCTGCGCCAACAAGGTGGCGATACGGCGGTCAACATCGGCGTTTCGCAACCGGAGCGACTTCATCAGCACCATCGCGTCCTCAAGGCGACGAATCCGCTCCTGCTCGCCGATTTCGATGCGCTGCCTGAACAGTCCGACCTGTCGCTTCGTCTCGTTCAACGAATAGAGAGCCGAAAGCTGCGTATCGGGTCGCCAAGTGACAGCGGCGTTTGCGGCCACATCACGGGAGTTAAACCAGCCCGTGCCACCCGGCCCTGAACTGTAAATCGCGGGGCCGCTCACGCCAATCGACACATCCGGCCAAAAGGCCAGCGATGCGCCAAGCATCCGCAACCGCGCCCCCTCCAACTCCACCCCGTTGATACGGGAGGCAAGCAAGCCGACCCGGTTCACATCGGACAAAACCAAAGGCGAGGAAAGGTAGTCCACGGAGGGAAGCCCCGCCGCGACGGGGGTGAAATCGGAACGATGGTCGCCGAGGATACCCGAGAGCGACGAACGCAAACCGCGCTCGGACTGCAAAACGGAATACTCGGAGAGGTATTCCGAGAGCGCGGCGTTCCCTCCCATACCCGAGGACAGAAGGTTTTTGGCGCGAACAACGCGCATCCATGCGCGGCGTTCATCCAGTCGCTTCCATTCCCGGAACACCTGCCAAAGCGCGACGGTGCGCTCACGCACCGTCGCCTGATAGGCGTACTCCGCACGAACCTTCGACAGCACGGCGGAATAATAGCGCATCCGGGTTCCAATGACGCCGCCGATGTTGATGAACGACCAGACGGAAAGCTGCCCGCCCGGGTCATTGCCGGCAATGGAGCGGCGCACCGCGTAGGTCATCGTGGTCATCGGCAGCATGTCCAACCACACGCGCTCGATTTGCGAGTCGGCGGACACGACCGCCGCTCGCGCCGCCCGCACCTCGGGGTTGTCGCGCATCATGCGCTCCACGGCGGCATCCCACTCGATGCGGACAACGGACCGGGACTCCATCACCCGCACGGTATCGGCGGCGTGCCCCTTCCACGCATCCGCCGACTTCGCGGCGTCCTCGCGGGGCGAGGAACAGGCGGAAAGGAGGAGGCAGGCCGGGAGAAGCGATGCGGTGCAAACGGAGCGGGTCATGCCCGAAGAAAAACACAGGCCCGCGAAAAAATCAAGTATTGTTTTCTTGCCATACTCGAAAAGCCCGCCAGACTTGCGGCAACATCACCACCGACATGCCCTACGAACACATCATCAAACGCCCCGACGGTTCGCGCATCATGCTCCGCATTTCGATTCACGGATACGACATCACTTGGACCGTCTCCGCGCAAACCGCCAAGCCCCGCGCAAAGAAATGGGCCGACTTGGTGAACGGAAACGATTACAACTACCGGTCTCTCAACATGGATGACCGCAGAAAATACGAACGCGCCAAGCTGCTCGAAATCGTCACGCCCGCCGAGATTCAGGATGCACTAACACCCACAACAGCCGGACCCCCTGAACATGCCCGACATCCCCATCTCCGGCATCCTCGACCATACGACATGCGTGACGCTGCTGCGGCTTGCGAACATGACGCCGCCGGTCATCCCTGCCGGATTCAACACCATCACCAAGGACTTCATCACCCACGACGGCCTCGCCGCCATCGTTGTGAACCAAACCGGATTCAGGAACCCGGAGAACGGAACGGAGGTCAACGGATGCTGCATTTTCGTTTGCCTCGACGCCTCGATAGAACGCGCCAAGGCGCACCGAATCCTGAACCATTTTTTCGACTCCCTCATGACGCGAGGCGTCAACAATCGCCTCAACTGAATCCATTTTTCAACTACACCTCGTCACCATGAAAAACAAACCCGTCGCCTACGGCTTCCCCGTCGAAAAGGACGCCATCGCCCAAACCATCGCCAAACTCAAGGAGCTTGGCGCGACCGACACCTTCGACGGCCTCGCCGCATGGGAGGTCGGTGGATACGAGAACGACAATACCGCCGCATCCGTTAAGATGTTTACTCCCGTCGTCCTGTTCACCTTCCCCGGCAAGCACCCGCATGACGCGCTCGCCGCGCTACAAACCGAAGTCGCCCCGGCCAACAGGCAAGGCTGGTCGCCCGGCTTCGCCCTCGATGTCGAGGACAACCTGACCATCCACGCCGTCACATGGGAGGACACGACCGACTCGGACGCCTCCATGTTTGAGACGGCCACCGTCACCAACTTCATTCGCCATGCGCGCTTTCAAACGCCGGAGGAAGCGGCGTCCACCATCCTCTGCGCCCAACTCGACCGGACAGTGTATCCGGAAGAAAGCGAACCGCACCACCTGACGGTGCGCTCCATGATGCACGGGCACGACGGGAAGCCCCGGCGCATGAAAGCCGACGAAATCAAGTACGGGGTCGCTCCGCAACTGACCTGCTTTGAACTCGCCATCGCCAAGAGCGGCGAGTCCGGGTGGACCGACACACCCATCGCCACCATCAGAAGCTGGCTCGACGCCGGCGAATCGTTGGACGGCGAACAGCACGCCATGATGGCCTTCGGCCACCTCGCACGCTCGCTCGACATCCCCATCTACTACCCCGACCAAACACTCCCGGAGGTGCGTCACATCATCGAGGGGCACGAACCGCCCCCCCGCCTCTTCGCGGCCCTTTGCGCCACCCTCGGCGCACCCGACAGGCAAGCCAACACGGCGGCGTATCGTGTGTTCTTCGGAGAACCCCACACGCCCGAGGAACGCCTGACCATCATCGCCAAACTCCAAGACAACTACGACCGGCTCAACCACTCCATTGCCGTTCGGGAAAAGAACGGAGAAGGAAACCTGCACGACGCCTACAAACAGAAGGAGTCTCTGAAAACGGTGTTCGCACACATTGAATCGGTGAATGAAACGCGGACAACCCCCATCAGCTTTGTTTCCCAAAGGAGCCTCGCCGCCGGACTCGCCGGCGAACCGGCCGGGAAAGTCGCCGAATGGGACGCTGACACGGACGCCCACAGGGCAGGCCAACAACTCGCCGAATACAAACGACAGCTACGCCTTGCGGATGCCGCATCGGGTGCCTTTTCGGACGGCGGCAACCATCAGGCGTACAAAGTGGCCATAACCAAGGCGGCGGTCGCCTTGGCCTTGGCTCACGACAAGTTGGAGAAAATCGGCGCACCCCGGTTCCTCCCCAAAAGTGAGCTTGGCCGCGTCACGGAGGCGGCACGGGATGCCTCCATCCACTTGAGCCTGTACGAGTGTGGACGCCTCCATGAAGCAAAGGAAGCGCAGGAAAAGGCCAAGACCGGCGAAGTCCAAGGCGACTACGAGTTCAAGAACGCGCCGAGCGCGAATACCGCCGCCGCAAAAACCAACAAGCGGTAGTCGAAAACTGAATACAAACAAAACACCCCCGGACCTTAACAGTCAGGGGGTGTTTTTTTGCGACCACGACCTACGGTTTCGCCGCCGTCTTGGAGCGAATCGCAGGGTCGGGCGTCGGCCCGGCGACCGACTTGGTTTCGACCGGACGAGCCTTCAACGCCGCCTCACGGGCGGCACGAATCTTCACCATGATGGCCGGGAAACGCGGGTCGGATGCGGCGGAATCAGGCTCGCCCTTGACGACGACCCGCTTGGCAATCTCGGCCTTGTAGATGGCGACCTCATCGGGCGTCAGCGACTCGCAGCCGGGCAACGCCGCCTCCTTTTCGACTTGGGCCTTCTTTGCCGCCTCCAACTTGGCGACAAGCTCCGGCACGGAACGCTTCATCGCCGCCTCACGGGCGGCGTGATACTTCGCCTCCGCCGCCTGCGCGGCGTCGGAGAGACGACGAGCCTCGGCGTGGGCCGCGCCAACCTCGGGGTCGTCATTGGCGGCAATGGAGGCTTTCTGCCACCGGGCATCTTCATCCGCCGTCAGCGGCGAATGTTCGACCGCCGACAAGCAAAGCGGCAAGGCGAGAAACAGAAGGAGCGAGCGTTTCATTGTGTGATTATTGGATGTTGAGAACCGGTTCGGGGAGAAGCGGAGCGAACGAGTCAGGTTCAAAGAAATACTCCCCGTGATAGGCCACGAAAACGAAAATAGAACCCTTCGGGATAATCATCCCGACGGTGGCCGGCGAACGCACCGTACTCGGGCTAATCCAAGCCGCCCCGGGCGTCGGAATAAAGAATGACCCGGTTGCCCCGTTGCCGTCACCCCATTGGAAGCCAATGTTGCGCCAACGACCAAACGGCCCGGCGGTCGAACTCCCGGTCGTCGCCACCTTCGGCAAATCATCGAGCCGTACCGCCGCGTTTGCGGCGAGAACGCTGTCCATGTATGCGCCAATGGCGGCGGCGGTCGGCGCGATGCTCCGGACGCTGCCATCGCGGGCGATAATGTCCACGCGAGCGCGACCTGCGGCACGCCCGGCGAGCGCATTGACAATCGTGTTTCGGTTCGCCGTCGTCATGGTGCCGTCGATGTCGCCGCCAACGGTCACGGATGACGCCTGCGAGACGGCATTGCTGGTGCCGTCCGGACGCCAGTTCACGCGCACATTTTGAGAACCCTCCTTGAGATAAAACACGGGGGTATTCACCTCGTAGTTGCGAATCATCGTCTTGTTCAAGTCCGCGCCGTAATAAGCGGCCACGGCATAGTTCCGGACAGGCGGTAGCGCGCCATCAGCCCATCCTGATGCCGGGACTTTGGGAATCCCCCACCCCTTGAATCCGCGAGGCACAGGGTCATCAAAGTCCCGGTTCGTGAAGCCATAGGCGACATTCGTGTCAATCGCCTCAAAAAACGAAAAGACAGTCCCGTCGGGCCTGACAACATAGAGATTGGAACCCCATGTTTGGTTGGTAAATGGCAGCTTCTTCAAAAGAAGGTTTCGAGAAGCCGCACCCACGACATAGGAACGGTACTTGTTAAAGTCGGTTCCACCTGTATTTCCATCGACGGCGAACATACCCAACCCGTTTTCTTTATTCCACCAATCGGCAAAACCGTATTGCGAAATGCCGTATTCATTATTTGCCGCAATGGAAGCGTTCATCCAGTTTTGCCGCCGCCAACCGTTCGTATTATTCCCCCAACCGCCGGCCCAAAACGGGGAAATGTCCCCCCATGTCGCCGTTGCTCCGAGGTTAATCGTAGCCGACAAAGACGCAAACAGGAGCGCGGCCAGTTTCATTTTTTTCATAAAGTAGTGCCTCTGGATAGGTGAATGGAAACGGACTTATTAAAAGGTAAGAAGGTAAGACTGTCCTGCGTCGTAATAGTTTGTCGTCACGACACTTTGACCCGTCCAACCCGCTCCGACGGGATAACGAAAAGTATCGACGCGCAACCGAATCACTTTCCGTTGGACGGCCAGTTCATAGCCTTTGGGGACCGGAACAGTCAGCGACACCGCGCCGGATACCCGCTCCCATGCGTTAAGAGGACGGCCCACATTGGCATCGCGGAAAACGACCTTGCTGCCCACATTGACGCTATTCGACTTATTAAACCACCGCTCATAACCGGGAGCAGGCTCCCATGTCGCCCATACATCGACAACCCGCCAAGGAACCTGCGAATCGACCGTCCGCGTTACCTCGACTCCCCATTCGTTAGCCGCGTCGAACCCGTTGGACTTGACCTGATAGACACCCACATTCGGCGGCGTGTAAACATACGAGCCGATGATGGCCTTGCCGGTCGCATTGAGCGTCGTGGACGACTGCGTAAGGACTGCGCTCCCCCCCGGGTCAAGCACCCACGACCGCGCCTCTTTCACTCCGGAACCAACATCGTTCAGCCCGTATGACACCTGCACCTGCTCATAGCCGGCGAGCTTGACAGCATCGGCCCCGAAGACGGCACAAGACAACAAGGAGACAACAAGGAGCGTCAGTTTTTTCGTATTCATGGATTAAATCCCTACGATTTTTAGGATATGAGTATCGACCTTCCCGGAGGGGTAGGTGACAACCTCACGAACCTCAATGAGCATGTTCGTGGCAGGGTCAACAGTAGCGGTCACAAGGCCGCTCCCCGTACCGACTGCCGACACCTTGCTAAAGATGCCGCTGGTGTATTTGTTGGCGACACCGGGTTCGGCGTACACGCCGATGGGCTGGCCGTAGTCCAAGGCGATAAGCTGCACGGTCCCTCCTCCGGCCAACTGCAACGACCCGGGACTCGGGTTCACGCCCAAAGAGCCGGTAATCATCTGATACTGGAGCGGGACATTGGCCGAGCCGGTCTGATTGTCCGAGTAGGTCACGACAGCCGTAAAGGTCTTCCCCACGACCGAAGCGACCGGGTTGTTGGCGACAGTCTGCTGCTGCGTCCGCGTGTATTTCCCGGCATAAACGCCGTTCACATACGCCGCCACATAGTTAAGCGAGTAGGTGTAGTTCGGATACCCTGACCCCTGCGCCTGAATGAAGTAGGTAATCGCGCCGTTCGTGCAGGTAAACGCGGCATCGTTCACCTTCGTCGGCGTCATGGTCACGCCGTTCACCGTGACCGAATCGCCCACGATGTTGAACACCACCTTGTCGCCGTCCTTCGACGGCGAACCGGAGACATTCTGACCGCCGCCGAAATACAGCGGCCAAGGGCCGTTGAGCGAGACGGGGATGACCGACTGCGCGACCACCGTGCCGCCGCCGTTGCGCCCTTTGCCCGGGGACATCGGCGTACCGCCGAAGGTCACGGCGTAGGTGGCCCCGCCGATGGACAGCGTACCACCGGTGATTTGCGTGGGCGTGCCCACGAAATCCACCTCCATCACCGTGCGCGTACCCGCACCCGAGAACCGCTTGCCATCGGTCGCGCCGTCGCCGGTCACGGTAATCGTGCCGTGTCCGTCACCGGACGAGTATGGAACATAGGCGTAGAGGCCGTTCGACATCGAGGCGGTGAACTCGCCGGCAGGGTTGTCGTTAGTGTAGTTCAGCGACCCGGCCGAGAAGGTCAGGGTCGGATTCATCGACATGGTGACGCCGGAGGGAATCGCATCGGGCGCGTTCTGCGCCGTCACGGTGTTGCTTCCGCTTCCGCCGGAAGACGAGCCACCACCGCCACCACCGCCGCACGCGGCGAGGAACAGGGAACAGCCGGCCAGAGCCGAAACAAGGAGGAAGCGACGACGGGAGGTTTTCATTTTCGGGAGTGTTTTGATTGCGACGGTCACAGGCTCATTCCGGATACATTCGGCAAGGTCAGGGGCACCGCCGTTATGGTTTTATCACCAACAGTCCCCGCTGTCGAGAAGTTATTGTTTTTAGGCAACACTTTCCAGCGCAAGCCGGAATCCGGCGTGAAATGACTGACCTCGGGATGAACGATACCGCCCGCGCCAACGCTTGTCCACGGGCCACCATTGATGCTCGCCTCGACCGTCCAATAAGTCGCGTCGTAATCGAGCTTCCAGCCGTTCGTCGCGTCCATGACCTGAAACCAGTTCCATGTGGTTGCCGTGGAGCCATCCTGACGGCTCCAATCGCAAGTGGGAGACGGATACGACAGCGTGAGCGTGGCGACCGACGAAGGCGACCAAGTGGGGTCCGACGAATACGCCCGAACCTTGAGGACGGCGGGGTAATCCGCGACCGTGAAGGTCTTGGCGTACCAGCTTTCGGAGGGCGTGCCCGGGTCGCTGCCGTTCGTGGCGAACTTGTAAACCGTCGAGGCGGGGTTGGCGGGCGAGGCGACAACCAGCCCCGCCAACGGGAAAATCGCCGGCACGGCACCGTTGGCCAAGGAGAAGGTCGGCGGCTGCAAGGTACGCAGCGTTTCGGCCTTGGCGGTCACATCCGTCCGCAACTGCAAGCCCATCCCCCGCGCCCGATTATCCGCGCCGGCATCCGACCCCACGCCGACCTGAACGGCCATGCCGGTCGAGCGAACCACCCCGGCGCGAGTCACCTCGCCCAAATCGCTGTCCGAAGTCGGCGCAAGCGTGGCGACATCGGCCATCGTGTTGTTCGCCCCGAGCTTGGCCGGGTCGAGTCCGTAGGCCGCGACCTGTTGGTACGCCGTCCGCTCGGCGTTGCGGGCCGTCTGGCGCGTCACAGCGTCGTCGTATTCCAGCGCGCTGCGCGTGGCCGCGACGACCATGACCGAGACGGTGGTGAGCAACGCGGTGGCCGCGAGCGCGCCCATGATGGTTGCTCCGCGACGGTGTTTGGATGGGGAACGCATGGCCTTGGATGGAAGGGGTTAATCGTTGGAAGTTTGGACGCCGACAACAAGCTGACAAGGGGCAACCTGCGCCAACCCGGACATGACCGAGGCCGCAGGAGCCGATACGGTGACGGAAAGGTTGGCGGGAACCTGCGTCGCGCAGTAGGCATAAGAACCGGCGACCTGAATCGCCTGTCCCGCAGAAAAACCGCCACAACCCGGCCCAAGCCACAAGCCACCCGTCCAAACTCGCCCTGCCGGACTTTCGATTTCGCAGTTCTGCAAAATCATGAGTGTACCGCGTGAGGCCGTGTTTTCGAGGAAGCGTACCCGGGTCCGGCGTCCGCCTGCGGAGACGCCACCGCGAATAAACACAATCTGCCCGTCGATGCGTTTCGTCCAGCCGTTCCTGACCTCAATCGTCCCGTCACCGGAAGCGTCATCGAGATAGACCAACGGGCCGCACTCCTGCACATGCAAGCGCAGCGTGCGGGACGAGGGATAAAAGAACCCGCCGCTGGCCCCTTCGGCGGGGAAGGGCCGCATACCGTCGAAACCGAACTGATTGATGTCCGAACGCGGGTCGGCGAGGTTGAAGTAATCGTAGCCAGTCCGCGCCGCCGACAACAGGCGGTCGGAATAGGTCTGCCCCATGACATAATCGAATCCCGACCAACAAAAAGCCGTCTTGTCGCGGAAGACATACGGCAAGCGGGACGCCGCCTGAATGTTCCGGATGTTCCCAGCCAACACATCGGGGTCGGAACCGTTGGCGCACGACGCCAGCCCGGTGTTCCACCAGCCGCCCACGGGTTGCCCAACGGCGGGCTTGGCGTGACGCCCCGCCGACGAATCCAGCCCGACAGGAACCCCCTGCCCCGGAGTTCCCGGCAGGCAATAGGCGACCAGCCGCTGATTCGTCATCGGGACCAGCCATGAGGCGAAAGCGACCGTATGCGTCCGATTGGATACACCGCCGACGCGACGGTCAAAAGTGAATGCGCCCGCAGGGCCGACCATCGCATCGCCCATCTGCAAGAGCGAAAGACAGCGACCGCCCCAAGCGAACCCGGCGAGGTTCTGCGCCGAGGTCGCACTAAATCCGCCGGTCGGGAAAGTCGCGGGAAGCCCGAACGAGGCGGGCGATGCCGTGACCGTAAACGAGACACCGGTGTTTCCGGCGTTCATCACATTGACGGCGGACTGCACCGCGTTTCGGACGGCGGTTGGGTCGTTGGCAATCGGCGCGGTGCAAGTCTCCGTCGCCGCCATCACCTTGTCGCGCACAATCAGCCCGAGCGATTCCTGCTCGGCCTCCAACTGCTGTCGCAGGTCGAACGCCCGGAGACTCGCCGCCGCCTGCCGGGCAAACAGGTTTTGCGAGTTCAACGCAATCATCGCAATCACGGCGGCGGAAATAACGACGATGAGGAGGACATCGCCCCTGCGCTTGGCGGGAGGTCTAACGCGAACCTTGGACATGTTTGGTGAAGCGTGAGAATGGAATGACGCCCTGCCCCGAGCGCAGCATCGGGTCGGGCAGGACGATACGATAGAATGGCGTGTTGAACCGGCCGTAGATGTCCGTTCCGGCCGACCCGTACCAGTAGGTCGTCGCGCCCGGCAGAAGCGTCCAAACATCTATGCGAAGCGGCACAAGGACGCCGTATGTATCGACAACGGACAATCCCGCGCCGGAGGCCAGCCGGACCCGGTAATAGGCGTTCGCCGTATCCGAATACCGGCGACATTGAAGAACAGACGAAACCGTGTTGGCCCCGGTCACGGTGATGACGGTGAAGTTTCCGGCGGCGTTCGCCCCGGAATCAGCCGACCCGGACAGCGCGGTGTAGAGCGCAATCGGCGACGGCCTCGCCACGCAAAGCGGGTCCGTCGCCGTGCCCAATCCCGCGATGCTTGTCGCGGAGAAAGTCATCGCCAACGGCTTCGGGGTCGCCGCGACAATACCGGCGGCGGCGGCTGGATTTTGGCCGGAGCCGCCCAACACATAGACCTCATTCGCGGCGTGGACACAATCAAGCCAACGCCCGTACAGCCTGACGGCGGCGTAGCCCTGCGAGGGAGCGGGAGCCTGTTGGTAAAACTCCCCGTTAAAACTCGCGGCCGGCGGATTCGATTGCCCGAGAACGAGCTTCAGAAAGGCGAAGCCGCCACCCACGACCACAAAGGTCAGGGCGACGGCCACAAGCACCTCGACGAGCGTAAACGCCCGCGAGGATTTTCTACAAACCGAGGACGGTGCCATCGGCTTTTGTGACGACAACATCATCGGTGATGGCTGCGCCGGGGTTAATGCTGTATCCGGCAGGAGTGAACGCCGCCAAGGTCGATTCAGTCAACGCGGTCGCGCCATTGGACTTGAGGTAGGCGTACTTGTCGGAAGCGGCGGCGTAAGCCGCAGTCGCACCCTTGACCTCACTCTTCACTTGGTCTTTCGCCATGACCAACGCCCTTCCCTTGACCTTCGCCGCCTCGTCCCGAAGGCCGGCCTGATAGGCGGAATACTTCGGAATGGCGACGAGCATGACAATGGCCCCAATCGCCACGGCGGCGAGGACGCTCAACAGGTCGAACGCGCCGCGACGATAGCCGATGGGACGAGAGGGCGTGAGCATGGCGAAAAATCAGATTCCGGATTAGGGGGCGGTCGCGCCGGCGGCGGCGGCGAAGCGAGGCGGCGTGCCAGTGACCGTGTAGGAGGTCGAGGTGCCGCTCCAGCGGTCGAGCTTCACCAGTTCCGAGCCGGAACCATAGGTGATGACGCCGGCTTGGAGGTCGGTCAGAAGGTTGGTCGCGCTGTCGCTGCGAAGGGTGCCCGGCGAGTTGAGCGAACCGGCGGCATAGGTGGTGCCGTATTTGACGCCTCCGGCTTCCAGCGTGGCGAGGAAGTCGTTGAGCGTGTTGACATTGCCGGAGAGCGTCGAGGTTTGCGTGCCCTTGATGTAGGCCGAGATTTTCGGCACGGCGACGAGGCCGACGATAGCGAGAATGGCCACGGCGGCGAGGATGCTCATGAGGTCGAAGGCACCACGACGGAACCCACGGACTGCGGACTTGGTTTTTTGCATGTTGTTTTTCATTGGGTGAAAGTGAAAGTTTTTGGACGCGATGCGCCGATTTATGGACATGTCAAGACGACGAATCGGCCGACCGGAATCACACGGCTTTTCCGCGCTTGGGTTTTTCTGTTTTTTCCTTCGGGAAAGCCTCGTCAAATGCCGCGTTGCGAGCCACGGAAAGCTGCTTACCCACCTCCCGGGCCGAAACGATGGAAACCGGCATGGAACCCGTGAACACGACCAACGGGGACGCCTCGCCGAACATCTTGCCCATCTCCACGGCCACCGCGATGTTGCCGTCGAGGTTGAGCTTGTCGGCGATGTATTTCGAGAATCGGAGCGGGTCGGGAGAGGACAGGTGCCCGAGGGTTTTACGGGCCTCGTCCTCGGTGCGCCCGTAGGAGTCGAACACGGGCGCGAGCTTGGCGATAAGACTGCCGGGCGGAACATCCGCCTTGAGGACGGTGCGCTGACGGCCGGCCTCAAAGGCGACGGCATCGCAAGGCGCGGCGGGAACGGCCTCGTTGAAGCCGGTATCGGCGTTTTTGACGACCTCCACGGCACACACGGCGTTGAGCGCGTCGGCAAGGTCGGCGGCGGCGTCATCCGCACCCGTAAGACAAGCGAAGGCGGCGGCGATGGCATCGCCGTTGGCAATGAGCATGTCGCGGTTCATCGGGCGCGCCCCTTTGATTCGCCCGCGTTCTTGGATGCGTCGGGGCCGTTCTTAAACTCGTAGTCGGGTGATTCCTCACGCACGGCATTGATTTTTTGCTTGGCGACCTCGCAGCGATACCGGGCGAACAGGGCGCGGAACCCCGTCTCGATGGCGGCGGCGTTCCCCTCGTCCGCCGCGAAATGCGCCTTCCCGAGCTTTGCCACGAAGCTGCCACCACGCGAAATCATCGCCTCCGCCACCTCAAAGGTCGGGGCCAACGCCTCACGAACGGCCTTCTGTTGGTCGTCCGCAAGACGGGCGACGGCATCGGGCGCGTCCCGCAGCGCGACGAGGTTGCCAGCGAGCGTTTGGCGAACCCCGTTGTCGCGGTCGCACGCAAGACTCATCGCCTGCCTCGGGTCCAACGGGACGGTCGATTCGGCGAGGGCAAGCCGCTCCCGCAGCGTCGGATTCAGGCCGTTGCTCGTTTTGTACGCGACTTCATCCCGACCGCCGCACGCGGCGATAATGTCGGCCTCCGTTGACCTATGGGCAAAATGAGCGCGGACACCCGGGGATTCCGTTTCGAGTTGGTCGGCGACGAGACGAACGACCGAGGCGAAAAGCTCCGGCGTTTCGATGATATGGTTTTTGATGACGGCCATTTCGCGGTCACGCAACTGGATGGCCCTGTCATCAACCCGCCGCGAAAGAGCGGCCAGTTCATCGCCCGTCAGGACGCCCCGGTCCACGGCGGACGAAAGGGGAAGCTCGCCGCCGTCAATCCGGACGGCCGCACGGCGGTCAGCCCCGTCTCCGACAATGACTGCGGAGGCCCGGTCCGTGGACACGGGCAGCAAATGCGGATTGTCCGCGATGTTGCGGATGAAGGACTGTTTTTCGGCGGCGGTGTATTCCATATTTGTATCCGTTTTGTGGTTAAAGTTTCCGACCTTCGGTTTTTTTCCGGCATCAGGGCCGTTGGTGAACTCGTAGTCACCGGTCTCGGAAGCCGCCTTTGAGCGGCCTTCCATTTCGGCGCGAATGGTCGCCTCGACGCGACCTTTCAGGCGGGCGTTGACGAGGATGAGCGTACCGAGCGGACGGCCATCCTCGGCGACCGGAACCTCAAGGATATGCTCCCCCTGCTTCCACATTCCCAACGCCGCGCCCACAATGCGCCGGGCACGCTCACGCTGTTCCTCGGCGTGCCATCCGGCTTTGGCTCCGGCGGCGACGACATGGTTTATCGCCGCATGGTGCGAATCCTCGTTTTCGTAAACGCCGCGCCGCCCGGGGCCGTTCTCGATGTAGGCGATGACATAATCACTCATCGCGCACCTCCCACCTTGGCGGACTTCGTTCTGGAAACAGCATCAGGCCCGTTGGTGAACTCGTAATCGGCGACGGTCGAAACCGGCTCCCGTTCGGCGTCACCGGAAGGGGTCGGCACTCGGCGCGGCATCTGCGCCTGAACCGCCAAGGTTCCGGCCGCAATCTCGCTGACAACCCGGTCCTCGACCCGGCGCAACTCAACCAGCGTGGCTCGCGGGGTCGAAAGGTTCGACGCGACTTCGCGCAGGACGATAAACTCGGGAGAGCGGGCGGCTATCGCCTCCAAAACCATTCCGCTTGTCGTCACCCGGGCCACCGTCATGCGGACGCTGACAAAATAATCCCTGCTCAACATGGCTTGGGCGGTCACGGGGGTGCGCGGATTGCCGGCGACGGCAAAGCGGACGAAATCGTCCCGTGACTCGGCGAGCCTTTCGAGGATGTCCCTGTCGTCGGTTTTCTCGGCGACCATGCGCTGCATCCAGCCGGGTCCATACGACCCGACGACATGAAGCCAGTTGGCTTTGGGCTGTTCCATGCGCGTATCCTATTTGCGAATACCCGCAGCGGCCTTCGGGGTCGCCTTGACCGTCCAAGTGACCTCCTCGCCGTCTTCCGCCAACTCATTGGCGAACGCCGCCTTCGTGCGCTTTGCCAGCAAGGCGGCGTCATGCGCGTTCAGGACGGACTCGGGGTTGAAAATGTCGTCCTCGACGGGAACCGGAAGGGTAGCCGAGCCGGAATCATCCACCATCGGCTGCAACGACTCCATTTTCAGGCGCATGGTGCCGAACATCGAAAAGTTGAACCCAACGACCAACCCGGACTCCACCCGGATGGGCGACTCCAAGAGGACATCCGTGCGCCCGAACTGCGGGACGGCCTCGCCAAGCTCGCGGATGGAGTTGTCACGGTCCACCACATCGCCCGGCGTCACACTCGCGGCACGATGGATACGCGCCTCCACGGACTCGAAACCCTCGATGACAAGCTCCTCGTCCACGCCGAAAACAAGCTCGTTCGCCAAACTCGACACATAACGGGTCGGCCCCTCGTAGGAAACGACCTGCTCGGTGCCATCCTTGTATTCAAGAACACAATACAGCTTGCATGTCGTGCCGAATCTGTCGGTGGGCTTCACCCACGGCGAAACATTCAGGTCGGGAACGCCGTCAAGCGTCCCCGGGGCGGGATGCCGGTTCCATCCGGATTCCGGGAGCGGCTTGCACAGCCCGGAGCCGATGTCGTGTTGAATCGCGCTCATCTCCCGATAAAAAGCCAACTCGTCCGCGTTGAGAACCTTGCTCGGGGCCGGCAGGAAGTCGGTCGAAACGACTTTCACATCGTCGGGGAACTGGTGCCGCAATGAATCCGAAAACGCATTATCGACAAAAACAACCGAATGGGCCGGGCCAACGGGACGACGCGCCAACTCCGTCGCCAAGGCCACCCCCTCCGGGGTAAGCTCGTCGGCGAACATGGTCATGTCGCGCACCACATCGTCCTCCATTCGCCCCGCATTTTTAAGGACATCGGGCACATTGCCCGCCCCCCAATACCGCTCGCCCTGCGCGTAAGCCAACTGCGCCATGCGCTCGGCTTCCTGCACGCGGGTCACGAAGGTCAAATAGTGGGATTCCTCGCTGCCGGCCTCAACCTCCCAATAGCTGCCGTCCTTGGCGACAAGGAGGTAGGCGGGCGCGTCAACCGAGACATCTGCATTGCGGTCGCGCCAAACCTCGACGCCGGCATGAAGCGGACTGGCGGTGTTCAGTCGTTCGTATCCGCAGCCGTGATTGGCGGCGGCGTAATAGTGGCCAAGTGGCGAATCGGCGGCGAAGCGTTTTTGGGGGGTCATGGTTTTGGGATTCAGGGGTTTTCAGTTAAAGTGATAAAGTGCGAAGGTGACAAATCACACTTTCCGCACCTTCGGCCTATCATGGGCGACGGTGAACGGCGTTTCGTCGCCCAACTGCGCCTCAAGCTCGTCGCGCACGCGCCACGGCGGAACGCGCAGATGACGCGCCAGCGCGTCCATCATGTCGGAGAGACGCACATCATGCACGGCGGACTCCCACTCGGGAACGGACACGGGGCGATTCGTAATCAACTCGGCCTGACGGCGCAGTGATTCGGAATCAATCGGGACGGCGGCGTTGAACCCGACCGTGGAACGGGGCGAACCGAACGAGACGCCCGGGTCGGCGCGACCGGCGCGGGTCAGGGCGACCCGGTAATGCTTGGCCTCCTCGGCGGCGACCCGGATGAGCGTCAGGTTGTCGAGGTGCGCGGACGCTTCCGCCCACATCTCCGCAAGCTCCGCAGCGGGCTTGGGCGCGACGGCGGCGGCCTCGCCACGCAGGGACGCCTTGTGTGCCTCCACGGCGACGGCGACACGCCCGGCAAGCCCCTTGATTTCAGGGAGCTTTTTGAGCGTTTCGTCGGCCAGCGTCCGAATCTTCCCGCAACAGGTCTTGGCGATACAGTAGCGGCAATGGCTACCGGTCGCGGCGGCGTCATCCAAGCGGCTCGAAAGCCGCTCGGAAGGCTGATGCTTCTCGGCGCGGACGGCCTGCCGAAGCGTGCGGGCCGCATAGGCGGTCCGGGCGAAAAACTGGACGGCGGACTCGATGGCCGGCGCGTCGAACTCATTGAGCGGTGTCGCCACCCCCTTGCGGACATTCCCACGGTGCAGGATGGCCGCTTGCGCCATATCCACGGGATGCTTCGGGTCGGCTTCCAACGCGGCCAACGCGACCAGCCCGATAAGCTGCCGCGAGGTCTTTTCGGCGGTGTCGTACTTCTCCCCCATCCGGCCGGCCTTGCCGTCAAGGACGAGGACATGGGCGAGGCCGTTGGCCGTCACCGCCTTCACCAAAATGTCGGGCAAGCCCGACACGACCTCCACCTGACCATCGGGGAACTCCAACTCGACGGCGATACGGCGGGTGTCCAACTCGACCGTGAACTCGCTAATGGCCCCGCGACCAAGCTCCGTGACCTCCCGATAAAAGTCCTCGATAATCGCGTCCCGCCGACGAAGGAACGCGATGGCGAAATCGCGGTCATCCCGCGCCTGCCACCGGTGGCCGAGCTTGTCGGCGGCGGCGTCCACGGCGTTCTCGTAGTGGTTCTTCTCCCGGGGCGAGTGACCGAGGAAATGCGAGGTGAACGGCACGCCGGCGTAAATCGCGTGCATCGCCTCGCCCGCGTCCGCCTCGCCGGATTCCGGCGGCGTCAGGTTGTTTTCGACCAGAAACGCCGTCATTTCGACCTCACGGGCAAGCGAGGACGGACACGCCTCCAGCCTGTCCAGCCGCGAGGCGGAAATGTTTTGGATGCGATTGGGGTCAAACGGCATGGGGCGGGCTTCTGAAAACAAAAAGTTATTAGTCAGCCACTCGCCAACCTGTCAAGGCGAGAAAGGCCCGGCGAAATCATCACAAAAAACTCGACACCCCACGCCCGACCTCCGATTTTGGGTGTCCTTCCTACGGGTCGGAGTTACATGAGTTGTGATTTCCGGTGGGCCGCGCCAAGCAACCTTGGCGCGGCTTTTTAGTATCCACATTTCGGCTACACGCCGCGACCACCGGTTTTCTCCGAGCGGCCGGCCGAATCAGGCGCGTTTTGAAACTCAACATCGGGGGATTCGCCGTTCACACACCCCGCCCTGCGGGATTCGGCACGGGAAGCTGCCTCGGCTTCGATTGCCTTACCCAAATCACTGGGAACAAGCACAAATCCATACGCAGCCCCGTCATTCACACTTCGCCTGCCCACACTTTCAAGCAATGCGGCTGGATTCCTGTCCCTTACCGCTTCAAGCGACATCAATCCATTATCGGAAATGAGCGCGGGCGCATTTTGCGCCTTATCCAAAAGCGACACCCCGCGCAGGAAACTTCCGTGATACGAAAGCCCGCACATCTTGGCACAATCTAACGGATTGAAAACCTGCGCGTCAGACAATGAGGCGGCGACCTTGGCGGGCGAAAACACCTCATGATTACCACCCCGTCCATTCGCAAGCACATCGGCCAAAAACGCCATGTGTCCCGGGTCGGAAATAATGTCCGCAACCGACGGAATGCGCTCCTTGTTGAAAGATTTCCTGCTCATGATGGACTTGGTAGTTTGTGTTTGATTAGACTACACCCCTCATGCTCCCGGATTTCCGGAAAAACGGGGGCCATTCGTGAAATAATCGTCGCAGGCGTCAGATTCCTTCGCGCCCACGCCGGGCCGACTTGCGCCCCGACGACTCCGGACCGTTCTGAAACTCGTAGTCGCCTGCGGAATCGGCGACGACCGCCGCCTTCCGCCCCTTGCCCTTCGCCGACCGGACGAGAAGGCCGTCTATGACGCCGCCAAGCTCCTCGGCGCGGGAATCGGAAACGCCCGCCGCCTTTGCGTGCATCCGCCACTTGGATACAGCCTCGGCGACCTCATCGAAAACTGAATCCGCCTTGGACTTTCGCAGGAGGCAATTGTCGGTTCCGAACGCGACCATCAGGGGGCGGCGGATGGCCTCGTCGTCCACATTGTTGATGGTGGAACAACGCGACCTACCACCAAGCCAACCCGGATTAGGCGGCATGAAACACAGGTCGAACGGCGGCGAGAACCGCCACCCTCGCCCGTCATGGACAAAGCCGAAGTTCTTGAAATGGTCGTCCGGGTTGCTCGCCAGCACATTGAACACCATCTGCCGGTACAGCCGCTCAAATCCGGGAGCGTCCGCCGGGGCGACCGCCGTGATGGCGTCGGCGATTTCCGAATAGTCACCCCAATCGGCGTCGTCAGACGAGATGGACCGGTTGAGCAACCCCGCCACGGAATGATAATGCAGCGGCGTTTGGCCGGGCCGCACATCGAAGCGTTCGACGGCGAAGTTATGCAGACGCACGCCATCATCGGTCACGCCCTCGATAAGCCGTGTCTCCGGCATTTCGATACCGCCGGCCCGGGCCATCAGCGCGTAGGCGTGCTCGATGCGCCCCCACTCTAACGACTTCTCGGCGTCGGCCACCTTCTCAAACTTGAGGATGAACATGCGCGACCCCTCGGGCGCGTGACGGGAGGAATGAATCGTCCCGTCCGGAGCAATCGCCACGCACATCTTGGGACGCGCCCCGCCGATGGGGCTTCCGTTCTCGAAAAGAACCCGCGCCAGCTTCCCGCCATTCAGCCCGTCGAGGACTTCATGCGCGTGTTTCGACAGACGCCCCAACTCGATGCCCGACAGCGCGGCCTCGGTGTCCGTATCCCACTCGTTTACCGGCGAAAACCGCAACGCGCCCATGCCGTGACGCCCGACGACCGAAAGCAAATCAAGCCCGTCCGGCTCGCCCAAGTTGCGTTTGGCAAACTCGTTCATGATGAGCTTGTTGCCGAAGGCGTCGGGCAGGGAATCCCACAGGAACCCCGGAAGACCCTTGAAACAGGTTTTGCGCGTGTTCGGCGCATACGGCTGAACCCGACGCGGCCAGTTCACGGGGGACACCTCAAACCCATGTTCAAGCCACCCGCCCGCATAACTGAACATGACCCCGGCGGGCGTCTTGGAGACGGTCCCGACCAACTTGCCGCCAAGCGACACCTCGACGGACTTTTCGGCGGACCTGTTTTTGCTTTTGCTCATAAATCAAGGGCGACGGCGTTTCACGGAATGCGACACGGATGCGGCAGGCGCGTTCCTGAACTCATAATCCCCTCCATCGGAACCGGCGACCTCGACCGACAGCTTCGGCGCGGCCTGACGCGCACGCAGACGGCCGGAACGCAAGCCCATGACTTCCGGCAGGGAGGCGTTTTCACCCCCGGGGCGCATGAAGGCCGCAAAATCCTGTTGGCGACCGAGGGCACGCACCACGGCGAGGAAGTTTGAGAGGTGGATTTCCCCGCTCTCCTCAAAACGGCAGTAGGTGGAAACCGAGGTTCCCGCCCGTTCCGCCATTTCCTTTTGCGTGAGGTTAAGGGCCAGCCGCGAGGCCCGGACATTCCGGGCGATGGACTTTGCGTTAAGCATAACTATTCATTTTTGAATAGAAGACATGCAAACATGCGCCTTTCTTGTCAAATATGAATAGTTAAATGACGCCAAACTCTACACCCCGCGCCCACCACGACCACCCTGCTTCACGCCATCACTCGACATTTCGACATCCCCGGCCTCGACCGCCGCCTCCACGGCGAGACGCCGACCTTGCGGCAACGCCTCGGCCAGCCCGACCACCTGCGAGGCGGGCAGCTTCGCGGCCAGCAACTCAATCGACTCGCCATTCTGGTCAACGCCTGCCGCCCAAATGTCCCCGTCCTCGTCGCGCTTCAAGCGCGAGACGGCCACAACCTGCTCACCATAATCCCCGTCAGAGACGACGAGGTACACGGGCTTGTCCCACGCGATGAAATCCCCCGGCTCGACATTCGCAGGGTCTTCGGCGCGGAACAGGCGCATTGCCTGCGCCTTCATCCGGACCAAGCCACGCTCGTAGTCGGCCTGAATGCGCTCGGGCGAACGCAGCATCAGCGTTTGCTCGACCGTGCCGACTACGGCGAACTCCTCAAAACTCGCCACGCTGTCGGGGAGTTGGGCGGAATCCGGGCACCGGACGACGACCGCCGATTTGGCGAGGCTCGCGGACAAGGCCAGCACCTCGCCCACGATGGCATCGCAGTTGCGGCTGCTCATGGCAATCGCCGCCTCGCAGCGATAGGATTTGGTGGACTCGTCGAAGAGATAAACGGCTTTGCAAGGGGTCATGGCGGCGGGTTTTTTTGAATGTTAAAAGTGGATACAGGATAACGGTTAAACCTTTTGGGAACGGGGACGCGCCACGGGCGCGCCCGGGCCGTTCTGAAAATCGTAGTCGGGGGCATCGGCATTCATGCTCGCCCACTTTTCGCGGAGCGCAATCTGGTCCATCGCGGCGGCTCGCACAAGCGGAACCGGGTCGGAGGTGGCGGCGACCTGCAAAACATCCGCAGGACAACGAGGATTCGACATCGCCTCGCCCCGGATGGACCACTCGGGGGATGTCGCCGCCACCCGGATACCTTCGACCACCCGGGCCTCGCCAATGTCCATGCGTTCGGCCTCACCAATGGCATCGTAGTCGGCTTTCGCCGGCATGATGCCCGGAATCGCACCGCCGCTCGCCAAACGAACGCCGCCGGCAAAAATCCCGACCGCAGCGATGGAGAGAGGGAGGAATGCCGCGCCAGTCATTCCGGCGATTATTCCGACAGCGACGGCGGCAACCATAGCAATACCACCAACGGCCCCGCCGTCAGTGGGGTTCTTGAACAGGTGCCCCTTGCCGAGCTTGGCGCGGGCGGCGGTGTATTTCTGGCGAATGGCTTCTTCGGGTGACATGGCTTTTTTCGATTTAGATTTTGTGACCATCGCGCCCGGACGACTTCGCATCCGGGCCGTTCTTAAACTCGTAGTCGTGACCTTCGCCGCGATTCAGCGACTCCCGCGCTTTGGCGAGGCACAAGGCCACATTCTCCGGCGAAAAAGCGTGCGGCATCATCCGCTCGACGGGAAGCACACTCGGAAGAGGCAACTTGGAATGAATCTCGGTAGATTCATGAAGGGGGTACTTGATGCCCTCGGGCGTCACAAACCACAGGCCGCGCCCATCACCATAACCTTCATCCGGGCGCATCAGCCGAACGGACGACACGCACCCGGAAAAACCGTTGCGGTCGGCAAAGGGAAATCCGCCGAAACGGAACACAATCGGTTCAGGAAAAGACACGGAATGAGACGCCTGTTCTTTAAGCATACCGACGAACTCCCACACGGGACCGCCACGCCGCTCAAACGCCCCCTCGGTCACGGCCACCCCAACGGCGGAATAAACCTCGGACGGCAGTTGCTCCAACGCTTCGTCAAACGACAGATGAAAGGAGCGGGCCGTCACATCGGACCACAACCACACGGCGGGCTTGCCGACCAACGCCGCCTCATGACCCGGCGTGGGTATGCAAAATCCCTTCACAAAATACTCCGGTGCGCCCGGGACATCGACGGGAATCGGCGTCTTCAATTCGCACACCTCGCACGCACCCAACGCCTGCGCGGCGATGGGCGACCAAAGCGCATCGCCGAAACCGGCCTTCTTGCTTTCCGTGGGATTATCCATGATTAAAAGTGTTAAGGTGACAAAGTGTTATTTACGACTGAACAACCCCTTCGCCCATGCGTTAAACTTTGCGGGACTCCGACTTGGATTTGCCCGCGTCGGGTCCGTTCGTGAAATCGTAGTCGGGCGTCTCGTCCGGGGCGGGGGGGTTGCCGTATTTGTCCGTGGCCTTCGGGTTAGCCCCGGCGGCGATGAGCAGTCGTCGGCATTCGTTGCGATTTTCGCCGTCGCGCTTGGGCGCATCCATCATCACGCCGGGCGCAAGGTGAAGGGGACTTCGGCCAAGGTCATCGGTCGCGTTCGGGTTCGCGCCGGCGGCGAGCAGGATGGAAACGCATTCGGGATGGCCGTAGTTGGCGGCGATGTGAAGCGCGGTCATGCCGAATTTGCTCGCCGTGTCCACGGGCGTGCCACGGCGGATGATTTCGCGGATGCGCTCGGCGTTGCCTTCCATCGCGGCGACACGCAGGGGCGGTTCCATTCGCGGGGGCACTTGCGGTGAGTTTTCTCCGCAAGCCTTGATGGACTGTTCGATGGAGCGGAGCGTATCGAAGACCGCGAAATAGACCGCATGTTTCTCCTGCGGCGTCAGCTCGTAGCCGTTATGGCAGTTCTGGTAGGCTCCGGCGTAGAGGAAGGAGTTGCCGTCGCTGTCGGATTTGATGCGCTCGACGGGGCCGTTTTTGAGTTGGACTGGCGTGTCGAAAACCAGCGTGTCGCCGTCGCCGCCGGTAAGCGTATTCATCGCGGCGATGCAGCCGGCGATGGTGTCGCAAAAAAGGTCCGGGGCCATTTGTTCCGCCGGAACAGGCGTCCATCGCATTGTCTCAAAGTTGGCCGGGTTGCTTTCGCTTTGAAAGAGGGGGATGCCCGTGAACCGCCCTCCGGGAAGGTGAAGCGTGCCGCCGAAATTCGCCATGAAGTCGGGCATGGATTTGCCGAGGGTGTATTTGCTCATGTGAGACAGTTTAGATTTTCACTTTGCGCCGGGCGACGGGCTTAGGCGGGTTTTGAAACTCGTAGTCGGGAGTCTCGGTCGGTTGCCGAGGGCGGTTGACCGCACCCCAAATCGCAGATTCCATTCTCGACCTCGCGTGGGCGGGGATAGTCGGGCAGAGACGACCTTTCGCGGCCTCCATAGCCTCCGCGAATCGCGGGTCATCGGACAGTGCCGCCAAGGTCGCCACCTGACGACGCCAACCCCGCTCGACCGCACCGATAAGACCGGGCACCTCGAAACAATCGCCCGAACCGGAAAGCAGCACGCCATGCAGCGCACCGAGGCCGTGGATGCGCGTCAGCGCGGAGGTGACGACCGAAACCGCACCGGAACCGTTCAACCCGAGCGTCGGGGCGAAATCCTTAACGGCACAGGCATCCGCAGGGGTTACTTGCGGCAACTCCGCAGAATAACGCGCTGACGCAATCGCCTCGCGGCTCGCGTCGAAAATCGCGCTCACATTGACGCCCGCCTTGTCGCACTCCCGGCCGAGAGCGTGAACCTGCGAATCGTAGTATTTGACGCCCTCGAAAATCGCTTGCGCCAGCGTCTCCGCTTCGACGCGAACGGCGCGATACCCGTCGCCATAATCGCGCCCGTTGGGGAAACATTCGGCGAGGCCGTCGCCGACGAGACGGCACACCCCGCCGAGAATCAGCGCGGCCTCCAGTTTTCCGGCAAGCTCCGGGTAATCGCCCGCAACCCTGCGGCTATCGGCATCGCTCATTGTTATTATGTTAAGTTGTTAAGTTGTTAAGTTGCCAAACTATCGACCGGACCTTATTTAAGCGGGCGAGCTTCGCCCTCGGTCTTTGCCTTCGGCTTCTTGTCGGGGCCGTTCTGAAACTCGTAGTCGGCTCCGGAAAGTTTGGCGGCGAACGCCCGGGCGACGAAACACAACTCGTCATCATTGAGGGCGCGACCCTCGGCGGCGTTGCGCTCGGGAACGCCGAGGGCGATGCAGGCGTTGCGATTCCACTCGCGCATCTCGTCCCGGACAAGGTGCAGGGCCGAATCGTGCATGGCGCGGGCCTCGGCCGCCGGCCGCACGGCGAGCAACCGTTCCATGCGGCCCATCATCGTCTCGCCCACCCGGATGAAACCCGGGAGGTCGGCGGCATCCGCCTTCACGGCGAGCGGGGATTCGCTTTCGGCATAGACGGCGTTGGTGCGCGTCATGCCGAGGCGGTCCAGCACCGCGTCACGCGCCACAATCATCTCCCGCACCTTGCATTGAAGCGCGGCGTAAAGGGGGACCAGCCCGTAGACCGGACCGTGGACGCGCACCTCCTCGCCGCCCCGGAAGCGGAAGGCGATGTCCGCGCTGCCGTCGTCGTTGGCGCGGTAGAACGGCACCTTGTTGGTATTCCATCCGGAAGTCAGGTCGATGGCGTCGGACGCCCCGGGCACGCTCCACGAACCGCGCCCAAGCCCGTTCAGGCGGTTGACCACCCCCTTGAGCGTTTCGAGCGGTTGCGAAAACTCGCAATCCTTCCCCCACCCGTTCGACACGGCATAGGCGCGCCGGGCGGGCGAAGACGACCATGCGACATTGAAAATGAGGGCCGACTTCTCGACCGGGATGGCGGAGAACCAGTTGGACACCCCCCGGTAATCGTCGCCCTTACCCTTTGCCAGCAACTCCCGGTCGGCGGGAGACGGGTCGTTGGATTCCACATACACGACCCGGCGGAACGGGCCGATGGGCCGATGGCACAACTCGCGGAAACAGAACCCGGGATTGCGCTCGGGAAGAGACTCGGCCCACGCCGCATACTCCCGAATCAACGCCGCCCGCTCGGCGTACCGGCTCGTCCCGGTCCCAAGCATGTCGGCGCGACCGCAGAAGTTGGCGTACTCCGTGAGAACGCCGGCCTCCTCCGAATAAGCGGCGACCGCGACCCGGGCCGACCCGCAGGACAGAATCCAGCCGCCGTTGCCGTCCTCGACGGCCTCGGCCCCGTTCTCACAGTAGGGAATGGAGAAAAACATGGGGAGAAAAACAGGGGATTAGAAACGCACGCGCCGACGCACGGGCGCGGGACCGGCCTCGGCGGCGGCAGGGACTTCCGCGACCGCCTCGGCGACTGCCTTGCCTTCGTGCCGGCTCGTCACATACGGCTCGTTCGACGCCTCGTTCGTCACGGTGGGCTGAACGCCTCCGCTGCGCTCCGTGGACCAGCCGCCCATCGTCCGAATCTCGGTGAACCGCTCCATGAGAGCATCCACGGCGAGGGCAACGGTCGGCACGCGCTCGGCTTCGCGCACATCGAGGATACGGTGGAGCGAGACCGCGCCCGGCTCGCCGTCCTTGTCGGTGAAGCCGCAGGGAAGGCCGACCTGCGCGGCGTTGAAAAGCCCCTCCTCATGCGTCTCGGGAGCGGCAAGCGCGATGAACACCTCTTCGGGCGAAAGCTCGTTGGGATTGGCGATGGCGACAAACTTGGACGGACCCAACTCGCCGAATCCGCTTTCGTAGGCGTATTCCAGTTCAACGCACGGCACGGGCGTCGTAATGGGCTTGGCGGGTGCGGCCAAGCCGTCCGGCTCGGGCTTGGCGACCTCGGGGATGTCCGCCCGCGACCGGACGACCTCGGGAGACGGCGCGGCGACCGTCTCATCAAAGACGACGGGGCCGTTCTCCATCGCGTGCTGCATGATGGCGACGATGGCCTCTTCCTTCTTCTTGAAGCCGCCCAAATGCGTCTCGGGGGCATCGCGCCCCTCGTTGGCCGGCGATGCCGTCGCGGCGAACACCTTGGCCTTCGCGTCCCACACGACCGAGTATTCCACGCCGTTGTAAACGACGGCGGATGCGGTCAGCAGCTTCTCGCCGACCTCCTCGGGTGTCGCCGCCGTGCGCGTTTGCTCGGCACGCGGGCCGTCCTGCATCCAGCGGACGGCACGGGTCGCCTGTTTCGAGGCGACAAACAGAATCGACGGATTCGCCGACAGCTTACCCATCCACTCGGACAGGTAGGCGGCGTTGTTGTTCGGCGTCACCGCGTCGAAGATGCCCGTCTCGTTCGTCGCGTAGTACGCCGAAAGCTCGGCGACCAACTCCTCGTAGGCGTATCCATCGTCGCCAAAGCGGTTCTTTTGTGCGCGACCGAGACGGTGCGCCGCACCCGTCGCGTGGGCCTGTTCGTGGAACGCCGTCGAATAAAAGTCGGCGGGATTCGCGTAATCGGCGCGGCACATCTTCACGCGGTCGGCGGCGATGTCGTAATGCGGAACGCCGGAATGGTTTTCGTCCACCGGGCACACATGACGCTTGGCGTCCTGATAAAGACGCTCGGCGGCGGCGTAATACTCCTTGTCGCGCACGACAGCCGCCTTGCCCTCCGCAGGCGTCTTCACGCCGTCGCGGTATTTGGCCCGGGTCAGCAGGCTGTCCAGCCCCTCGGTCTGCGCGATGTTGTAAACGATGGAGTAGCGGTAGCGGGGAATCCAATCCTCGTTGGCCGAATCCGTCTCGACCTCCGTGACGGTCCTCGTCCCGCCGGGGCCGAATACCGGAACCTTGCGAATCTCACCGTCCTTCGGGATGTAGGGCAGCAGTTCCTTCGTCTCCGGGTTGAAGAACATCAGTTTGATGATTTTCGCTCCCCGGTTCAGTTCCTCGGCGGAAATGGAACCGCCCGCCTTGCGCGCCTGCCGCAGCGTGAGCCAGTAGTTGTATTGGTAGCCGAGCGCACCGCGATACTGGTTCAGCAGCAACACATTGTACCCGTTGTATCGGCCCTTCTCCTTCCCCGACACAATGTTGACGGGGCCGGGAAGTCCATCGGCGGTACGGTAGGGAACCTGCCAAGGGAGCTTGCCGCTCATGCGGATAAGCTCGACGAGGTTGGCGGTCAGGATGTCATGCGTTTTCGACATGTCGGTGAATCTCGGATACTTTTTTGTTTATGGTTTTCGCGTGCGCGGCGGCTTCCCGCCCACGATTTCCTCACCCTCGGAAGCCGAAAAACCCTCGGTTTCGTCCTTGGGGGTGAGCGACAGGATGACCAAGGCGTCATGCAGGTTCTCGACGCCGCCCATCTCGTTCAAAACGAGGTCGTCGGCGAAGCCGTCCTGCTTCCACTCGATTTCCTCACCGGAACCTTGCAGCCACCCCGTCTCCAGCGAGCGCGTCGTCTCGGAGGTGGCGCGGTAGATGGTCAGCAACGGCTCGCCCGATGGGCCGGAAACGACCGCGCCGGGCGACAGGAAACGCAGGTAAACGGTGGACCCATCGGCATCCAACCCGTATTCGGGCGTATCCTCCGCACCCATCCGCAACATGCGGAAAGCCGGCATGACCGACAGTTCCGCAAGCAGTCGTTGGGCGATTTGCTCGGTGTTCGCGCTCATCGGGGGATGGCCGATGGCCGGATTAGACCTTGCGGCCGGCCGACTTCTTCGGGGCGGGCGTCTCGGGGGTGTAATCGGCGGACTCGTCTTCGGCGGGGCCGTCCACGCCGCGCACGCGGTATTCGACCTTGGCCGTGAACTGGTCGGCATAACGACCTTCACCGGGAACGAGGTCGCGGACGGCGAGGTCAACCACCGCGCCATCGGCGGTTTGGTATTCCATCTGTTTGTCGAGGATGAGACGGAAGGTTTCGCCGGCGGTCAGCGAAACATCGCCGTGATTGCGGAAGATGGTGATTTTCTTGTATCCATCCTCACCCGGCAGCTTCATGTCGTGCTTGAAGCCGATGACGGCATCCTCGCCCTTCTTCCGCACCAGAAGCGCGTTGCCAATGTAGATAGTTCCGGTGTCCTCGGGCTTGGCGTCCTGCTTGAACCAAACGGGCTTGCCGAACAGGGCGACCTGCCAAGGAGCCTTGGTCGGGTCGTCGGGGACGACCTCGGTACCGACATCCTTGCCGCAGGCGATTTCGCACGCCTCCTCGGCGGTCAGTTGGATGATGTCGGACTTGGAAACCTGCACCTCGCCCTGCACCCACACGGCCTCGCTTTCGTCCTGCGAGATGTTGCGGATGACCTTCCAGTTTTGGACTTCACGCCCCTTGTATTGGCCCTTCGCGCCGAACACGACATATTCGCCACCGGGGGATTTGTAGGCGGGGGCGTTGCTGGCTTTCTTTTCTTCGCTCATGGTATTGGATTTTTGACGGTTGAGTTTGGGTGATAAAGTGCTAAAGTGTTAGATTCCCACCCGGCGGCGAGGAACGACGCCCGGAGCGGGCGCAGGCGCGGGGACGGACGCGGGAGCGGCCTCGGCGGGAGAACCCGCCCCGGCCGCATCGACGGCGGCGAGCGCACCGTCCACCCCGTCCGACTCACGCCGCTCGGCGGCGGCGAAGGTGGAAGTCCGGAAAACGGGAAGCGCGACCTTGGGAGCCTGTCGCGGCGTATCAGCACCCTCTTCGGGCGCAGCCTTTTCAGCCGCCTCGGGCGCACCCGCCGGGATGACAACGACGGCCCCGCCGACAGCCCCGGCCAACTCCGAGGCAGGAGCGTCGGCCGGAACAACGGTCGCCCGGGGCATCGCCACCGTCCGGCGCGAAGTCTCGCCGCCCACGGCGGGACCGGTGCGCGTCTCCGCCTCGGTGACATCCTCGGCGATGTCGCGGACGGATTCGCCGCCGTGCAGGCGCAGCATTTGCCGCAGCGCGTCACGCCGCGACAGGTACTCGGCTTCCTTCTCGGGACTCATCATGCGGGATTTCAGTTCCGCAGGGTTCACCGACTTCACAACGATGATGGGCGACTTCCCCTCGACCTCGACAATCGCGTAGGAGCCGCGAATCGCGCCACGGTCGCCAAAGATGTTGGGACGGACGGAAAAGGTCGTCGTCAGCCCTTCGGAGTATTCCACCTCGTCCTTCTCCCGGATGACGCCGGAGCGAACGCCGCGCAGCTTGCCATCCTCCGACGCCAAAAACTCCAGCCCACGGACGCCGGGAACACCCACCGCCGTTGGCGCACCCTTCTGGAAGCGCACGACGATGTAGCCGTATCCCGTTTGCGGCTCCACGAACAACCGATGACCGGCCAACTTCAACACCGCCGCCTGATAGTTCGCGGGCGTCACGGAAACGAGGTCGCCATACTGTTGGTTGCTGGAGTCACGGGCGAAAGCCGCCGCACGCTCGCACGCGAAGACGGCCCGCTCCTTCACATTGGTCGCCCGCCCGGTAGCCGCCAAAACAGCTTCGACCTTGGCGATAAAATCTTCGGTCAGGCACGAAGCCGCAAGGGTTTCTCCCCGCTTCAACAGTTCTTGGATGCTCATTTCGTGAGGTGTTCTGGTTAAACAAAAAGTTATTTGTCAGCCGACACCCCACCCTGTCAAGCCCATCCCGTCACCAAACAAAAAAACCCCCGCGAAAGGGGTTTTCCTCAATGGCAATCAGCCAATCGCTCGCTTGGCCTTTTTGCCGGGCTTCTCCGAACCGGGGCCGTTCTTGAAGTCGTAATCGGCCTCCAAGTCGCGCTTCGTCAGCACGGGCGAAATGCCGGCCTTCTTCACCTCGGCGTCCATCGCCTTGCCGTTCTTGACCGGGGCCACCAACTCCTTGTGCGCCGCCGCGACACGCTCGGCGCGGGGCAGCTTGCGGGCCGACTTCGGCTCCAACTCGCGGGACATGACGGCGAGGTCGCGCATCGCCGTCTCAATCTTCTCCGAGTATTTCTTTTCCGCCGCAGCGACGGTCGAGGCATACGCCTTGTTGTTGGCCGCAATCGCCTTTCGGGTCGCCTCGATTTTCACCCGCATGGCCCGGAACCGGGCCTCGATTTGAGCGGGGGTTTCAACCTTCGCTTTGACTGCCATGTTTTTGACTCCTGTTATTGTTATGTGGATACAAAACTATTTGACATCGCGGTCGGCGTAAATCTCCGCGTCATCCCAAACCGGATGGTCCATCGGCTCGGGCATCATGTCCTCGTCGGCGGGCACGACGACAAGCTCGCCGGCCTCGAAATCGAACTCCCGCCCATCGTGGTTTCGGGTCGCCAACGCGGCCCCGGTTTTGCGGAACCCGGCATCACGCCACTTGAACTCGGCATCGACGGGAAGCGTGGAGAAATGGCGCAGTAGCTCGGACATGTTGGTATCGGTTTTCCACATAGCTGAACGCCGTTTATGGACTTGTCAAGAAGCGACAAGGCATGTGCATTTCGCAAAAACCACTTGCGGCGCACCGAACACGCCTCACTCCTGCAATCACAAATGCCTTTCAGACCATCCAATCCGGCAGAGCTTGCCATACAACACGCGATAACGGGAATCCTTGGCGCGGAAACCGTCGTGGTGTTCATTCGCCGCGACCCGTTCAGCATACCGTCGTTCAAGAAGCACCTCGACGCCAACCCCACGGGCGCGTTCGTGCTTTGCGGCGAAACATCGTCCCCTTGCCCCGGCGACTACAACTCGTTCTACCGGTCCGCCTACCGAGCCGGCCTACACTTCGTCTCCCGCTCATTCGGCCCGCGCCCCATCGGCCCCGAGTATGCCGTGTTTTTCCCCGCCATCCCCTCCAGCCACCCGCCGGCCAAACAGAAGCGCAGCCACCGGGGTTCGTATGTCTTCCCTGACCCGGGCACCCTCGCGGCCCTCGTCAAAGCCATCTGCGAAGCCATCGGGAAAACCCCGGCCGAAGAACCGGAGATTGAATAAATCCGGAAAACCCAAGCGAACGGGTCACAGAAAAGCCGCAGGGACTACCTGCGGCTTTTCTGCGCTCACCACGCTCACCCCGCCGTCGCGGCGACAGGTTGGGGGTCGCCACGGAATCGCGCATACGCCTCCGGGTAGCAAACCCCAAACCGACGCCGATTCTCACGCGCCAGCTCCAACTTCGCACTCGGGATTTCCTTCAACATGGTGACAGCCAACAATCGCGCAGCGTCAGCGTCATCGGGATTCAGGTCAATAAGGGGAAACTTCTCTCCATAAATAACCTCGGCCACCTTGAAATGCGCCGCCGCCAACTTCGCGTCGGCCTCCACCCCAACACCACCGCGCTGATAGAGATACCCAAGCAACTCATGCGCCTCCAGTTCGCCCCCCGCCAACGCATCCTGCAACAAGTTGGTTGCGTGCCGCGTCCCATCTATGCGACTTTTATGCCGAATCTGATTAAAAAGAAAAAGCTGCGCCGTCTTAAACATGGCAACCGGGTCTTTTTCACGAACCCCTTTGGCCAACAACTTGCACCCATAAAAAGCACCCTCGCCACCGTCTTCCACCAAGAACACACCAAGGGATGCCATACACGCAAATGAACCCCGCGCACCAAGCTCCAACAGAGTCCTTGCTTCGCCAAACATACCGTGACCAATAGCCACATCGGCGAGATTCGCATAAGAAATCGAATCCCCGTCGTGCAAAATAGCCGCAATGGCATATTCACGGCAAGTCACTTCGTCCTCACGCAACCAAGCCCATATGGAAAGTTGACGCGCATACCAACCATGTCAACCATGTCGTGTTGCCGGATTATTCCAACGCTCCTCACACAGCCGACGCGCAGATACAGGAGATTCCTCCATTCCGATACCGAGTAAAACACATTCGACAACCGACTTGGCGCACTCCGCGCAACCGCGAGACTCCCCGAGGCGATAATACCGCAACGCCTCCGACCCGAGACGCGGGCGATGAATCCCCCTTTTGTAAATGTCACCGAGCTTTGCACACTCAATGACGCCACCGGACTCAATCCGCTCCTTGTAATACTCGATGGCGGAATCAACAAGTCCGTCCGACAGCATGAAGTCCCCCCAATCAAATCCCCGCGATTGCGGAGGGTGATTGCCGGAAAGGATTTCAGCAGGGATATGGAAAGCGGTTTTCATTTTTGGATTGTTTGGGTGTTAAAGTGTCAAGCGGTTCATTCATCGCCCCGTCGAACCATAGCCGCCAGTACCCCGCTCCGACTCCGGCAGCGCGTCACAGGCGATAAAATCGACCGCATGGCACCGCTCGATGATGAGTTGCGCGATGCGGTCGCCTGCGGCGAACGCGACCGGCTCCGAGCCGAAGTTAATCAGGACGACGCCAAGCGCATCCCGGTATCCGGAATCCACGACCCCGGCCAACACATCGACCCCGTGCTTGACGGCCAGCCCCGAGCGCGGAGCGATACGCCCGTAATAACCGGGCGAAATCGCCACACGAACTCCCGTTCCGACCACCTTGCGCGCCCCGGGGGCCAGCGTGAAGGAATCAACGCAACAGAGGTCATACCCGGCGTCACCGGATTTGGCGCGGACCGGCATTTTCGCACCGGGGGACAGGGCGATGGGGATGCTGAAATCAGGCGATTCCCCGGCGGCAAAACCGCGCACATAGTCGGCGTTCGTATCGTATGGTTTTTCGTTTGGCATTTTGGAAAGCGTTAAAGTGTTAAAGTGTTATTTCGCCGAATCCTTCTTCGGCGTCATGGTGAATGCGACCAGCCCGGCACGCACCTTGAGCGCGACACGCCACTCCTCGGCGGAATCATCGAGCATAATGTAGCGCAACCAAACAGAACCACGGCGCACGCCCCGAGCGTCAGGCGTCGGCGACAGGCGAAAATACGAGGGCAACATCCGCTCGACCCACACGGCCAACCCGGGGATGGCAAACCGCTTCGCGGTTGCATTCGCCGCAGATTGCGCCCCGAAACCAATACCAACCCCCTCGGGCGTCAGCGTCAGTCGCCCGCACTTCGCCCGGCGGCGACGGGCCTCTCGAAACACCCACTCCCACACCAAACGCGAATCCTGCGGCCCCCTTGGCTCCGCACAGGCACGCCGAGACTCCCCCCTCACCAACATCACCTTGGGACGACCGCCCCCCGAACCGTTGGCGGCGGCTGCATCGGCCTTCGCCGCCGTCGTGGCACGGCCACCCACGGCACCCAATGCGCGGAACTTCTCCGAAAGGGCGGATGGCGGATTGCTAACGGCACTCATCGGGATGGGGGACGGAGGGTTATGCCAATCCGGTCAGGTTGGGGAACCTGTCGGAGTGAGCCGTCAAAACCCGCACCAGACACAGGGCTTCGGACATGACTTGGACATGCGCCTCAAGCGTGGCGGGGTCGGCGGCATGGAAACTCGTCACGGACACATCCACTCGCGGGTTCCGGTTGAGGATGTTCGGCAGCAACACCGTCACCTCCACCCGACCGGCTCCGCGAAGCGGGGTTTGCCGCGAGTAGGTCACGGTCATCCCCCCTTCGTATCGGCGTACCCATCGCGCCGAATCAAACTCCCGCCCGGGGGCGGCGATGGTGACGCCGCGCAATGCCTCGGCAATGGGGCCGTCAAAGAAGCCTTCAACGACGGCGAAACGCGCCTGTATCGCGGTTTTTTGTGCGGGGAAACTCATGGTGCTAAAAAGTAGTGTTTTGCACGAAAACCCAAGCGGGCATTCCCGTCAAGTGGACTTTTCCAGAAATCAATGTCGCCAATAATCAACGCGCTCATTCGGCATGGTTGCCCCGTTTTTTTCACGAAAACCCAAGCGAAGCGCACCCCAAGGGAGGCGAGCGAAGCGAGCCGACCGCAGGGGTGACCCGATTCCACACTCCCGCACTTTGACACTTTCCCACCTTTGCACTCCCGCACTTTCCCACTCTCACACCTTCACACCCTGCCACTTTCCCACCCTGACACTTTCGCAACCCGTTGATTTCCCCACCTTTACACTTTGACACTTTATCACTGATTGCGCTTGAGCGCACCGGCAACGCACCGGATGTCATCCGGACTTTGTGCTTGAGCCATCATGTGCCCTTATGCGTATTGTGCGGATACTGCCTTGGATGATAACTTTTCGCGCCATTCCCACAGCCGCCACAGCCGCCGAATACTTCGACGCGGCTTTGCTCAACGACGAGGAACGCGCCGGGGTTTGGGTCGGCGCGGGAGCGGCCAACCTGAACCTTGACGGGGCAACCGTTGGCAGGGCCGACTTGGAGCGCATCCTGTCCGGCCGCAGCCCGTCAGGGCGGTTCCTGCCGGAGCGCAACAGGGCCGACCGCCGGTGCGGCTACGACTTCGCCGCCTCGCCCGACAAAAGCGTTTCCGTCGCCGCGCTTTGCTTGGGCGAGGAGATTGGCCGCATCATCCGCGATGCCTTCAAGGCCGCGACCAAGGCCATCGTCGCCGTCGCCGAATCCGTCTCGCGCCGGAGCGACATGGCTCACGGGTGGGCCACCGGCGGCGGCGTCATCACGGCGGCGTTCACTCATCACGCATCCCGGTGGGGCGACCCACACCTTCACACCCACCTCGTCACGGCCAATTTGACCAGCAATGACGCGGGGTGGCGGAACTTCGACCCCCGGGGCTGGCTCATCGCCAGAAAAGACCTCGACCGACTGTTTCAAAAAGACCTCGCAAGGCGGCTTCGCCGCGCACGGTTCCTTGCCGCAATCGACGGTCGCGGCTACGCCACCCTGCCGGGTGTCCCCGACGACCTACGGAAACGGCTCTCGCAGGGCAACAAGGCCATCCGGGACGCCATCGCCAAGCACCCCTGCCCGGCAAGGATTCGCCCCGACATTTGGGCCGGCATCATGAACGACCGCATCCGCCCCGAGAAGCCGCCCACGCCGGACTTCGACAGAACCCTCGCCGAAGAGGTCGCGCAGGCCATCAGGAACGCCGTGAAGGCCGCTCCCGCAGCGGAAGGCGGCGACGATGGCGGCAACGACGACGGCGAGGCTGAAACCGTCGCCGACCTCATCGCCCGCAGGGTCCGCGACACTATGCCCGCCGCGTCCGTCAGGGCGACCGACCTTCTCGCCGCAGCCGCCGACCTCGATGACGAAGGGATGGGGGGGCACGACCTGAACACCATCGCTCGCGCCCTGCCCATCGCGGCGGGCATGAGCCGCCCGACCGTCACGCCGGCGCGTCCCGTGGCCGTCAGAATCGCACAAGCGGGCCGCATCGCGGCGAACGGAAAGAAGCGGGCCAAGCCCACGGGCGGAAGCGGTGCCGCCAAGCGCAAGGTGGCGCAGGGGGTCGCGGCACGGAAAGCGATTGCCGATGCAGCCAAAAAAGCCGCGATTCCCACCGGGGCACGCATCAAACAGGCGGCTGCGAAACGCAGGAATGATGCGGCAAAGAAAGGCAAAAAGTGAGAGGGATAAAAAAAGTTGGCGGATTGCTTGATTTAGTGTTGCACGAAATCAAATCGTGTGTTTTTCTCTAAAAACCCAAGCGAGGAATCACACCATGACCACACCCACCGTCCGCGTTATCGGCCCGTCCGAGTTCACCCCTATCACCGACACCGCCTCGGTGCGCGTTCTCGGTTCGACCGAGTTCAAGCCCGTGACCACGGGCAACATCAGCCTTCCCACCCTCTCCGTCAAGGCCGTGGACGCCAAGAGCTTTGAGGTGTCCGACGACCTCAACCCCGGCGTTTACTGGCTCATCCTCTCGTCGCGCCGGCGCACCGAGGCGGAAATGGCCGAGGCTATCCGCGCATCGTGGACCGACTACGCCACCAGCCGTCAAGGCATGGGATGGGGCCACGCGCACACCAACCCCCTTCTCGAATGGGCGCAGACGACCTACGCCCGCACCCTCGCCTTGCGCGGCATCAGCTTCCCCGTGATTGAAAATCGCGGGTGCCGCTTCCAAGGCCGCGAACCCCGCGCTCGCGGATAAACAACTCTTCAACAACACCTAAATCAACACCAACATGTCACTGACAAATACACAAATCGCCATCGTTCGTAGCATAATCATTTTCGCATTCGTCACCGCGCTTGGAACAATTGCTTATTGCATTCACACGGCGGACAAAGTTCACCGCGAAATACTTGATGGCATTAACGAGCATTCAAAGGTTCTCACGCCGCTTGAACTCAAAGCGGCCCTTAAAAGCGAATCGCCGTTCGTCATGCAAGAAGTGAAAACGAAGCTCATGGAGGGAGAACCCATTACAGGTTACATACTCGCCGCCGCTCGAAATAAGGAAGCGGGCAAGAAAACAGCCGACGAACAACTGGCGGCTTTGAATCAGCAATAAGATGAAAACCAAAAAGATTATCGGCCTCGGTGCCATCGGACTTACTCAAGGGGTTTTACTGACGCTTAAACTTTGCGATAAAATCGACTGGCCGTGGCTGGCTGTAACTGCACCCCTATGGGGGCCGATTGCGATAATGATTGGTGGCATCTGCATAGTCTTCGGTTTATTTGTAATACGCGCTCTAACACATGGCATCGACCGGTGGCAATAATATGGCGAATAATCAGCAATAACATGGCAATCAAAAGGCATACCCCTCTCGTCAGCGAGCCGCTGACTTGGAAAAAGGAAGACTTCGACCCCAGGAATTGGAAGAAGACCGCCAGCTACGGCCCGGGAAAAACAGTCACCGTAAAACCCCGGGGCCGCTCCGGGGGCCGCAAGCCCCTACCGCCCGAGCAACGCAAGGAGACGACGACGCTCCGACTCCCGAGGGAAACCGTGGAACTCGCCGACAGCCTCGCCGTCATACTGAAAATCCCCCGCCAGACGGTCATCACCGCCGCCCTGACGCTCCAACGGGAGCACATGGACGCCACATCCACCAAGGCGAAGAAGTAGCCACCACCATGAACACAAAAACCAGAAACATCCTCGCCTGCGACTTCCGCGAAGAACTCGCGGCGATACTCCACGAAACCTGCACCGAGTTGGGGGAAACCCCTTCGACATTCATCCGCAAGGCCGTCGTCGTCGCGCTCCAATCGCACGGGAAACCCGCCACCTTGGCCATGTCCGCGCCTCCGTCGCGCAAGGGCAAGGGCGGTCGCCCCTCCCACAAAAAACAGCCCTCCAACTAAACACCTTATCACTTTATCACCCATGAACGCGCAGGAATTAGCCGCCCGCACCGCCCTTCTGGGATTCATCGAGGTCGGGAACCACTCCAACATCGCCACCCTGTTTCTACGCACGGCGCACATCGTCTCCGTCCGCATCGTGACGGAGGATATGGAGAAAACACAATATGTCCCCGCCGGGGTGAAGGCCGGAGGCTCGATAATCGAGACGGTGGGCAAGACCCACATGCTCCCCATCGGCTACACCGATGTCCTTCAACTCATCGCCGCCAGCGAGGCGAAAGCCAACCCGACGAACATCCCCGCAATGCTGACGCACCAACCCGTGCCGGTGAAAGTCGCCATCGCCTACACGACCGGCTCCGACCTCTCGACCGAGGACGCCGCCAAGGCGTTTAGCGAGGCCGGGGAAGCCTGCTCGCCCCACCCGCAGGCCGTTTACCGCCGTGCCGCCGAAATCCTCGCCATCGAGGTGATGCGACTCCGCGCTTTTGAGAAGCCGACCCGGGAGAAAGCCCGTGGCCGTAAAACTTAACACTTTGTCACCTTATCACACAATGAAACCCGACCGACCGCCCACCCTGTATGTCCTCGTCCATGTCTTCGGCCCGAGCAAGGACGACCGCGAGGTCATCGCGGGAGGCTTTGAACGCAAAGGGGACGCCATCGACGCGGGAGAGGTTTTGCGGAGCCGTCGCGTCGTCTCCCCCCTTAACAAGCTGGACGCCATGACGGAATGCCAAGCCAAGGGCATCCGCAAAGCCGCCGAATACACCGCCGCAGCCCCCATTCGCCCCGTCATGCACATCTACTGGAACACCCTGCCCGTGAAACGAGGCCAATGCGTCACCCACTCCTACGCGCAGCTTGGTGGAGCCGCCGAGGGCGAATCCGGCCCCTGCAAGGGACTCGCCCTGACCTACGACGCCTCGGACCTACTTTGGCACATCACCTACAACGGCACGAAGGTACTGGCGGGCACCGGAAGGGCCACCGTTCCGGAACCGGTGGCGGCGTTGACCGAGATTCACCGCGCCGGCAGAGCCGCAGCCGATGCCGTGCCCGAGTTTGAACCCCAAAACGCCGGCGACAAGACCGCCGGGCGCAAGGTCGGACGCTGACCGTCACCGCGCCACACGGCGCGCCCCGCCCATGAAGAAAGATTTTCAGCACATCGAAAACCTCGTCAGGGACGCCGCATCACGCGGCTTTGCGCTCATCGGAAGGCACACCAACGGGCGCAGCCACCATGCACTCACCTTCGCCAACGCCACGGGCGAAACCGTGCGCTTTGTGGCGAGCAACAGCGGCCACGGCCACGGCAGGGCTTGGCTCAACTCACGCAGCCAGCTACGCCGCGCCATCGCCAAAACCATCCGAACATGCGACTGACCATCACACGGGAAAAGAAAGTGGCGGCGGAAATCATCCTTACCCACTTGGGCGGCGATGCCTACGAAATCGAATACCTCCATGTCGCTCCGGAACACCGGCGGCAGGGAATGGCAACCACCCTGCTTAAAAAGGCCAAGGAACGCTGCCGGGTACTCATCGCGTTCCTCGACCCCGACGGAACAGGCATGACCCGCGACCAGATGAAGGCGTGGCTGACCCGCAACGGGTTCAGTCACAGGTGGTATGAGTTCCCCGGGGGAGGGCTAAAACGGGCAATGATTTTCAAGCGGGATGCGAAAAATGACAGCGACAACCCCGCATGAACCCGCATCCGTCACGCGATGGACATTTCCAGAAAAAGAGTTTGACACCTTAACACTTTGCCACTTTAATCAAGCCAGAGGCCCACGCCCATGACCCATGCGAACACCACCGAACCCCTGAACCCGAAGGCCGATAGATTCATCGACTTCGCGGGAAACCTCGCCCTCACCCTCTCCTCGGGATGGTACTGGCTGCTCATGTCCGCCGCAGGGATTGCCCTCGGAGGCGCGACCAAAGACGAGGATTTGTTCTCCCTCTACATCCTCGGCATCCCCGTCTTCGGCGTGTGCATCATCACCCGCATCTTCCGGATGGACCGCACCGACGCCCGCATCCTCCGCATCCTCACCCTGCTCGCCTACCTGTTGGGTCGCCACTACTTCGGCTCCTTTGCCGCCGGATTCTTGGCCATCCTCCCCTTCGTCGCCAGCCTCGCCTCGCCCTTCCTCGGCGTCTTCGGCGATGCCATCGCCACGGCCGGCAGCGGCACGCCCGTCAACACCCGCAAGGTGAGCTAACGCGGCTTCTTCTCCGCAATCAGCAGGTGATTCAACGCAATCGCCGCCTGACACATTATCACTTCCACACTTCATCAATAATGAAAACCCTCCTCCTCTCCGCCCTCGCCCTCGCCGGCGCAACCGCCCATGCGGGCAATCCGACCTGCGAAGTCACGGTCATTCGCCTGACCACCCACGACAAACCCAAACTCCCGATTTCATCCCCCGGGGGGAAGGCGAACCTCCTGATGACCGCGAAGGAAGTCGCGGCCCTGCGCGCCATGCTCAATACGGAGAATGCGCGCAGCACGACGATTTCGTTCCTTGGCGAATCTTCAAAGGTGTCCGACACCGTGAAGCACTACTACCCCACCGAGAACGGCAATCCGGCCTTCATCGAAACCGGCCTCACAGGAACGGCCAAACTGGAACATCCCACCGGATACCCGGAGAAACAGACGAAGGTAGCCGTGAAGCTCCAAATCAGCGACCGCGCCGGCAAGACCAACGACCGAGGCGCGTTCCCGGTCAACGAAAGCATCATCGAATGCTCCGACATCGTGCCACCCGGCCAAAGCATCGTGTGGAAATCCCACAGCCACAAAACCGTCCCCAACGGCTCGTTCTGGAGCTTCCTCCCGTGGAACCCCTCGGAGGTCAAGGAGGTCGAAACCGTCATCCTCATCGCCACGCCCGGCGAAACGGAATAACCGGGTCCGACGATGAACAAGCTGCAAACCCTGCGCTACGACTACGCCGCCGCCGACCTCCGGTTGACGATGGCGAAGAATCACGCGCACAGGACAGCCAAGAGCGACTACGACCCCCGCACGGCGGGGTCGGGTGCCCCCTACATCGAAACCTGCTCCTGCGGCGCAAAGCGCACGGTTCGCCGGTCGGTCAGAAATGCCGTGTGGGAACTCACGGAGCTTGAATCAGCCGTCCGCATGGCGAAACAACTGCTCGACGCGGAAATCGACCTGCAATCCGATGTTGTTTTCCGCGAGCGCGAGCCGATAGAATCCAAACAAGCGGTCGAACAAGCGGTTTAACAACCCCGCCCCGCCTCCCTTCATGCGCTCATTCCTCAAAAAACTGGCCCGCTGCTTCACCAGCACCGCGACCGTCACCGACGACGACGGGACGACGGTTTCGGCGACCTCCCTCTTCGGGGTGGCCATTGCCGCCGACGACATCACCATAAACGGCAAGAAGGTCCGCGCACAGGGACGCCGCGCATTCTCCATCTTTGGGGTCGCCTTCGCTTCCGGGAACTCGGCAAAGGGTGAGGCAAAGGCACCGAAGCAACTGCGCCTCAAAAAATAGCCCTTCGGGCCTGTATCCAAAAAAACCCCGCCGTGTTCGTCACGGCGGGGTTTTGCTTTTTTGGGGGAGGGAAGGGCGTCACGCGCCGCCGGCGCGGAGCCGGGCGATTTCAGCGAGCAACGCATCCTTCTCCACCTTCAAAAGCCGGATGATTTCGCGCTGCGCCTCGATAAGCTCCCGCTCGCATGAAAGCTCCGAACAACCGCCGGGAGACGGATTCGACCCCACCGGGATTGCATCAAAATCCTCGGGCGAAACACCGAGCTTCCGCGCAAGTACCATGCGCGTTCTCATGTGAGGAATCGACTTGCCGCGAATCCATGCCGCGACGGAACCAAGGGGTTCGTCGATTTTATCGGAAAACTCCTGTTGAGTAAGGCCGGAGGCGTAAAAGATTTCCGTGAGTTTTGCGCGAAAAGACATGGCGGCGTGCTACCCGATGTTGACGGTGACGATGCGCTCGATGCCGGCGCAACCGTAAACGGCGCGTATCGCCGCGAGCGCGGCCACCTTGCGTTTGTCAAACTCGGCGGCGGCGGATGCGTTGTTGAAGCCGATTTTGACGACCTCTCCGCCCGCGCCCTGCTCGATGCTCAACAGGTGCGCCTTCCGGGCGAGGGTGGGGCCGACGACCTCGGGCCATGCCGCTTGCAACGCTTCCTTTCGCCCCGACTTGGCTTCCTCGCCCCGGACGACGGCCCGGGCGAGGCGAGCCGCCGCGCCGACCGCCTCGGCATCCCCATCCGTCGCGGACCGGAGCAATCCGCCGACCGAATGGAAATACCGCTCCCGGCTTTCGTCCAGCGGCCGGTCGTCCAGCGGCCGGTTCGTGTTGGGCAACTCCGCGAGCATGTTGGAGACATGCGCGTAGTCGGCGAACCCGTAGTCCTTGCTCCAATACCGCAACCGCGACAAAACGCCGCCAAGCCCCGACAAGTCGGGGATGGCATGGGCACCCTCCACCGCCGCGCACGGCGGTAGCACGACGACATTAAGCCCCACCGCGACCGCCTTCACGGCGACCACGGCATCCACCGTGACCAACACGGCATTTTGATAGGCGTGCCCGAGCTTGGTGATGGAATCGCAGAAGTGAAACCGACCGCCATACCCGGCGGCGGCAAGCCGCGCTTCGGCACGATGCGCCTCCTGCTCGCTTTTCACAACAAGGGACAACCGCGCCCCATATTTCCGGACAAGGCCGGTCAACGACCCCAATCCCGGCTGCGGCTCATAGCCGTCAACGCCGACCGACCTGACCAACAGGTCCGGCGAGGTGAAGGCGATGAGCTTGGCGTGACGCACGGCTTTACTTTATCACCTTGATACCTTATCACTTTATCACCGCAAGCAAAATCAAAGGTCAACCTTCTCGGGGCCATCCTCGCCCTGCTCGATTTTGAAAAGCGCGACATCGCAACCATCGACCGAGTTGACGCCAAGAATGAACCCGGTGGCCCAAAGCTCCATCAGCGCGCCCGGGTCGATGCCGAAATCGGGAACCGACTCGATGGTGATGACCACCAGAAAGCCGGAGGTGCCGTATTCGATGCGGTAGGAATCCGCATCCGCCACGCCGAGGATGTGGTCGGCATAGGACGGAGACAGCAACAGGCGTTTGGTGCCCCGGCGAAACGAGATGTAATCGGGCTTGTCCGACGACTCCTTGCGGACGCGGAAAGCCTTGGAGTAGGGCGACTCCTCTTCGGAGTCGGAATCGGGAGGCGTGTTCATGGCGAGAAAGGGCAGGGGAGGGGAAGTGGCGGCGAGCGTCAAAGACGCGGCGGAAGCTCGTCCAGCGGGGTGAACAACAGATGCTCCGCCGCCGCCTCCTCGTCGGTGTAGGCGCGGAACTTCTCGCCGCCGGTCTTGGAGTCATGCACGACGAACAGCGACAGTCGCGCCGGGGGCGTCGAATCATGTTCGACGCGCATCAGCCATTCGGCGATGGCGTTGCCGACATAATGCTGAATCGTGCGCTTGAGCGGGCGTGCGCCGAATCGCTTGTCGTAGCCCTCGGCCTGAACATTCTCGTATGCCTTCTTGTCGAGGCGGATTTCCCCGACCCCGGTGACGCGCTGATAATGCCGGCAGTATTTCCCGAGGTGCAGGCGGCAGATGCGGTCTTGGTCCTCGCCGACCAACGGGCGGAAAACGCAAATCGCGGAAAAGCGGTTCAGAAGCTCCGGCGACATGTGCTTGATGATGTTCTCCATCACCACCTTCTTGATGGCCGCAGGCGTCGATTTTTTCATGCCCGAGGCGTTCGCCGCGCCAAGGTTGGAAGTGAAAAACAACATGCAGTTGGACAGGTTCTTCTTCTTCCCGTTCGCCATCGTGATACGGGCCGCGTCCATCGCCCCGAGGAACAGCTTGCAGATGTTTTTATGGGCCTTCTCCACCTCATCGAAGAGGATGATGCCGCCACCATTCGCGTTCAGCGTGTCGATGGCATCCCCGAGCAAGCCCTGTTCGTTCAGGTTGCCGCCGATGAGCCGGTCGATGTCCTTTTCCTGCTGATACTCGGCCATATCGAACCGGGCGAAGTTGCCGCCGTCCTCCACCTCCCGAAGCTCGCCGTACATGTGCCGGCACACGGACTCGGCCAACTCGGTTTTGCCGACGCCGGTAGGTCCGACCAGAATCGGGCACAGGCGCGGCTGATTGGGGTCGGCGAGGCCGAAGGCCGACCGAATCAACGCCTCGCTGACCGTGTAAACGGCGTCATCCTGACCGATGACATTTTGCCGGATGCCCTCGTAGGAGGTGCGGGCGCGGTCGCGCATGACCAGCCGCATGTCGTAGATGGCGGGTTCCATGACCGCCTCGATGGCGGCGGACGGGATGGCGTCGGACATGTTCAGATGCTCCGGGGAACAAACTCGGGGATGTCGTCGTCCGCCAAAGGCGGCGACTTGGCGACCGTCTCGCCCTTGGCGACGACTTGCGAGCCGATGAGGACGACCGTGCCGCGCACGGTGCCGGCCACGCTCACGGTGCCGCCGACATGGGCGGATTCAAGGACGAGGCCGGTATCCTCGACCCGGGCGGCATCCGTCACGATGGCGTCGTCCTGCACGGTGCCGAACACCTGCGCGGTGCCGCCGATGAAACAGGTGTCGGCCTGCTCGACCGACCGGGCCTCCATGCCCGCAGGCAGGGCGTATTGCAGCGGGTCGCGCTTGGCGCGGATGCCCCCGACCTTCGCGGCCCGGCCGATGACGGCCTTGTCCGCCACGATGGTCGCGCCGCCGATGACGGAAGTGCCCTCGGCCACGGAGTCGTCCCGCATCACGGCGAAGTCGATAAGCCGGGCGTCCTCGCGCAACACGGCGTTGCCGGTGATGCGCGTGCCCTTCGCGGGCCAACAGTTCCCGGACTGCGACAGGTTGTGAGGGCCGGACACCACGCCACCCTCGGTGCCCTTGGTCACGCCGAGGGAGGGAATGTCGCGCAGGGCGACCACACGCAGGCAGGGCTTGGACGCCGTGCCGACAAGCTCGGTGGACTCGCGGATTTCGTATTTCATTCGAGAAGTGTTAAAGTGTTAAGTTGGCAAAGTGGCAAGCCCTATTAACGCCCGCGCCGCTTCGACACCTCGTAGAACTCCTTGGGCATCTTGACGACGGTGAACGGCTCCGACAGACCGAGGAACTTCATCTTGAACCAAAGCCACTTCGACTCGTTCTTGATGTTGTCGGCCTTGCTCGTCCACCAGAAGGGAACCTTCCCCTTGGTGGTGGCCGGGCGAATAATCATCTTCTCGTTCAAGCCGCCGGCTTTCGAGACGATGAAGGTGAAGTCGGAGAGATTGCGTAGCTCGGCGGCGGAGATTTTGTAGTCCTCCTTGAAGGAAATGGATACGGACGCCTTGCCGACTCCCTTGGAGTAGCTGCGCTCCTTCCAGATGGTTTGGCCGATGAAGGTCGCGGACGCTTGGGCGCAATCTTGGTCGCCGGCGCGACCGGTGAGCCGGTTGCACAAGTTGGACAGGATTTCCTCGGCCTTGTCCTTACCGCCAAGGGCCGCGAACAACGCCTTTTGGGATTGGGTGGCCATGATGGTGGTCGCCTGCGCCTGACGCAGCGTGTCAACATCGCCGTCCTCGGGGATAAAGAATCGTTGGGCCTCGTCTTGCAGACAGAGGATGAGGTTGAACTTTTTGCTGTCTTGGTCGAACCGGTCGAATCGCCGCTGCGCGTGCTGATAGAAAAGAATCTTCATGATGGTGGCGATGTATCGGCGTTCGGTCGCCAGCTTTTGCGGCATGGCGATACACACCAACTTGCCCTTCTCCATGTCGGCCATGTCGAAGGTATTTTCACGACAGAACACCTCGGCGATTTCATCTCCGGTGAAGAAGGCGATGTAGGTGTAGATGGTGCCGATGACGCCGCCCAACTGGTCTTCCGGTTGGCTCCAGTATTTCAGGTCGAAGTGGAGGAGCGAACGACGCAGGCGGTCCGACTTGATTTCCGCCTTCACCTTCACGCCGTTCACCTCGCTCTTGTCCTTGGGGATGTAGCACCCCCACGCCTCAAGCTCGTTGAAGAAGATTTGTTTGTTGGAGAGGATGTCGTTGAGCTTGTCCAACGCGGGCGTGCAGAGGCGTTTGCGCTTCTCGGGGTCGAGATGCCAGCCGCGCTTTTCCTGCGCCTCGCGCACGGCACGCATAAGCTCGATGCCCCATCCGATGTTGGACTCGGCTTGGACTTTGAAGAACCCCTTGTCGCCCTCGCCACCGGACACGGCGGCGGCGGTTTTTGAAATCGCGGCGGCATAGGTGGAGGCCGGCACGGTCAGGTAGGAAATCAGGTTGAATCGGGCGGGGGGCGACCAATCGGGGTCGGCATCATCCGGCCGCGTTTGCAACAGCATCAGGTCGGCGTCCCGCTTGTAGTGGCGGGCCATTTCCAACAGGATTTGCCAGAACATGCCCTTTTGGTCGAGACAGAGGCCACCCCACGGGTAAAGCTCGTAGCGAAGCTCCTTGGTCTTGTTGTCGTAGTCGTTCAGGTCGCGGCGGGCCAACACCAGCTTATGCCGCAAACCGGCGTTCGCCGTGCGAAGCGCGGCCTGCTCGCCCCGGATTCGTTCAAGCTCGGCGGTCGTCGCCGCCTTCGCCGCGCCCAACTTGTCGGCCTCGACAAGCGACCGCTCAATCATGGCCAGTTCCAGCGTCTTGAGGGAGGGTTTCCCATCCGGGCCGTTCGCTGCCCGCACGCCCCGGTCCTTGTCCACCATGACGCCCTCGATGTTCGCGGTATTTTTTTCGATGCCCTCGCCTATGGACGCCTCAAGGGCAAGAAACTCCGCGAACTTCTTATCCAGAATCTTTTTCGCCTCGGAGCCGTCCCATGTCTTCCGCTCCTTGCCCTTCTCGTTGGAAAAGAGGCCGTGCAACAGGATGTTGATGCCGCATTCAGTTTTCCCCGACCCCGTGGTCCCGAGGATTAACCAGCCGCGACAGAAGGCGTTGCGGTCCCAAGTGATAGGGCCAAACCGCATGGAAATGGTGCCCACCTTGACCGAAATCCCCCAATAGACATACGCCGCGCCCACGGCGGCGAGAAGAGGGAAGACCCATTGCGACCAGCCCCACGAATAGACGCCAAACATGTTGCCCGGGCGAAGATGAAACAGACTGTTCCAGCCGGTGCCGGCCGTCCAACGCGCCATGCGCTGAACCTGCCAGACGAGAAGCGCGAACGCACCCGACCACGCCAAAGCCATCGCCGACCGTTGCAGAAACTCCCAAATCGCCGTCAGCTTGCCATGCAATACCGGGTGGTTTTTCTTGAAACTTGACTTTTCCATAAACGGGAAGGTTTAATCGTACCGTGACCGTGGAAAGCCAGCCCAAAAACCGGGGATACAGCCTCAACAAATCCGTCCTGTCATCCGAGTTGGAGCGCGAGCGCACCATCTCGCTTGAGGGCCGGGCGGTGCGTCGTCTTTTGGATGAGGCCCGGGAGGAAATCGAACCCTCCTTGAAAGACGGAACCCTCTCCATCTCGGCCCTTCACCGCATCCTCCAAAAGTCGGCCGGGATGAAGAACGGATACCGCTCTTTCCACGATGTTTTTGTGCGTTGGATACGAGACTGCGGCATCAGCATGAAGAAGGGCGGAACCCTCGCCGCAAAGGGCAAATCCGCAGCACCCGCGCCCACGACGACGCGCCCTCCCGCCACGCCCTCCAGCCCCTTCCCCAACTTCGGAAAATCCCCGGCCGAACGACGCCTCGATGAGCGTGTTGCCGGCGACCCACCACCCATCAAAAGATAACCCGCCATGAGCAAACCCGCCAAAGAAATCCTCACCAACCTGCCGACCAAACGAACCATCGTTCCGGCGACCAACAAAGGCGGCGTCGGCAAATCGTTCGGCACGATTCAACTGACCGATTATGTCGCAAACCACCCGAAGAAACTGCGGGTGCGCGGCTTCGACCCGGACGACGCCAACCGGACTTTTCAGCGGTATTTCCCGAAACTCGTCACCCCGCTCGACCCGAACGAGGAGGCGTGTTTCGACGCCATCGTGACGGCGACCGACGACTGCGATGTGACTATCCTCGACGGTGCCGGCGCGAAACATCGCAACTTCGCCATGTGGGAGAAGGAAATCAACCTGCTCGATACCGCCCGCGAAATCGGCATGACCGTGACCTACCTCCTTGTCCTCGAAAACGACCCCGAAGGCATCGACCACGCGAACGCGCTCACCAAGTCGGCCTCCAAGGAAATCGAATGGATTGTGCTGTTGAACGAGAAACAAACCAAGTCGTTCGCGCCCGTCCAAAAATCCTACGCATGGGGTTTCTTCAAGGAAGCCGAGGAACAGGGTCGCGCCGCGATGGCGTTCATGCCGCGCCTCATGGACAAAATCTCCGTGCTGCTCCAAAACGAATCCCTCTCCATCGGCGAGGCGCAGCGCAACCCGCAGGAGTTCGACCTGTTGAACCGGCAGCGGTTCAACTCGCTCCACCGCGAATACACCGAGAAGTTCGACGCCATGCAGCACCTCATCCTGCCCAAGTCGTTCCTCGCATAACCGGACACAAGGATGAGCGATAACCCAACCGGCTACGACGACGGAAACCCCAACCCGGACGCGGAGGACACCAAGCTCGGGGGTAAACCCACGGAAAAACCGGCCTCGCGGAAGCCCGTTCCGCTCAACACCCCCGCCGGGAACGGCGGTGCGGCCACGGTCCGGAAAACCCCGACGATTCCGCCCGGCCTGCGCCCCGGCGCAGGGCCGTATGCCGACATCGGAGGCCGTCCATCCGCCAAGACCCCCGATATGGTCATCGAGGAGTTGAGCGCGATGGACTTCAACATGCTGCCCACCGTCGAAGCCCTGCGAACCCGCTGGATTGCCGAGGGGAAGGCGACCAAGGACGACCCGGTTTTCCTGCTCATGGAAGCGATGGCCCTGTACCACGGCCACCAATGCAAGTTGGCCAACGCGCAGGCCCAACTCTACCGGCTCGACAAGGAGGAACGCGCCGCGATGCGCGTCCAACTCATCAAAACCGAAGGAGCCTGCGACAAACTCGCCACGACAGCCGCGAACTGCAACGAGAACATGACCCTTGTGGTCGATGTAGCCGGCTCGCTGGCCGAGAACCTGCCGGAAACGACGGAAACCATCGCGGCGGCGTCCGCGACCATCTCCGAAAGGGGGTGGCGCGTCACCGCGACATGGATTAGCGCGCTGGCCGCAGCCGTCGTCGTCGGCCTTATCGTGGGGCTTTGGGTGAGAGGGCGATAGTCGCCCTCTTTTTTTGATTTGACACCTTAACACTTTAACACTTTATCAAGAGCGAACCAACCCCCGCATGGCACGACCCACCGATAAAGAACGCGAACGCCGCAAAAACGCCGCGAACACCCTCCCCGTCGCATGGAGCGCGGACCGAGCCGCGCCCCAAAACGCGGACGCCGAACAGGGCTTGCTCGCCTCCATCGTCCTTGATGAAGGCGGCGACATCCTGACGCATTGCATGGCGAATAAAATCCGGCCCGAGTATTTCTTCAACGCCGCCCACCAGACCATTTACGAAACCATTTTGCGGCTGAACACGGCCGGCAAACCCATCCACGAAATCACCCTTTGCGAATCACTCCATGCGTCGGGCGAACTGGAAGCGGTCGGTGGCCCCTCGTACATTTTCGAGCTTCTTCGCCGGATTGAAGTGACGGCCCATGCGATTCATTGGGCGGACATCGTGCAGGAAAAGTTTTTCCGTCGAAAAATCATCACCACGGCGGCGTCCGCCGTGGAAATGGCTTTCCGAACGGGCGACTCGGTTGACCATCTTCTCGACAATGTGGAACGCAGCTTCCTCGAAATCGCGCAGGACAGGGTGGGGGACTCGACCCAACATGTCCGCGCCTCGGTGAAAGAGGCCGGGTCGCTGATTAAACAAATGCTGAACTCCCGGGGGGCCATCACCGGCCTGACGACGGGACTCAAAAAGCTCGATGAGATGACGACCGGATTCCACCCCGGTCAGATGATTGTCGTCGCGGCACGCCCGGGCATGGGGAAGACCTCCATCGCCCTGAACTTCATCGAATCCGCGTTGTTCAAGACGGCGAAGCCGGCCCCCGTGCTGATGTTCTCCCTCGAAATGCCGGCCCGGGAACTGACCCTGCGCCTGCTCGCCTCCCGCGCCCGGGTTGACCTACGCAAGCTCGCCCAAGGGTTCATCGCCCACGACAAGCTCAAGGAGCTACAAGAGGCGGAGGATGCCTACAACGCCATGCCCCTGTTCATTGACGACAAGGGGGGACAGACCATTTTGGAAATCCGCGCCAAATGCCGCCGGCTCCACAATAAGCACAAGCTCGGCATGGTCGTCATCGACTACATCCAACTCATCAACGGCACGGACTCGTCGGTACAACGCGAACAGCAAATCGCCGAGGCGTCCCGCGCCATCAAGGCCATCGCCAAGGAGTTGAGCATCCCCGTCGTCGCGCTCGCGCAGCTTAACCGCAAATCGGAGGACGAGAACCGCCAGCCGCGCATGTCCGACCTGCGCGAATCCGGCTCCATCGAACAGGATGCCGATACGGTCATCCTCATCTCGCGGCCGGACGGGAAGGCGAAGGACGACGAGGAGGTGGCAATGGCCAACGGCCTGTACCGCCGCGACCTCATCATCGCCAAGCAACGCAGCGGCCCGACAGGAGACATCCCCGTGTATTTCAACCGGCAGTTGACCAAGTTTGAGGAACCGGCCCCGCAGGGGATGGAGGAACCGAACTAAAAACAGTTTATCACTTTGACAGCCAAACGCCATGTCGAAATCCAAACTTCCAAACCCATTGGGGTTCAAGTCGCTCAATGACTTCACGAAAGCCTGTATCGACCAAGCGGATACGCCTGACTTTGCGGCCAATCGCCTGCATTCCTTCAAGTCTTTCGAGGCCGCGTGCGTGACTCACGCGGAGGAGCGGGCGAAAGCCGCTTGGAAGGAGTCCGCGAAGCAACGGCGGCTGCTCGGCCTTCACGCCGAACTCGGGTACAAGTCTTTCGCATCCTTCATGTCGGACATGAAAGCCGTCCACTCCTTCCTCGAAAAAAAGCGTAAGGAGAAGAACCCGCCCAAGCGGAAGAAGCCGGTGCGCGTCACCGAGGAACTTCGCACCCGGGCACGCCACCTCAAAGCCGGGGGATTGAGCGGCCCGCAGATTGCCGACGCCCTCGGCGTCAGCCATGCCACCGCATTGCTTATGCTGGACCCCAAACAGCCCCTCGCGCCAAGGGCAAAACCCAAGCGGCAATGACTTGACACATTAACACCTTAACACTTTATCACAAGTAAACCAAAACATCCCCATGCCCACCGCCGAAACCGTCCACCCGATGAACCATGCGTCCTACGAATCATTTGAGGCCGCATGTATCGAGGCCGCGAAAAAAGAGGTCAGGCGGTTGTGGGACCATTATGCGCCGCAGCGCAGGCTTGCCGGCCTCCATGCCGAACTTGGCTACGACTCTCCCGACGCTCTTATCACCGCGCTGGAAAACCTCGAAAAAACGGGAAAACCCAAGCGCAAGAAGCGCGTGTCAGTCACCCCGGAACTCGCTTCCCGTGCCGCTGAAATGAAATCCGCCGGCAAACCGCCAAAGGAGGTAGCCGCCACCCTCGGCGTCAGCTACGCGACGGCGATTCGCCTATTGAACCGCCCCCTCTAACCCCTCCGACCACCGCCCCCCATGAGCGAAGAGCATCCCCCCGAACTCCCCGACGCGCAGAACCAGTTGTTGCTGCCGTTCCTCGAAATCCCCGCCGCAATGCGGAAAGTGGGACGGAAAAAGGGCGACGGTATCACCAAGGGCCGGCGCAAGGCCGACGCCCCCGAAACGAACGGGATGTCGCTCGCCGAATACCGGAAGCTCGACTACGCCGTTCGCAAAAACGCATGGGCACCGGGCATTGGGAGCCGTGGCCTGTATTTCCCGGTGGAGAACGGCAAACCGATGGAAAACGGCCTCTACATGCCCGTCATGGGGAAGCTCGGCGGTCGCCTCTGGATTCAGGGCGAAAAAGTGTCATTCACTCATGCGAAAAAGGGAGCGGCCACCATCGGCTGCAAGTCCGTCATGCTCGACAAACACGACGGCCTTATCGCCGCCGTGCTGGAAATCCACCGCAGGAAGAACCCGCACTATCGGCACGAACTGCGGGAGGAGTGGGAGGCCCGCATGAAAGACTTGGCGGCGAAGGGAAAGCCGACCGAGGCCGTGCGTACCGCCATCCCGGTGTCGTTCACCGGAACGGAGTTGGCGGAGGTTTACATGCACCGGTCCCGCGACCAACTCAACGGAGACAACTACGCTCTGGTTCAGTCGCTCCTTTCCGAAATCCAATGCTTCAACTTTTTCAGCATCGGACTGGATGCCGATGGGAACCCCGACCCGACGAAGGAGCGCAACGCGATGGGCACCATCGCCTTCCACGGACGCCAAAAGAACCCGGCGACCGGCGAAACCGAATACGCCGTCCATATCGTCCCTGAATACATGGACCTCCTTTGGGAAAAGGAAAAGGTGTCGTTCTCTCCGGCCTGCTACTTCGGATTGCCCGCCTTCGGACTGGAACGCCCGCTCTACAAACGACTCCAGTTTGAGGCGAAAGGCAGAACCGAGGCCCAACCCTTCACCATCCCGCTCTGGCGACTCGCCGCCGACCTGCACTTGTCGTCCTTGGAACGCTCCGAGCTATGGCGCATCTTCGGCGGACGGCCGGCAACGAAAACGACGAAAGCCAGCGAAGGAGTCGCCGCCAAACTCAACGACCTCTATGTTTACGAAGGCGGTAGCTCATGCGCCAAAATGAAGGTGAAGCTACAACGGCAAAACGGGCATGAAAACCGCGAAGCAGGGAAATGCGACCGACTGCTTTGCTGGTGCGAAAAAGAGACGGGAACTCTCCTCGAAACCATGTTGGAAGAACTCGACCGCGACCTCTCCGAAACGGCGAAAAAATGGTACGCCGTCGGTCGCTCGAAAACCGAGTATGATGCCGCCGTCGCCCGCAAGAAAGCCAAGGGCGACAAGCCCTCGGAGGTGTTGGGCAAGTTGCTCGATGAGGCGGGTTTTCCCATGACCCCCGCGACGAGCCACACCATCGCGCTCTACGAAGCCCTTGCCGGGTCGCCGGCAGTCATCGGTGTGGTTCGCAAGCTCATCACCGACCGCCGGAAAAACCCGGCGAGCTACCAGAACCCCGCCGCGATACTCTTCCATCGTCTCGGTGCGCCGGAGTCGCCCGAAAATGTCTTTAAGCGCAAGTAGGCTCAAAATCCCCCATCCTCGCCCCGCTTTCAAAAAGCGGGGCTTTTTTGCGCCCGGCGGGCCGAGGCAGGACGAAGGGACCGCCGGAGGCTCCGGACGCGGCAAATCGCATCGTGGATGCCTTGACTGCCCTTTTTGATGGAAGGGGAGGGAGGTGGATTTGGAGGCATCCTTAAAAATCACCTTTTCGACGACCATCCCCCAAAGGGGGTATTGGTAGTCATCCATAACTTGTAGAAGACCATAACTAAACCATAGGACCGCTTGGGTTTTCGTTGAAACTTGCTGTTGTGAGGAAACATGCGGGTTGGACGGCCAAAAGTGGCGCGACAAAATGACACAAACCCGGATTAAAACCGGTAAACCCGGATTAAACCCGGTCACGGCGGGCCAAACCCGGATTAAGCCCGGTCACGGCGAGCCAAACCCGGATTAAGCCCGGTCGTAAAAACCCGTTTTTACACGCCCCCCCCTAAACCCGGATTAAGCCCGGTTTCGCTCCCGCCTATTGTACGAGATAACCCGTTGATTTCAAGCGAGTACCATTATTTCCTCATTTTCGGTGGTTCCTCCCGTCGATGTCAGCGGGATTCCATTCCTGCCGTCAGTTTATTGATTATCAAGGGTTTGCGACCAAACCCGGATTAAGCCCGGTCGCCTTCCGGGCCTCTTTCGTTGATTATCAAGGGTTTGCGACCAAACCCGGATTAAGCCCGGTCGCCTTGGATTTAACCGGTATCAGGGAGGTCGGTTCGGTGAAAATCTGTCTTTCTCATTGTTCAAGCGTGTTGCGCTTGATTGGTTCGCTTGGGTTTTCGCTGGTTTTGGTGGGTTTGAGGCGACAATCGCCCCTTCCGGAAGCTGGAAACAGGGCCAAAAGGAGCATATTTTTCGCGCTATGCCGTTTTGCATCTCGTTGATTGAAAGCGATTTGCGGCCAAATCTGGCAGCGGCGCGGTTTGTCACTTTGTCACCCCTCAATCCGGTTCGAGTCTTGACATCGCTTTTTTCGGCTGACAAATAACTTTTTGTTTAGCTCCCAAAATCTCGCCATGCCCCGCTTCCAGCCGACCGACGAACAGGAACTCATCGCCAGCATCCCCATGACGCCCGGGGTGATGGGGCTTGTTCAGGGGTACGCTGGCGCGGCCAAGACCTCTACGATGGAGCTTGTCGCGGAACGCAACCCGCGCAGCCGCATCCTCTACCTCGCGTACAACAAGGCGATGGTGGAGGAGGCTCGGCGGCGTTTGCCGTCCAATGTGCGTCCCGTGACGGTCCACGGCGTAGCCTTCGGTGTCACGGGCAAGCAATACTCGCACAAGCTCGGGAACCTGCGGGCGACTCATATCATGGACGCCTTCGGCATCGGTCGTCCCTCCGACGCCAAGCTCGTCGTGGAGATTTTGAACCAGTATTTCAACGGCATCGAAACCGACCTCGACCATAGTTTCGTGAACGACATCCCGGCCGACACGCTGACGCGGCGCAGGCTCTTGGATGTGGCCCGCAAAACATGGCAAAAGATGCAGGACACCACCTCGCCGATTCCGATGGCGCATGACGGCTACCTGAAACTCTGGCACCTTTCCAAGCCCATCATTTCCGGATACAACATGGTCATTCTGGACGAGGCGCAGGACAGCAACCCCATCACGCTGTCGCTGGCCCGGCGTACTTTCGAGGATGGCCGTGCCGGGCTGATTCTGGCGGGGGACGCCCACCAGTCCATCTACGGGTTCCGTTTGGCATCAAACGCGATGGCGGCGATGGAGGGATTCGCCACCCATCCGTATGTCCTCACGAAGTCGTGGCGGTACACGCCCGAGACGGCGGCGATGGCCACGGGCTTGTTGACCGAGTGGAAGGGCATCAAGAATGTCATCAAGGGGATGGGGTCGGGATGTGAGGCCGAGGATGCGACTTACATCGCCCGGACGAACGGCTGGCTGATTGAGCAGGGGCTTTCCTCGCTTCGCGCCGGCAAGCGTATCCATTTCGCGGGTACGGTCGAGGCCGACAACTGGAACCCCGCTCGCACCTACAAGTTCGACGCGGTGCGCGATGTTCTGTCGATTCGACAGGGCCGGTTGGGCGCGGTGAATCCGGGCTATTACCAGCGGTTCAAGTCCTCGTATGAGTTGGAGGAAATCGTCAAGTCCGAGGCCGACCCTGAAATCACGCAGCTTTGGAAGTTGGTGGAACGGCACGGGGGGAATCTCGAAACGCAACTGGCGCAACTGGAGCGCGCCTGTTGCGCTCCGGATAAGGCGGAATGCACCTTTTCATCCGCGCACCGGTCGAAGGGTTTGGAATGGGGTAGGACCGTCATCGCGGACGATTTCCCGAAAATGGAGAAACTGGCCGAGCAGCGCGCCAAGTTGGGTGATGCGTGGGAGCAGGAAATCAACCTGATGTATGTCGCGCTCACCCGGTCGAAGGGGGCGACCGGCATCATGCAGGCTGACATGGCTCTCCTCATGGAGCGGTATCGCAAGGAGTTTGGCGTGACGCGCGCGGAGGGCGTGGAGGAATCCGCCCCGGCGCGGCACGAAGCCGCTCCCGCGTCCGTCGAGGTCCGCCGTCCCGTCTCCAATCCCGCCGCGAATCCCGGGGTGCGCCGGAAGTTTAAGGTTTAACTTTTGACACAACGACACATTATCACTTTAACAACAAGCACCATGTTCGATTCAAAACTCAAGGAAACCGTCAGTGATATGGAATGGTCCGGCGGCATCAAAGACCCGCTGTGTGACCCCCGTTTTTTCGAGATGATTGAGACGGTCGAGGGGCTTGCGGAGGATTGCAAGCCGTATGAACTTTGCAAATACATCAACATGGAGATGGGCGGGTACGCCCGGACATTTCCCAACAACCTCGATTTCATTCAGCTTCATTTCAACGCGGGCGCGAGCGACCTGACGGGAGCCGACTCGCTTGAAATCAAACGCGACGACGGGCGGTACAACGCCGGCAATCGGCTGTGGAAGGATGGCTCTGGCACGCTGTTGGAAAGCTGGAAGGGTGGGCGCGAGCTTGCCGGCGTCGTGGTCGCGTGGGGCTTGGAACAGGCGAGAATGCAGGCGGCTTACCACAAGGGGAAGCCCGAGGGCCGCGCCGCCGGCGAGTTTCTGGTGCAGCGTGCGTTTAAGCAGAAGATGAAGCAGACGCCTGAAATGAAGAAGGCGGGCAATGTTATCCCCTATCTTTCCTTTGACGAATCCAAACCCGCCGAATCGGCGTGGGGGACCATAAATCAATACAACATGCCGTCGCGTGCGATGAGCTATGAGGAAGCCGTGGCCCACATGGATAACTGTATCGGGGGCCAGTCGGCAATCGTCTGGCGGCACGGCAAAGGGCCGGGCAAGTGGGCGAACCTCGCCGATGTCCGTCGGGAGAAGAAACCCGATGTCGCTGACTACGAGTTTCAGAACGCGCCGGATTCCACGGCCAAGGCAGGCAAGGCAAAGAGCAAGAAAGCCTAAAGCCAAACTGTAAGCATTTAACAAATACACATAGCGCAAAGATGAAAAAGCCCACCGGTAAGGTCTGGTTGTTGAAGGGCCACATTAACCATGAGGGCTTCTCGCTACTCGGCGCGTGGACTGACGAAGATGAGGCGAAAAAGCAGTTTCAAGACGCGATTATGATGAACGACAAGGCACCGTCGATTTATGACAGAATCACTCTTGATTCCATGTCGTTGAATCGCCCGGTTGCGACTTGTAGGCACCCCGGGCAGCTTCCGTTTCTGGTCGCAGCCGAAGCCGAGGAACACGAACCAGCCGACTACGATTTCACCAATGGCCCCGACACCAAGGCGCAGGGCAAATCCAAGGGCAAGAAAGCCTAACCAAGTATCCACTTAACAAATACACACCATGAGCCACATCACTCCCGCCGACATCCGTGCCGGCTTTCTTATCGAAGCCAACGCCCGACATGAGGACGAAGGTGTCCGAGTCGTTCGCGCCATGCAGGACGACGGCGAACTTGTCCCCTATGAAAACAAGGTTTTCCGCCTCGCCGAATCCTATCGGGCCGGGATGGGCGAGGACGGTTTTGCCGTCGCTATGAACGAGGTGGTCACGGAACTCATGTCGGTCGTCGCGGAACGAGTGACCGCCACGGAGGAAGCCGTCGAGGTCGCCTAACATCACGCCTGTCACCTTAACACTTTAACACCCTGTCATCATGGCTTGGAACGGCTTTGTCTATCGTCCCGGTGAATCCATCATCCCCGAGGGAGGGCCGAAGGCCCGCCTCAAGGCGTCCATCGACGCCGTGGAGCTTTCCCGCGAGTTGGAAAGCTCCGGGCGCACCGCCACCGAGGCGGAAATGGCTGTGCTGGCGGGGTTCAACGGGTGGGGCGCGGACAAGGAGGCGTGGGACGACACCGCGATGCGGGCGCACGCCGCCGAGCGCGCCGGACGCCACCATTGGTATCTCGGCGAACCGGGTTATGGGTCATGGAAAAAAAACTACGGTGAGCTGATTGCCCGCGCCGAGGCGATGTTCAGCGAGGATGAACTTCGCGGAATCCGTATCGCCGGCATCAACTCCCACTTCACCGACGCCACGGTCGTGCATGAAATGTGGAACGCGGTGCGTCGTATGGGGTTTGTTGGCGGGACCGTTTTGGAGCCTACCTGCGGCTCGGGAAACATCATCGGCGCGATGCCGGAGGACATGCGCGACAGCACGCGGGTCATCGGCGTTGAACTCGACAGCGTGACCGCGCTTGTCGCCAAGCACCTGTACCCGGGTGCGGACATCCGGCAGGGCGCGTTTCAGGAGGCGGAAATCGCCGATGGGTCGGTTGACCTCGTTATCGGGAATGTGCCGTTTTCGTCGGAAAACCCAAGCGGGCAAACGGTGGTCGGTGCGCCGCCGCTGAACCTGCACAACTACATCATCGCGCATAGCCTGAAAAAGTTGAAGCCCGGGGGGCTGATGGCCGTCGTGACCACTCACGCCACGATGGAAAATCAACCCGAGCAACGGAAGTGGTTGGCGAAAAACACGGAACTTCTCGCCGCCGTTCGCCTGCCATCCGGAGCGTTCGCCGCCGCGAATACGGCGGTCGTCACGGACATCCTTTTCATTCGCAAGCCGGACGGCATCTCCGTGGCCTCGCAGCCGTGGGATAGCTGCCTTCCCGTGGACATTGCCGAGGACGACGCCCATGTGACTTCGGAGGTCATTACGGTGGGCGGGAAAGAGGAATACAAGAAGGTCACTACGGCGATGGTGAACCGGTATTTCCACGCGAACCCGGATATGGTTCTCGGTCGTCATTCGACCAAGGGCCGCATGTATGGCTATTCCGATAACGGGCAATACACCGTCGTCGCGGACAAGGGCGTTAATCTCGCCCCGAAGCTCGCCGCCGCCATCGCCACGATTCAGGAGGTGCCGAACTGTTCGAGCCGGCACCTTGCCGAGTCCGAGCCGGTACGCCGCATCACCGAGAAGCCGGGGGCCATCGTCATGGAGAATGGCGTCGTGCGTCAGGTGTCCGTCTCCAACGGTGCGCGTGTGTTGATTTCCGCGCCGTGGGCGCAAGAGGAGCGGTTTTCCAATCCGGAACGGCGCAAGGCCGTGCTGGCGATGCAACGCGAGTTGCGGCGCACGCTGACCGCCGAGGAGGAGGCCAGTCCGGCGTTGCCGCCCAAATACATTTGGAAGGCCAAGGGGCTGCCCCGGGGATGGAAAGAAGACCGGGCGACCGCCATCGCGGGCGACTTCATCGGGCTGCGCGAAGCCATCAAGACGGTCATCGAAACCGACCGCAAGGAGGAGACGACGCCCGAGCAAAGCGAGGCCGGGCGTTCCGCCCTGCGGGAACGATACCAGTCGTTCGTGAAAACTTGGGGGCGCGTTAGCGACCTTCCGCTTGACCGTCTTTTCGAGGGGGAGCCGGAAATCGGCATGGTCATGGCGTTGGAGGTGGTGCGCGTGAACACCGGGGTGGACGGCGAGGAAATCCGCACCGTGTCGGAGTCGGCGATTCTTACGGCCCGCACCGTTTGGCCGGCTCCTGAACTGACCAAGCCGGTATCCATTCAGGATGCGGTGTTTCAGGTACTCTCGACGCAGGGCGTCATCATGGTCGAAGCCGTCGCCGAACGCCTTGGCGTTCCGGTCACGGACAACCTCATCAAGCGCATCCCCGAGGAGGGCGCGGCCTACCGCGACCCCGTGACAGGGATTTTTCTTTCCGCCGCGAAGTACCTGTCGGGGCCGACCCGGGCAAAGCTGGCCGAGGCTCGCGCCGCCGCCGTGAACGACCCGACCTTCCTTGTGAATGTCGCCGCGCTGGAGCGCGTTGTTCCGCCGCTTGTCGTCTATTCCGACAAGCACATGTCGAAGCGTTTTGGTCAGACTTGGATTCCGTCCGTGGTGTATGGACATTTCGCTGACGGCGTTTTCGGGCTGCGCGGCAGTCGCATCGAATACTCGCGCTATGGCGACGAGTGGATGTGGAGCGGCAAGGACAAGGCCAAGGAAACCGTCGTGTCGCGTGAAATCCTCGCCGCCTACAATCATGGGCGCGGCTTGAGCGGCGTGGAGGTTTTCGAGGCCGCGTTGTCGGGGAAAAGCATCCGTGTCACATGGAAGGATGATGAGGGGAAGGTTCATTTCGATGAGATTGCGACCAATCTCGCCAAACAGAAGGCGGAGGCCGTCCGGGAGGCGTGGAATCGCTGGCTGGACGAGAACGCCACCGTTCAGAAGTTGTTGGAAAACGAATACAACGAGAAGCTGAACAACATGACCCCGCCGACCTACGACGGGGCGCACCTCCATTTCCCGACGCTCGGGCGCGGCCCGGGCTTGCTCTCGCCCCGCCCGCCGCAGCGTGCGGCGACGGCCCGCATCATCGAGGAGCAATCGGGCCTCATCGCTCACGATGTCGGATTCGGGAAAACCCTGACCTTGTGCATGTCGGCGATGGAGTCGAAGCGGTTGGGGTTGGCACGCAAGCCGCTCATCGTGTGCGACAACGCATCGTATCCGCAGTTTGAGGCGACCCTGCGCTCACACTACCCGCAGGCGACCATCCTTTCCGCGACCCCGGATTCCATGTCGTCGGTCAAGCGCACCTCGTTCCTCTCCCAAATCGCCACGGGCGATTGGGATGCCGTCATCATGGCGCAAAGCCATTTCGACCTGATTCCCAACTCGGAGTCCATGATTGCCGATTTCTACGGCGAGCAGATGCGCGACCTCGAAATGAGCATGGCGGAAACCGAGCAGTTCGGCGACTCGGGTAAGGACGGCAAGCGTGCCGCCCGCCAGAAGGCCAAGCAGCTTGAAAAGGCGCAGGAACGCCTGAAAGCCAAGCTGGCATCCATCAAGGAGCGCGGGGACGATTGCCTCACTTTCGACCAACTCGGTATCGACCTCCTGTTCGTGGACGAGGCGCATAAATACAAGCGTATCTCGTTCACTTCTTCGATGGAGCGCGTGAAGGGCATTGACGGTGCCTCGTCGCTTCGCGGCGACTCCATGCTGATGAAGGCCCGGCATCTCCATTCTGTGCGCGGCAATGGCAGAGGCGTCGTCTTCGCCACGGCGACCCCCGTGACCAACACGATGGCGGAGGCATGGAACATGCTCCGCGTGTGTGCGCCGGCCGCATTGGAGGCAGCGCAGTCCGAGCGATTCGATGAGTTTCGCCGCAACTTCTGCGAAACGGTCACGGCGGTCGAGTTGCATGAGGCGTCCGGCCGCTGGAAGGAGGAGACGCGCCTGTCGCGTTTCGCCAACGCCCGCGCCTTCATCAACATGATTCGTTCGGGGATGGATGTGCAGAACGACCCGGACAAGGCCGGGCTTGTCCGCCCCATGCTTTTGGAGGACAAGCGGCAGGGCGTCATCACGCCGCTGTCGCCCTCGGTTCATGCGGTTGTGGAGAGATTCCAGTCCGTTTGGAAAACCTACGAAAGCATGAGCGGATTGCAGAAGAAGAACTTCAGTTATGTGCCCATCATGCTCATCAACGCCGCCATGACGGCGGCGATTGACCCGCGACTGGTGGACAAGAACGCCGCCGACGATTGGGGCAACCCAGTCAACCGCGTCGTGGACAATGTTTTCCGCATCTGGGGCAAGACGCGAGAGGGCCGTGAGACGCAGGCCGTGTTCGTTGACCGTAGGCACCGAATGGATACAAGCAAACTGGACATTCTGGTGAACAAAGGCATCGAAGCCGCCGGGACGGTCGAAGTTATCCATGACGAGAGCGAGGGGGCGGAGTCGCCAGCCGACGCACCCGAAACCGTCGAGCAGCCGGACGCCGCCGAAATCGGCGACCATTCGTTCGACCTCTACGAAGACATTAAGCGCAAGCTCATCGCCAAGGGGGTTCCCGCCGGGGAAATCGCGTTCGCGCAGGATGCGAAGAACGATAAGGAAAAGGCCGCGCTGTTCGCCAAGGTGAACCGGGGCGACATCCGCGTGGTCATCGGTTCGACCCAAAAGATGGGTGTTGGCGTCAACATGCAGGACCGTCTTATCGCCCTTCATCATGTGGACCCGCCCCGGTCCCTGACTCCCGCCGACCTCATCCAGCGTGACGGTCGCGTGATGCGGCATGGCAATGAGAACAAGGTCGTCGGCATCTATTGCTACGGGATGCAGGATACGGCGACCGCCGGCATCTACCACCGCATTCAGCGGAAAGAGTTCTTCGTGAAGCAGGCGTTGGCCGGCGATGTGGGTGTCGAGTTTGAAGACTGCGGCAGCATCGACATGGAGGAGTTGAAGGCGTCGATGGTGTCGGACAAGCGCGTGCTGCGCCGCGCCGAAAACATCGCTTTGCTCAAGGACTGGAACGCCAAGGAGGCCACCTACGAGGCCGGGATGAAGCAACGCCGCCGAGGCGTCGAAAACGCCACGCAGGCGATAGCCGTCCACACCGGGGCGTTGGAGGCCGACAAGAAGATGTTGGAGCGCATGGACGCGGCCGGAATCGTGGGCGTCGATGTGGCGTCCGAGGAGGTTATCGAAGTGTCTCTCGACCTGACGATGCACGGGAAATGTGCCGGTCGTACCGCCCCGCTGGCCTCGTCCATCGCCACGAAAAAGCCCGTTGAAATCGAGGTGCCGCCCTTGGGGAACATCCGGTACAAGGGACCGGCTAACGGTTTCAAGGCGTACATGGACGAGTATTTCAAGGCATGGTCGAAACTCAACGACGAGCGTGACAAGCGGGTCGTCTCAAACGCCGTAGAAACACTCGCCGAGGGCACGGTATGCGGCCTGCCGATGCGTATCGCCTCCTATCAGGAGGTCGTGCTGATGAAACCCAAGTCGTTCATTCATGTGTCGGCGTTCCAGCCGGGGCGGGATGTGAAGGCCATCCCGTATTCGTTGCAGAACGGGAGTTTCATCGGGTCGATTCGGTCGGCGAAGGTCGATGGAGGGAACTCCATGTTGCGCCATGTGGCGAACACCCGGCACCAGTATGTCGAGTCTGTCCGGCAAAAGACGAAAAACATCGAGGGTTATGAGGCGGATGTCGCCGCGCTCAAGAAGGCCATCGCCGAAACTCCCGAGTTTGATTACGCGCCCATGCTGGCCGTGAAGGCGGAAATCGCCGCCATCGAGGACGACTTGAAGAAAAACCCCGTCGTCCGGGCCGTCGAGTCGTCGCTTGACCGCTACCGCAATCGAGGGCGTCCGTTGGTGACGCCGCCCGTGACCCGTGGGGTGGCCGCGCCCGTCGTCGGCTCCGTGGAGGCGGGTCCGGCTCCTGATTCGGGTGCGCCAGCCGACCATGCCAAACGCCCATCCGTCAAAGCCTGACGGGATGTAACTTGACATTTCCATAAACTGAAAGACAACCCCCTGAAACCAACCTGAAAATCCGCCATGAAGTTGCTTCAATCCGCCATTCTCGCCGTTGGCGAGGTCAACACCAACGAGCTTACGAGCTTCAAGAACATCGTCGGCGTCGCAGTCGCCATGCTCGCCATGTGGGGCTTCATCGAAGGTGCCCTGAAAATCCGCTCCGGATGGAAGGAGATGGACGAACACGGTCGTGGAATGGGCACCATTCTTGCCGGTGTCGGCCTTGCCGCCGCCATCCCCACGATGGTCATTCTCTACAAGGTGTTCGGCATGTCCGGTTCCACCCCTGACAACTTCTAATCCCAACCGGCCCCCGAGGGTTTCGCCATGTCGGACGGATTGATTCAGACAAAGACCGGGGCGGGCGGAACGCTTGAAGGTAAGACCGAGGGCGGGCTTGAGGGCGACCAGTTCGTTCCGCTCGTCCTCGGTGCCATCATGTCGCTCATCCTCGACGGCATGATGCTGATGAAAGGGGTGACGAACCCTGTCTTGCTCCTCTTGGGGGGCATTCCGTTCGGCTTGGCTTCCGTGTGGGTGTTTGGATTCATGCGGAACCGGCCTCCGCACTTCTCCCGTGATTTCTTCTTGGGGTTGGCCCTCAAGGGGAGGATTTGGAGCGAGCCGTTCGACCGCAAGGCCAACGGCATGTTTCCGGCCGTCATGCAGCAGCGCAAACACCGGAATCGTCGTTAAAATACGGATACAATGTTAAAACTTTTCGCCAAGGGGGCCGTCCGCGACGGGTTCATCACCCACGACCTCCTCCATTGGGGGATTTCTCCGTCTCCGGGCAACTCGGTGGCACGGGGGGCGTATGTCGAGCTTCCCGATATGAGCCAGTTGTCGGCCGGTCGTGCCAACGAGTTCCATGAACTCGTTTCCGGGTGGCTCAAAACCGCCGGCAACCCGAATGAGGGGCTGCAAATCCGGTGGACGGTCGAGTCCGATTACGACGCGATTCTGGAGTCGTATTGGAACGACACCGAGCGACTGCCGATGTGCGAGTTTTCCCGATACTACCGGAAACAACTTTTCGACCGGTGGATGCAGGCGCAGGTAAACGGCGACCTTCGCCGCGAGCGTATCGCGGTGTTCGTGTCCAACTTGTGCGCGCAAGATTTCCCGAAGGGCAAGGGTGCGCGTTCCGCATCCGTCATCGACGCTTACCTTGAGGCTCAATCCAACGCGCTGGCGCAGCGTTTACGCGGGTTGCGCGACTCGGTGCCGACGCTGAAAATGGACCTCATGGACGACGCCGGGCATTACCGCTACCTGCGCCGGTTCTTTAATCCGGGGGAGGTTCCGCTGACCCGCGAGGGCGCGGAATCGTCGTTCGACCCGCTTTCAACCATCCGCCAAAACTGCGTCAATTCCGAGGCCGTGTTCAAGGCCGAGGATGGCAGTCTCGTTTTCAAACAGGGCGAAAAATACCACGGCATCATGGTGATTCGTCGGTGGCCCTCCTACACGAACCCGCTGGTGATGCGAAACATCACGACGGCGTTGAACAAGGACTTTGAAATCACGCTGTCGATTCGACCGCTGGAGCTTAAAAAGTTTGCCGCGAGCGAGGAGAAAATGCTGCGGCGAAATGTGTCGAACGCGAGTGGAGGGGTTGACCCCGCCTCGGATGTTTCGGCGCAGGTTCGTGAGGAGCGTTTGCGTGCGCTTCAATGGGGGGACATTTCGCCGTTTATGGCGACCATGACCGTCCGCGTGTGGGCCGACTCGATGCGTGAGCTTCAAGAGCGTCAGGTGCGGCTGATGACCGCCATCTCCACGACGGGCGGGATGCAGTACCATCTGGTCGCCGACCCCGGACAGGCCGTGTCCGTTTATGGCGCGACATTCCCGGGCCTCTCTTTCAACGGCTCCCCGGGGTGGGGGCTGTTCATCCAAAACGACGCGCTGGCCGACCTGATGCCGATGCAATGCTCCTTCACCGGGCAGGACACGCGCACGCCACACGCTATTTTCGAGAGCGATGCGGGGTCGTTGGTTCGCGTGCGTCTCTTTACCGAGGACGGCACGCCGCTCCACGCCATCGCACTTGGCGTGACGCGAGCCGGCAAGGGCGTGACCATCCTCGGATTGCTAACGCAGACCGACCCCTATTTCGCGTACACCTTCATCATTGATGAGGGGATGTCGTACACCACATGGGCGCAACTTCATGGGTCGGAGACGATTGTGTTCTCGTCCGATTGCCAGTATGTTTTCAACCCGTTCGACACGCAGGGCGCACCGCTGACGGGTACGCAAAAGGGGACTATCCAAGCCCTGATGATGAAGATGGTCGGGGCGTCCGGACAGCAGGATGTGGACCGCCGGCGCGGCTCGATGATTGGCGAGTATGTCAATCGGGTGTACGCCGACGCCTACGATGATTTCTGCAAGCGCAACCGGCCCAAGATGCAAGGCATCTGGCGCGAGAATCTGGCGATTCATCGCTGGTGGCGGCAGAAGCAGCCGAAGGACGACTTGATTGCCGTGTGTGCCGACATCGCGGTGCTGCGCGAGTCGGATGAGCGACTTTGGCAGGATTGGGTTTCGCAGTTCAGCAACGCCGAGGGCGTTGCGTTCGCGCAGGCATCGGCGACCGAGCAGGTCAACATCGAGCTTTCGCACCGGCATTATGGGCCGAAGGATTATCCGGTGTTGTCGCAGGTGGTTGAGGCGATGCGGGCCATGCCGATGGACAACCATGACCCCGAGGAGGTGGACCACCTCTCAACCATGCTGGCGTCGTGGTGTTCTGATGGACCTTACGGGGCGATGTTCGATGGCTACTCCAACTTCGATATGACCGGCAGCGTCATCCATTTCGAGTTGGGCCAACTGCCGAAGGGGCCGCTCAAGGAGATTTGCGGCTTCCTCGCGTCGTCGTGGATTCGTCAGCGCGTGTTGACCATGCCTCGCAACAAGCGCAAGCGCGTGGTTTTCGAGGAGGCCAACCGATTCATGGATGTCCCCGGTGGCGACCTCATCGTGGAGGAGTTTTACGCGCAGCTTGGCAAGTTTGGCACATGGGTTCTCGTCGTATCGCAGTCCTACGCGCAGTTGGCGCGTAGCTCCGTGTTCTCCTCGATTCTCACCAACTCGAAAATCAGCTTCATCTTGCGGCAAAAGAACCGCGAGGATTTGGAGGACTTGGCGAAACGCATTTCGCTCCCGGATTCCGCCGTCGAGCGTATCCTGACCTACCGCCTGCCGCAGACCATCAACCCTGACATAAAGGGGCCGAAGCCTGTTTATTTCACTCTCTTCACCGAAGACGCGGACGGTCAGGTTTGCGGAACCGCCGTCGCGCTGCCGACCAACGAGATGTTCTATGTCTCTATGTCCAATGACGACCAGTTCGTCGCCCGAAAGGAAGCGATGGCGCGTTATGGCGACCCGCTGACCTGCGTGTTGGAGGAGTCCCAAAAGGTTTTCCGATAGTTTTCAAACAAACTCAAAAACAGTAAGTTAAAAATGAATACAAAGCTCGCGTTTCTTATCGCCGCCGCCTCCGTTGCGGTGCTTTCCGGCTGTTCCACGGCAGGAGAACCCGTCGAGGTTCCCCCGATGCGGGATTCCGCATCCGCTTCTGTCTCCGTGCCGGAAAAGGAAAAGCCGGCGGCTCCCGCGACGGTGACGCCCCCGGTTGAAACCAGGAAGGAAATCGTGGTCACGCCCGACAAGGCCGTGGCGGTTCCCGCTCCGGTGGCTCCGGTGGCAAAGCCCGCGCCCTCCGATTCGGAGAAGCGCATGGGCGACATGGCCGATGAGGCGATTCGTCAGCTTGGTGCCGTGAAGGCCGAAAACGACGCCCTCAAGGCGAAGCTCGCCGCCGCCGAGGGGGCGACCGCCAAGGTCGGCGTGGAGGCGGCAAAAGCGGCGCAGGCGACCGAGGCGGTGAAGAAGGCCGAGGTCAAGGCCGGCGAAGCGGAGGCCAAGGCCACCGCCGCCAGCGTTGAACTCGCCGCCGCAGGTTCGCGCATCAAGGTGGCGGAGGCTGCGAAGGCTGACGCCGAAGCGCGTTTGCAGAAGGTGGTCGAGGCGGCGCAAGCCAAGTCGGGCCGACTGTTCGCCGCGCCCGGCGCGGTCAAGATGGATGCCCACACGCAAAAGGTGGCGTTCCGCGTGGCCTGTATGCCGCTTTCGCTGTCCCCCGTGGCCTTGGCCAAGGATGGTCAGTCGGTGGTCGTGGACGATGCCGCCAAGCTCGCGGAATCCGCCTCGCTCGCGTCGTCGCGTTTCGGGTTCGTGGTGCCCCGCACCGGCGGGTCCGTTTCGGCCTCCAATGGCTCGGTCGTCTCGGTCGCCGGGGAGGCTGACGCGGTGGTCGGTTGTTCTGTCGCCGTGGAGGTATCCGGCATCGCCGATGCGGCGTGCGACGGCGTGCTGACCGTCTCGGTGTGCGAGCAGACAGGCACGACCAAGACGGCGGATGCCGAGTTGCCCATTCTGACCACTCGCGCCTACCGGGTGCGCGTTCCCGGACTTGCCTACGGCAAGGCTGTGGCGGTGCGCCTGTCGGCCCGTGATGGGGTCGTGGTTGTTCAGGCCGCTCCCACCAAGTAAGTCGTAAAACCCTTTATCCTCTCCGTCATGGCCGTCTCTCCTCGCCTCGCGTTCGTCGCGCTTTCATTCGCCGTCCTTGTGTCGTCGGGGTGCAGTTCGACGCAGCAACGCGCCGGCACCATCGCAGCCGGGGGCGCGGCGGCTGGCGGGACCGCCGCCGCGTTGACGCACGGGAAAAAGAACTCCGGGGCCATTTCGGCGGGCGCGGCGGTTGCCGGAGCCGGAGCCACCGCGTTGCTGCTCGGTCCCGACGAGGAAGTGTATCAGGGTGGCTACCGCGACGGCTACGAGATGGGGCAGAGCGAAGCCATCAAGCGGCAGTATTGGATGCAACAGGGGATGCAGCGGTGGGGCGCATCTAATCAAACAGGCGTGGTGACGAACTATTACACCGTCCCCGGGCCGCAAACCCGCGCCGATGGTCAGACGCTCGTTCCCCATGAGGTGACGATTTCGGTCGTCGAGCCGAAGTAGGGCTTTTGCCGTCTTAACACTTTGTCACTTTAACACTAAAACAAACAGAGCCATGAGTATTCCATCCAAACTCAAGATTCTCGTCGTCGCCGGGGCCGTGTTGGCGGTCGGGCCTGTGGGGCAGCGTGCGTATGCGGCGTGGCCGGTGACAATCGTGGCCAATGCTCCGGAGGAGTTCCACGCCATCGAACGCCGGATACATTGGGCCAAGCAAATCATGGAGGCCATCAATACGGTGCAGTCGATTAAGACCCAAATCGAATACGCCGACTATCAAGTGGCGGAGCAAATCGGCAAGGTCGGCGATGTTGTCGAGTTCATCAACAAGCTGTCGGGGCCGTGGTCGTTTAAGGCGCAGTTTATGAGCGAGTCCTACAATCAGTTCCTTCGTGTGAAGGACGAGATTAACAAACTGAAAGACTGGAACATCTCGTTTAGCGCGGAAACGGATTTCGTCTCAAATCGCGCCCCGAATCGGAACCCGACTCTCGAAACGATGATTTCCCGCTACAAGTTGGTTGAAGACGCATTCGATGCGGTGAACACGACGCACCTCGGCAACTCCGACAAGGTGAGTCGGCGCATGGATGAATCAGTGGACTGGAAAGCCCTTTCCTTGTACGCCAAGGGTGCGCCTATCGCGCAGTCGAAGATTCAGGCGATGCAGCTAAACGCGCAAATCGGCGCAGGGTCCGCCGCCGCCGGCATGTACGAGGTGATGACCAATCAGGCCAACTACAACCTCATCCGCGATAAGACCGCGACGATGGAGAAGTTGGAGGCGGGGGCGGTGTCTAACGACAAGGGTTCGGAGGAAGCCGAAAACGAGGTCAAGCGGGCCGGCGCGGCGGCGGGAACGGTGGCCGATACCATCGCCGGCGGATTGACCCGGACCAATGAGGTCGGTGCCGGCTCCAGCACGGACCTTTCCGCTCCGTCGCTTTCCGGCGTGCCGGTTTCGGCTCCCAACAACAATACTTGGCGTAAGTGATTATGCGGTATTGGCGTTTTCTGGCATGTGCGTTCGCGGTTTTGTTGTCCGGCGTCGTTCGCGGCGACCCCGGCGGCGGATGGGGCGCGGCGGAAACCCCTCCCGAATCGCCCGCGCCCGAGGAGTCTTTTACCCCGATTAAGCCCGCTGCGCCCGCTGATGATAGCGGGTCGTTCGACCCGTATGGGTTTGTCGATGACATGGCCGGCATCGGCCAAAAGGCGAACGACATGCGGACGGAAATCCAGCAGTTGAGGGATGCCGTCAAAACGGCGACGAATGAGGACGAGGTGGTTTCGGCGATGAACCGCCTGCGGTCCGCGAATATGCGGTTGGATGAGTTGTCGCGTGACCTCGACCGTCGCGCCGGTATGGCGCAAACGCAGGAGGGGCGGGATGCCGTTCAACAGGCGCGTCAGGCGATTACGGATACAAGGCAGTCGGCCAATAATGTGCAGGGTGAAATCCGGCATGTCATGTCGGCGAGCGGGATAACGGACGAGGCAACCGCTGCGGCGAAGGAGCGGAGCGCGTCGGTCGCCAATGTTGCGGAGCGTGCCGCGAGTACGACCGGGGACAGGGTTGGACCCGATGCAGTCAAACTGAAGCCCGGCGCGGAGGATTCGTTTATCACCGGGGCCGTCAAAGATGCCGCCGAGGCCGACAAGAAGGCGGGTAAGGGGTCGGTCGGTGCGTTTGCCAATTCCGCGCAGCCGGCGAAGAAGCCCGGCGAGGGTATTGCCGAATACAAAGGGTTCGATAAGCTGTCGGTGCCCGTGATGCCCGCACCGAATGGCGACCTCCCCGACTCGCTGACGAAACTCTCGTTCCGGAACCTGTTTCGTGGGTTGCCGGAAATGGTCGAGTCGGCCCGGGTTAAGGTGGGGTTTGTGTTTGCCGCGTTTATTTTGGTTTGGGGGATTATCATCCGACTCCGTAAGGCCACTACCGACGACGAGGTGACGCGCACCTATGCGTACCTCGCCCTCACCGTGGGGTGCATGGCATTTTCCAACATGTTTGTCGATTTGGCCCGCTCGGCAGGCCAGTCGGCGGCAAACTCCGTTCAGGTAGTTTCCGCTGACGAAGTTGCCTCCCGACTCATTCGCATCACGCAGTTCGTTTCGCCCATGTGGGCGTCGGATGACCCGTCGTTCCCTGCCGGCGTGGACAAGTCGCTGGTCGCCATGAACATCGCCAAGCTCAAGCCGGAGGCTGCGGCTGCGATGAAGGCCGAGGTGGACAGGTTGCGACTTGCTCATGTGCAGAAGGTTTCCGCTGTAAATAAACTCTCCGGTGGGGGTAGAAATCCAGGATTTAAGTCGGCGGTGGAGGCGCGCAATGCTTCGGCAAAGGCGTTCACAAAATACCTAAAGGATAAAGGTCTTTTGACTGAACCCGGGATGTGGGCCGGGTTAAAACACTCGTTTTCAACCGGCTTGAGCAACCTGACTGGAATGTTGCTTTTGATTCCCTTCGTACTCGTTTATGCGGTCGTCTTTATTACGGCGTGCCTTGTCGTGCTTTCGTATGCGCTGATGAACGCATTGTTGTTCATGGGCGCGGTGTTGTTGCCCGTGGCCATAGCGGCTATTTTCCATCCCGAGTTCAACTCGCTTGGCCGCAGTTATGCCACAAAGATGTTTGCCATCGCGTTCTGGCCCCTCGGATGGGCCTTGGGGCACTTGCCGACCATCATGCTGTTCAACCTCATCGTTGAGCCGCTGGGTAAGGCGGCGCAGTTGAGCGAGGCCGAGATGGTCATGCTGACGGCCCCTGTCGTGGACGATACGCTGTGGGATTATGCCGCCTCCAAAATGACCGAGGACAAGATGGCATTCGCCGTGGCGTTTCTGACCTGCATTCCGTATCTCGCGTTGTTTTGTGCGTGGGTGTGGGCGGTGACGCTCAAGGCTCCCAAGCTCATCGAAGGGCTTATTGAGGGCGGCGGTGCCGGTCTTGAAGCGGCGTCAGGGATGGGGCGTTCCGCGATGGGCAGCGCGTCGAGTCCCGTGACGGGGAAGGTCCAGTCGGCTTTTCGGTCGGCAGGCAAAGCAGGAGGTGACGCGGTTGATAAAGGGGGGAAGGGTGCGGCGCGTGCTGCCGGAGGGGCAGCGCGCACGGGCGGTGCGGGTGCGTTGGGTGCCGCCGGCGGTTTTTCGTCAGGAGGTTTTGGTGGCGCGTTTAAGGGGATGCGAGCCGCAGCCGATGAAAGTCGGCAGAATCAAGCGGCAGAGCGGAGCGCAAAAGCCAATGAAGCGAGGACAGGGACGCCTGCCCCCAAGTCTCCGGGTTCATTCAAGGCGGCAAAAGCAGCTTTTTCTGTCGGGGGTAGGGCCGGTGCGCCTCCGCCCCCTCCCGCGCCTCCGCCTCCACCTCGCGCTCCGCTGACGCTGCGGAAAACATAATCTGCGGAGCAAGCATCCGTTTTCTTGACATGTCCATAAACAGCCTGACCCTTTCCAGCTAATGTCACCCGACCCCAAAGACGCGCCCGAGACGCTAAACAAGGAGCCGACCACCCGGCCCGAGGATGTTCCCGCAAAGCATCCCGATGTGCAGCGGGTATTGCGGCCTGTTCCCCGATTTCTCGCCGATGAGGCGTCGAAGACAAAGGCGGCGTACATTGCTGCCGTCGCGTCCCTTGTTTTCGCCGTGGTCATGATGTACCTCAACACGCTGGCGGCGAAGCAGGACTTTCGCGTCTTCGTGCTGGATTCCGCCGGCAACATCCAAGTCGGGCCGACTGTCGGGCATGGTCGCCAGTCTCCGCTGTGGAGGCAAATGGGCCAACTCGGTGTCATCTCCGCGCTCAACCGAAACCCGCGAGGATTCGACTACCCCGACCTTGTGGAATCCATGTTCCACGGTGACGCGCAGAACAAAATCAAGGATGACTGTCGCCGACAGATTGCCGTGATGGCCCCGAAGGGTCAGCGGCAAAAAGTCGAAATAAACCATTTTGAGCCGTTCCCCATTCGGCCCAACGGGACGCGGCTTTTGCGCGTCAAGGGCACGCTGGTTCGGCCCGGGCAAATGAACGGAGTTCCGACCTACGAGGCGGATAAGTTCCGTATGGTCATGACGCTCGCGCCGAATCCCGACGCGGCGCAAAAGACGATGTTTCCGTATGTGGTCAGCGAATACACGCTCGCCGTCGGGGATACCTCATGGGAGGGCACCAAAGAGTCCCCTGTTGGCGCGCTGCCGCCCGGAGAGGAATAATCGCCATGAGCGCATTGCATAAAATCTTGGCGGCGGCGGTCGTTCTGTCCTGCGGCCTCTCGGCCTCGGCGGCGGAAAACCCGGGGGCTGTCACCGTCACGCAATCAGGCGTCACGATTCAGACGGTCCCGTTCGTGGACGACCACGCCGTAGAGGTTCGTGGTCATCCCGATGTGACGACGACCATTTCGTTTCCTGTGCCGATTGATTCCGTCGTCGGCACCTATTTCGCCCGCGACCTGAAAACGGAAATGGGCGACTGGTTTTTCTCGCACAACAAGGGCACGCGCCACCTGACCATCATCCCGCTGTACGCGACGGCGCAGCAGCGGAACATGAATGTGGTGGTAGGCGGCAAGGTCATCGTCTTGACCTGTCGCGTCACCGGCTTGCGGGAGGATGCGTTTGCAAACCTCCGTTTCGAGGTTCCGCCGGCAAAGCCGGCGACACCGGGAGCGGGTCGAGAGGTCGGGCAAGGGTTTCCCGGCGCGGCGTCCCCTGCGGTGAACGAAACGCTCGGAGCCTCGTTGGTTTCCAAGTCGCGTAAGCCGCCCCGGAAAAAGCCGGTCCCTGTTGATTCGGCGGTGCTTATCGGCCTCATGGACAAGATTAAGCGCATGGTCGGGTTGCCGCCTGTCGTCGTGTCCCAACTGGCGAAGGAGATGAATCTGTCCGTCTCCGACCGGCTCGAAAATGTATTCGATTATGGGGAGTTCCGTATCGTCCTCAATCGCGTCGTGCGTGACGACAAGCTCGATGCCTTGGCGTTCTATGGCGTCATCGACAATACCTCCGGGTACGACCTCATTGCGGATGCCGAAAGTTCGTTCGTCCGCTGCGGGAAGCATGTCTATCGTCAGCGGACAGCCGACATCCCTCCTGTTATCCCTGCGGGGAAGACCGCGCCCGTGTTCATCGTCATCGCCGGCGACGGCGAGGGCGGAAAAAACAACCTGTCGGTGGATAACGCATACAGCCTCGGTGTGACGCTGACGCATCGCCCGAAGGAATCGAAGGAATCCGTTCCCGCCCCCGTGAAGGAGGGTAAATAACATGGCGATAAACAAAGACTGGCTGATGAAGCGGGCGCGGTTGATTCCGGTGGGCGTCATCGGAATCGCGGGTGTCTTGGCCGGCGCGGATTACCTCATGCGCTCGAAATCCACGACTGTTTCCGCCGGGGCCAAGCCGAAGGACGGTGCGGCATCCGCCGTCGTTGAAAAGCCGGCCGAGCAGGTCATCGGCGAGTGGGTTCCTCCTGCGCCGAAGGCGGCGGAGGCCGACGCGAAGCTCTCTGGCAAGTCGGCCGGTGGCGACCCGCTTCCTGCCGAAAAGCTCAAAAACGAGAAGGCGACAGCCGCGCTCTCGGAGGCGAACATCGCGGTCGCCGAAGTCCCGGTGGAAAAGAAGCCGTCCCGCTCCGTCTTCAACTCTGCGACGACATCCGCCATGCGCTACGCCGTCATGGATTCTCCGCGAGCGGATGGCGTGATGCCGTTGCCCGTGATTTCGCTTGTGGCCTCCGATGGGTCGGCGGACGCGCCCGGCGCGGCCGGGGGCGTCCCCGGGTCGCTTGGCGGGGTTGTGGCTGCGGCCAAGGACAAGTTTAACAACATGACGCAGGCCATTTCCGGCGGAGGTCAGGGGCAGTCCGTTCCCGCCGGTTTGGTCAAGCCGGGGCGTCAGTCCGAAAGCCTCGACCTTGGCGGCATGTTGATGGGTGGCGGCGGCGCGAATGACGCGCTTCTCCACGCTATCGCGGCCTCTGCGCGCACCCGCGACATGAGCGAGCAGGTTGGCGCGGGCACCGTTGCCTTTGCCCCTTACGGGCGCATGGTTCCCTGCCGACTCGTCACGACCCTTGAGAGTTTTTCGACGCAAACGCCGGTAGTGGCGTTGGTCAGCGAGGATGTATGGTGGAATGACCAACTCATCGTCCCTGCCGGAACGGAAGTTCATGGCTCGGCTTCGTCGGAGGTGTTGCATGGTAGCGGCACGCCCGGGGTTAAGTCGGCCAAGATGGCGTCGGGGACCGCGTGGCGGTTCATTTTCCCCTCGGACGAAGACCGGCCCTCGGGGGCGGAGCTTCGTATTCGCGGGGTCGCCCTGACCAAAAAGTCGGACGCGAGCCGGGTTCGATTCGGCCTTGAGGACGGAACCTATGGATTCACGGGCCGGCTCATCGAGACGCAGGATTTTGGCGAAATCAAGATGTTCGCCGCGACGGCCTTGGCCTCGTTCGCGTCGGCTCTCCAAGACCGCCAAAACATCGGCTCGCAGGGCGCGACGAGCATCGAGAATACGCCCCGGAACGCCCTGTTGTCGTCCGGTGCCGCCGTGCTGACCGAATACGCGAAAAACATTCAGGCGTCCATCAAGGCGAAGGGGGCGTTCGTTCTCGTTCCTGCGGGAACCGAGTTCTATGTCTATGTCCAGCAGTCCATCATGCCGGCGACAGCCGACATGCCGGCCGCTCCGGGCATCCCCGCCAACTACGAGTTCCAAGAGGACGCCGCAGCCGCCCGCAAGCGGTTGTTGCAGTCGGCCGGAGCGATTCCCGCCGATGGTGCGCCGGCCATCCCGAACTACGAGTCGGTTCTGTCCGGCGCGGCGGGGAAATAGTATCCAAAAAAAGAATACAAACTTACCAATGAAAACCGGTTTTGTCGCGCTTTGCGCCCTCTCGTCATGTTTGTTCGTCGGTTGTGCGCGTGACCCGCAGCCGCCGTCCGACCTCAACATCATCCTGCCGAACGGGGCGCGTATCTACAAGCAGGACGATGGTGCCCCCGCCCGTTTGACATGGGGGGGCGAGGCGGACGCCTCGCCGGCGTCCACCGTGCGCGGCGGTGGACTCCCCAAGGCGTACCCGATGGGGCGTACCGTTGATGCCAACGGCATCATGCACGAGGCGCATGTCGCCTACCGGATGGAGTCGGTGCCGCGTTGGTGGCTCGACGCCAACGCGACCGACCGCGTTATCATCGGGCCGATGCTTGGTGAGCGGCCCGCAAGCCTGCATCCGTCCGCGATTGACGCGGAACTCGCCCGTCAGGTGACGCAGCGTGACGAGGTTTCCAAGAAGATGCTGGAGGCGGCAGAACGCCAACTGGCGATGAGCCGGAAGCTCGGGGAGAAGGCGGACACGATTTCCGCCGACCGGGACGCGGCTGTCGCCGCGTTGGAAATGGCGACGAAGCGTATCCGTGAGTTGGATGCGGAGAAGCGCGAGTTGAAGGCCGAAAACGCGAAGCTCAAGGATGCTCCGCCGGCGTACAAGGGCGACCAGTAGCCGAACGGGTGATGATGTGTTAAAGTGTTAAAGTGTTGGCTTGCCAAAGTGCCAAACCATCATCAACCTTCGTCCTAACATGAGCCAACCATACCGAATCGCCGTCATTAACGACAAGGGGGGGGTGGGTAAAACCACGACCTCCGTGTTGCTCGCCGTCGCGCTCGCCCGTCAGTCGGGCAAGCGGGTCGCCATCGAAAACACGGACGGACAGGGTTCCTCCGTCCGCTGGATTTCCCGACTCGTCGCCGCCGGCGAGTCCCCCGGCAAGTTGGGCCTCTGTCTCTACGACGCACGCCGTAAGCGGGCCGTGTGGGCGAAGGCCACGCACCAGTCCGCGACCTCGTTGGATGTGGTGTTGGTTGAGGACAAGGACCGCGACGACGCTCCCGAGATTATCGTGACCGATACGCCGCCCGCCGAGGGCCGGCGAAACGATTACGCCTCCCTGCCCGCCGATTTGTTCGTCATCCCCCTTCTGTTGTCATCCGAGGACATGAATGTCGCGCTTGGCACGCTCCAATCCCTCCGTGTCGCCTTCGGCAAGGGCGTGGACGCCCGGTTGCTGTTCAACCGGGTCAAAAGCGGGTCTTCGGACATGCGGGACATCAAGGCGTTTCGTCAGCAGACGAAAGTGCCTGCATTTGACGCGGTTCTCTTCGATTCCCGGGCCATTGCCCGGGCGCAAGTCCTTGGCTGGACGGCGTTGACCCGCGCCGGCGCGTCCGCGCCTGTAAAGGCCGTGGCTGACGAGGTTATCGCCATCATCGGAGGAGCCTCTAAATGAGCGACAAGTCCAAGAAGGTGCCGGCAAAGTCCGCCGGCGTTTCATTCCTCGGTGCCGATGTTTCGGCCTACGCGGCAATGGCCGCGCCCGAGGCCGCAAAGGAGGTTGCCGCGCACAAGGTTCCTCGCGCCCGTCGCAAGGTGGGCGAGGAGAAGCCGAAGCCGGGCCGCAAGCCCATCCCGGAGGAGGAGAAGAATGAGCGTGATTCGCTGTCTCTCCCCGCGAGCGACTTCGCCTTGTGCGACGACCTCGTTGACGCGCTGGAGCTTATCGGGGCGAAGGCGAACCGGTCGGTCGTCGTTCGCATGGCGACTCGCATCGTGGAGCCGTCGAAGCTCGACCTGAACATCCTGCGGGATTTGACCGTGCGCGACACGGTGAACGACCCAATCCGGACCGCCGGTTATTCCGCCGAGTGGCCCGACATGGCGCGACTCATCCGGCTGCGCCGCGAGTTGCGCGACCATGCGCGGAACATGACCTCTCCCTTTGTCATTCGCATCGGACTTCGGCTCATCCCCACGGGTGGCAAGAAGTTGGCCGAGGCGTATGCCTTGCTCATCAGCAAGTGGAAGCACGACCCCAAGGACGCCGAAGCCGCCGAGCTTATGCGTCTCACGAAATAACCCCTCTATGAAAATCGTCCCCGTCATTCTCTCCCTCCTCGCTGCCGCGCCGTGTTTTGCGGAAACGGCTCCGGCCTCGGTCGAACCGCTGGCTGATGCTCCCGCGACAAAGCCGCTCGCAGGTAGCGTCATCGCCGCTGATTGTACCAACGCGCTCATGTTGGAGCGCATGAGGACTCGGGTTGCCGAGGAGTGGGCTGCTGCCGGCCGGCCGTCTTTCGCCTTCACCTTTTCGTCCGACGAGAAGGCCGCGCAGCGGGTGATGGACCGCATCGCCAAAAGCAACGCGCTGGAGGACTCCGAGGCGAAAGCGAAGAAGCGTATCGCCGAGGCCGAGCGCAAGGCGGCGGAGGTGAAGGCGGAGGCCGAGGCCGTCGTCGCGCAGGCGCGTCTTACCGTCGCTTCGATTATCGAGGACGGGAAGAAGCTCGAAAACCAGAACAAGTTGGCGTCCACCTTGCTCCGGGCGAAACAGCGGGTGATGGAGGAGACAGGCAAGGAAACGCAAGCGATGATACTGCGAAAGGCGCAGCTTGAGCGTCAATGCTCCGCCATCGAGGCGCGCATGGCGCAGAAGGCCGAGCAAGCCGAGGTGTTGCGTGTCCTGTCGGCCGGCATGACTTCCACGGCCGAGCTTTCGCCCTTTGAGCCGAGCAAGTTCCGCACCGAGGACGGAGTGGAGGTCGGGCGCACGCCCGCCGCCAAGCGCGTTCGCTAACCATATCCATTTTTCTCACACAAAAACCATACCGTCATGTTCAACCGCATCATCATCAAGGGGCATATCGCCGCCGACATTGAGTTCTACCCCGCCAACGGCGAGAAGAAGGCACTCGCTCGTTTCCGCGTCATCAATAACGAGTCGTCCAAGCCCGAATCCCGCAAGTTCGCCGCCAACTGCACCGCGTTCGGTCAGCGTGCCGAGCATATCAGCAAGTTCTACGCCAAGGGGTCGGCCATCATCGTGGAGGGGTCGATTTACGATACCTCATGGGAGAAGAAGGACGGTGGTACGGGCTACGGCACCGAGGTCATCGTGAGCGATACCGATTTCGCCGACAGCAAGAAGCCCGAGGCTCCGGACGCTGCGCCGGCTCCGGCTCCCGAGAAGGCTTCCGCCGGCAAGAAGCGATAGCACGCCGGCACGCCGGGATTGTGATTCCGAAGTCCGGGGCGTTTCGCCCCGGCTTTGTCGTTTATTGACATGTCCAGTTTTGCGGGCTGGATGTTTTTCACCATGCCAACGCTGATTATCGCAGAAAAGCCGTCCGCCGCCAAAGACCTCGCCGCCGTTCTCGGTGTGACCAGAAAAGGGGAGGGCTTCATCGAGACGAAGGAGGGGGTCGTCACTTGGGGGTTCGGACACCTCCTCGAAAACCTTGCCCCCGAGGACTACAACGAGGCTTGGGCAGCGTGGAGCTTCAAGACGCTCCCCATCATCCCGGACGAGTTCAAGATGCAGCCGAAGGAGGACGCCGCCAAACAACTGCGGGTCATCCTGAACCTTTTGAAAGAGGCCAAGGAGGTTGTCATCGCAACGGACGCCGACCGCGAGGGTGAGCTGATTGGACGAGAGATTCTGACTCATGCCAAATACCGGGGCGGCATCCGTCGCCTGTGGCTCACCGGCCTTGACCCGGATTCCATCCGCAAGGCGTGGGCCAAACTCAAGCCGGGCGAGTCCACCGCAGCGCTCGCCACGGCGGCGCAGGCCCGCAGCATCGCCGACTGGCTGGTGGGGATGAACATGACCCGCGCCATGTCCCTGTGTTTTTCCACGGGCAAGGGCGATGTGGTTTCCATCGGTCGCGTGCAGACGCCGACCGTCGCGTTAGTCGTCCGGCGCGACCGCGCCATCAAGTCGTTCAAGTCGGCCAACTACTACGAGTTGACCGCGAATGTGATTGCGGATGGGCACACGCTAAAGCTCCGACACGCGCCCGGCGACGCCGAGCGATACGCCGTGAAGGGGGATGCCGACGCTATCGCCACGGCGGCGACCGGGGCAACCGGCAAGCTCTCCGTCGTCACGGCTGCGAAGCGCAAGGGTCCGAAGAAGCTCTTTGACTTGGGCGGCTTACAGAAGGCGTGCAACGGGCTGTTTGGGTGGTCGGCGGACAAGACCCTCTCGGTGGCGCAGTCGCTCTACGAGACGCATAAGGTGACGAGTTATCCGCGAACGGATTGCTGTTTCCTCCCCGAAGAACAGGAGTCGGATGTGCCGAAAATCATCGAGGCTTTGCGGGAGATTTCGGCCCCGGCCATCGCAGGGTTCTACAAGGCCGGGTACGACAGCGCACCGGAGATTCGTAAGTCCGTTTTCAATACGGCGAAGGTCACGGCCCACCATGCCATCATCCCGCTTCCCGTGGATGTGGATGTGGCGGGGCTTCCCGCCGATGACCGTAAAGCCTACCTGCTGATTGCAGGGCGATACCTCGCCGCCTTGGCCCCTGACATGGAGTACGACGAAACCAAGGTCGGGTTGGTCGTTCCCGTCGAGGGACGGTCGCCTGTCGAGTTCAAGGCCACCGGCCGCATTGTGCGCGTTCCCGGCTGGACGAGTATCGAGGGTGAGGACGAGGACGAGGACAAGAAGGACGAGGGCGCGGCAAAGCTGCCCCCCGTTTCGGATGGAGACGACGCGGAGGTTCATTCCGTGGCCGTGGACGCCAAAAAGACGCAACCGCCCAAGAGCTACACCGAGGCGACTCTGTTGGCCGACATGGAATCCGTCGCCAAGTTTTGCGAAGACCCGAAGCTCAAGGCCGTCCTCAAGGAAAGCTCGGGAATCGGCACGCCCGCCACCCGGGCGGCTATCATCGAGACGGTCAAGAAGCGCGGGTATCTGGAGGTGGACGGGAAGCGGATTGTTTCGACCGAGAAGGGTCAGCGTATCTTCGACCTGTTGACCGCGCAGTTCCCGGCCATGATTGACCCGGCGGAAACGGCACGGTGGGAGGATTCGCTGAACGCCATCGCCGAGGGCGGCGACATGCAGGCGTTCGTTTCGGGTATCAAGGGATTCGTGAGTGAGGCGGTCGCCACCCTTCAAAAGCAAGACAAGCCCCGTGGCGGGGGTTCTGGTGCGTCCGGTGGGCCTTCCAGCGCGTCCGCGCCCCGTCCCGAGGGTCAACCCACGGGAATCACCGACCCGCGTACAGGAAGCGAGTTTTTGGACTACGGCGATTATTGGGAATCCCCGAAGGGGGTCCGGTGCTACAAGACGATTTCCAATCGGACGATGGAGTTGGCCGATTTCATCAAAATCTTCGGCTCCAAGAAGCGCGTCGAGTTTGAGGGCTTCGTGAGCAAGACTGGCAAGCCGTTCAAGGCGGCGTTGGAGGTCGTGCCCGATGGGAAGTTCCACAAGGTCGCCTTCAACTTTGGATAGGCGGTCGTGGACACAAAAAGGCCCGCTCGATTTATGAGCGGGCCTTTTTGTGGGGGATTATGCCTTCCTCCCCTTGGCCTTCGGCTTTTCGGCGACGGCCTCGGCGTCTTCTTCCTTCGCCTGTCCCGGCTTCCAACCGGAGTATTCAAGTCCGTGGGCTTGGAGGACACGGGCGGTCCGGTCGTTTCTCGCCCCGCAAAGGATGCGGATGGTGTGCATGGTGATTTTGGATACATCACCTTCGTATTGGCGTTTCGCGGACTCGTAGGCGTCGAGAATCTTCTTTTCACTCTCCTGCGCCTCCGGCGATTTCAGGCGGGCATCGATGGCGGCGAGCGACTTCGCACGCCATTGGGCAGCGGCCTTCATGAACTCCGGGATGGTTTCGCCGGAGCGTTCGGCAGCTTCGCGGATGGCGTCGTATTCGGCTTTGGTTTCGGGGATGAAGTCGGCGAGCAGCGCGACGATTTCCGTGCGGCTGGTCAGTCCGAGGCGTTCGGCGGCGGCGTCAAGTTCGGCGGCGGCTTCGTGGGCAATCGAGGCGCGACTTGTCTTGTGGGGCGTTTGGGTGGCCATGTTGGGAATCGTGTTAGAGTTTTTTGCCGTTTTTAGCCGCCTTTGCGGGCGAGTCGCTGGTGAAGGTCACATCCGGCGTCTCCGGCGCGTCAGGGCGGGCTTTTTTCATCGCGGGCGCGTCAAGCCAGCGGGTGATGAGTGAGTTGATTTCTTCGGCGGTGAAGGGGGTGTTGGCGATTTGGTCGCCGGCGATTCCGACGATGACCCCACGACCGAATGTTGGCCCGTTGACATGCGCCGGTATGTCGAAGCCGGGTTGGGCGGGCTTGTCGAAGGGTTCCCCGTCAACGAGCAGATAGCCGCCCTTGTTTCCGATTCGCAGTCCGACATGTTCGACAAAGGTGCAACCGAGATGGGTGTAGATGCCGTTGTCGCCTTCAAGCTGGTTGAGGGTGTCTATCACCGAGACGGTCTTTGTTTCAGGGTTGATGAGGAGGGCCGAGATGGTGCGCGGGGCGTTGATTTGCGCCTCGATGGTCGAGGCAATGGCAGGGTGGTGGTCGTGCATGGACTCCATGAGTTCGGCGAACACCTCTTCGCCGATGAAACAACTCGCGGTGATTCTCGCACCGTGGACGGCGATTCTGGTTCCGCCGTCATGGGCACCCCATCCGCGCAGCGTGTCTAACTCTCGTTCAAAGCGCAGGGGCGTTCCGTTGTAGGCGGGGGTATCGCCGGAGGCGTCAATCAGGGTGCGGCCATGCGAGAGGGTACCATCGTCATTTATGGCGATGCAATCGACCTCGTAGATGGAGTCGTAGCGTGAGTGGTGCTTGCTCATATTGTTTTTGGATTTGGGAGTGGGTGCCGGGTTACGCCTTATGCCCCTTGGTCGTTTGATTCGCGGGGGTGTCGGTGGCGTTTTCTGGCGAAAAGAGAGGTGCGGATGTTCGTTTAGAAAGAGAAGTCGTGGTATTTCTCCCGGGAGCCGAGGAGGACGCCTTTGCCGCCGGACTTGCTCGTAAGTTTCAAGCCACCGGATTCCGTTGCGACGGCTTCGCGCCAAGCCCCGTCCTTGA
>JACCDZ011052952.1_pt1 | contig 94954 bp, 86 predicted proteins | sample 7449551 | NCBI WGS metagenome assembly JACCDZ01 (sample SAMN15323452, study PRJNA562643) | freshwater metagenome | isolation source: river surface water | place: USA:Blue River Watershed | collected 2017-08-18
GCTACCCGTCGTCGCCTTGGTGAGCCATTACCTCACCAACAAGCTGATAGGCCGCGAGGTCATCTTCCACCGAAAAACTTTCTTCAACCGGCGATGCCGCCAGTTGAAAGTATCCGGTATTAGCCCCGGTTTCCCGGAGTTATCCCAGAGTGGAAGGCAGATTCCTCACGTGTTCCTCACCCGTTCGCCGCTAATCCGCACCCGAAGGTGTTTCATCGCTCGACTTGCATGTGTTAAGCACGCCGCCAGCGTTCGTCCTGAGCCAGAATCAAACTCTCCATAGAAATGGTTATTTGATTTGGCAAACAGACAAACTAACTGTCGTTAAATTTTGTCTTTGCTCAAAGAATCAACAGGTTCTCAAAACGTTAAATAAGCTAGTTATTTAAGCACTTTTGAGGCCTTTGATTTTTATTTTGTTAATTTCGGAAACGGCAAATAAAGCCGATTCCGGCATTGACTTATGGCACGCTGTTGAGTTCTCAAGTTACGGTTGCGCACTCGCATCTCATGAAATTTCACGATCTGCTAGGGCAGCAGCACAACTTATAACAGGCATGCGCGCAGGGTCAAATCGAGTTTGCTCCACGCGAAAAACCGCTATAAATCGGGCTTTTCTGCAGTACGTGCTTAACTTTTTCTAGCTTTTTACGCTTAAAAAGAGCTCTAGTCCGTTTCACTGCAAGGAGAGGAACTATAGGGGCCCCTCGCCTATGAGGTCAAATCGAGGATTTCAGTACCTGAGTGGGCCGTAACGGATATGAAAATTAGAGAAAATTATATAAAAACCGTAAAAAAGCTTGATTTATAAGGGTTTTCGAGCGCCTTACTTGACCCAAACTGCAGCTAAATCGCGCTTGCCTTTTCGCAAAAGTGCCACTTTCCCGTGTAAAAAGTCGCTTTTTTGTGGTGTAAATCCCTCTTCAGATACTTTCTGATTGTTGAGATATGCGCCACCTTCTTTAACAATTCTACGAGCGGCAGATTTTGAATCTACTACCCCAGTTGCGACCAATAGATCTACCCAACTTGGAATTTCACTTAATGAAATAGAGGTAGATGGCAGTTCTTTCAAAGATGAAGTTAAAGTCTTTTCATCTAAATCAGATAATTCTGCTTGACCAAAGAGCGCTTTAGCTGCAAATTCAACTCGTTCTGCATCTGCCGATGAATGTACAAGCGAAGTTAATTCGCGTGCCAAAGTTCGTTGCGCGTGCCGTGCTCCGGGATTTTCTTGCATTGATTTTTCGATTGCCGAGATCTCTTCCTTGTTTAAGAAAGTGAAAACTTTCAAGAAACCGATTACATCGGCATCAGGTGTATTGATCCAATATTGATAGAAAGCATAAGGTGAAGTCATCTCAGGATCTAGCCAGACTGTGCCCGAGGCGGTCTTGCCGAACTTAGAACCATCTGATTTAACGAGTAGCGGCGAGGTCAAACAATGCGCGCTTCCACCTTCTACTTTTCGGATCAAATCGAGTCCAGCGACAATATTTCCCCATTGATCAGATCCACCAATTTGCAGAGTGCAATTGTGTCGGCGATATAGCTCAAGGTAATCAAGTCCTTGAAGCACCTGGTATGAAAATTCAGTGTAAGAAATTCCGTTTGCTTCAATACGGCTTTGGACAGAATCTTTTGAAAGCATCTGATTTACACTGAAATGTTTACCGATTTCACGTAACAATCGAAGAGCTGAATACTCTTTTGTCCAATCGTAATTATTAACCGCAATGGCGCCATTTGGCGATGCCTCGAAATCCAAAAACTTTGAGACCTGCTTACGGATTCGTTCTACCCACTCTTTGACCACTTCTTCATCATTAAAGGAGCGCTCTTCGCTCTTTCCTGATGGATCGCCAACTAGGCCTGTTGAGCCACCGACTAAAGCAATTGGAGTATGGCCAAATTGCTGCATCCGCTTTAAGACTAAGAGCACCACTAAATTTCCGCAATGAATAGAGGGAGCGGTTGGATCAATACCTAGATAAACCGTTGTTGGTTTATCTAATTGTTCAATTAGCGCTTTTTCGTCAGTAGTTTGAGCTACCAAGCCGCGCCAACGAAGCTCTTCCAGAAGTTCTTTGCCCTTGTTCACAGTGCTCATACGCCCATCATTTCAGAGAAACTCTTGGCTTCGTTGCTAATTATTGATTGGGCCGACTTGATCTGATTTTCCAACTCTGCAAATTGCTTCTTTAGTTCAGATGGCGCAGTGCCCCCGTGTGTAGTCCGACCTGAAAGCGCTCCATCGACGGTAAGCACTGTACGAACCGCTACATCCAAGTCTTTGTGTACAGATTGGAATTCGGTATCCGTCAATTGATTCAATTCCTTGTTCTGCGATTCTGCAATTGCTACACATTTCCCTGCGGCTTCATGAGCTTGCGCGAAAGGTACATTCTTGCGAACCAAGTAATCTGCAATCTCTGTAGCCAATGAAAATCCTGCAGGTGCCGCCTCCGCCATCTTCTTGCGATTAAATGCGGTGGTGGCGACCATTCCGGTTATTGCAGGCAAAACTAAATTCAAAGTGTCAATTGAATCAAATAAAGGCTCTTTATCCTCTTGTAGATCACGATTGTATGCAAAAGGTAGTCCTTTGAGCATTGTAAGAACCGCCGTTAAATTGCCAACTAAACGCCCAGCTTTGCCGCGCGCGAGCTCGGCCATATCTGGATTCTTCTTCTGTGGCATTATTGAAGAGCCAGTAGAGAAAGCATCATCCAATTTTGCCCAAGCAAATTCTGAGGTTGCCATAATGCACCACTCTTCTCCGATGCGAGAGAGATGAACTCCTACCATCGCAAGAATAAAGAGCGCTTCAGCAACGAAATCGCGATCACTTACAGCATCAATTGAATTTCCAATAGCTCCGTTGAATCCAAGTAATTTGGCAGTCTCTTCAGGTTTAAGTGGCAAAGAGCTACCGGCAAGCGCTCCAGCACCTAGCGGGCTGTATGAAGTACGAGCTAACCAATCATTAATGCGATCTAAGTCGCGCGCGAATGCATGAACATGCTTTGCTAATTCATGACCAAAAAGAATTGGCTGCGCATGCTGTAAATGCGTAAAACCGGGTGCCGGCGCATCTGCATACTCTTTAGCTTTGGCAAGTAAGGCGCTCTGCAGTTCAGTCACTAAACCTGCAATGTGTAGCATGTGATCGATTGAAAATAGTCTTAGATCAGTAGCAACTTGATCATTGCGAGAGCGACCAGCGCGCAGCTTTCCACCCGTATCACCGATACGTTCCATCATGGCTCGTTCTAGAGCTGAATGAATATCTTCATCATCCTCATGAATTCCGAAGTCACCATTTGATACTTCGGTCATGAGATCCCGTAGGACTTTGGCAATCTTTGCGCTATCGCCTTTATCTATTAATCCACTGCCTTCTAACACTGAAAGGTGGGCCAGCGAAGAGCGTAAATCGTATGGTGCTAACCGGTAATCAAAATGGACGCTGCGAGAGAGCGCGAAGACTGATTCAGCTGGTCCTGTACTGAAACGACCACCCCAGAGCGCCATTATTTCTTACCTCTCTTTTTACCTAAAGCAAGTAATTCTTTCGCAAGTTCTGCTCCGCCATTGGATTTCCGAGAAACGACTAGTACCGTGTCGTCACCTGCAATAGTTCCGATAATCGATTTGATTCCTGCGTGGTCAAGGTTTGATGCAAGTAACTGCGCGCCACCTGGTGGAGTTCTAACTACCGCTAAATTTCCGGAAGCTTCGACACTCAAAATCAATTTTTCTGTAGTCAAAACTCTTGCAAGCGAATCATCGCTAGAGGTAGCCAATTGATAACCATGGCTGCCACGGACAGCACCAATTTCCTCTAAATCTCGTGAGGCAGTTGCTTGGGTAACTTTATAACCAGATTTCTTCAATTCTTTTACTAAATCTGATTGTGAATGAATAACGCCAGATTCAATTAACGCAATTACCTTTGCTCGTCTAGCTGCTGCACTGTTAACCATTAGCCATCACCTCTGTAAAAATTTTTACAAATTTGGCACATTCGATTTTGGTGACAATCAGTGGCGGTGCAATTCTGATCGTATTTGAATTTGGTGCGTTTACTAGAACACCTTTTGCCAGCAAATAATTAGCTATTTCTTTGGCCCAATCTTGTTGCAAGACTATTCCGAGCAATAATCCACGTCCGCGTACTTCTATTACGCCTTCAATTGTTAATAATTCCGACTTTAAAAACTCCCCTAATTCCAAAGCCTTCTCATTGAGTGCTTTCTTTTCAATCTCGTTGATTGCAGCCAAACCAGCTGCACATGAAACCGGGTTTCCACCAAAGGTCGAACCATGTTCTCCTGGTTTCAATAAATGCGCCGCTGGTCCAATTGCAATCATTGCACCAAGTGGCAAACCACCGCCTAAGCCTTTAGCAAGAGTAATTACATCTGGCGTAATCTCTTCATGTTCGTATCCAAACCAAAACCCGGTGCGACCCATCCCAGTTTGAACTGCATCAATTACTAGCAAGGTGCCATATTCGTCGCAAAGTTCACGAAGCGCCTTTAAATAACCGGCAGGTGGAGTAATTACGCCGTTTTCTCCTTGAATTGGTTCGACAATAACCATGGCGGTCTTCTTGGAAACTGCACGACGCATTGCCGTGATGTCACCATAAGGAACGTAATTAATTTTCTCAATTATTGGGGCAAAGAGATCCCGCTTTTCAGATTGTCCCGTGAGCGATAGTGCACCCATGGTTCGACCGTGAAAACCGCCAAGCGTCGAGACCACTTTTGTTCGCCCAGTTTTACGTGAGAGTTTTAGCGCAGCTTCATTAGCTTCCGCACCAGAATTACAGAAGAAAACTCTGGCATCTTCGTCGCCAGTCATTTCAATTAATTTCGAAGCTAGTTTTATTGACTCTGGATTGGCGTATAAATTGCTAACGTGCGCAACTGTGGCGATTTGATTGCGAACGGCTTTAATGATTGCCGGATGGGCATGGCCAAGCACACTAGTAGCAATACCACCTATGAAATCTAGGTATCGCTTCTTGTTATCAGCTAGTAGGTAGCAACCTTTACCAGAAATAATATTGAGTTTAGGAGTTCCATAACTTTTTTGGAAAACTGCTTCCCATTTAGCCTCTACGCTCTTCATTTAATTACCAACGTTCCACCGAGACCATTTAACGCATCATCAAGCGCTTGCGGATCGCGACCATCAATAATTCGAACCGCTTTCGCCCCTTTATCGATTGCATCTAAACAAGCTTTTACCTTCGGGGCCATTCCACCATCAAAAGTCCCTTTTAATGATTCCAGCTCTGATGCTGAGATCTCATTTATTAAAGAATCACGATCTGGCCAATTGCGATAAATACCTGGTACATCAGTCATAAAGATAAGTGATGAGGCATCTAGCGCGCCAGCTATGGCAGCCGCTGCTAAATCAGCGTTTACATTAAGTCCATGTTGAGGCACTTCAACTTCCCCATCAAATTCAACTGCAATCGGAGAAACGACTGGCGTGAATCCAGCTTTCAATAGCGATTTCAAGAGCGCCGTATCAACTCTCTCGACTTCGCCTACCCGACCTAAATCCGCAACGCTACCGTCTACCAATTTCGTAAGCAGACTAGCTTGCAAGGTTCCGCCATCTCGGCCAGAAATTCCAACTGCAGGCACATCATGTGCACGTAAATGGCCGACTACTTCGCGTAGCACTGTTCCGCTTAACACTTGTTGGACAACGGCGAAAATTTCTGGTGTGGTTACTCTAAAACCACCGATAAAAGTTGAATCAAGTTGATGAGTCTTGAGTGCGGCATCAATCTGTGGCCCGCCCCCATGAACAACAATGCAATCTTCCTTAGCCAAAGATTTCTTAATTACCGCGGCAAAAGACCCAGATGTGTCGGTCATTGCATGTCCACCAAATTTAATAACAATCATGTTGCGTACGCCGAATTCTCATGGACGTAGTCATGCGTTAGATCGTTAGTGAGAATTGTTGCTGATGAAGTACCAGCATTTAGATTGATTTCAATTTCCACTAAACGATTCTCGAAATTCACCAAATTTCGGTCTTCTGCTGGGGTACTTGCTTTGCAAACCTGAATGCCATTTAGTTTCACATCAACATTTAATGGATCAAAGCTCGCCTTTGCAGTGCCAGTTGCAGCCAAAACACGGCCCCAATTAGGGTCACCCCCGAAAATGGCGCATTTCAGAAGATTGTTTCTTGCATTTGCTCTGCCAACATTGACTGCATCTTCTTCAGATGCTGCATTTACTACTTTAATTGCGACCGTCTTAGATGAACCTTCGGCGTCTGCAATGAGCTGCGCAGATAAAGAACCGCATACTTCGGTAAGCACATCCAGGAGATCTGTTCCAGAAATCTTTACACCACTTGCGCCAGATGCCATAAATAGAACAGTGTCATTTGTTGATGTGCATCCATCAGAATCAATACGGTTGTAAGTCAATTCAACAGCACGATTGAACGCTGACTGTGCATCCGTTGGCTCAACTTCGGCATCGGTCATAACTACCGAAAGCATTGTGGCCATTGCTGGAGCTAACATGCCAGCACCCTTTGCAATGCCAGAGAAGGTTGCACCTTTACTAACGGTACTAGCCATCTTTGGTACAGAGTCAGTGGTCATGATGGCTTTAGCACTCGCTTCGAATCCGGATTCGCTCAAATTAATTTGATTAATCCCTGTTTCTATCTTCTCCATTGGAAGAAATTCACCGATTAAACCGGTTGAACAGACAACCACTTCTCCAGAAGAAATATTTAATTTCTTTGCTACTAATTCAGCGCTCTTATGAGTATCTGCAAAACCTTGCGGACCAGTGCAGGCATTTGCGCCGCCCGAATTCAAAATAGCTGCACTTACCGCTTCACCTTTGGTTACTTGGCGTGACCAGATCACAGGTGCTGCTACCACTTTATTTGTGGTGTACACGGCAGTTCCGAAGTTACTCGGTCCCAAATTTTGAATAATAGTTAGATCTAGCGCTCCACTGCTTTTTAACCCTGCCGCCACCGATCCACTTACAAATCCCTTAGGCAAACTCATGCGCCAAGTCCAGTTCCGGTTAATCCTGCATATTCGTGTAACCCAGTAATTAAATTGGCATTTTGAATAGCTTGGCCAGCAGCACCTTTTCCTAAGTTATCAATAACAGCTGAGACCACCACTCGATTTGTATGTTCATCAACTGCGATCTGCATTTGAACATAATTGGATCCAATTACGGCGCTAGTTTTCGGTAATTGATTTTCTGGCAATACCCAAACAAACTCTTCAGATTGGTATGCCTCTACATAGGAGCTCTTTATTTTTGTCGCATCAGATGAATTAAGCAATTTTCCTGTGACCGTTGCGAGAATTCCACGCGGCATTGGTGCAAGTATTGGCGTAAACGAAATTCTAGATCCGGTAGCTTGTTCAATTTCCGGGGTGTGTTGATGGGTTCCACCAAATTTGTAAGAAGTCATTGAACCCATAACCTCGCTACCAAGCAGATTAACTTTCGCACTTCTACCAGCACCGGTCGTGCCTGAAGCTGCCACTACGAAAATGTCTGTGTTATCTACAAATGGCAACATCGGCGAGATTGCTAAAGAAATTACTGTTGCATAGCAACCAGGGTTAGCCACTCTATTTGCGGCCTTAATGAGCTGACGGTGATTTGGTAATTCAGGTAATCCGTAAACCCAGGTGCCTGCGTGATTACCACCGTAGTATTTCTGCCATTGTTCGGCAGATTTCAAACGAAAGTCTGCGCCTAGATCTACAACTTTTTGATTTGGCTCTAATTGGCCAATTAATTTTGCGGATTCACCATGTGGCAAGGCGGTAAATACAAGATCTAATCCTGCCAGTTTTTCAGATGTGCTCTCTTCAAATTTTCGCCCTGCGTAATTGCTAAGTTGTGGATGGATTGAAGTGATCTCTTCGCCAGCATTACTGCCTGCTGTGATTACCGCTGCCTCAAATTCAGGATGGCCCGAGAGCAGCCTGAGCAATTCGCCACCTGCATAACCGCTTGCACCCACGACACCAATTTTCATGGTCAAATGATAAATGGTATAGATTATTTATGCAAATACTTGCATAAATATGCACTTTAGGAACGGACCGTTGCTCCGCAACGCTTGAACGCTTCGGCTGCTGCCGCTTCGCGCGCAACTGAAACTTCCTCGCTCTTTAAAGTGCGATCCGGCGCTCGGAAAGTAAGAGTAAATGCAAGCGAAATTTTCCCGTCACCGATTTTGTCGTACCGATCGAAAAGTTCAATAGATTCGAGAAGTTCACCCGCGCCATCCCGTAATGCTTGCGTAAGTTCGGCTGCAGTTACCTTTGAATCAATTATCAAGGCAATATCTTGTACAGCTGCAGGCATTACGCCCACCGGTTTAGGTGAAACCAGTGGTGATGTTGGAAGCGCATCAAGATTTAATCCCCAAGCGGCTGATCGCTCTGGCAGAGCAAATTCTGAAACTACCCTAGGGTGCAATTCGCCCGCATGAGCTACCGGCTTTCCGTCAACAATAAACTCCGCGCATCGACCTGGATGCCACGGCGCTAGATCAGATCTTTCAATTTCGAATTGAATGCCCATCAAATTTAAGAGCACTTCTACTGCAGCAATTGCATCGCTCCAATCGTAATTACGACCTTTACCATGCCAATTTTCACCATGGACTTGGCCAACCAAAACGCCACACACAAAAGATAGTTGCGTTGGTACTGAAGCGAAAATATCTGCTATCTCTTTATCGGTAGGACGCTTTCCGGTTGCAGGTGAAACACCATCCCTTAAATCAATTGATTTACGGAAAATATCTCCCATTTCAAAGAGCGCAAAAGATTTGAAACCGCGACTGTAGTTACGTCTAGCGGCCTCAAGAAGACCCGGAAGTAAATGTGGCCTCAAGAATGGTTGGTCTTCCGACATCGGATTTGCCAACTTATAACTTTCTGCTCGGGCCCCAATGAAACCCATGCGCTCAATTAAATCTCTATTAACAAATGGGAAATTTAGAATCTCGGTATACCCGCGAGCAACTAGAGATTGCGACAAAGCACGATTGCGTTTCTGCGTTGGCGTCAGTGTTGCTGCAGTTTTGCGCGGCGGCAAAATTGAAGGAATTTCTTGATACCCAATAATTCGTGCAACTTCTTCGCTTAAATCTGCGGGAGTGAATAAATCTGTTCTCCACGCCGGTGGTGTTACAACGTAGCTATCGGAACCTTCTACTTTGCAACCCACTACCTCTAATTTTTCTCTCACCGTAGCAGCTGAAATGTCTAACCCAATTCGTTTAGACACGTAGGCTGGATTCAAGTCGATTGCTTGCAGAAGTTGTGGAGTGCCAACTGCAGATGTTCCGACATATGTAGCGCCACCTAATTCCATCAAAAGTGCAGCCGCTCTTGCAGACGCAATTTCAGCCATCAATGGATCTACACCACGTTCGAAGCGGCGTGATGCTTCTGATGAAAGTTTGTGGCGACGTGAATTTCTTGCAATTACCGCTGCGTCGAATCTAACCGCTTCCATTGCAATGCGCGTGGTGGATTCCGTAATTTCTGAATCTGCGCCACCCATGGTTCCAGCAAGAGCGAGCACATTTTTGGAATCGGCAATCACTAAATCGTCAGACTGCAAATTGCGTTCCACATTATCGAGTGTGGTTAACTTCTTTGAATTTTCTGCCGCTCTGATTTCAATGTAATCAACGATTTTGTCAGCGTCGTAAGCGTGTAAAGGTTGGCCCAGTTCCATCATCACATAATTTGTGACATCAACCGCAAGTGAGATTGCGCGCATGCCACACTTTTCGATGCGTCGTCGCATCCAAATTGGTGATGAAGCTTTTGGATCAAAATTCTCTAAAGTTCTAAGGTATACAACACTGGCGCCAGCTGATATTTTGGCCGGAATTGCGCTGCCCTTTTCCTTGAAATCAAATTGAAATTCGGCTGGGTCTGTAAAACTTAAATTTAAAGCAGCCGCAACTTCTCGGGCAATGCCGCGCATGCTAAGTGCATATCCTCTATCTGGATTTACCGCTATATCAAAAATTGTGTCATTGATACTTAATAGAGCTATTGCATCATCGCCAGGTTTAGCTGAGTCGGCCGGCAATACAATAATTCCAGAATGATCTTCCCCAAGACCGAGTTCCTTAGAAGAGCAAATCATTCCATTGGAAGTTTTTCCATAGGTTTCACGTGCGCTTATCGCGAAACCACCAGGAAGAACCGCTCCTGGTAATGAAGCTACGATTAAGTCGCCAACCGAGAAATTCTGAGCTCCGCAAATAACAAAACGAGATTGGCCTTCATTACAATCTAGTTCTACGTATCTAATGGGTTTCTTGTGTTCCTTAAGCTCTTCGATCGCTAGAACTTTGCCAACTACTAAGGGACCAGTTAAATCAGCGCCTTGGACGATGATTTCTTCCACCTCAAAACCAACTCTGACTAAAGCATCTGCAATCTCTTGATCAGAGATGTTGACAGGCAAATTGACGTATTCTGAAATCCAAGATTTAGGTGCGCGCATCTCTATTTCCTATGCCAATCCAAGTCCAAAAGCGCGGCTGAAACGAATATCGCCTTCAACTATGTCATGCATATCTTTTATACCTTGGCGAACCATGATGGTACGTTCTAGTCCCATTCCGAATGCAAAGCCAGAATAAATTTCTGGGTCTATTCCACAATTAACGAGAACTTTAGGGTTGACCATGCCGCAACCGCCCCATTCAATCCAGCGGTTGTTAAACCAAACATCGACCTCGGCGCTTGGTTCGGTAAATGGAAAAAATGAAGGACGAAGTCGTGTCACAGCATCTGGTCCAAACATTTTCGCAGCAAATGCATCCAAAGTACCCTTTAAGTGAGCCATGTTTATATCTTTATCAATGACTAGGCCTTCGACTTGATTAAATACTGGACTATGAGTCATATCTAATTCGTCAGCACGATAAGTGCGACCAGGTGAAATGACGTAAATAGGTGGTTCTTGAGTCAACATTGTCCGCGCTTGAACCGGTGAAGTTTGGGTTCGCATTACCAATCCTGCAGAAAGCGGCTCTATGAAAAATGTGTCTTGCATAGTACGAGCGGGATGGTCTGCCGCGATATTTAGTGCATCAAAATTCAACCATTCACTTTCAAGTTCTGGTCCTTCGACAACTGAATATCCCAGTGATAGGAAGTAATCAGAGATCTCATTCTTGATAACGGTAAGTGGATGCAAGCCACCAATATGTTCTCTAAGAGCTGGCAAAGTTATATCGACAACCTCTTCAAGCAGAACCTTTTGATCTCGAATAATCTCAAGTTCAAGATTTCGCTTATCTAAAGCTTCATTAATTTCAGAACGCGCTGCTCCAATTAGTTTGCCTAATTCCGCCTTTTGTTCAGGAGGGACAGAGCCCAATGCTCGACTTGCTCCCGCGATTGGAGATTTATCTCCCGCATGAGCCAAGCGGGCAATTTTTAATTGATCTAAATCAGCAGCGGCGGCAAAGGCAGATTTAGCGTCTGCTACCCATTGATTGATTTCTGCTGGATTCACGTGCGGAATTCTATATTGAAGAAGTTATCTTCCGCGGGATATTTCATGCATCACAATTGCTGCGGCAGCGGCTAAATTCAATGATTCCGCTTTGCCAGGCATTGCAATTGAAATTCTGGTGGCACCTTTCAAATCTTCGGTACCTTCCTTTAAGCCTCTAGCTTCATTTCCAAATATCCAAATTGCAGGGTTCTTGAAATCTACATCGAAAAGAGACTTATCTCCTGCGCCATCCAATAGATAAACGTTGTGGGTTGGCAACGACTTACGCAACTCTGATATTTCAATTCCAGAATAAACCGGAATATGCCAAAGAGATCCAGCGGTAGAACGAACTACTTTAGGCGAGTAAAAATCAACACTTCCAGGCGAAGTTACCACCGCTGAGATGCCCATAGCGTCTGCGGTTCTCAATATTGTTCCCGCATTACCTGGATCTTGAATTTCGTTTAGATAAATAACATGGCTAGCAGCCAAAGTTTCTAGGGTTTCTGCACCTTGAATCATCATCCGACATATAGCAACGATTCCTTGAGAGGTAATTGCATCCGACATAGCATCGGCAACTTTTTCGGAGACTTCAACGACATTCACTGCAGAAAAATCTATTCCTGCTTTGTTCATTCGTTCGGTGCCAGATTTGGTCAAGTAAAGTGTCTCTACTTCGCCTTCTATCAAGAGTGCTTCACGAACGCCTTGGATTCCCTCGGCGATAAATAATTTAGATTCAGTGCGATCTTTCTTGGATGACAAAAGAGCCTTCACTCGCACAACATGTGGCGACTGAAGGCTCTCAATCATTTCGAACTTTCGATTAACTATTAGATAGTTTCAATTAATTTTTAACGTTTGCGCGAGCAACATCAACTAATGTCTTGAAAGCTGCTGGGTCGTTAATCGCTAGATCTGAAAGAATTCGGCGATCTACTTCAACGCCTGCTTGCTTTAGGCCTTGGATGAAACGATTGTAAGTAAGGCCATTAGCGCGCGCTCCAGCGTTAATACGCTGAATCCATAGCTGACGGAAATCGCCCTTCTTATCTTTGCGATCATTAAATGCATAAACTAATGAGTGCGTTACTTGCTCTTTCGCCTTTGTATAAAGACGTGAACGTTGACCGCGATAGCCCGCAGCGCGCTCAAGGGTGGTGCGACGCTTCTTTGCAGCGTGAACGCCGCGCTTAACTCTTGCCATTTTTTGCCCTCCCCTTACTTAAGTCCAAGCATGCGCTTTGCAGCGAATGCAACCGGAGCTTTTGCAGCTGATTCTTGATCTAAACGTCGAGTAACGCGTGATGACTTGCGCTCTAGTAAGTGGCGCTTTCCAGCACGCTCGTGCATGATTTTTCCAGAGCCGGTGACTTTGAAAGTCTTCTTAGCTCCACTGTGGGACTTCATCTTTGGCATTTATGCCTCCTCTTTTACTTCTTTTACAGGAGCAGAGTTGCTCTGCTTCTTAGCTTTACCGGCAGCCTTGTTTGGACCGAGAACCATTGTCATATTGCGTCCCTCTTGTTTAGGAGCGAACTCAATATTTGCAATCTCTGTTACATCTTCTGCTAAACGCTTTAGCAAGTTGTAACCGAGTTCTGGTCTGGACTGCTCACGACCACGGAATTGGATTGTCACCTTAACCTTGTCACCTGCGCCGATAAATTTAATTACCTGATTACGTTTTGTTTCGTAATCATGTGTTTCAATCTTTGGACGTAGACGTATCTCCTTAACCACAATGTGGGTTTGGTTTTGACGTTGTTCGCGAGCTTTCTGCGCCATCTCGTACTTGTATTTACCAAAGTCCATGATTTTGCAGACTGGTGGATTTGCATCAGGTGCAATCTCTACGAGATCTAACCCAACTTCGTCCGCCATTTGTAGCGCTGTTGCAGTTTCGACTACTCCGACCTGTTCGCCGTCATAGTTAATTAAACGAATCTGCGATACGCGAATGCGATCGTTGATACGTGGTTCTGTGCTGATGATTTCTCCTTCTTACGTGGTTATTAACATGCAAACGCGCAAGAAAAGAGCAGAGAAGTAATTAAACTTCTTTGACTTTACCAGTCCGCCTCAGCGGATTAGGTGGGATTTCTCCTCTTGCGGCATATAGCCGGTCAATGAGAGGAGTTTAAGTTAAAGCTGAGTTTGAACCAAATCTGCGCCTGACTGAGCGTGACTTACCCGGACTTACCCGGACTTACCCGGAATTACCCGGAATTTCCCGGAATAGTCTGGAATTAGCCACCCATTGCGTGGAAGCCACCATCAACGTGAATGATTTCACCGCTAGTTGCTGGAAGCCAATCTGAAAGTAACGCAATTGCACCTTTAGCCGCAGGAATTGGATCAGTTACATCCCATCTAAGTGGCGAACGCAAATCCCAAAGATGTTCGAATTGCTGAAAATCTGGAATCGACTTGGCAGCAATTGTAGAAATTGGTCCCGCTGCAACTAAATTAAAACGAATATTCTCCGGGCCAAGGAATTTTGCTAAATAGCGATTGGTGGATTCGAGGGCGGCCTTAGCAACACCCATCCAGTCATACTTTGGCCACGCAACCTGAGCGTCGAAATCCATGCCCACTACTGATGCGCCAGTAGCTGGGAAAAGTGGCTTACAAGCCATTGTTAATGATTTATATGAATAAGCAGAGACCTGCACTGCCGTTGCAACATCTGGCCATTCAGTGCTTAAGAATTTTCCACCGAGTGCGGATTCTGGAGCAAAACCAATTGAATGAACTACGCCATCTAAGTGAGGTAAATGCTCTTTTACCCGATCGGCAAGAGTTGCAAGGTGCTCATCATTTGTGACATCTAATTCGATAACTGGCGCTGGCTTTGGCAAACGTCCTGCAATTCGAGTTGTAATGCTCATTGCGCGGCCAAAGGAGGTAAGGACGATTTCGGCGCCTTCTTCTTGCGCTAAACGTGCCACATGAAATGCAATAGAGGTATCAGTCAATACACCTGTAACTAAAATTTTCTTACCTTCAAGTATGCCCATTTAGTGCCCCATCCCCAATCCACCGTCCACTGGGATTAAAGCCCCAGAGATATAACTAGCCGCATCAGATGCAATAAATGATACGACTTTTGCAATTTCATCTGCAGTGCAGAAACGCTGCATCGGTACTGCTTTCGCAATCTCTTCTCTACGTGCCTCTGTTAATTCTGCGGTCATATCAGTTTCGACAAATCCCGGTGCGATTACATTTGCGGTAATGCCTCTGCTTCCAAGTTCGCGAGCAAACGACCTTGCCATTCCTAGTAAGCCAGCTTTGCTTGCCGAGTAATTAACTTGCCCTGCAGATCCAATACCACCAACTACTGAACCAATAAATATTAGTCGGCCTCGCTTTAGCTTTAATAAACCTTTTGTCGCTCGACGAGCAGTTCGGAAGGCGCCATTTAAATTTGCGTCAATTACATTATTGAAATCTTCATCTGACATGCGCATTACTAAACCATCTTTGGTGATGCCGGCATTGCAAACAATTACTTCTGGAATTCCAAATTTCTCTTCGCACTCTGTAAAACCTTGATCCACGCTATTTGAATCGGTGACATCCATCTTCACGGCATTAAAACCGGCTGGCGCTTCACCTGAGCGGTAGGTCACAACGACGTTGAAACCAGCTTCCTTAAGCGACTGGGCGATCGCTAAACCAATGCCGCGGTTGCCACCGGTAACTAAGGCCACTTTCGTGTCTGTACTCACGAGGGGTAACTTACCAATTACCCATGCGTAAGTCTTATTCTTAGGGAGTGAGCGAGAAGCCAATCTCAATATCTAGCGCCAAATATGCGCATAGTGAGGAGATTCCTGGGCGCATGAAAAAGTATTTAATTTCAATGTCCATTCGAACTGCTTGCTTTATTGGTGCAGTACTTGCACCGTCTCCTTATCGCTGGTTTTTAATTGCGGGTGCAGTTCTGCTTCCCTACTTTGCAGTGGTAATTGCAAACGCAGGTCAATCACAGTCATTTAGGCCATCTGAGAGATTTGAAAATCAAAAGCAAATTGAGTTCTAAGAGAATAAAGGAACCTTGGGCTTTTCTTAAAACATTGCTCGCGCTAATCCTAGTTGCGCTTTGTTTAGTTGCAGCCAATTGGCAATATGAAAGAGGCGTTGCAAGGCATGCCAAAAACTTTGATATCGAAGCAAACACCGCCAAGCCAACAATCAGCCTAGAAGAGTTACTTGAGTCAGAAAACCTAAAGGACAATGAGTGGCGAACTATAAGTATTCAAGGCTCCTTCCTTAAGCAGAATGAAGTGCTGCTTCGTAATCGCTACAACTCAGAAGGTAAATACGGCTATCAATATTTAACTCTATTTCAGAGTCTAGATAAGCAATTTTGGATTGACCGAGGTTGGGTTAAAGCAGGGGCAACAGCTCTGGAGAGACCAGCTCTACCGGTAACGCCTTCAGAAGAGATAGAAATTATTGGAAGAGTTCGTTTAGATTCTTCACTTCCCCGTGGCTCATTTTTTGCATTGCCAGCAGCGGGAAACTTAATTAGCAGTTGGAATCTTAAATCAAAGGTTGAAACCGAAGACTTTTATATCGATTTAATCAGCGGAGAAGGAGTAACGCCAGATACTCCGGCAGAGTTACCAGAACTTTCTGATGGCCCACATATGGCATACGCTCTTCAGTGGATTTTCTTTGCTGGATTAATAATTTACGCACGAATATTAATTCGTAGAAGATAGATCCTGACGCAAATAAAGTTCGTTATATAGCCCGCCTTTTTCGACTAATTCTTCGTGTGTGCCGCGTTCTTCGATGACGCCATTATTTAGAACCAAAATTTGATCAGCTTCTTTAATCGTGCTTAAACGATGTGCTATCACAATACTGGTTCGACCTCTCAACGCCTCTTTGAGCGCCGCTTGTACTAAAGATTCATTTTCGGAATCTAGGTGTGCGGTAGCTTCATCCAGAATTACAATGCTCGGCGACTTTAGTAATAAACGAGCAATTGCTAGTCGTTGTTTTTCGCCACCAGATAATCTATGGCCACGTTCACCGACCATTGTTTCTAAGCCATTAGGAAGCGATTCAATCAACTCCCAAATTTGTGCCGCTTTACATGCAGCTTCCATCTCTTCGATGGTTGCATCGGCTTTGGCATATCTTAAATTTTCAATAATGGTGTCATGGAAAAGATGTGAATCTTGCATCACAACGCCAATCGAATCTCGTAGGGATTCACCGGAAATATCTCTAAGGTCCGCTCCGTTGATTTCTATTGCGCCATCGGTGACATCATAAAGTCTAGGTAAGAGCGCACTAATAGTGGTTTTGCCGGCACCAGATGAGCCAACCAATGCCGTTAAAGTACCTGGCTCTACAGTAAATGAAATTCCTTTTAATATTTCGCCACTTTCAATCGTTTCAGTCTTGGCGGCTGATTCAAGTGAAGCTAGCGAGATTTCAGATGCTGTTGGATATGCGAATTTAACATTCTTAAATTCAATCTTTGGATTTTGAGAATCTAAATTAATGGCTGAATCTTTATCTTTAACCATTGGTTGTAAATCCAAAACTTCAAATACTCGTTCGAATGAGACTAGCGCCCCCATCACATCAACTCGAACCGTTCCTAGGGCGGTTAGTGGGCCATAAAGTCTGGCAAGCAAAGTGGTGATTGCGATCAAACTTCCGACGGTCATAGTGCCGGCAATAGCGAAGTGCCCGCCTACTCCATAGGCGAAGGCCGTAGCAATTGAAGCTACTGAGATTAAAGCGACAAAGAAAAAAGTATTTAGCATGGCCATGTTGATTCCGATGTCTGCGACTTTTCTAGCTTTACCTCGGAAATTCTTCGCCTCTTTTGCAGGATTGCCATAAAGTTTCACAAGTAACGCACCCGATACGTTGAAACGCTCGGTCATAGTGCTTGCCATTTCAGCGTTTAATTCATAAGACTGTTGAGTGAATTCAGCAAGTCGACGTCCTACATATTTGGTTGGAATCAAGAATATTGGCAGTAAAACTAAAGATAAAAGCGTGATTTGCCAACTTAAGCTAATCATCGCGCCGATGACTAAAATTAAAGTAATCACATTACTAATTACGCCCGAGAAAGTCGCGGTGAATGCTCGTTGAGCGCCCAGTACATCTGAATTGATTCTGGTAATTAATGCACCTGTTTGGGTGCGGGTAAAGAAGGCTATTGATTGAGATTGAACATGCTGAAAAACTTGACTGCGCAAGTCATAAATCAAACCTTCACCAATAATTGCCGAATACCATCTAATGAAAATATTGACTGCGGCATAGGCAACTGCGATTAAACCTACTAGTAGCGCTAATTGTGTTACTAGTGCACCATTCTTAGGAATTACACCTTCGTCAATTAGCCGTTTAAGTAACAAAGGCGTTGCTACGGTCAGAACCGAATCAAGAACTAGCGCAATGAAAAAAAGTATAAATTTAGACTGATACGGTTTAGCATATTTAATTATTCGCTTTAAGGTATCTGGCTTTAACTTGGCATGCTTAACTGATTGATCGCTAGATAGCGTGCGAAGCGCCATCCAGCCAGCATGCATTGACATAAAAGTAGATTAACCGAAATTAAACAGTAAAACCGAGTGCCCGCAGCTGATCGCGACCATCGTCAGAAATCTTGTCAGGTCCCCAAGGTGGCATCCAGACCCAATTGATTTTCACATCATCAGTAATACCGGCCAATGCAGCTCTGGTCTGGTCTTCGATGACATCTTGCAACGGACATGCTGCAGAAGTTAAGGTCATGTTAAGGACTGCGATGTTGTTATCGTCAACCATAATGTCATAAATTAAACCTAGATCAACAACGTTGATGCCTAACTCTGGGTCAACCACATCTTTCATAGCCTCAGTTACATCATCTACTTTTGCAGACATTTATTTCTCCCCTACTTGAGTTACTGCATCTTTATAAGCCATCCAACCAAGAAGTGCACATTTTATACGGGCTGGATACTTTGAAACTCCAGCAAGCGCGACACCGTCTTCCAGAATAATTTCATCTCCTTGGTCGGCGCCTTTACTCTGCATCATGCTTACGAAGGAAGCCAAAATTTTCTCAGCTTCAGCTATGTTTTTGTTGATCAATAAATCACTCATAATTGAAACGCTGGCCTGAGAAATAGAGCAACCAACCCCATCCCAAGTTATCTCAGCAACCTTATCTCCTACGATTTTCAAGGAGAGGGTAACCTCGTCACCGCAGCTGGGATTGATATGGTGTACTTGAATATCGCCAGGTACTAAACCTTTGTGGTGGGGTCTTTTATAGTGATCCAAAATCACTTCTTGATAAAGAGAATTTAGTTCCATTATCTCTCCAAAAAGAATTTCTTAGCATCTTGAATTCCAGATAAGAGCGCGTCAACATCTGATAATTCGTTATATAAATAGAGAGAAGCTCGGGTTGTGGCTTGGACTTTAAACTTTCTAGCCAATGGCCATGCGCAATGATGACCGGTTCGAACTGCTATTCCTTTTGAATCTAAGTACTGGCCAAGATCATGTGGATGAATTCCATCGAGCGTAAAGGAAACTACTCCTCCTCTTAACTCCATATCTTTAGGTCCAAAGATGTTGATGCCTTTAATATCGCTAAGTCCTGCAATAAGCACTTTTGCTAAATAAATCTCATGTGCGTGGATTGAAGCTAATCCAACTTTTGAAAGGTAATTCAAAGCAGCACCAAGCCCAATCGCTTGCGCCATATTCGGAACACCCGCTTCGAATTTCTTTGGCGCAGGTGCCCAAGTGGCATCAGTCATTGTCACGTTTTCGATCATTGAGCCACCGAATAGAAATGGCGGCAAAGATTCTAGGTTCTTGCCCCATAAAACGCCCACTCCAGTAGGGCCAAGCGCCTTATGTCCTGAAAACGCTAAATAATCAACGCCTAGTTTGCGAACATCTACTGACATATGTGGGACGGATTGACATGCATCCAGTAGAACTTGCGCGCCAACCGCTTCGGCACGTTTAACAATCTGTTCAAGCGGATTGATTGTTCCTAGAACATTTGATTGATGAGTTAATGCAACAATTGCAGTATTGGCAGTTATCACTTTTTCAATATTACTTAAATCTAAGCGGCCTTCTGGAGTTACTTCAAACCAAGCCAACTCTGCACCGGTACGTTTTGCCAACTGTTGCCATGGCACTAAATTCGCGTGATGCTCCATTTCTGAAACCACAATACGGTCACCCGGTTTGATTTTTTCAGTTAAAGCATATGCAACTAAATTTATTGATTCGGTAGCACTTTTTGTAAAAACAATCTCATCACTCTTGGCACCTAAGAATTCAGCAACAATAGAACGTGCATTCTCGAAGTTTTCGGTTGCTTCTTCGGCTAATTGATGTGCACCACGGTGTACCGCTGCATTATTAAACCTGTAAAAATTGCTTTCAGCGTCGATTACTGAATTAGGCTTTTGAGATGTAGCTCCGCTATCAAGATAAATTAGGCGTTGGCCATCACGGACTGTGCGATCAAAGATCGGAAAGTCCTTCTTGATAGCGGATACATCAAGCATTACTTAGATACGTACTCCGCATAACCCTGCTCTTCCAGCTTCTCAGCTAGCTCCGGGCCACCCTCTTCAACGATACGACCATTTGCAAAAACGTGTACGAAGTCAGGTTTGATGTAGCGAAGAATGCGGGTGTAGTGCGTAATTAGCAATACGCCTAAATCATTATTCGCCTTTGCGCGATTTACGCCTTCTGACACAATCTTCAATGCGTCTACGTCTAAGCCAGAGTCAGTCTCATCGAGAATTGCAATGCGGGGCTTTAAGAGTTCAAGTTGCATGATTTCGTGGCGTTTCTTTTCGCCACCTGAGAAACCTTCGTTGACGCTTCGCTCTGCGAATGCTGGATCCATCTTAAGTGCGGCCATTGCATCCTTTACTTCGCCGACCCACTTACGAACATTAGGTGCTTCACCGCGAAGAGCAGTTGCTGCAGTGCGCAAGAAATTGGATACAGATACGCCTGGCACTTCTACTGGATATTGCATTGCTAGGAATAATCCAGCTTTTGCACGTTCGTCAACGCTCATCTCAAGAATATCTTGGCCATCTAAATGAACTGTGCCGCCAGTAATTTCATACTTTGGATGACCTGCAATTGAGTATGCAAGTGTTGATTTGCCAGAACCATTTGGACCCATAATTGCATGGGTCTCGCCTGAATTAACTGTTAGATCTACGCCCTTCAAAATTTCCTTAGGACCATTTTCGGTATTTACAACCACTTGTAGGCCGCGAATTTCTAATTTACTCATCTCTTCTCTCCTTTTAACCCTATAAAACTTCTACTATGACGTTATTGCCATCAATTGACACTGGATAAGTTTTTACTGCTTGTGTAGCTGGTGGGCAGAGCGCTGCGCCAGTGCGTAAATCGAATTCAGCTGCATGCAACCAACATTCGATTTTGTAGCCATTCTGTTCGCCTTCTGAGAGCGCTGCATCTTGATGGCTGCAATTATCTTCGATTGCAAAGACTTCATTACCAACTCGGGCAACACAGAGCTCTTTACCATTCTTTGTCAGCTTGACCGGCTTGCCTTCGACTATTGAATCAAAAAGTAGATCTGGCATTACTTGCCTACCTTTTCAAGTTCGCCATCAATGTGGTTCATGAGGCGCTCTTCAATCTCTTCATTGTTAATTTGGCCGATGATTTCATTGAAGAAACCGCGAACCACCAAACGTCGCGCATCATCAATATTTATTCCACGTGACATTAAATAGAAGAGCTGCTCATCATCAAATCTGCCGGTTGTAGATGCATGTCCTGCTCCTACAATTTCGCCAGTTTCGATTTCAAGGTTTGGTACTGAATCTGCACGAGCGCCATCAGTTAATAGCAAATTACGATTTAGCTCGTAAGTATCGGTTCCTTCTGCGGCAGCACGAATAAAGACATCGCCAAACCAAACAGTGCGTGCTGAATCCCCTGCCAAAACTCCCTTGTAATTGACGCGAGATTTAGCATTTGGAACTAAGTGGTCGACATGCAAGCGATGTTCGAGATGCTGACCAGCCGATGCGAAATAGACACCTTGTAAATCAACATCCCCACCCGGCGCCTTAAATTCCACGGTTGGAAGAATTCGAACCAGAGAACCACCTATGGTTACCGTAATTGATTTAAATGTGGCATCTTTATCAACAATTGCATGGTGGCGCGCTGCGTAAACCGCATCTGCATCGAACTCTTGCAATGTTACAAAAGTTAGATTTGATCCTGGTTCCAGCACAATCTCTATATCTTCAGCTATTAAAGAATTGCCGGTATTTTCAAAAATCAATGTGGCTTTAGCGAATTTCTTAACTAAAACCTGCACTCTTGAATACTCAGCATCTTTAATCGCAGTTCGACCGATGATGATTGGGTCGGTGATTTCGCCATCGATTGTCAGCTGGGCAATAGTTGAATCTCCAACTACGCGTTGCACAATTGCATCATCACTATTTGTGGCATGGTTTGATGAAGCGACTCGGTTGAATGTTGCTCCGGCAGGGAGTTGCTTAGAAACGAGCGAATGAGCCTGTCCGATTACCGCGGTTCCGTCGTGCAAACCTTTTAACTTAGCAAGCGGAGTAAAACGCCATGCTTCTTCGCGGCCAGTTGGAGTGTGAATAATGTTGGTATTTAACATTAACCAACTGCTCCTTCCATTTGAAGTTCGATAAGGCGATTTAGTTCTAGGGCATATTCCATTGGAAGCTCGCGAGCAATTGGTTCGATAAATCCGCGAACAATCATTGCCATCGCTTCATCTTCAGTTAAACCACGTGACATTAGATAGAAGAGTTGGTCATCCGAAACTTTTGAAACAGTTGCTTCGTGGCCCATAGATACGTCATCTTCACGAACATCCACATATGGATATGTGTCTGAGCGAGAAATTGTGTCGACTAGTAATGCATCGCATTTGACGGTGCTCTTAGAACCAGATGCACCTTCATTAACTTGGACAAGTCCGCGATATGAGGTACGGCCACCGCCACGGGCAACCGACTTAGAGATGATTGTTGAAGAAGTATTTGGTGCAGCGTGAACCATCTTGGAACCAGTGTCTTGATGTTGACCTTCACCAGCAAAAGCAATCGATAAAGTTTCACCCTTTGCATGTTGACCCATTAGGAAAACGGCTGGGTATTTCATGGTGATCTTTGAGCCAATATTTCCATCAATCCATTCCATCGTCGCGCCTTCTTCACAAGTAGCGCGCTTAGTCACTAAGTTGTAAACGTTGTTGGACCAATTCTGGATGGTTGTGTATCGAACGCGAGCGTTCTTCTTTACGATGATTTCAACAACAGCTGAGTGCAGCGAATCTGATGAATAGATAGGCGCGGTGCAACCTTCAACATAATGAACATATGAACCTTCGTCAGCAATAATCAATGTGCGTTCGAATTGACCCATATTTTCAGTGTTGATTCGGAAATAAGCCTGTAATGGAATCTCTACATGTACGCCCTTTGGTACATATATAAATGAGCCGCCTGACCAAACTGATGTGTTTAGGGCAGCAAATTTATTGTCACCTACTGGGATCACTGTGCCGAAGTACTCTTTAAAAATATCTTCATGCTCTTTTAACCCGGTATCGGTATCTAGGAAAATAACCCCTTGCGCCGCTAAATCTTCGCGAATGGAGTGATATACAACTTCAGATTCATACTGTGCAGCAACGCCTGCAACTAGTCGCTGCTTCTCCGCCTCTGGGATGCCTAAGCGGTCATAGGTATTCTTGATATCTTCAGGTAGATCATCCCAAGTTTGCGCTTGCTTTTCTGATGAGCGCACAAAGTATTTGATGTTATCGAAATCGATAGTTGTTAAATCAGCTGCCCAAGTTGGCATTGGCTTCTTGTCGAATAAGGACAAACCTTTTAGACGTAAGTCCAACATCCATTGTGGTTCGCTCTTCTTTGATGAAATGTCGCGAACTACTTCTTCGTTGAGACCACGTTTAGCTTTTGAACCGGCTACATCTGGATCCGACCAGCCGTATTCGTACTTTCCGATGCCCTCTAGTTCTGGGTGTGCGATTGTCATTATTTACCTGCCTTTGCAAGCGGAATGTAAGTTGTGCAAACACCGTCTCCGTGTGCGATGGTTGCAAGTCTTTGTACATGTGTGCCTAGCGTTTTTGAAAAAATTGCAGTTTCAGCTTCACAGAGATCTGGAAACTCAGCTGCAACGTGCGCAATGGGGCAATGATGTTGACACATCTCATAGCCCATTCCGTATTTGTGGGAAGTCTTATTTATTGTTGCTGAATAGCCCTCATCAGATAGAAAATCTGCGAGCGCTTTGACTTTATCTTTACTCTTTTCGAATTTTTTTACGATTTTCTTTTCTAAATCATCTGCACGATTTTGGGCAAACTCTTTTACGAAATTCGCATCTTTGTTGGCCATGAATCGAAGTGCGCTAATTGCCAAATCGTCATAAGAATGTTCGAATCTTTCGCGACCGCTATCTGTCATCACAAAGACTTTTGATGGTCGACCACGACCACGACCACGCGCAGATGCGGCATGAGGTTCACGGGCTTCTAAGGTGCCCTCAGCGAGCAGAGCATCCAAATGTCGTCTGATACCGGCCGGGGTGATACCTAGCCGATCGGAAAGCTCGGCGGCAGTTGATGGACCGTTCTCCAGGATGGAGCGGGCTACGCCTTCGCGAGTTCGTTCATCCTTGATTTTCACAACGTTATTGTGTCGTAATTCCGGTTAAGAAGCCAAATCTACCTTCGTTACTATGCCCACATGGGATCAGCCAAAGCGCTTAGGGCGAGCAAGCTCTGGTACTTCGCAACTACCCTGCTGGTCCTGCAAATGTCCATTGTCGTAACTGGCGGCTTAGTACGCGTGACCGGCTCTGGCCTTGGCTGTCCGACTTGGCCTAAGTGCACCCAGGATTCATTTATTCCAGATGAGAGCCAATCGCTCTATCACTCTGCAATCGAGTTCGGCAATAGATTATTGACTATCGCGCTTCTATCGGCGGCAGTGGCCACTTTATTGGCAGCCTGGAAACGCCAAGATTTACGGAGTTTAGCAATCTTTCAAGTGCTCGGAATATTTGGCCAAGGCATCTTGGGTGGAATCACAGTTCTTACAAAGTTAAATCCATTTACTGTCGCTAGCCATCTACTGCTTTCGATGTTCTTAATTGCCGGTGCAGCTTCACTTCAGTACAAGGTCCAGCCGTTTGAGAAGATAGATTTAAATTTCGCAGGCGAAAATGGCAAGAAATTTGGCAACCGAGTTGGAAACAATTTTGGCAAAGCGTTAGCAACGTTAGCCTTTATCACCATCTTTGCCGGAACTATTGTGACCGGAAGTGGACCACATGCCGGAGATGTAAAGGCGCCGAGATTCGATTTTGATCTATATCTAGCTGCGCAAATACATAGCTCATTAGTGGCGGCAACGGCCTTGCTGGCAATTTTTATCGCAATTAAATTTCCCCGTGGCGTAGCCAACTGGTTGCTTGCGGTAATTCTTGGACAGGGCTTAATAGGCTTAGTTCAATGGTGGCAGGGCCTTCCCCAGGTTCTAGTCGGTCTCCATTTAGTTGGCGCATCTCTATTCTGGTTTGCCGTATGGCGAACTCGAATCAGTTTTTTATATAAACGGTAATTGAAAAAATAGCAGGGAAGGTAAGCAATGTCTTTTACTTGGGGAAATGAAGACGACCTGGTTGTTAAATATTCACGTGCGCTCGCAGCCGATGCCGTACAAAAAGTCGGCAATGGCCACCCAGGTACTGCGATGTCTCTTGCCCCAGTTGCTTACTTAATTTTTCAAAAACATTTAGTTCATGATCCTAAAGATCCTAAATGGATCGGAAGAGATCGATTTGTACTCTCCTGCGGACATTCATCATTGACGCTTTATACTCAATTATTTTTAAGTGGCTATGGCTTAGAGATGTCGGATCTTGAATCTTTCCGCACTTGGAATTCTTTGACTCCTGGCCATCCAGAATTTGGCCATACTGCTGGCGTTGAAATGACTACCGGACCATTAGGTGCAGGCATCTCTACCGCGGTGGGAATGGCGATGGCAGCTAGGTTTGAAAAAGGCTTACTCGATCCATCTTCTGAACTCTTTGACCACAAGGTTTACGTCATCTGCTCTGATGGAGATTTGCAAGAGGGCGTATCTGCCGAAGCCTCTTCCCTTGCTGGCACCCAAGAACTAGGAAATTTAATCGTTATTTATGACGACAATCGAATTTCAATTGAGGGCGATACGCATGTTGCCTTTACCGAAAATGTTTCAGCAAGATATGAAGCTTACGGTTGGCACGTCGAAGAAGTATCTGCTGCAAGTGACGGTTCTGTAGACATCAAAGCTCTTGATGCAGCTATTGAACGTGCTAAACAAGATACTAAACGTCCTTCGTTGATTCGTTTACATACAGTTATTGCATGGCCGGCACCTAAGGCCCAAGGAACTTCTAAATCTCATGGCTCAGCACTCGGCGATGAAGAAATCGCAGCAACTAAGGTCGCACTCGGTTTAAACCCGGAAGAGAAGTTTGCAATGCCTGCCGAATTATTGGCACATGCTCGAAAGGTTGCAGCGCGAGGCTCAGAGGTACATGCCGCTTGGAACTCTGGCCTGGAAAAATGGAAAGCAGCTAATCCTGAAAAAGGTCAATTACTTGATCGACTAATTGCAGGAAAGTTACCTGCAATTACGCTTCCAGATTTTCCTTCAGATAAAGAGATTGCTACAAGAGCAGCAAGTGGCAAGGTGATTAATGCTTTGGCTGAGCAATTGCCAGAACTTTGGGGAGGTTCAGCAGATTTGGCTGAATCCAACAACACCACTATCGAAAATGGTGGCTCATTCCTGCCAGCTTCAAGCAAAATGAAGAACGCCAATCCCTACGGACGCATCATTCACTTTGGTATTCGCGAACATGCAATGGGTTCGATTGTAAATGGAATTACTTTAAGCGGTCTCACAAAAGCATTCGGCGGCACCTTCCTTATGTTTGCTGATTACATGCGCGCATCTGTACGTCTGGCAGCGCTCATGGATATTCCAAGTATCTTTGTTTGGACTCATGATTCAATTGGTGTCGGCGAAGATGGTCCAACCCATCAACCAATCGAACACTTTGCAGCGCTACGTGCTATACCTAATTTCAATGTAATTAGACCAGCAGATGCAAATGAAACTGCAGCTTGTTGGTTAGAGATGTTAAAGCGAAATAAACCATCAGGAATTCTGCTATCAAGACAGAACCTGCCGGTTCTGCCGGCAAATGCGCTTGGGGTTTCAAAGGGAGCTTACGCGGTTAAGCCAGTTGCTAATCCAAAGGTTTCAATAATCGCAACTGGTTCCGAGGTCAGTGTTGCCATGAAAGCTGCAACACAACTAGAAGCAGATGGCATCGCAACTCAAGTGGTTTCCGCACCTTGCTTGGAATGGTTCTCTGAGCAAGATGCTTCATACCGTGAAAATTTGCTCCCAAAGAGCGCACTAAAGGTGAGCATCGAAGCAGGTGTCTCGCAAGGGTGGCGTGAGTACGTTGGCGATTCTGGAGTGGTAATTTCACTTGATCACTTTGGCGCATCCGCATCTGCAGGCAAGTTGTTTGAAGAATTTGGATTTACCGGCGAAAAGGTGGCAAATCGAATTAAGGCGGCGCTATGAAGTTAACAGATCTCTACGCTGCAGGAACCAGTGCTTGGTTGGATGATTTATCTCGAGCGGCGCTTACTACTACCCTGCCCGAAAGAATTGCACGCAAAGAAGTTTTTGGAGTGACCACCAATCCAGCTATTTTTCAAGCGGCAATTACCAAGGATGAAAGTTACAAAAGTGCAATCGCAGCAAGTAAATCATTGTCAGCAGAAGAGATTGTTGAGAAATTAACTACTGAAGATGTTCGTGATGCTTGCAAACTTTTTAGGCCTATCTTTGATGCAACCAATGGGGTTGATGGCCGGGTAAGTATTGAAGTAGATCCAAGACTTGCACACCAAACTGCCGAAACAGTGGCGCAGGCTAAAAGACTCTGGTCAATTATTGATCAGCCAAATTTGATGATCAAGATTCCGGCAACTAAAGCTGGGCTCCCAGCAATCACCGAAGTTATTGCGGCGGGAATTAGCGTTAACGTAACTTTAATTTTCTCGTTAACCCGATATGCAGAGGTAATCGATGCCTATCAAGCAGGTATTGAAAAGTGTTCCAACCCAAAGAATGTGCATTCGGTTGCCTCTTTCTTTGTAAGTCGCGTTGATTCTGCAGTTGATAAATTACTAACTGATGATTCGCTAAAAGGTAAAGCCGCAATTGCAAATGCTCGTTTGGCATATGAGCTTTATTTGGAAAAATTCAAAAACTTTCCGCACAACCACCAACGTCCACTTTGGGCCTCAACCGGCGTTAAAGACCCTGCTTATCGATCTACAATGTACGTAGACTCATTGATCGCGCCGAACACAGTCAATACGATGCCGCCAGCAACATTAGATGCAGTTATTTCAGCGGTCATCGAAGCTGAAGACACGATTACGCCAAATATTCAAAGCGCAAAAGAGGAACTACTCTCATTGGCAGCGCTAGGTATAGATTTAAATAAAATCACTGACGAACTTGAAGCCGATGGTGTCGACAAGTTCATGACTTCTTGGGATGTCCTACTAGATGCAGTAGAGGCAGAGATTCAGAAAGCGAAATAATGATCAAACTATCAGGTCCATTGGCTTCAAAAATTGACCGAGGTAGCAAGCTTTACCAAAAGTTGAGCGCTGCTAATTCAAGACTTTCAAATAAAGATGCAACTCTTTGGGGTGCTGCAGCGCAAGCAGAAGCAGCGGTGCGTCTAAATTGGGTTGACCTTCCTGAATCTTCTCGCGAGCTGCTACCGGCGCTAGATGCGCTAGCTGCAAAATTTAAAGGAAGAGAATTAATTCTCTGTGGAATGGGTGGCTCATCTTTAGCTCCTGAAGTTATTGCAGGTACATTTAAGAAGCGCGCATTTATTTTCGATTTAACTGACCCGAATTATGCAGCACATGCTCTTAATCGAGATCTTTCAAATTCGGTCGTGGTAGTAAGTTCAAAATCAGGATCTACCATTGAAACTGCCTCCCAAAGAGCGGCGATGGAGTCAGCATTAACCAAGCAAGGTTTAGACCCGAAATCACATTTAATTTTCGTAACTGACCCTGATTCACCTCTAGATAAAGAAGTTCGCGCAGGTGGTTACACCGTAATTAATGCAGATCCAAATGTTGGTGGGCGTTTTTCAGCGCTTAGCGCTTTTGGCTTAGTTCCTACCGCGTTGCTTGATATCGATCCTTCAATACTTTTAGATAGTGCAGCAGCTCAGAAAGTCGAATTGTTAAAGGATGAGAATTCAGCAATTGACCTTGCCTACCTCATGTTTACTAATTCGGAGCAATTCGTTGCTTTTGCTGACTCGGCTGAAATTCCAGGTTTATCGGATTGGATAGAACAGTTAATTGCCGAATCAACTGGCAAGGATCAAAAGGGTCGAGTTCCGGTAGTAATAGCAGATTCAAAAGAAGCTATTGGATCCGAACAGATGCGGATTACCTTTGCTTCTGGTGGAGATTTGGTTGTCTCTGGTGATCTTGGCGAGCATTTCATTACTTGGGAATGGGCAACTGCCCTACTAGGTGTGGCACTTGAAGTTGATCCATTCAATCAGCCAAATGTAACTGAAGCTAAGAATGCGACATCTGAATTATTAGCAGAGTGGAGTAACCAGCTTCCAGATAGCACAGCGCTTCCTGCAACTCAAACTCCTGAGCAAGCTTTGAAAGAATTGGTAGCCAACTGTGAAGGTTATATTGCGATTCTCGCCTATTTAGATCGCAAAAAAGATATTGCGCTACTTGAACTTAGAAAATTATTAGCGGAGAAAAGTGGAAAGCCAGTTACCTTTGGTTGGGGCCCTCGATTTCAACATTCGACTGGACAGTTTCATAAAGCGGGGCAGCCAAATGGGTCATTCTTAATAATAACCGCTGATTCAAAAGAAGATTTTGCAATTGCTGGTAAAGAATTTACATTCCAAACATTGGTAATGGCACAGGCGCTTGGTGAATTTAGAGCGCTAGGGGCAAGAAAATACCCGGTTGCTAGAATTCATCTAACAGACCGGGCTTCTGGTATTTCAGAAATTCTTGCCGCAGCTAAGAGTCTTTAAATATAAATAATCTCTAGTTAGTCGTCTTCGCCACGTAATTTTTTTAACGCATCTTCGAGAATCTTTGTAGCTTCTGCAGGAGTGCGACGCTCCTTTACATACGCAAGGTGAGTTTTGTATGGCTCATTCTTAATAGGTGATGGCGGATTATTTTTATCCTGCCCTGCTGGGAAACCACATCTTGGGCAATCCCACTCTTCCGGAACTACTACGCCCTCTTCTTGTGCAAAAGATGGACGAACTTCATGTCCATTTGCGCACCAGTAAGAAACAACAAATCTTTCAATAGCCTCGCCGCGTTCGGCTTCGCCCATTGGGCCGGCGCCGACACGGCTACCGCGAATTGCACTTCCGCCTGCCATTACTTAAGCACCAAACTCAGTGCAACTACTCCGGCAAACCAGAGTCCGCCAACAACGATTGTGATTCGATCAAGGTTGCGTTCTACAACTGAACTGCCGCCATAGGTTGATGAAACTCCGCCACCAAAGAGATCTGAAAGGCCAGAACCTTTGCCCTTATGTAGAAGAACTAGAAGAACCATCAAGACGCTAGTGATAACTAGCAAGATTGATAGAGCTAAAACCATTTGACTGACTCCTTGATATGGCGTGAGGTGGGAAATTCTAGCGTGAGAATTACGCGCTTTGAGCCGCATGGAACTTGGCGATTTTCGCAAATTCCTCAGGATCTAGGCTCGCACCGCCTACCAAAGCGCCATCTACGTCAGGTTGCTTCATTATTTCGACAACATTTGAAGACTTTACTGAACCCCCATAAAGAATGCGGCACTTCTCTGCAATTTCATCCGAACCGATTTCTGACATTGCTTGGCGAATTGCTGCGCACACTTCTTGCGCATCATCTGGTGTTGCAGTCTTGCCTGTACCGATTGCCCATACTGGTTCATAGGCAATCACAATCTTCTTCAATTCCGGCTTATGGAAGCCAGCAAGGCCAGCCTTCACTTGCGCCACAACGTGTGCCACATGTGTGCCAGCTTCGCGTATCGATAACTCTTCACCGACGCAGAAAATTGGAGTGATTTCATTATCAAGCGCCGCTTTTATTTTCTTATTAATTAGCGCATCGCTTTCATTGTGAATGGAACGACGCTCTGAATGGCCAACCGCTACAAAGGAGCAACCTAGTTTTGCCAACATCGAACCTGAGATATCTCCAGTAAATGCGCCGCTTGCCTCTGGGGATAAATCTTGCGCACCGTATTGAAGTCGAAGACGATCGCCATCTACCAAAGTTTGAATTGATCGAATATCGGTGAAAGGTGGCAGGATTGCAACATCTACGGCATCGTAATCCTTATCATCTAATGAGTAGACCAACTTCTGTGCAACTGCAATTGCTTCAAGATGATTGAGATTCATCTTCCAATTTCCTGCCATAAGTGGTTTACGCATATTTATCTCCTATGTTTAGTTCCGTTATAGGCCTAAAGCTTTGAGCCCAGGTAACTCTTTTCCTTCTAAGTATTCGAGTGAAGCGCCACCGCCAGTTGAAATATAACCAAACTGATTGTCGGCGAAACCCAGCTTACGAACTGCAGCTGCAGAATCGCCTCCTCCAACTACCGAGATGCCACCTTTTTGGCAAACTTCGATTAGAGCTTCCGCGACAACTTTGGTTCCGTTAGCAAAATTGGCAAATTCGAAGACGCCCATCGGTCCATTCCAGAAAACCGTCTTGCAACCGATGATTGCGTTTGAAAATGCCCTTGCAGATTCTGGTCCAATATCTAAACCAAGTTGATCAGCTGGAATTGCATCTGCGCTAACTAAAGTTGGTTTGGCATCTGCTGAGAATTCGGGGGCCACCACAATATCTGTAGGGAGTAGAAGTTTTACACCATTCTTCTCTGCAGTAGCAAGTAACCCCTTAACGGTATCGAGCATTTCATCTTCACAAAGTGACTTTCCGATTTCTTTACCTTGTGCTTTTAGGAAGGTAAAGAGCATTCCGCCACCAATAGCAATAACATCTACTTTACCGAGTAAGTTTTCGATAACCGCTAACTTATCTGAAACTTTAGCGCCGCCAAGTACCACTCCGTATGGACGGACTGGATCGATCGTTAACTTCTTTAACACTTCGACCTCAGCAGCAACTAATACACCAGCCGCGTTCGGAAGAAGCTTTGGTAAATCAAATACCGAAGCGTGCTTACGGTGAACTGCTCCAAAGCCGTCGCCGACATAAACTTCTGCTAGAGAGGCCAATTGCTTAGCAAACTCAGCACGTTCTACTTCATCCTTAGAAGTTTCAGCAGCCGCATAACGAATGTTTTCAAGAAGCAGAATCTCTCCAGATTGCAGCGCCGACGCCTTTGCTTGAATGTCAGCATTGACCACAGTCGCTACTGATTCAAATTTAATTTCTCTCCCAAGTAGCTCACCAAGTCGCTTTGCAACCGGAGCTAAAGAAAGCTCCGGCTTTGCTTCGCCTTTTGGTCGACCCAAATGAGCTGCAATAACAATTGCTGCGCCGCCATCAAGGAGCGTTTTAATTGTTGGAAGTGAGGCTCGAATTCGTCCATCATCAGTAATAACGCCGTCCTTCAGAGGGACATTTAAGTCGCAACGAAGGAAGACGCGCTTACCTGAGACTTGCAAATTAGAAATTCTATTTGCGCTTGTCATTTGAAATTAAAGGCTTTTACCGACAAGACCGATTAGATCTACGAGACGGTTTGAGTAACCCCACTCATTGTCATACCAAGAAGCAACCTTCACAGTTGAACCGATCGCTTTAGTTAGACCAGCATCAAAGATTGATGAATGTGGATCAGTAACAATGTCTGAAGAGACGATTGGATCTTCGGTGTAAGCCATGATTCCCTTAAGTGGACCTTCTGCAGCCTTCTTCATTGCAGCATTCACCTGATCGGCTGTAACTTCCTTAGCTAATTCAACGGTTAGATCCGTGATTGAACCGGTAGGAACTGGAACACGGAGCGCGTATCCATCTAGCTTGCCCTTAAGTTCTGGAAGCACAAGTGAGATTGCCTTAGCCGCGCCGGTTGAAGTTGGGATGATGTTTGTAGCGGCGGCACGAGCACGGCGTAAATCCTTATGTGGGAAATCAAGGATTACCTGGTCGTTGGTGTAAGCGTGAACTGTGGTCATCAGGCCACGGAGAATTCCAAATTCTTCATGTAGGACCTTCGCAAATGGTGCGAGGCAGTTGGTGGTGCAAGAAGCATTTGAGATGATGTTGTGCTTCGCTGGATCATATTGGCCATCGTTTACACCCATCACGATTGTGATGTCTTCATCTGTTGCAGGTGCAGAGATGATTACCTTTTTTGCGCCTGCTGCAATGTGCTTCTGTGCATCAGCAGCCTTTGTAAAGATACCAGTTGATTCGACAACTACCTGTGCGCCAACGCTTGCCCAGCCAAGTGCACCTGGATCGCGTTCTGCGAAAACTTTAATTGTTTTACCGCCAACAGTGATTGAGCCTTCACCAGCTGAAACCTCAACTGGCAGGCGACCCAAGATTGAGTCGTACTTTAAAAGGTGAGCAAGTGTTGCGGTCGGTGTTAAGTCGTTGATGCCGACAATTTCGATATTTGGATTATTAAGTGCGGCGCGGAAGAAGTTACGGCCGATGCGACCAAATCCGTTAATACCAACTTTAGTTGCCATTTGAGGTGATTACCTTTCACATGAAAAAACCCAGCTAATTTGTAGATAGGGGTGAAACTAAGAATCCACAACGCTGGGGTACATCCCAAGCCTATCGCAGGCCAGTCGAATAGTTAAGTTCTAATTAAGTAAGTCTGGCGATAATCCCGCCTCAGTATCGGGAATTCCGAGCTCTGCCGCACGTTTATCGGCCATTGCAAGTAGGCGACGGATTCGTCCAGCAATTGCATCCTTCGTCATTGGTGGAGTTGCAAGAGAGCCCAACTCTTCTAAAGATGCTTGACCATGATTTATTCGAAGCTCTCCTGCTTCCTTCAAATGATCTGGAATCGTATCTCCCAAAATTTCCATAGCGCGTTGCACGCGTGCAGATGCTGCAACTGCTGCACGTGCACTTCTTCTCAAGTTTGCATCATCGAAATTAGCTAATCGATTAGCAGTTGCGCGAACTTCGCGTCGCATTCGTCGCTCTTCCCAAGCCATAACTGATTCGTGCGCGCCGAAGCGAGTTAACAATGCGCCGATTGCATCTCCATCTCTAATCACAACTCGATCAACGCCACGAACTTCGCGAGCTTTTGCTGAAATTCCAAGACGACGAGCGGCGCCAACTAACGCCAATGCAGCTTCGGGACCAGGGCAAGTAATTTCAAGAGAGGATGATCTACCAGGTTCTGTTAATGAACCATGCGCAATGAATGCACCTCGCCATGCAGACTCTGCATCGCAGATTGGACCATTTACAACTTGAGGCGGCAGGCCACGAATAGGTCGATTATGTGAATCCACTAAACCGGTTTGCCTTGCCAGCGCTTCTCCATCTTCAATTACGCGAATTACATATCGCGAACCTTTTCGAAGACCTGAAGATGAAATGACTGCTAAATCTGAATCATGACCATAAAGATCGGCAATATCTTTTCGTAATCTTCTTGCGCTCTGCGCTGCATCAAGTTCGACTTCAACAACAATTTTTCCAGCAGCAATATGAAGTCCTCCAGCAAAACGAACCAATGCCGAAACCTCTGCTTTGCGACAGCAGGGTTTGGTGATTGGAAGACGAGTTAACTCATCTTTTAAGCTGGATGTCATTGCCATACGTGGCGTTATTCAACCTTAATTATCGAAATTTTTCTCAAAAATTCGGCGGAAAATAGAATTTAATTTGGAAATATCATGATGAATTGCGCCTGGCGCACGTCTTACATCTGCCAAAATCAACTTTCCACCAAAACCATCAACCACTGCTTCAAGGTTCTGCTGGTCGCGAATTCCTGATTGGTCAGCAATCACATAATCGAATCTCAACGATGGTGCATACTCATTTAGTAATTGCAGATGCTCTTCAGGGGTGTAACCGGCAAATTCATCGCCGGCCACAGATGGATGAGCATCTAAATTTAAAAGGATGATCTTCTTCGCATCGCTTGCACATAGCGCATCTCTTTGTGCAGGTACCATCAAATGCGGAAGCACCGATGTCAACCAAGAGCCTGGTCCCATAGTTATGAAATCTGCATCTTCAATTGCTCTGATGACTTCTGGCCGAGCTGGCGGATTCTCTGGAATTATGCGAATGGATTCTAAGCGCCCCTTAGCAGTTGCAACTTCCTTTTGACCGCGAACCACAATTCTTCCTACCGAAGTTTGAAAAGTTCCTTCAATATCTAAAGGCTGAGCTGCCATTGGCAATACCCGGCCAACTACTCGAAGCAAAGTTCCAACTCGATCTAATCCAGCTACGAAATCTCCATCGCGATCCCAAAGCGCAGTTAATAAAAGATTTCCGACTGTATGTTGATTTAAGTGCCCTTCACTTGTAAAGCGATATTGAAGAATTTCAGCCCAACTTCTACCCCAGTCATCATCAGAACATAGAGCGGTAAGTGCCATTCTTAAATCGCCTGGTGGCAAAATTTCGAATTCTTCTCTGAGTCTTCCGCTTGAACCTCCATTATCTGCAACCGTAACAACTGCGGTGATTTGATGTGTTAATTGTCTAATCGCACTAAGCGTTGCAGCTAAGCCGTGACCACCACCAAACGCAACAACTTTAGGAGTTGAGAAATCTAATTGGGACATGAAAAAATTATTCTCTACCGACATCTCTGTGGACTGCATGTGCCTCAATTTCAAAGTCATTGTTCATTGCAGATAATTGTTTAGCGAGTTCCTCTGCAATGGCTACGCTTCTATGTTTTCCGCCAGTGCAACCGACTGCAAGTGTGATGTACTTTTTTCCTTCACGTAAATATCCGCTACTCATTTTTTTCAACAAAGCCGCATAGTTTGAAATAGTGTCACTGACGCCATCCTGCGAAAGTACATATTGGCTAACTTCGGAGTTCTGTCCATTCTTAGGACGCAACTCTGGAATCCAATGAGGATTTGGTATAAAACGACAATCTAAAACCAAATCGGAATCTACCGGGATGCCATATTTATATCCAAAGCTTAAAACATTAATACGAACACCAGATGCGCCGTCGCTCTTAAAGAATTCATTAATACGCTTTTCTAATTGGTGGACATTCAAATTGCTAGTATCTATTACTTGATCAGCATCGGCCCTAAACTCTTCAAGTCGTGCTCGCTCTTTAATGATTCCATCAACAATACGGCCATTTCCTTGAAGCGGATGTGGCCTTCTGGTGGATTCAAATCTTTGAACTAGAGCTTGATCTGAAGCATCTAAAAAAAGCATTCGGTAATTGATGCCAGCCCCGCGTAATTCCTTGATTGAACTGCTCAAATCATCGAAATACTTACCTGTTCTGACATCCACCACTACCGCAATCCGTGGAGAGTCTGAAGCTTGCACTAGCCCAAGTAATAGCGCGGGCGGCAAATTATCGACCACGTACCAACCTGAATCTTCCAGTGCGTGCGCAACCGTAGAACGGCCAGCTCCAGACATTCCAGTCAGCAGGAGTAATTCGTTACTCATGCTGACATCTTCTCGTATCTGTCAAGCATCTTTAATTTCACCTGTTTCCATATCTATTGAGACTGGTTGCTGAGCCAAATGTGCAGAGATTGCTTGTGCTAAGCGCTCTCCGATTCCAGGGGTCTTTGCAATTTCATCAACTGTTGCTTTTCTAATCGCAGATACTGAACCAAATCTATCCAATAGCGCTGCTCGCCTTGTTGGTCCCAAGTCATCAATCTCATCTAAGAGCGATTCAAGCATAATCTTTGATCTACGTGAACGATGAAAAGTTATTGCAAAGCGATGAGCTTCATCTCGGATTCGTTGAAGCAGATACAAGCCTTCACTATTTCTTGGCAAGATGATTGGATCTGGATTACCGGGTAACCAAATCTCCTCTAACCTTTTCGCTAGACCCACCACTGCAATATCAGTTATGCCTAATTCCAAAAGAGCGCGTTCTGCAGCTGCAACTTGCGGGGCGCCTCCGTCAACCACAATTAGATTTGGCGCATATGCAAATTTTCCAGCCACCTCACCGATCTCTACATTTTGATCAGATATCCAACGTTTCATGCGCCTTGAGATCACTTGATGCATTGCTCTGGTGTCATCATTGGCCGTACCGGTTTCGATAATAAATCTACGGTAGTCACTCTTCTTGATTTGTCCATCTTCGAAAACAACCATCGAAGCTACGACAGTAGTTCCGGAAGTATTTGAAATATCGAAACATTCAATTCGAAGTGGAGCGCCATCTAGAGCTAACGCCTCCTGTATTTGAGTTAGAGCTTTGCCGCTTACCGCAGCATCATTTGCGCGCTTAGAAAGATATTGAATTAATGAATAGCGCGCATTTCTTTCCACCGTCTGTGAAAGTTCTAACTTTTCGCCACGTTGTGGAACTCTAATTTCGACTTTGGCACCGCGAAGTTCTGAAAGAAATTGCGAAAGCCCCTGATCAACTTGGCGATTAATTATCAATTCCGCGGGAATCTCTTCCTCGGAATAGATGGAAACGATAAATGGCGTCAATTCGTCTTCGCCTTCGAGAATCTCATTTTGATTTAAAATCCAGCTTCTTGAACCTCTAATTGATCCCGCTCTAATCTTGAAAATCGAAGCCGCGGTATGTAGTCCTTCGGTATAAAGCGAAATTACATCTGCGTTAATTGTTTCGGATAACGCAGCATCGTTAGATTCTTGGGCAGTGTTTAAGGCGTTCACTTGATCGCGCAACCTGGCTGCTCGCTCAAACTCTTCGTTCGCCGCAGCTTCGGCCATCTCACGCTCTAAAATCGCAACCAAATCAGTATTTCCGCTTGATAAGAATTTATCTAATTTTTGCGCCAACTCTTTATGCTCGACTTCAGATACCCAGCCGACGCAAGGGGCTGAGCATTTTCCGATATCCCCGAGAAGGCATTGCCGCTTAGTTAATTTCGCTCTTTCGAAATTTCCCGATGTACAACTACGAACTGGGAAGACTTTTAACAAGGTATCGTGAGTTGTTCTTAAAGCCCATGCTTGAATATATGGTCCGTAATATTTAATTCCTTTTCGCTTCTCTTGGCGTGTGATAAAGAGTCTTGGATATTTGTCATTAATTGAGAGCGCTAAATATGGGTAGGACTTATCATCACGGAATCGGACATTAAACGGCGGCTTAAATTGTTTTATCCATGTGTATTCCAATTGCAGCGCTTCAACTTCGCCACTGACAATTGTCCAATCACATCTAACAGCTTCTGAAACCATCCGATCGGTGCGCTCTGCTAGTCCGCTCAAGAAATAGGAAGTTAGCCGATTCTTCAGATTGATTGCTTTGCCAACATATAAAACGCGATCGTCCTTGTCGAAAAATCGGTAAACCCCTGGTTCGGTTGGGATGTTCTCCGGGCGGAAATTTGCCGGCATCGCTACTTCTTCTTTACTACCTTCGGTGATTTTCTATTTGTCGACAGAATCTCTTTAACAAATTTACCTGTGTAACTTGATGAAACTTTTGAGACATCTTCGGGGGTGCCTTGCGCAACCACCGTGCCGCCTCGGAAGCCACCTTCGGGACCCATATCAATAATCCAGTCTGCACTCTTTATGACATCTAAATTATGTTCAATTACAACGACCGTATTTCCGGTATCTACTAAACGATTAAGGACTACGAGTAGTTTGCTGACATCTTCAAAATGAAGCCCCGTGGTTGGTTCATCTAAAACGTAAATAGTTCGGCCTGTTGAACGACGCTGAAGTTCGGTTGCCAGTTTTACGCGCTGCGCTTCCCCTCCCGAGAGTGTTGGCGCCGACTGCCCTAAACGTACGTAACCCAATCCAACATCGCATAACGTTTTTAAGTATCGGGCAATAGTTGGTACCGATTCGAAGAAATTATGGGCCTCTTCAATTGGCATATCCAAAACATCTGCAATGGTCTTGCCCTTGTAGTGAACTTCTAAAGTTTCACGATTGTATCTTGCGCCGTGACATACTTCGCAAGGCACATAAACATCCGGTAGGAAGTTCATTTCGATTGTGATCGTGCCATCTCCAGAACAATTCTCGCAACGACCACCCTTAACATTGAAACTAAACCTGCCTTGTTGGTAGCCACGTACTTTTGCTTCGGAAGTTTCTGCAAAGAGCGCACGGACTTTATCGAAAACTCCGGTGTAGGTAGCGGGATTAGATCTTGGAGTTCTTCCGATTGGAGATTGATCGACGTGAACAACTTTATCTAAATTATCAATACCAGTAACGCTTCTGTGGCGACCTGGAACTTGTCGAGCACCATTTAACTTATTTGCAAGAGACACATAAAGAATGTCATTTACCAAAGTAGATTTACCAGAACCCGACACCCCAGTGACTGCCACAAAAAGACCCAATGGAATATCTACATCGATATCTTTTAAGTTATTCTCTTTGGCACCCTTAACGGTCAATTTACGTTTTGGATCTATTGGCCTGCGGATGTTAGGAATCTCTATAGCTTTACGGCCAGATAGATAAGCGCCAGTAATTGAATCTTTGTTATTTATCAACTCTTCATAAGGTCCACTAACAACCACATGACCGCCATGTTCGCCAGCCCCTGGGCCGATATCAACCACCCAATCTGCTGTACGAATGGTCTCTTCGTCATGCTCGACCACAATTAAAGTATTTCCCAAATTGCGAAGGCGGGTTAACGTATCTATTAACCGTCGATTATCTCTTTGATGCAAACCAATGCTTGGCTCATCTAGGACATATAGAACACCTACCAGCCCAGAACCTATTTGCGTCGCCAATCTGATTCGTTGCGCTTCGCCACCTGAAAGCGAACCTGCAGCGCGCGAGAGCGTTAGATAATCAAGCCCGACATCCAATAAGAAGCCCATACGTTCGTGGACCTCTTTAAGCACGCGTTCGGCAATCTTTGCTTCTCTAGCGCTTAATTTAATATTTTTGAGAAAATCGGCGCATTCATCAAGCGATAATTCACAAACTTCATAAATTGATTTTCCACCAATAGTCACTGCGAGAATTTCTGGCTTTAATCGAGCTCCTTTACAGATTTGGCAAGGAGTCTCACGCATGAATGACTCGTATTTGTCGCGTGCGTAATCACTATCTGTTTCACCATGTTTACGTTCAATAAACGGAATTACGCCTTCATAACCAGTCGCGTAAATACGATCGCGGCCATAACGATTCTTATACTTGACCTTTAGTTCATAGTCATAACCGTGAAGTACTGCCTCCTTAGCTTTTTCGGAGAGCTTTTTCCATGGAGTGTCCAATGAGAATTTCAAGTCTTTTGCGAGTGTTTCAAGAAGCCGCATAAAATATTCACTGCCGCTACTTGAAGACCAGAGAGAAATCGCACCTTCATTGATTGAAATTGAATCGTCAGGTATGACTAATTCGGGATCAACTTCTAATTTATTGCCAAGCCCCGTGCACTCTGGGCAGGCGCCAAAAGGTGAATTAAAAGAGAATGAGCGTGGTTCGAGCTCTTCAAAAGATAAACCGCAATCATGGCAAGCTAAATGTTCGGAGTAAGTTAATTCTTCTTTATCGATTACATCCAGAACTACTATTCCGTTGCCTAACTTCAAAGCTATCTCTATTGAGTCTGTGATTCGTGATTTAGATTCTGGCTTTACTTGTAAGCGATCGACCACAATTTCAATGGTGTGTTTCTCTTGCTTCTTTAATTTCGGTGGCTCAGCTAATTGAATTACCTTGCCATCGACTCGAGCTCTGGAAAAACCTTGGGTAATTAGCTCCTGCCAGACATCTGCAAATTCGCCCTTACGAGCTCTAACCATAGGAGCCAGTACTTGAAATTTTGTGCCTGCAGGTAAATCTAAAATCTGATCAACGATTGCTTGAGGTGTTTGCCTTGCAACTTCTTTACCGCAATTAGGGCAATGTGGTCTGCCAGCTCTTGCAAATAGCAGACGCAAGTAATCATAAACTTCGGTGATTGTTCCAACCGTTGACCTAGGATTTCTATTTGTTGATTTCTGGTCGATGGACACCGCAGGCGATAGTCCCTCAATAAAATCAACATCCGGTTTATCCATCTGTCCCAAGAATTGTCGGGCGTATGCCGAGAGTGATTCAACGTATCGGCGTTGCCCTTCTGCAAAAATAGTGTCAAAAGCTAAAGAAGATTTACCGGAACCAGAAAGACCGGTGAAAACCACTAAAGAATTCCGCGGTAATTCAAGAGAAACATTTTTCAGGTTATGTTCGCGAGCTCCGCGAACTACCAAATGATCTGCCACTTACTCCGCCTCTTCCATAGCTCGAAGCTCTCGCTTCAAATCTTTAATTTCATCGCGTAATCTAGCGGCTAATTCAAATTGCAATTCCGAAGCTGCACCGCGCATCTGTTCGGTGAGCGACTCTATCAACGCTAATAACTCTTGTCTTGGCAAACTAACGAGAGTCTTACTATGTATCCCAATTGCCGGGGCATCGTTACGTTTGCCGCCAATCAACTTCTGGGTATCTTCCTCTTCTTTGGCAATCAACTCAGTAATGTCTGAAATCTTCTTGCGTAGAGGTTGTGGGTCAACTCCTCTTTCGGTGTTATAGGCAATCTGCTTTGCTCGACGCCGATTTGTCTCATCGATTGCTTTCTGCATTGAGTCGGTCACGTTATCTGCATACATATGTACTTCTCCAGAAACATTTCGAGCAGCACGGCCAATAGTTTGGATTAATGATGTTGCAGAGCGAAGGAAACCTTCTTTGTCGGCATCCAAAATTGAAACTAATGATACTTCCGGTAAATCTAAGCCTTCGCGTAGCAAGTTGATTCCGATTAAAACGTCATACTCGCCTAGCCGTAATTCTCTGAGCAGTTCTACGCGTCGCAAGGTGTCCACTTCGGAGTGTAGATAACGAACACGTACCTTACGCTCCTGTAAATACTCTGTTAAATCCTCAGCCATTTTTTTGGTCAAAGTTGTTACAAGCACACGTTCATTTCGTTCTGCGCGTAAATTAATTTCGCCAAGCAGATCATCAATTTGTCCTCTGACTGGTTTTAGAACAATCTTTGGATCAACCAAACCGGTCGGACGAATTACTTGTTCAACTACCTCTCCGCCAGTTTTCTCTAATTCGTACTTGCCAGGTGTCGCAGAGAGATAAACCTTCTGACCAACTCGATCTAGGAACTCCGGAAACTTAAGTGGTCGGTTATCCATTGCACTTGGTAATCGAAAGCCATGCTCGACCAATGTTCGTTTTCTCGAAGCATCACCTTCGTACATCGCGCCAATTTGTGGGACCGTCACATGGCTTTCATCGACGACTACTAAGAAATCTTCCGGAAAGTAATCTAAAAGGCAATTTGGGGCGCTCCCTGGTTCTCGATCGTCAAGATAGCGAGAGTAATTTTCGATTCCACTACAAAAACCAAGTTGCTGCATCATCTCCATGTCAAAAGTTGTGCGCATTCTCAATCTTTGGGCTTCCAGCAACTTCCCTTGTTTTTCAAATTTAGTAACCTGCATTTCCATGTCAGCTTCGATTTCTGCAAGCGCGCGTTTCATGGTTTCTGGGCCGGCAGCATAATGTGTAGCCGGAAAGATATACATCTCGCTTTCGTCGCGGATAATCTCTCCGGTCAATGGATGTAATGTAGTGATTCGTTCGATTTCATCACCAAACATTTCGATTCGGACTGCAAGCTCCTCGTACATTGGAATGATTTCAATAGTGTCACCGCGAACACGGAGAGTGCCTCGTTCAAAAGCTAGATCATTTCGTTTATATTGAATATCTACAAATTTACGGAGTAATTGATTTCGTTCGATTTCTTCACCGACTCTAAGCCTTACCATTCGATCTACATATTCTTGCGGGGTGCCTAATCCGTAAATGCATGAAACTGTGGCCACTACGATCACATCACGGCGGGTCAGTAGACTATTAGTTGCTGAATGACGAAGCCGTTCTACTTCTGAATTAACGCTTGAATCTTTTTCGATAAAAGTATCTGTCTGTGGGACATAGGCTTCAGGCTGGTAATAGTCGTAGTAACTAACGAAATATTCCACGGCATTATTCGGAAGCAACTCTCTAAATTCGTTGGCTAATTGAGCTGCTAAAGTCTTATTGTGCACAAGTACCAATGTTGGTCTCTGCAGTCTTTCAATTAACCAGGCGGTCGTTGCAGATTTACCAGTTCCGGTTGCACCAAGTAGCACGACATCTTGTTCGCCAGCATTAATTCTGCGGGCAAGTTCCTCAATCGCTTCAGGTTGATCACCGGCAGGCTGGTAATCAGAGATGACTTCAAATGGCGCTACTCGCCGTTGTAAATCAGTTACGGGGCGCATTTAATTCTTCCCAAATCGCCTCGACTTTTCGCAGGAGCTCTTCCTCGGTTCCATCATTTTCTATCTGGATATCGGCGATTGCTCTTCGCTGCTCGGGTGTTGCTTGATTTGCAATGCGCTTTTCGATTTCAGATTGAACCAAACCACGGTTCTTTAGTCTATTAATTCTTAGTTCTAGCGGAGCTTCGACTGTTATGACTTTATCAAACTTTGATGCAGCATTTGTTTCAACCAATAACGGAATTTCATAGATCAAAATTTGATTTTCAGTTAAGCTCTTTCTCGCTTCAGCTAATGCTTGTTGTACTTTTGGATGAATTATTGCTTCAAGAGCTTTGCGTTTGACTGGATCTGAGAACACTATCTCTCCCAAAGCTCGCCGATCTATATCTCCATCATTAAGAATGGAATCGCCGAACTCGGCTAGCACCTGGTCAAAACCTTCAGTGCCTCGCTCGATTGCTTCGCGCGCAAGCTGATCTGCATCAATTACCTCTGCGCCTAATGAGAAGAGGTAATTTGCGACTAAGGATTTGCCGGATCCGATTCCGCCAGTCAATGCAATTACGCTCATATATAAAAGCCTATCGGTAAGAAAAAAGCCCCGTGAAATTCACGGGGCTTTTGACTAATTTACTTACTCAGCAGCTGGTGCTTCCGCCTCTGCCGCCTTAGCAGCATCCTTCTGCTTCTTGTGGGCCATGAAACGTGCTTGAGCTTCAGCGTATTGACGCTCCCACTCTTCGCGCTGTGCTTCGTATCCTGGCTTCCACTCTTGGGCATCAGCATCAAATCCTTCTGGATAGATGAAGTTACCTTCAGCATCGTAACGAGCTGGCATGCCGTATTGAGTTGGATCAAATGCTTCAACTTCAATTTCAGCGCCTTCGTTAGCTTGCTTTAGAGATAGTGAGATTCGACGACGTTCTAAGTCGATATCAATAATCTTTACAAATAGTTCGTCGCCAACTTGAACAACCTGCTCAGGAATTTCTACGTGACGCTCTGCAAGTTCAGAGATGTGAACTAGACCTTCGATGCCTTCATGCACTCGAATAAATGCACCGAATGGCACAAGCTTTGTAACAACACCTGGTACCACTGTATTAATGGTGTGAGTGCGAGCAAATGCTTGCCATGGATCTTCTTGGGTAGCCTTTAATGAAAGTGAGACTCGCTCGCGCTCGAAATCTACTTCGAGAACTTCTACGGTTACTTCATCGCCAACTTCTACAACTTCAGATGGATGATCAATATGCTTCCATGAAAGTTCTGAAACGTGAACTAGTCCATCTACGCCACCGAGATCAACGAATGCACCAAAGTTAACAATTGAAGAGATTACTCCGGTACGAACCTGTCCCTTTTGGAGCTGGTTCAAGAAAGTAGTGCGTGATTCTGATTGGGTCTGCTCTAAATATGCACGACGTGAAAGAACAACGTTATTTCGGTTCTTATCTAATTCGATAATACGGGCTTCAACTGTCTTGCCAATATAAGGTGAAAGATCGCGAACGCGGCGCATTTCAACAAGTGACGCTGGAAGGAAGCCACGTAGACCAATATCTACAATTAAGCCACCTTTAACAACTTCGATGACAGTTCCGGTAACGACTTCGTCACGTTCCTTCTTGCCTTCTATTTCGCCCCAAGCTTTTTCATATTGAGCGCGCTTCTTTGAAAGGATTAAACGTCCTTCTTTATCTTCTTTTTGAAGAACAAGAGCTTCAATGCTCTCTCCAACTTTGACCAATTCACTTGGATCAACGTCGTTGCGAATAGATAATTCGCGAGATGGGATGACACCCTCTGTCTTATATCCGACGTCTACAAGAACTTCATCGCGATCAACCTGGACGATTACGCCAGATACCAGATCGCCATCATTGAAATTTCGGATTGTGCCTTCGATTGCGGCTAGAAAATCTTCTGCTGTGCCAATGTCATTGATTGCAATGCTTGGCGTATTTGAATTGGTCAAGATACTCCGTAGGGATAGTTAGTAGTAGGAATGAATTTTGATGGCTTCAAAATCCAACTTGCGAAGGGCAAGGTTACTTATTTACTACTAAATAGAGCAAATCCGAGAATATTCTTGGCTAAGACCCGCTAGATTACGCGTGCGATGAAGCAATATTTAGAGTTACTGAAAATTCCGATGGCCAGAAAGCTGCTGATTGCAGCTACCCCGGCCCGCATGGCCTATTCAATGATCGGGCTCTCAATCTTCTTTAAAACTGAGCGCACTTTAGATTCGATTCCATTGGCAGGATTAGCTCTTGGCCTAAATGCATTAGCAGGCTCACTAACTGCAGGTATTCGCGGAAGCGCAATTGATAAATGGGGTCAGAAGTGGCCAATTCGAATTCTGGTACCAGGCTATGCGTTTGGAATTATCGCTTTAAATATCGCATCCACTAAAACTGAAATTTTGATTTGGGCATTTGTGCTTGGCTTTTCGGCGCCACCAATTAATTTATCTGTTCGCCCACTTTGGAAACAGATCGTGGGAGAAAAAGTAGTTCGAACTGCATACGGTTTAGATACTGCCGTCATGAATGGCGTCGGAATAATTGGACCGGCGATTGCAACGACCATTTCTCTATCTAGCAGACCTGGATTTGCACTTGGCACATGTGCAGCTTTGATGATAATCGGTGGTATCGCACTTGAATTCACGATCAATCATCGCAATTGGTTTACAGAGAAAAAAGATCCAAGTGAAGCCAAACTTTGGAAAGTACCGGCAATTAGATTGTTGATGATTGAAGGCTGCTTTATCGGACTTGGCTGGGGCTTTTTTGATGTGGGAATTCCCGCATATACAACCCTAGAGAATGTTCCCCACCGAACTGCCTGGCTATTTTCCATTATGAGTCTCTGTAACGTTATTGGTGGATTAATTGCAGGTTTAATCAAGAAGCGTCGCTCTGCATTCAGAACTATGCGTGCTACATACTTTGGTTGGTTTGTTTTCTCACTACCACTTTACTTCACATATCCTGATTGGTCTTTGGCGGTGGTTGGTGCACTTCTCGGATTAACTGGCGGTGCCTTGCAAGTTTTCTATTTTGAAGTATTAGATGCAGTTAGACCACAAGGAAGTGCCACTGCGTCACTTGGCTGGCTTTGGACCATCGAAGGTTCAATGGCTGCACTTGGAAGCGCGTTAGGTGGTTGGGTTGCAGAAGCAATCTCGCCACAATTCTGTTTAGGTGTTACGACTTTAGCGTTAGCGATTGGGTTTGCGCTTCTAAATATCGGACGAAGAAGATTTGCTGCTGCTGATGTAGTTCTTGAAGGTTAATGTTCGGCAGCGTGCCAGCTTTTGCCGTACCCGATATTTACAGATAACGGTGCTTTAAGCGGGTAAGCAGCTCCCATTTCTTGCTTTACTAATTCTTTAAGCTCTTCTAATTCAGATTCTATATATTCGAAGAGTAATTCATCATGAATTTGCAGTAGCAGACGAGATTTTAGATTAGCTGCTTTCATTGCCTGATCCACTCTTAACATTGCTAATTTGATTATGTCGGCAGCGGTGCCTTGAATAGGTGCATTTAATGCAGCGCGCTCAGCAATTTCTCGCTTAAATTTATTTTCGTTTTGTAAGTCAGGTAAATACCTGCGGCGCCCTAATAAGGTTTCGGTATAGCCCACTTTCTTAGCTTCAACGACAACCGTAGCTAAATAATCTCTAATTCCGCCGAAACGTTTGTAGTAATTTTCCATTAACGCGGTAGCTTCTCCGGGCGTAATATCTAATTGTTGCGACAATCCAAATGCCGTTAAACCGTATGCCAAGCCATAAGACATTGCTTTGATCTGACGGCGCATATCTGGGGTAACTTCATCGCCCTTAACGCCAAACACCAAGGACGCTACTGTTGAATGGAGGTCTTCACCTGATGCAAATGCTTCTAATAATTTCTTATCCTCCGCAAGATGGGCCAGTATTCGCATTTCAATCTGGCTGTAATCAGCGGTAAGGATTCCGTCAAAACCCTCTCCTGCAATAAAGCCATCTCTAATTTTCTTTCCTGCTTCGGTACGGATCGGAATGTTCTGCAAATTAGGGCCAGTTGATGAGAGGCGTCCGGTTGCTGCAACTGTCTGTTGGAAGTGAGTATGGATTCGATTATCAGCTGCGATTTCACCTAACAATCCTTCGATAACACTCTGCAATTTACTTGCTTCGCGAATTTTAAGTAGCGCCTCCAAAACTGGGTGTTTGGTCTCAGAAAATAGCCATTGCAAACTTTCGGCATCTGTGGTGTAGCCAGTTTTGATTTTTTTAGTTTTTGGTAATTTCAATTCATCAAAAAGCACTACTTGCAGTTGTTTTGGTGAAGCGACATTAAATTCATGCCCAGCTGCCTCAAAAGCAATCTGGCTCTGCTTGGCAACCTCTTTCTGAAGTTCCTCACTTTGAGCCTTAAGTACCTTTTTATCGATCGCTACCCCAAAACGCTCCATTCTCGAAAGACTTTGGGATACTGGAATTTCCAAATCAATAAGTAGTTTGAGCGCATTTCGTGTCGATAGCTCTTCGGTTAATTTATCTCGTAAAGAAAATAACGCGCCGGCCTTGGCAGAAAGTGAGGCATCAGTTAATCCCCATCGCTCAAGAATTTCATCAATCTCAGTCAAACGATTTCCTGGATCAACTAAATAGCTGGCTAAAGAGGTGTCAAAGACCACGCCGTTAAATTCCATAGTCCTTGCAAGTGATTTGAAATCATGTGAAATCTTTTGAATGTTTGGATCAGCTAGCCAAGGTCCAATTTCATCTGACATAACTAAATAAACTTCACTTGGCGATATAGCTACAGCGTAAGAACTTAGGCGTTCGTCTAATAATTCAAAGAGGAACCCGATGGTGCCAGTGAAGTTCTGAAGTTTCGCCGAGACCTCTTCAGGGGTAGAAAACTTAATATCGACCGCTTCTGGCACACTTTCAGCCTTGGCAGGCAACTTGGCAATTAAAGATCGAAATTCGAGTTTTACAAAAATTTCTCGTAATGCATCATAGTTAAAACCATTCCAATTCATATCTGTTAAGTTGAAATTTATTGGCGCCTCAGAAATTAGTTGAGTTAATTCCCGGTTGCGGATGGCAGAATCAATATTTGCACGTAATGAGTCGCCAACTTTGCCGCCAATTTCATCAATCTTCTTTACTAAATTAGAAAATGAGCCATATTCAATGATCCACTTAGCGGCAGTCTTCTCTCCCACTCCTGGAATTGAAGGTAAGTTATCGCTTGGATCTCCTCTTAGCGCAGCAAAATCTGGATACTGTGCTGGAGTCAATCCATACTTTTCTACAACCGCATCGGGTGTCATTCGGGCCATTTCTGAAACACCCTTTTTTGGATACAACACCGTAATCTTTTCGGTAACCAATTGAAAGCTATCGCGATCTCCGGTGCAGATAGCCACTTCAAAATCTTCAGCTACTGCGCGCTTGGAAATGGTCGCCAACAAATCATCTGCTTCGAATCCTTCTAAAGAGTACTCATTGATATTCATCGCTTTGAGCGCCTCGTGAATCAATGGGATTTGAGAGCGAAATTCATCTGGAGTAGCGCTTCTGGTCGCCTTATATTCAGGGAATTTTTCGGTGCGGAAGGTTTTTCGTGATACATCAAAAGCAACCGCTACATGCGTTGGTTTTTCATCCTTGATCAAAGTCATCAGCATATTTGAGAAACCATAAACTGCATTCGTATGTTGGCCCGATGCGGTTGTGAATGCATCTACAGGAAGAGCGAAGAAAGCTCTGTAAGCCATTGAATGGCCATCAATTAATAGAAGTTTCTTCCCCACGCATGCATCCTATGATGTTACCTTTTGATTATGGATTTCATGGAGCTATTAAATGGTCGTGGCCAAGCTGCCCTTGATAAGAAGATGGGCATCAAGATATTAGAAGCAACTCCAGAGCGTTTAGTTGGAACTATGCCTGTTGAAGGCAATACTCAACCGCTGGGATTTCTACACGGTGGCGCAAATGTCGTACTTGCAGAATCCTTAGGTTCGATCGGAACTTGGTTACATGCAGGTCCAAATCGCAGAATTGTCGGCGTCGATATAAATGCAACTCACCACAAAACTGCAACCAAAGGCGTCGTTACTGCAGTTGCGACTGCAATCTCTCTGGGTAGAACGCTTTGCAGTTATAACATTGAGATTACAAATGAAGACGGACAGCGCACTTGCACTGCCCGTATCACTTGCTTAATTCTTAACGACTAATTTTATTAGTGCGCACCAGTTCCCAAATAGGCTTCCTTAACTGCAGGATCATTTAATAGATCCTTTGCAGGTGCTTCTTTGGTGACATGACCAACTTCAAGAATGTATGCACGGTGTGCGCGCTGTAGCGCCTGCTGTGCATTCTGCTCAACTAGAAGAATTGTGGTTCCCTCTTTGTTGATCTGAGTGATGATGTTGAAGATGTTTTGAATCATCATCGGCGCAAGACCCATTGATGGTTCATCGAGCAATAAAACTTTTGGACGTTGCATTAATGCGCGGCCAATCGCCAACATCTGCTGCTCTCCTCCGGATAGCGTTCCTCCAAATTGAGAAGCACGCTCCTTAAGGCGTGGGAATAAGTGATAAACGTGATCTAAGTCTTCCTGCATCTCAGCTTTACGATTGCCGCGGAAGAACTTACCCATCTCTAGATTCTCAAGAACTGTCATGCCAGGGAAAATTCCGCGGCCTTCTGGAGCTTGTGAAATTCCCATTTCAACGCGTTCGTGTGCCGGCACTTTGCTAATGTCTTGACCATCAAAAAGAATCTGACCACTTGTTACCGGACGTATGCCAGAAATAGTTTTTAGCATTGTGGTCTTACCGGCACCATTTGCACCAATCAAAGTAACGATTTCACCCTGGTTGACGTTTACGGATACGCCTTTAATGGCTTCGATTTTTCCGTAGAAGACATGTAGATCTTTAATTTCAAGACGCATCTGCAGGTGCTCCTAGGTAGGCCTCAATAACTCGAGGGTCGTTTTGAACTGCTGATGGAACATCATCAGCAATCTTGGTTCCGAAATCAATAACGCTTACGCGATCAGAAATTCCCATGATCAAGGACATGTCGTGCTCGATCAAAAGAACTGTATAGCCAGCATCGCGAATCTTCTTGATGGTATTTGCAAGTTCTACCTTTTCTGCTGGATTAAATCCTGCTGCAGGTTCGTCAAGCAAAATAACTTTTGGATCAGTTCCCATCGCGCGTGCAATCTCTAGACGGCGTTGCACACCATATGGAAGATTCTTAGCTAAGCGATCTGCATATTCATCAATTCCGATGAACTTTAGAATCTCCATCGCCTTTTCGCGACCTTCGCGCTCTTCGCGACGAGCGCGAGGAAGGCCAAAGAGTGCACCCATCAGACCAGACTTCTTATGCACATCAGTTCCGGTGACCACATTTTCAAGTGCAGTCATATCGCCCCAAAGACGAATGTTTTGGAAAGTACGAGCGATACCTAATTTAGTGATATCAAATCGCTTCATTCCATTTAAGCGCTCTCCGTTGAAGACAATGTCACCTTCGGTTGCTTGATATACGCCTGTAACTACGTTGAATACGGTGGTCTTACCTGCGCCATTTGGGCCGATAAGCGCCAGAATTTCGCCAGGATAAAGATCAATATTTACTTCATTTAAAGCGGTGACTCCACCGAAGCGCATAGTGACGTTACGTAGCGAAAGTACCGCATCATCTCTAGTCTCTTTTTGTAGATGATCTGACATGGTTACGCCTCCCCTCCTGTAACTTTCTTGACTAAAGCTTTTTCACGTTTCTTACGTGGCAGTAATCCATCTGGACGGAAGTTCATTACTAGAACGAGAACCAAACCAAATACCAACATACGTTCATCTGAAATAAAACGGATGCGATCTGGCAGGTAGCCAAGGATTGCCGCGCCGAGGATTACGCCCCAAATATTTCCGATTCCGCCAAATACAACGCAAGCAAGAATCAAAACAGAGACGTTTAATTTAAATTGTTCTGGTGAAATAAATAGGTTCTTTGACGCAAAGAGCACTCCGGCTGCGCCACCTACTGATGCACCTAATGTAAATGACCAGATCTTGTAGCGAAGTGCACGAACTCCCATGAGCTCTGCTGCATCTTCATCCTGGCGAATCGCTTCCCATGCGCGACCTGGGCGGCGCACAGTCAAGCGACGAATCATCCAGATAGTCAGAAGAATCATCACCAAAACAACCCAATAGAAAAGTTTCTGATCTACCAAGTCGAACTCTTGACCAAAAATCGCAGGTGGCATTGGTACGCCAGCAATTCCATTTGGCCCATTAGTTAAGCTGCCCCAGTTAAGTGCAACGATTCGAATAATTTCGCCGAAGCCCATTGTGACGATCGCTAAATAATCGCCACGAAGTCGCAAGGTTGGGAAACCAAGTAAGAGACCGGCAAACATCGCAAGCAAGATACCGATTGGCATAACTTCCCAAGTGTTCCAACCATAACGAACACCCAAGATACCCATTGCATAAGCTCCAAGTGCGAAGAATGCAACGTAACCTAGATCCAACATACCTGATTTACCGACCACAATATTTAGTCCGAGGGCCATCAGTACGAACATGGCAACTGGGTGAACTAGAACTGCAGTGTAAGAAGCATTTGGAGTATCCAAGATACTAATTCCAAGAAATGGCAAGCAGGCTGCTGCTGCGATAAATGCAAGTACTAAACCAACTCTTTGGATTCGATTAGAGCGCTCCCATTTATCTGCGCCCCAGTCACGGAGATTGAAATTCATATTCATAACCGTTACGCCCTTCCTGTCTGGATCGCTTCTCCAAATAGACCAGTAGGTCTAAATAAGAGTACGAGAATCAAAACCACGAATACGGTAATTGCCTTCCATTGGGTACCGAGGATTGCTGCGGCGTAAGTTTCTAGCAGGCCTAGCGCGATACCGCCGGCCATTGCACCACGTATATTGCCGATGCCGCCAAGAACGGCAGCGGTAAAGGCAGCGATACCCATTGTGAATCCAACATCAAACTTTGTAATCTCATAAACAGTTGTGTAGAAGAAGGCCGCAGCACCGGTAGCTAATCCGCCGATTGCGAAAGTAATGGTGATAACGCGATTTAAGTTTACGCCCATCAACTTTGCGGTCTCTTCTGACATTGATACGGCACGGATAGCTTTACCCATACGCGATAGCTTGATGAATCTCTCAAGCAAGATGAAAATAATTGCGCCGGCGCCAATTACGACGACGTTATCAATACGTACGTGTGCATCAAAAATGTTAAAGAGAGTAGATTTTTCGAGAACGCGTGGCACGTTAACTGGACGTGAGTCGGTCAAAATGCGCATACCCTCTGAGAGCGCAATTGAGATACCGATTGCTGAAATCAAAGTAGCTAAACGATTTACGCCTCGTGCTCTTAATCTGCGATACGCAACAAACTCTACGAAGATCGCTACGAGCGCTGAAGTTGCCATTGCTGCAACTAAGCAGAGTAAAAGAACTAATATGAGCTTTCCACCCTTTGCAGGTTCTGAAGTTGGTGTGAAACTAAAGATTCGTTCCGTAACCACAACAGATGCGAAGGTGCCCCACATAAAGATTTCGGAATTGGCAAAGTTGATCATACGGAGCACGCCGTAAACCATGGTGTAGCCAAGTGAAATCAAGACGTAGATGAAGCCCAGGGCGATGCCAGAGATGGTCAATTGCCAAAACTGATCGAGCAGAACGTCAAACATCTAACTCCCTAATTCGTTAAGGTTAAAAGTCCCATATAAAAAAGAGAACGGGCGCTTTAATAACCGGGAAAGGTTACCAAAGCGCCCGCTCTTTATTAACTTTTTTTGGTAGTTATATCTACCTATTAAGCCAAATTAGCCTAATTAAGCAACTGGGCCAGTGTTTACTAGTTCGCCCTTAGTGACGTTGAAGCCAGCGAAGCCGCCTTCTGAGATGTCACCGTTACGGTTGAACTTGTACTTAGCTCCACCAACGCCAGTGAATGGGCCACCCTTGACCCAGTTCAACATTGCGTTACGTGTTAGCTTGCCAGCCTTGATACCTGATAGGAAGATGTTTGCTGCATCGAATGACTCTGTTGCGTAAACGCCTGGTTCAGAACCCATTGACTTTGTGTAAGCAGCAGCAACAGTCTTGCTTGCATCTGCTAGACCAGCAACACCAGTTAGACGTGCACCTTCAGCAGCATCGCCTGCAAGAACTGCGAACTGTGAGTTGAATACGCCGTCGCCACCTGCGAATACAACGCTCTTAAGCGCTGCATCTGCACGCATCTGCTTTACGAATACCGCAGCTGCTGAGTAGTAACCTGTGTAGATAACAACGTTTGCACCAGATGACTTGATCTTTGCAACTGTTGCTGAGTAATCCTTTGTATCTGCAGGAACTGAATCTGTTCCAGCTAATGTGATCTTAAGTGACTTAAGAGCAGTCTTTACGTATCCAGCTAGTGGAACTGCGTATGCAGACTGATCGTCAAATAGGAATACCTTAGGTGAAGAAACACCCTTGGTTGCGAACTTAGCTAGAGCTGGACCCTGCTTGTCGTCTGTTGCAACAACACGGTGGAACACAGGCTGACCGTAGTCAGACTTGTTCTTTGGATCTGTTAGAGATACACGAGTTGCTGATGGAGAGATAAGTGGAAGGCGTCCTGCCTTGTAGTAAGGAAGTGATGCAATTGTTGCGCCTGAGTATGCAGGACCAACAAGGCCGATGATCTTTGTGTTCTGACCAATTGCAGGAGCTACCTTTGCAGCTTCTGATGGATCTCCTTGATCATCAACTGAAACTAACTGCACATTGAACTGTGGGTTAGCTGCGTTGAAAAGCTTGATTGCGTACTTAACAGCGTTCTGCTCGTCAGTACCTGTTGAAGCTTCGCCACCAGATAGTGGACCCTGGTAAGCAAGATAAACAGTCTTTCCTGCTGCGTTAGCCTGTGAGGTAACTGCAACACCGAATGCGAGAGCTGCAGCAGTCGCAACGGCAAGACCGCGTTGGATCTTCTTGTTCATTTAATACCTTTCGTAATTTCCCGGGAAGGGAGGGCGTAAGAATAAAGGGGCGGGTAACAGTTAGACAACATGCGAAGATTTCGCACCTATATATATCTACGCGTGAAATAAGGGCGAATTATTGCGATTTGGTCACGAAATGAAGATGGAAATCAGAAACTAGCGTTCTGGGGCGGCATCAGGAGAAATCACCGCTAAAGCCACTTCTTTCATAGTCAAGCGACGATCCATCGCTGCTCTTTGAATCCACGAAAATGCTTCGGGTTCTGAAAGATTTAGCGCTTGCATCAAGATTCCTTTGGCGCGATCAATTAATTTTCTAGTTTCTAAACGTTCGCTTAAATTAGCGACTTCGTCAACTAGCGCAGACATCTGCGCATATCTACTTGAAGCAATTTCGATAGCGGGAATCAAATCGTTAATTGTGAATGGCTTAACAACATAAGCCATTACTCCGGCAGCATTTGCACGTTCGACTAATTCGCGTTGACTAAATGCGGTTAACATTAAAACTGGCGTAGTTTTGACTATTGTTTCTGCTGCAGTTAAACCATCCATGATTGGCATATTTATATCCAAGATTGCTAAATCAGGATTATGTTTTTCATTTAAATCAATCGCCTCTTTGCCGTTGCCTGCTTCAGCGATTACTTCATAGCCAGCTTCGCGCAACATTTCTACAAGATCAAGGCGAATTAACGCCTCATCCTCAGCAACGAGAATCTTCATGTGCCCCGAGTCGGATTCGAACCGACACTATGCAGTGTTTGAGACTGCCCTCTCTACCGTTGGAGTACCGAGGCCCTTTACATGTTAATAACATGTGGAGAGCAGTTTATGGTATCGGTTAGCGTTAAAGAAATTAACGATAAGCGGCGGCGCGACCGGCTGCAGCATCACCAATGACGTGAACGCGAACCGCATTTGTCGAACCTGGAATTCCTGGAGGTGCACCTGCCACGATAACAACAGTATCTCCGACTTGAGCTTCACGCTTCTCGATTAAATATTGATCAACCTGCTTCACCATGTCATCTGTATGCGAAACGGTCGCGACAATTCCTGGTTCTACTCCCCAACTTAGAGCCAATCTGTTGAAGGTCCCCTCTTCTGGCGTTAACGCCAAAATTGGGATTGGGCTACGGAACATGGCCATTCGACGTGCAGATTCGCCTGATTCAGTAAATGCAACTAAATATTTAGCATTTAAAGTGGCACCGATTTCAGTTGCCGCTTTAGTGATTGCGCCACCTTTAGTGGTTGGTTTTGCATCAAGCGGTGTGATGCGCTCTAAAGCTTTGGATTCGGTATAAGAGATGATGCGAGCCATGGTTTGGACGGCTTCGATTGCAAAATCTCCAACTGATGTTTCCCCTGAAAGCATCAAAGCATCAGCGCCATCAAGTACGGCATTTGCGCAGTCAGTAGCCTCTGCTCTAGTTGGCGTGCTATTTGTAATCATCGAATCAAGCATTTGAGTTGCGACGATAACCGGTTTCGCGGCAGCACGCGCAAGTGCAACACAACGCTTTTGAACTAATGGCACTTCTTCGATTGGAAGTTCAACGCCAAGATCGCCTCGAGCAACCATAATTCCATCAAATGCTGCCACGATCTCTTCAAGATTTGCTACGGCTTGTGGTTTTTCAATTTTCGCAATTACTGGAAGGCGAATACCTACTTCGTCCATGATTGCATGGACATCTTTAATATCTTTCGCATCACGAACAAATGAAAGCGCAATAAAATCAACACCAGCCTTCAGACCCCAACGCAGATCTTCTTTATCTTTTTCAGAAAGTGCTGGTACTGAAACTGCTACGCCAGGCAAATTAATGCCTTTATTATTTGAAACCGCACCTGGTTCGATGCACTTGGTAATTACATCGTTACCTTTAACTTCAATAACTTCTACGGTGACTTTGCCGTCATCAATTAATAGACGATCGCCTGGCTTGCAATCCCCGGGAAGGTTTTTAAACGTGGTACTTACGCGCTCTTTAGTGCCTTGAATGTCATCAGTTGTAATTGTAAAGATATCCCCGCGTGCTAAATCGTGTGGGCCATCAGCAAAACGACCTAAACGAATTTTTGGGCCTTGTAAATCAACTAAAACTGCAACTGGAGTTTTTGTTTGCTTTGCCGCTTCACGAACACGATCCAAACGATTTTGATGCTCTTCATAACTTCCATGAGAGAGGTTTAAGCGAGCCATGTTCATGCCTGCTTCTATTAGCAGTTTTACTCTTTCCGGAGCTTCAACTGCTGGTCCCATGGTGCAGACTATTTTTGCGCGGCGCATAATTTCCTTTTCGGTTTGGTATCTATTCTTAAACTGTTAGCGGACGATCTGTTGGCAAAATCGGAGCTGGGAGTTGGGTGGCGCCTACCAGGTAGCTATCTACCGCTGCGGCAGCGCTTCTACCCTCTGCGATTGCCCAAACTATTAGTGATTGTCCACGGCCGGCATCGCCTGCGACGAAAATACCTTCCTGATTGGTTTGGAAGTTAACATCGCGTTTAATGTTGCCGCGTTCGTCTAATTCAACCTCAAGCTGCTCAAGCAATGCGGATTTCTCTGGACCAGTAAAACCCATCGCCATGAAAACAAAGTCAGCTGGAATTTCCTTTTCGCTTCCTGGTACTGGTTCAAACTTTCCATTTTCAAATCTAACTTCAGCAATCTTTAGCGCCTTTAAATTTCCATTTCCATCGCCAACAAATTCCTGTGTGTTTACACTAAAAACTCGATTATCTAGTTCTTCATGCGCGCTGGAGACTCTGTAAATCATCGGATATGTTGGCCAAGGTTGCGAAGAAGGTCTTTCATCTAATGGTCTTGGCATAATTTCTAATTGAGTTACAGATGCAGCCTTTTGACGAATAGCAGTTCCTAAACAATCTGCGCCGGTATCTCCGCCACCAATTACGACCACATGTTTTCCAGCCACATTAATTGGCGGATCTGTGATTTCGCCTAATCCTTGTTTATTTCCCCACGGTAAATATTCCATGGCTTGATAAACGCCATTTAGATCGCGACCAGGAATATTTAAATCACGCCATTGAGTTGCGCCTACCGAAAGCACAATTGCATCGTATTTACGTCGTAACTCTTCTCCGGTTATTTCAACTCCAACATTTACGCCAGGGCGGAAGCGAGTGCCTTCTTTCTCCATTTGTTGAAGACGACGATCAATAACATATTTCTCCATTTTGAATTCAGGAATTCCGTATCGGAGTAAACCGCCAATTCGCTCTGCTCTTTCATAAACCGCAACTGTGTGGCCAGCGCGTGTCAATTGTTGAGCTGCAGCTAGACCAGCTGGTCCCGAACCAATAACTGCAACAGTTTTACCACTCAAACGGGAAGGAATTTGCGGCTTGATTGAATCACTGCCCCATGCTTCTTCGACCGTGCGAAGTTCAACTTGTTTGATTGTTACTGGATCGCGATTGATACCGACTACACAAGCAGTTTCGCATGGAGCTGGGCAAAGTCGACCTGTAAATTCCGGAAAATTATTAGTTGCATGTAAACGATCAATCGCAGAACTGTAATCACCGCGATACATCAAGTCATTCCACTCTGGTATTAAATTACCTAGCGGGCAACCTGAATGACAGAACGGAATTCCGCAATCCATGCATCTTGATGCTTGAGTACGTAGATGTTCGATCGATTGCGGTTCATACACTTCGCGCCAATCTTGAATTCGAACATCTACGGGACGACGCTTAGGAGTTTCGCGCTGCTCTTTAATAAATCCTCTTGGATCACCCATTTGCAACCGCCTCCATCACGAACTTATCGACTTCGTCGTTACTTAATCCTTTACTCTTTGCTTCAGCAATTGCTGCTAGAACTTTCGCATAATCTCGAGGAAGCACCAAGGTAAATCTAGATAAATCCCAATTCTTTAGTAGTTCCGATGCCACAGTAGATCCCGTCTCTGCAGCAAATTTGGAGAGAATTGATTTCAATTCTGATTCGCGATCTACACCTACTGGGAGCAAGTCAACTAATTCAGTGTTCACAAGTTCTGGCTTTAAATCTAGAACATATGCCACGCCACCTGACATGCCTGCCGCTAAATTGCGACCGGTACGACCAAGAATTACTACTCGCCCGCCGGTCATGTATTCAAGTGCGTGATCACCAACACCTTCAGTTACGGCTGTCGCGCCGGAATTTCGTACGCAGAATCGTTCGCCAACAATTCCTCTTACAAAAATTTCTCCGCTAGTTGCGCCATAACCAATTACGTTTCCTGCAATTACATTCTCTTCAGACTTAAATTTTGCCTTTTCGTCAGGACGAACAATTACTCGGCCACCAGAAATTCCTTTACCGACATAATCATTGCTATCGCCATAAAGTCGAATAGTTAGTCCGCGTGGAATAAAGGCGCCCAGAGACTGGCCGGCAGATCCATGTAGAACCACATTGATGGTGTCCTCAGGTAAACCTTCACCTTTGTATTTACGAGTGATTTCAGCGCCCAACATAGTTCCGACAGTTCTGTTTACATTTCGAACTGGCAAGTCGATATTTACTGATTCACCGTTTTCAAGTGCGGATTTAGCAAGTTCAATTAATCTATTGTCCAAAGCATTTGCAAGACCGTGATCTTGAGTAGTTGTGTTGTGAAGCGGAGAATCTACTTCTGGTCTTACTAATAGTGGAGTTAAATCTAAGCCACTTGCTTTCCAGTGTTCGATTGCAGCTTTAGTATCCAAGAATTCAACATGGCCAACTGCTTCTTGGATTGAGCGGAAACCGAGTTGAGCTAATAGTTGTCTAACTTCTTCGGCAATGTATTCGAAGAAGGTTTCCACAAATTCTGGTTTGCCCGAGAACTTAGCGCGTAATTCTGGATTTTGAGTTGCCACGCCAACTGGACATGTATCCAAATGACAAACACGCATCATGATGCAACCCGAAACAACTAGCGGTGCAGTTGCAAAGCCGAATTCTTCGGCACCAAGTAGCGCTGCGATAACTACATCGCGGCCGGTTTTCAACTGACCGTCAGTCTGAACCACAATTCGATCTCTTAAACGGTTCAAGAGCAGAGTTTGTTGAGTTTCAGCTAGCCCAAGTTCCCATGGTGCACCAGCATGCTTTAAAGAGGTAAGTGGTGATGCGCCAGTGCCGCCATCATGACCAGAAATCAAAACGACATCCGCATGTGCTTTAGAAACACCTGCCGCTACGGTGCCTACGCCCACTTCTGCAACAAGTTTTACGTGTACGCGTGCATTTTTATTGGCGTTCTTCAAATCATGAATTAACTGCGCCAAGTCTTCAATTGAATAAATATCGTGATGAGGCGGAGGTGAAATTAATCCAACTCCAGTGGTTGAATGTCGAACTTTTGCTACCCATAGATAAACCTTGTTTCCAGGTAACTGTCCTCCCTCACCAGGTTTTGCGCCCTGTGCAATTTTGATTTGAATGTCATCCGAATTAACTAGGTACTCGCTAGTTACACCAAAGCGACCAGAAGCAACTTGTTTGATAGCTGAACGCTTTGAATCACCATTTGCCATCGGCGTAAAACGCGCTGGATCTTCTCCGCCTTCGCCAGTATTTGATTTACCGCCAAGTCGATTCATGGCGATTGCCAAAGTTTCGTGCACCTCTTGCGAGACTGAACCAAAGCTCATTGCGCCAGTTGAGAATCTTTTAACAATCTCTGAAACCGGCTCAACTTCATCAATCGAAATTGCTGGCCTAATTCCCTCTTTAAATTGGAAGAGACCACGCAATGTCATTAATCGCTTACTCTGTTCGTCGACGCGACTGGTATATCGCTTAAAGACATCAAATCGCTTATTGCGTGTTGAGTGCTGCAGTGTAAATACTGTTTCTGGATCAAATAAATGTGGTTCGCCTTCACGACGCCATTGGTATTCGCCACCGATTGAAAGTCGTTTTGCGCCAGGTATTTCACCACCTGGTGGATATGCAACGTGATGGCGCTTAGTAACTTCTGTTGCAACGGTATCAAGAGTAATTCCACCAAGTCTTGAAGTGGTGCCTGTGAAAAATTCATCAACAAGTTCTTGTGACAATCCAATGGCTTCGAAAACTTGAGCACCCGTGTAAGAAGCAATTGTTGAAATACCCATCTTGGACATTACCTTCAAGACGCCCTTACCAAGTGACTTGATTAAATTCTTAACCGCTTTCTCAGGGGTAATGCCTGTAATTACACCTTGATGCACTAGGTCTTCAGCTGATTCCATTGCTAAATAAGGGTTAACTGCGCCGGCTCCATAACCAATTAAGAGCGCAACATGGTGCACTTCTCTAATGTCACCTGCTTCAACAATCAAGCCAACTTTGGTACGAGTTTTTTCGCGAATTAAATGATGGTGAATTGCAGCTGTTAAAAGTAATGATGGAATTGGCGCATTGTCAGCATCGCCATCGCGATCTGAAAGCACAATTATTCTTGCGCCATCTGCAATTGCCTTTGAAACTTCTTTTTTAATTTCTTCAATACGGGTACGGAGACCGGATCCATCTGCCTCTACCGGGAAGAGACCGCGCACAACATAAGATTCAAGACCTGGGTAGTCGCCATCGACATTTGCATGAATAAGTTTGGCAAGTTCGTCATTATCAATTACCGGGAAAGCAATACCTACTTGGCGGCATGAATTTGGTCCAGGGTCGAGCAAATTCCATTCTGGTCCAACTGCCGAACCTAAAGAAGTCACCAATTCTTCACGAATTGCATCTAAAGGTGGATTGGTAACTTGCGCGAATAGCTGTGAGAAATAATCGAACATCAATCGCGGTTTTTCAGATAGCGCTGCAATTGGAGTATCGGTACCCATTGACCCGAGTGGTTCCATTCCAGCTTTAGCCATCGGAGTAATAATCATGCGCAACTCTTCTTCTGTGTAACCGAAAGCCTTTTGGCGTCGCACAACAGAAGCATGCGGATAAATAATGTGTTCGCGATCAGGAAGATCTTTTAATCTAATCATTCCTTCAGAAAGCCACTTGCCATAAGGCTGCGCATTAGCAAGAGCATCTTTAATTTCATCATCTTCAATGATGCGTCCAGCTTCGATATCTACTAAGAACATCTTGCCAGGTTGTAAGCGACCTTTTCGAGCTACATTCTCTTGCGGAATATCTAAGACACCTACTTCTGAGGCAAGAACAACGTAACCATCTTCGGTTACCCAGTATCGTGATGGACGCAAACCATTACGATCTAAAACTGCACCAACTTGTTTTCCATCAGTAAATGTCACACATGCAGGACCATCCCAAGCTTCCATTAGTGCCGCATGAAACGCATAAAAATCGCGACGATTTTGTGGCATTGATGTGTGGTTCTCCCACGCTTCAGGAATCATCATCAATATTGAATGGGGCAGTGAACGACCGCCTAAATAGAGAAGTTCTAGCACTTCATCGAATGATGCGGAATCAGAGCCGGCCATATCTACGATTGGGAAAATTCTTTCAAGATCGCCAGGGATTAGTTGGGATTCCAGCAACTCTTCGCGAGCACGCATCCAATTTCTATTTCCCTTTACGGTATTGATTTCACCATTATGTGCAATATATCGATAAGGATGAGAAAGCTGCCAAGAAGGAAAAGTATTTGTTGAAAAGCGCGAGTGCACAATTGCCATCGGAGATTTGACACGTGAATCATTTAATTCTGGGTAGAACTTACTTAGTTGAGCAGTCGTTAGCATGCCTTTATAAACAATGGTGGCAGTCGACAATGAAGAGAAATAGATAGGTAACGAATGTTCAATGCGCTTACGTAGACAGAAAGCCATTCGATCTAGCACAATTCCAGATTCATTATTCTTGCCAGCAATAAAAAGCTGTTCGAACTTCGGCATTACGCTAATTGCGGTCTTGCCCAAAGTCTTAGGGTCGATCGGAACTTCACGCCACCCGAGAATCTTTAAATTCTCTTCGGCGGCGAGTTTTTCAATTTCTGAACGAACATTTGCGCCAGCTTCGATAAATGCAACGCCAGCCGCATAATTACCAGCTTCAGGTAAATCGAAATCTACGACTGCACGGAAAAATTCATCTGGAATTCGAATTAATATTCCGGCGCCATCACCAGTATCCGGATCAGAACCGGTCGCGCCGCGATGCTCCATGTTCTCAAGTGCGCGTAAAGCTTTTTGAACAATCTCATGTTCCGCTTCGCGCTTAAGGGTGGCAACCATCGCAACGCCGCATGCATCATGCTCGTTGGCAGGATCATAAAGACCTTGTGCTGATGGAAAGTTATTCGAAAGCAAGTCGCCCTCCCCTGAAAGATAAAAATTACTAGGGACGACCTTGGCCCAGAGTGCAAAAGGTTAGCAACAACCAGGCGCAAAACGGTAAAGAATTTTGCCTTACCTGCCGGTATTTACCCTTTACAGTCCCGCACTGTGAGCAAAAGCGCCGATTGCGCCGGTGATAATCATGCCGATCATTCCACCGCCGACTACTCGAGCCGTGCCCTTAAGCAGGTTGGTGCCAGCAGTCTTTGCCGAAATGAAACCTGCGATCGCTAAGCCGACAATGGTGACTGCGGTAATTCTTATTGAATTACTTGAGATGATCGGTAGATAAAAACCTAAGAATGGAATCAAACCGCCAGATGTAAAACTCAAAGCTGAAGCAACCGATGCTTGTAATGGTCTAGCCATAGTATGTTCGAATTGGCCAAGCTCATCACGCAAATGCGTTTCGATTGCATTGTGAGCATGCATCTGCTCGGCAACTTGCTTTGCTAAATCCTCTGTAAGTCCGCGCGCCATATAAATTTGAACCAGTTCAAGGAACTCGCCTTCTGGATTTGTAGCATGTTGATCTTCTTCAAGTGCTCGATCGGATTCTTCAATATCCACCTGCGAGCGAACTGAGACATATTCACCAACTGCCATCGAAAGTGCACCTGCAGCAATTCCAGCTAAACCAGTTGTAAGAATTACGCTATCGCTCTGCATTGCAGCAGAAACACCGACCATTAGAGATGCAGTAGAAACCAGGCCATCGTTTACGCCAAGCACTGCAGCTCTAAGCCAACCAGCGCGGTGCGCCCGGTGTTCTTGATTGCGGCGCATGGTTTCATTTAATGGCATATTTCAATACTACCTAATTTGACGGATAAATTTAGTTAACCCCGCCCCGCCAATTACCAAACTCACCCATTGGTTTAGTCGCAGGCCGCCAATTATGTGCGCATTATCTATTCGAATACCTTCGATAAAGAATCTGTAACTGCAATAACCGGCGACGTATAAATAAAACAAAGATCCAGCTGGATATTTGCCGGTCAATCGAATTAAAAGCAGCGCTAAGGCAAAATTACATATCGCTTCATATAAAAAGGTTGGGTGATACGTCAGTCCATCGTCGAGTTTGAGCGCCCAAGGCAAATCTGTTGGCCGACCATAAAGTTCGGCATTAAACCAATTGCCAAATCGACCAATGCCTTGCGCAATTAATAAACCTGGCGCAATTGCATCTGCAAAAACCATGAATGGGATTTCACGTTTGTATTTCCAAAGTGCAACTAAGAATCCACCTGCAATTGCGCCCCAGATTCCGAGTCCACCTTCCCAAATCTTAAAGATATCTACTGGATCGCCCTTTGAGCCAAAGAAATATTCGGGTGAAGAAATCACATGATAAATGCGTGCGCCAATTACGCCACCTGGTACTACCCAAATTGCCAAGTCACTAATTACATGAGGCGATCCGCCTGCAGCTTGATAACGCTTATCGGTAAGCCATATTGCAACAACTACTCCCAAAATAATGCAGAGCGCATATGCATGAAATGTCAGCGGTCCCACTGAAAATTGTGAGACCGATGGCGTAGGTATGTAATTAAGAAACAATTACTTCTTGAATACTAGTTTCTCAAAAGTTCCAGCATCAAAATAATTTTTTTGAAGTCTTTCCATCTCTTTGCCGTTAATGAAAACGGTTGGAGTTGAATCAACATTCTTTGATGCACCATCGTTAGCAACGTTGGTTACCCAGTCTTGATATTTTCCATTTTTAACGCAATCAGTAAAACTCTTAGATGTAATCTTCAAGTTTGCACCGAGTGCAATCAATGTAGTGGCATTCCATTTTCCGGAATTCTCTGCCTCTGCCTGATTTGCATATAGCGCTTCGTGATACTGCAAGAATTTTCCTTCATCGGCAGAGCAGGCTGCCGCGTTTGCCATATATGCTGATTCTGCTCCGATAAATGAAAGAGGATGGAAGACGGCAGTAACTTTCTTTGCCTCAATCCACTCGCGAATCTGCTTGTTATTTACGACTTCAAAATCTCTACATACTGGGCATTGGAAATCTTCCCAGATGTCAATCTTTGGGACATCTGCAAGACCTTTGTTAAAGACAATTCCATAGCCTTCAGCCTTATCCACTGAAGATGGGACTGCAGCGCTCTCTTTAGCTTTATTGCTCGAAAGTGAGACTCCAACGGTTACTGCTACTACCAACACCACCATGCCAATTACTAAATTGCGAGTGACGTTATCTTTCTTTTTAGCGGTTGCCATTTCCCTCTTCTTCCGTTTTCGTGCCAGTTATTGAAATCGTTTTTTTAGTATCTGTATATTACCGAGCGATACCGGACTTTAGATCTTTAGCCAATTTCTCAACTGCCTTTAAGCCTTCTGCAAAAGAGGGCGCACTTTGGACCGCATTTATAAATGCGCTGCCTACAATCACGCCATTTGCATATTTGGCAACATCTGCTGCTTGCTCCGGAGTTGATACGCCTAGTCCAACTGAGACCGGCAGCTCTGTAAATTTGCGAACACGCTCAACCAAGAGTTCGGCGGCTGAAGATACTTGAGCTCGGGCACCGGTTACCCCCATCAAAGAAGCGGCATAGACAAATCCACTTGAGCTTTTTAAAACCTTGCTCAACCGTTCATCATTACTACTAGGCGCAACCACGAAAATAGAATTTAAAGAGTGCTTTGAACATGCATCCACCCATGGTCCAGCCTCTTCAATTGTTAAATCTGGAGTAATAGTTCCGCTTCCACCCGCTGCTGCCATATCAGCAGCGAATTTTTCAACGCCATACTTTTCAATCGGATTCCAATAACTCATGATTACTGATGGCACTAGCGCTGCTGCAAATTTAAGGGTCTCCATAACATCAGTTGAATTGGTCCCATTTGCCAGAGCTAAATCAGCAGCCGCTTGAATTGTTGGACCATCCATAACTGGATCGCTGTAAGGAAAACCTACCTCTATTGCATCTACTCCACCATCTACCATCGCCTTAATAATTTCTTTCGAACCTGCGATGGTTGGAAAACCTGCCGGCACGTATCCAATTAATTTAACTCCGGGTGTTTTGAAGAGATTATCTAGCGCTGTCATATTTACTCTAAAGGAATTCCAAAATACTTTGCAGCGGTCTGTACATCTTTATCTCCGCGACCTGAAAGATTAATCAACAGAATTGCATCAGGTCCAAGCTCTTTTCCAATTTTCATAGCACCTGCCAAAGCATGTGCAGTTTCGATGGCCGGAATGATTCCTTCGCTCTTTGAAAGTATTGAGAATGCTTCCATCGCTTCATCATCCGTAATTGAACGATATTCAGCTCTTCCAGTGTCATTTAAAATCGCATGTTCAGGTCCTACACCTGGATAATCAAGTCCTGCGCTAATGGAATGCGATTCTACGGTCTGACCATTTGCATCTTGTAAAACGTAAGTGCGAGTACCGTGAAGCACACCAACGCTTCCACCAGAAATTGTTGAAGCATGGCGTCCGGTTTCGATTCCATCGCCACCTGCCTCAAGACCGATTAGTCGCACATCTTTATCGGTAATAAATCTATGGAAAATACCGATTGCATTTGAGCCACCGCCGACGCAAGCTAATACTGCATCGGGTAAGCGGCCAGTTAATTCCAGGACCTGCTCTCGAGATTCTTCGCCAATTATTTTATGGAAATCTCGAACCATCTCTGGAAAAGGATGTGGGCCAGCCACTGTGCCAAGTAAATAATGTGTAGTTTCAACATTCGTTACCCAATCACGCATCGCTTCATTGATGGCATCTTTTAAAGTTCTAGAACCTGTAGTAACTGGAATAACTTGGGCGCCAAGTAATTTCATGCGAGCAACATTTAACGCTTGTCGTTTTGTATCTTCTTCACCCATGTAAACCACGCACTCAAGTCCCAAGAGTGCGGCCGCCGTTGCAGATGCGACGCCATGTTGTCCTGCACCAGTCTCGGCGATTATTCGTGGCTTTCCCATTCGCTTAGTTAGGAGTGCTTGGCCAAGTACATTATTGATTTTATGTGAACCGGTGTGGTTTAGATCTTCGCGCTTTAAAAGAATTCTTGCGCCGCCACAATATTCTGAAAATCTTTTTGCCTCAGTAAGTATTGAAGGACGACCTGAATAGGTCTTATGCAAGTGATCTAGTTCGGCTTGAAACTCAGGGTCAATTTTCGCAGCTTCAAAAGCAGCTGTTAGCTGATCAAGTGCAGGGATAAGAGCTTCGGGAACGAAACGTCCACCATATTGACCAAAATGACCGTCGAAACTCATGAGCCGTATCCTACTGACGCCCGAGTAATTGGCGCATGCTTAAAACTGGATCGCCAGCGCGAACCAGCGCCTCTCCAACCAAAATCACATTTGCTCCCGCCGCTTCGGCGAAAATCACTTCATCACGAGTTGAGATGCCGGACTCTGCAACTTTGATTATGTGTTCTGGAATTCTTGGAATCAACTCTTGAAATGCCGCAGGATCTACATCCAAAGTCTTCAAATTTCTAGAGTTGACTCCAATAATCTCTGGATTAATTTCCATTGCCGCTTCAAGTTCATGATTTGTATGGACTTCAATAAGAGATTTCATGCCAAGTTCGGTGGCTAATGCAAAATAATCTGTCAATTGTGATTTAGAAAGGCCCGCAACTATAAGCAGAACTAAATCCGCACCATGCGCGCGGGCCTCATAAAATTGATATTCATCAACCATAAAGTCTTTGCGCAGCATCGGTAAATTAATCTCTCTTCTGACCTCGTCGAAGTCTGCTAAAGATCCATTAAACCTACGTCTCTCCGTTAATACACTTACCGCTGCAGCGCCAGCCTCTTGGTATTGCATTGCAAGCTTTGCTGGTTCTGGAATTTCTGCCAACGCCCCTTTACTTGGGGATTTACGTTTAACTTCCGCGATTACTGACATTTGATGTGCAGGAAAATTTGGCAAAATCGGCTTTGGCGCTTGTTCCAATAATTCATGTAGCTTGGCAAGCGGCAATCTACGTTCTGCTAAATCTTCTCTGACGCCTTCGATAATTGAATCTAAAACTGACACATTACTCTCCTGATTTACTTTCATTAGAGGTTGGATCAATTCCTCGATCTAATTTCTGCCAATCATTTGTTGAATATGGAGTTCTTTCGTAACGAGATTCGCCTTTTCGTTTTTTCCCTATAAACAAAATTAGAGTTAACGCCAGAGCCAAAGTTGCAAAGAATCCGACGGCCTCACTCATTTTGCCACCCGCAAATTATTGGCAGCATTAATTGCACCTAAAACCGCAGCCGCCTTATTGATACATTCGAGATTTTCAGATTGGGCATCCGAATCAGCAACGACGCCTGCCCCTGCTTGCACGTAAGCGATTTTGTCCCTAATCACCGCGGTCCTGATTGCGATGCAGGTATCGATATTTCCTCGAAAATCCAAGTAGCCGAGAGCTCCACCATAAATTCCCCGACGGTTTGGTTCGAGTTCTTCAATAATTTCCATCGCTCTTGGTTTTGGAGCGCCAGATAGAGTGCCGGCAGGAAATGTTGAGAAGAGCGCTTCAATTGGAGCTTTATCTTCGGCAAGTTTTCCTTTTACAGTTGAAACAATATGCATTACATGTGAAAAACGTTCAATATTCATAAATTCAACAACTTCGACCGAACCTGGTTGGCAAACGCGACCCAAATCATTTCTACCCAAATCCACCAACATCAAATGTTCAGCGCGCTCCTTTGGGTCAGCCAATAATTCTTGTGCAATTTTTTCATCTAGCTCTGGAGAATTTGATCGACGTCTCGTGCCCGCAATTGGGTGCACCATTACTTCGCCATCTGTAACTTTCACTAGCGCTTCTGGACTTGAGCCAACTACATCAAGACCATCTTCGAAACGCAAGAAGAACATATATGGGCTTGGATTATGAAGTCGCAACATCCGGTAGACATCAATTGAATCTGCATTGCATTCGGCTGCAAAGCGCTGAGAAATTACTACTTGAAATGCTTCGCCTGCCTTTATCTCTTCCTTTGCTGCCGCAACCTTCGCTACAAAATCAGCCTCAGAAGTATTTCGCTCATATGTGGGCGCACTCTTTTCATCAACATATGCCAAATTGCCTGGCAACGCAGTTAATAGATCTGACTGCATCTGATCCAACCTCTTGATTGCTAATTCGTAAACTTCATCTACTCGATCAGCACTGCCATCCCAATTAATTACATTTGCAATTAAAGTGATGGTGCCTTCTGAATGGTCCATCACCGCTAAATCAGATGTCAACATAAATTCCAACTCGGGAATATTTAGATCATTCTTTGAAATATTAGGAATCTTCTCAAGACGTCTAACACTGTCATATCCCATATAACCTACTAAGCCGCCAGTTAAGGTAGGCATATCAGGTAATTTTGGTGACCTTAAATGTGCTGCTGCCATACGTAGCGCAGACAATGGATCTACGCCAAAAGGTGCACCGGCTGGCATAGTGCCCCGCCAAAACACCTGACCATCTTTTTCAGTAAGTGTTGCTTCCGAATTAACACCAATAAAAGAGTAACGAGACCAGACTCCACCGTGCTCAGCTGATTCAAGTAAAAAAGTATTTGGCTTTAATTTAGCCAGTTTTCGGTAAACCCCGATTGGAGTCTCACCGTCGGCAAGTAATTTTCTGGTTACAGGAATTACGTTGTAAGTTCTTGCAAACTCCCTGAATGTTGCTAAATCCATGTTAGAGCTCATTATGAAAGCAACTCTTTTGACCCGTGTGACACGCGCCGCCAGTTTGTTTGATTCTTAAAAGTACTGCATCTCCATCACAATCAAATTTAATTTCAAGAACTTCTTGAACATTTCCGGAAGTCTCGCCTTTAATCCAAATTTCATTTCTGGAGCGACTGAAGTAGGTGGCGCGCCTTGTTTCTATAGTATTGCGCAGTGCTTCTTGGTTCATCCAAGCCATCATGAGCACTTCGTTTGAATCAGCTTCTTGCGCTATTGCCGCAATTAATCCCTTAGAGAGCGCCTCTTCAATCTGCTTTGGGATTTCCATTGCCTTAGTCTGCCTTATCTCAATTGGCTCTCGCGAACGTTATATCCACGTTCGCGAAGGTACTTCTTAACATCTGAGATACGAAATGTGCCGAAATGAAAAACACTAGCAGCAAGCAGTGCGTCAGCTCCTGCATTAAGCGCCTCGGCAAAATCTTCCAACTTGCCAGCACCGCCTGATGCAATCAAAGGAACTGGGCAGATTGGTCGAACATCATTAATCATTTCGACGTCATAACCTTCACGGGTGCCATCAGCATCCATAGAGTTGAGCAGAATTTCGCCAACCCCAAGATCACATGATTTCTTAATCCATTCAACTGCATCCAAGCCCGTACTTTGACGACCACCATGAGTTGTTACTTCATACCCCTTTGATGCTCGTCTTGCATCAACCGATAGCACTAAAACTTGGGAACCAAATCGATTTGCAATTTCTGCAATCAAATCTGGACGATTTATTGCAGCAGTATTAATGCTGACTTTATCTGCACCGGCGCGTAATAATCGATCAACGTCATCTACTGACCTAATGCCACCACCGACAGTCAATGGAATAAAAACTTTTTCCGCAGTTCTCTTAACAACTTCGATAGTCGTTTCGCGACCACTGCTGCTTGCAGAGATATCTAGGAAAGTTAGCTCATCAGCGCCTTGATGGTTGTAAGTTTGAGCAAGTTCTGTTGGATCGCCTGCATCAACCAAATTTATGAAGTTAGTTCCTTTTACAACTCGACCATCAGTTACATCCAGACAAGGGATGATTCGAATTGAAAGCATTAGTTTGCAACTTTCAAAGCATCTTCAAGCGTGAAAGCGCCGGCATAAAGTGCTTTGCCCATAATCGCACCTTCAACTCCAATTGAAACTAACTTTCGCAAAGCTTCGATATCTGAAAGCGAAGAAATTCCACCCGATGCGACAATTGGCGCCTTCGTAACAGCGCAGACACTTTTTAGTAAATCAAGATTAGGTCCCTTTAAGGTTCCGTCTTTAGTTACATCTGTTACGACATAACGAGCGCAACCATCTTTATCCAGTCGCTCGATAGTTTCGAAAATATCTCCACCCTCTTTAGTCCATCCTCGCGCTGCCAAAGTTCGACCTCTAACATCCAAGCCAACTGCTATGCGATCACCAAACTCCGCAATTACTCTCGAACTCCATTCTGGGTTTTCGAGCGCGGCCGTGCCAAGGTTTACCCGTTTACATCCAGTAGCTAGAGCTCGTCTCAAAGATTCGTCGTCTCTAATACCGCCAGATAATTCGACTTGAATATCTAACTTACCAATTACTTCCGCCAACAATTCGGCATTGCTACCTATTCCAAAGGCGGCATCAAGGTCTACTAAATGGATCCATTCGGCGCCAGCGCTTTGAAAATCTAGTGCTGCATCAATGGGTGCTCCATAATTTGATTCGCTACCTAATTCCCCTTGAACTAAGCGAACAGCTTGGCCACCTTTAACGTCTACTGCTGGCAATAACTCTAATTTCATAAACTCTCCACCCAATTACTAATCAATTTCAGTCCTGCAGCTCCACTTTTCTCAGGATGAAATTGAGTTGCTGTTATTGGCCCTTCTTCAACTGCAGCATAAAACTTTCCGTAATAATCAGTTGTTGCCCAGTTCGAGACTTTGGCTTGCTTAACAGCATAAGAATGAACAAAATAAAATGATTCTTTTTCTACGCCTGTAAATAAATTAGAACCACCTGAAATTTCAACGGAATTCCAACCCATATGTGGCAAAACTGGCGCATCTAATTTTTCAACAACTCCGCTCAGTGCACCTACTCCAGCAAATTCGCCAAGTTCTAGACCTTGTTCAAACATGATTTGCATGCCAACACATATGCCAAGTGTTGGTTTGCCTTCTGCAATTCTAGATTTGATTACTTGATCACCATTTACCTTTAGTAGACCATCCATGCAAGCTCCAAATGCGCCAACGCCTGGCACTACTAAAGCATCAGCACTAGCTGCAATTTCTGGGTCTGAAGTCAGAACAACTTTGCGACCAGTAGTTTCGAAAGCTCTCTGAGCTGATCTTAAATTTCCTGACCCGTAGTCAAGAATTGCTATCAAAGCGTTCCCTTTGTTGAAGGTATACCTGCTACACCATCTAATTTGATGGCATCGCGCAGCGCTCGGGCTACCGCTTTAAATTGTGATTCAAAGACGTGATGAGCATTTCGTCCCTCAAGTACTCTAATGTGAATTGCAATTCTGGCTTCTGCAACAATCGATTCCCAAATATGTTTACCTAAAGTGGTGTCAAAAGTTCCGATTAGTTCGACAATTTCAGGTTGACGATAAACAAGATATGGTCGTCCAGATAAATCAATCGCAACTTGGGTTAGTGACTCATCAATCGGAACTAGGGCGTCACCAAAACGTCGGATACCTGATTTATCTCCCAGCGCTTCACGTAACGCTTGTCCAAAGGCCAACGATGTGTCTTCAACAGTGTGGTGTGAATCCACTTCAATATCGCCTTTAGTTTTGATAGTTAAATCAATGCCAGAGTGCTTTCCGAGTTGGCTCATCATGTGATCAAAAAATGGCACACCAGTTTCTACGGATACATTGCCATTCCCGTCTAAATTAATCTCAACCAATACCGAAGATTCTTTAGTTGAGCGTTCGACTCGAGCGGTTCTCATAGCGCGCCTTTCAAGGCTTTTTCAATTGCCTTAAGGAAGATTTGGTTTTCGGCATCATTGCCAATGGTTACTCTCAAATAACCAGGCAATCCTACATCGCGAATCAATACCCCGTCGGCTAATAACTCCTGCCAAAGTTGATTAGAGCTGACTTTAAATCCAGAGAAGAGAATGAAATTAGCATCGGATGGGATTACCTTTAAACCTAATTCCTGAAGGTTCTTAGCAAGTTTGTCACGGTCCTTGGCCAGTTTTGCAACTTCGGCAAGTAACTCGTCTTGGAATTCAAGCGCTACCTCAGCAGCTGCCTGAGTCAATGCCGATAAGTGATAAGGAAGTCGAACTAATTGAATTGCGTCAATAACTATCTTATTTGCGGCAAGATATCCAAGCCTTGCACCTGCAAATGCAAACGCTTTGGACATCGTTCGACTTACCAAGACGTTGGGATATTTTTCAATTAACGTGATTGCCGACTTTTGCTGAGAAAATTCGGCATAAGCTTCATCGACAACCAATAAGCCATCTATCTCTGCGGTCGCTTTTGCCAACTCTTCTATAACTGAGATAGTTACTGCAGAACCAGTTGGATTATTTGGTGAGGTAATAAAGGTAAGCGCAGGCTTGTTGGTAGAAATTTGTTCGAGAGCTTTTGATAGATTTAAAGTGAAATCTGAATTGCGATCACCTTCTACCCATTCCACATTTGCAACTTTTCCAATCAGGGGGTGCATGGAATATGAAGGCACAAAGCCAAGAGCTTTATTGCTTCCGAAAGCCAAGAAAATAGATTGCAGAATTTCATTACTACCGTTTGCAGCCCAAATATTTTCAGTCGAAAGTTTTACGTTGCTCTGTTTTTCCAAGTAATCTGCGAGTCCTTGTCGTAATTTCAAGGCATCTCGATCTGGGTATCTATTTAAGTTCTCTGAAATTTCTTCAATTCGCTTTGCTATTGCAGCAGCTAATTTCTTAGATGGCCCGTAAGGATTCTCGTTTGTATTTAAACGAGCAGCCGCCGGCACCTGAGGAGCACCATAAGGTGTTAGCGGACGCAGTTGTTCCCGAAGCGGCAACCATTTAGGCCAATTACTCATTTTCAAACCTCGCAGTAATTGCCTCGCCATGCGCTGGAAGATCTTCAGCATTGGCAAGAGTTACCACAGTATTGGAGATTCCTTCAAAAGCGGACTTGCTATATTCAATAAAGTGCAATCCTCTAAGAAATGTTTGGACAGACAATCCGGATGAATGGCATGCACAACCACCGGTGGGCAATACGTGATTTGAACCAGCCGCGTAATCGCCTAATGAAACCGGTGAATACCGTCCAATAAATACTGCGCCAGCATTGCGAATTTGCGCTGCATCCAATTTTGAATTTCGAGTTTGAATTTCTAGATGCTCGGCTGCGTATGCATTAACCACATCTAAACCTTGCTGAACATTATCAACGATCACAATTGCGGACTGCTGGCTGGTAAGCGCAGTTTGAATTCGGTCAGCATGTTTGGTGGCTGGCACTCTCTTGTTCAATTCGGAAACAACCGCTTCTGCCAATTCGGTGGAATCTGTTACTAAAACGGACGCTGCAATGACATCGTGCTCAGCCTGACTAATCAAATCTGTTGCAACGTCAGCAGCTATTGCGCTCTCATCTGCAAGCACTGCGATTTCAGTAGGTCCGGCTTCGGAGTCAATTCCAATTACACCTCTTAGCGCTCTCTTAGCCGCCGCTACATAAATATTTCCTGGACCAGTAACTAGATCTGCTTTTTCGCAGAGATTCTCCATGCCATATGCAAAGAGTGCGATCGCTTGCGCGCCACCAATTGCATAAACTTCATCAACGCCTAACAATTCACAAGTCGCCAAAATAGTTGCATTTGGCCAACCATCATTATCTACTTGTGGTGGGGATGCCACCGCAATTGATGGTACTTCTGCAATTTGAGCAGGTATCACATTCATTAAAACACTTGAAGGATAGACCGCTCTCCCGCCTGGTACATAAAGACCGACTCGATCAACTGGGATCCATTTTTCGATAACCGTCGCGCCTGATTCGACCTCGGTAACTTTGCTATCTCTGGTTTGATCTTGGTGAACTTTCTTGATGCGTGCTGCAGCAACTTCTAGCGCCGCACGGACCTCGGGATTTAGATTATTTAGCGCCTTAGTTAATTCATTTTTTGGGACTCGAATAGTTTTGGGTGCAACACCATCGAACTTTTCTCCAAATTGAATTAAATCCTGCTCATTGCCATTCTTGACGGTAGTTAAAATTGGCTGAATCAAAGCCATTGCGCTATCGACATCTAATGTGGCGCGCGGAATCACCGTATTAATTTGCGCCTTAGTAAGGCGCTGCCCTCGAAGGTCTATTCGGCGAATCATGCCGATATTCTACTTTAAAACTATTTTACGCAGTCTGCACCAAGAATCGCCTTTAAATCAGCGTTGAGACTTGGAGATGAAGTCACTTGAAAACTTAATTTATGTGTAGTGGTCTTTCCTTGATCTGTAACTACGAGTTGCACCTCACGTTTACCAGGGTGCATTCGAAGCGTTTCTTTGATTCTTTCAATAACTGGTTGAGTTAACTGATTGGAATTTGCGCTTACCGTAAATGGTCCTACCGGCCCAGTTGATAAATCGATTGCAGTCATTTCCATCGCGGTAAATCGAAGCTGGTCGTCACGCCAATCAACTCTGCCGCGAATCTTTACTACTCGGTCCTCGATTAAACCCATCGCATATTGATTGTAAGTATTAGAGAAGAACATCGCATCAATTGAACCTTCGAGATCTTCAATAGTAACAATTGCCCAAGATGCACCTTGGCGCGATACTTTCCGTTGCACTCCAGTGATTAAGCCTGCAATGGTAACCATGCGATCAGTGCCATTTTCTTCATCAGCTAACTCCGAAATTGAGATATCCGAATTTGATCTCAATAATCCCTCTACACCAAGTAATGGATGATCAGATACATAAAGGCCCAACATCTCACGTTCGTAATTTAATAACGTCGCCTTGTCCCATTCCTCGGTTGGAATATCTAATTCCACCGCGATAATTCCAGATTCAGTTGCGCTGCCGAAGAGGTCAAATTGGCCAATTGCCTCTGCACGTTTTGATTCAGAAACCGAATCGATCGCCATTAAGTGCACCGCCATTAGTCCTTTTCGAGTTGCACCTAATGAATCGAAAGCACCGCCTTTGATAAGTGACTCGATGGTCTTCTTGTTGCAAACAGATCCATCCACCTTCGCCAAGAAATCTCCAAAAGATTCGAACCGACCTTTTGCTTCGCGCGCTTGCTTTATAAGGTTTACGACGCCTTCACCAACATTGCGAATTGCAGCCAGTCCGAACCTGATATCTTCACCGCGCGGTGTGTACTCGACATTAGATTCGTTGACATCTGGTGGCAAGACTTTTATACCCATTCGACGACATTCTGAAAGGTAAAGCGCTGATTTGTCCTTATCATCTCGGACAGAAGTTAAAAGTGCTGCCATATATTCGGTTGGATAATTAGCTTTCAAATAAGCAGTCCAATATGAAACCAATCCGTAACCAGCTGAATGTGCTCTATTGAAAGCATAATCAGAGAATGGAATCAGTGTTTCCCAAAGTCTTTCGATAGCCGCCTCTTTGAAGCCATTAGCTTTCATGCCCTCAGAGAAAGGAATGTATTCCTTATCAAGAATCTCTTTATTCTTCTTGCCCATTGCTTTACGCAACAAATCCGCACGACCAAGTGAGAAGCCAGCAACTTTCTGCGCGATTGCCATAACTTGCTCTTGATAAACAATTAGACCAAATGTGTCATCTAAAATTTCAGAAAGCGGTTCTGCCAAATCTGGATGAATTGGTTCGACTGGCTTACGTTTATTTTTTCTATCTGCGTAGTTGTTATGTGCATTTTCACCCATAGGGCCCGGACGATAAAGCGCAATAACTGCAGAGATATCTCCGAAGTGATCAGGTGCTAATGACTTAAGTAGAGATCGCATAGGGCCACCGTCGAGCTGGAAGACGCCTAAAGTTTCTCCTCTAGATAGCAATTCATAAGTTTTCTTATCATCAAGGGCAAGTTCCTCTAGGACTACATCTACACCTTTGTTGGCTTTAATATTCAACAAGGCATCATCTAATACCGAAAGATTTCTCAGGCCCAAAAAATCCATTTTAAGTAGACCAGTAGATTCGCAAGCTCCCATGTCGAATTGAGTGATGATTGCGCCATCATTCTCTCGACGATGAATTGGAATTACATCAAGTAGTGGTTCTCGCGAAAGAATCACACCTGCAGCGTGCACTCCCCACTGACGCTTTAAGCCTTCCAGGCCACGTGCAGTATCTACGACTCTTTTCGAATCTGGGTCTGATTCATAAAGAGATCGAAATTCTGAAGCTTCGCCATATCGGGGATCCTTTGGATCAAATACACCCGCTAATGAAATGTCTTTGCCCATGATTGCAGGCGGCAGCGCTTTAGTTAGCTTCTCACCTATCGCATATGGATAGCCTAGAACTCGAGTGGAATCCTTAATTGATTGCTTTGATTTGATAGTTCCGTAAGTGATGATTTGTGCTACACGGTCTTCGCCATATTTTTCTGTTGCATATTTGATCATTTCACTGCGGCGGCGTTCATCAAAATCTAAATCAATGTCGGGCATTGAAATACGTTCTGGATTTAAGAAACGCTCAAAAAGCAATCCATGTTCGATCGGATCTAGCCCAGTGATTCCAAGTGCATATGCAACTAGAGATCCGGCAGCGGAGCCGCGTCCTGGTCCAACTCTGATTCCTGATTTCTTTGCATGGCTAACCAAGTCCGCCACCACCAAGAAGTAACCAGGGAAACCCATTTTCTTCATGACATCTAATTCAAAGCGAAGACGTTCTTTATATTCATCAGGCACGTTGCCATTAAATATTTTCGCAAGACCTGCTTCCGATTCTTTTACCAACCAGGAATCTTCACTTTCGCCAGCTGGCACTGGAAATTGCGGAAGCAGATTCTCCCCTTCGCGAAGCGTCACATTTGCTCTTTCGGCAATAAGCAAGGTGTTATCGCATGATTCAGGGTGATCTTTAAAGAGATGGCGCATCTCTGCAGCACTCTTTAAATAGAACTGGTCACCATCAAATTTAAATCTCTTAGGGTCAGCCAGGGTAGAACCAGATTGAACGCAAAGTAGAACTTCGTGAGCTTGCGCATCTTCTTTGTATGTGTAATGTAAATCGTTTGTGGCAAGTAGTGGAATATCTAATTCTTTAGCTAATTTTAGAAGATCACCTTTTACTCTATTTTCAACATCGATATCATGATGCATTATTTCTACAAAGAAATTATCTTTACCAAAAATATCTCTAAAGTCCGAGGCGGCCTTAAGCGCTTCTTTGTAGTTTCCGATACGTAAACGCGTGGCTACTTCTCCACCAACACAGCCTGTAGTGCCAATAATTCCTTTTGCATATTTACTTAAAAGTTCTCTATCGATTCTGGGCTTGTAATAGAAACCTTCTAAAGAAGATAGTGAAGCCAATCGATATAGATTTGCTAAGCCTTCTTGATTTTCAGCTAATAGCGTCATGTGGGTATAGGCGCCGCCACCTGAGACGTCATCTTCTCCGCCTTCGGCCCACTGAACGCGACGTTTATCAAATCTAGTCTCTGGCGCGACATATGCTTCTAAACCAATAATCGGTTTAACGCCAGCTTTCTTTGCCTGTTTATAGAAATCAAAGGCGCCAAATAGATTTCCGTGATCTGTCATTGCGATGGCAGGCATACCTTGCGCTGCGACCTCTTTAACTAAATCACTTACTCGCGCCGCACCATCGAGCATTGAATACTCTGTATGGACATGCAAATGAGCAAAACTATCGGAGGCTTTTCCCTTATTTGTGCTCACGGGCGGCAAGGTTAGTCTTATGGCAAGACCGCGTCGCTTAGGCGCGATAGTGAGTCAGTTAAATCACGAGGGTAAGTGGCGGTAACCGATACTGGAAGCCCGGAAATCGGATGGTTAAATTCAAGGGCCTGAGCATGAAGCCATGGCCTAGTTACGCCTATCTCCTGCGCCAAATTCGGATCTGCACCGTAAGTTAAGTCTCCGACTAAAGGGTGGCGAATTGCAGACATGTGCACTCTAATCTGATGTGTACGACCAGTTTCAAGTTCGACTTTTAGTAAAGAGACTGATCGGTAATACTCAATAACTTCGTAATGAGTAACGCTTGGTTTTCCATCAGTTACTACCGCCATTTTGTAATCTTCTTTTGGGTGACGATCAATCGGTGCATCAATGGTTCCGACGGCAGGTTCGATGTGGCCTTGCGCTAATGCGTGATAAATTTTTTTAATTTCGCGATTTCGAAACATATCTTTCAATTTTAAATACGCAGCATCGGTTTTTGCGACCATCATTAATCCGCTAGTGCCAACATCTAATCTTTGAACAATACCCTGTCGCTCAGCTGGCCCACTTGATGTAAGTGGAATCCCTGCCGCCACTAATGCTCCGACTACAGTTGGGCCAGTCCATCCGGGACTTGGATGTGCGGCGCATCCAACTGGTTTATTTACAATTACTAAATCCGTATCTTGATAAACAATTTCAAGATCATCTAGTGGTGTTGGCGGTATCGCAATATCACTTGGGGGTTCTGGAAGAAGCACCGTGATGATTTGTCCACTTTGAACTTTATCTGACTTGCTTAAAATTCTGTGACCCAAAGAAACTTCATTTGATTCAAGCAATTTAACAATTACGCTTCTAGATAATCCTAATACTCGAGCTAAAGCGCTATCGATTCGTTCGTTATCAAGCCCTTCGGGGACTTCAATACTCCTTGTTTCACGCATCTTTGGCTCTTTCAATCGGGGCAATATTCTTTAAAGAGAGCAAAAATGCCAAAATTGCCCCGCAAACAATTGCAGTATCTGCCAAATTAAAATTAGGCCAATTAGGAAGTACGATCCAATCGGTTACGCTGCCACGCAAGAAACCCGGTGAATTAAATGCACGATCGGTTAAATTTCCGAGTGCACCACTTAAAACCAGTGCTAAAACTATGGCCCAGTATTTATTAGTCACTTTTGGCGCGTAGTAGAAGGCAAAGGCCGAAGCAGTTATCGCAAATAGCCCTAGAAATATTCCACCGCCATTTGCCCCGAGGCCAAAAGCCGCTCCAGTGTTGAAAGATAATTCAAATTTCAAAAATAGGAATTTTAGAGTTTTGCCAGGCAATTCATTTAAAGCCCATTGCTTAGTCAGATAATCGGCGAACCAAATTAAAACTGCTACGGAATAGGTCAGCTTTAGATGTTTTGCTGAGTTAACGACGCTCTTCCTTTTGCTTGCAAGACATGCAAAGTGTCGCGCGTGGGAATACTTCTAAACGGGCTTTACCAATTTGGCTTCCGCAAACTTCGCAAACGCCATAACTCTTATTATCAATACGATCGATAGCTCGTTCAGTTTGGATTACCATATCTCGCGCGTTAATCAGTAGGGACATTTCATGTTCGCGTTCGAAAGTCTTATTGCCCGCATCAGCTTGATCGTCTCCAGCGCCTTCGCCACCATCTTTGATTAGCGAATCCATTTCAGATTCAACATTTGCTAAATCAATTCTTAAGCGATCGAGTTCCTTGGATAAATTAGCGCGCATTGCCTTCAATTCTGCTGCGCTCCAACTTTCTTGATCTGCAATTACTAAAGGTGCCGGTGCTGCCTTAAGTGGTTTTAAATGAGTCTGCTTACCGCTCTTCTTTGGTGGCGGCGGAGGTGGCATCATTAAACGTTTTTCTTCAACAACTACTTCAGCTACCTGTGATGAAGCCATCGCAACTTGCACTGTCTGATTCTTGGTATCTACTTTGAGTGTTGCCTTTGAGCCGGCAATTGCAGATGTCTTAATTGAATCATCTGGCTTCTTTACCGCAGCTTTCTTTACTGGTGCTGCTTTTTTAATTGGCTTTACCGGTTTTGCGGGAGCTTTCTTTGCCGCCTTTTTTGCAACCGGTTTAGTTGCGGCTTTCTTTGCTGGCGCTGCCTTCTTGGCCGGCTTTACCGCTTTTGCTGGAGCTTTCTTCGCCACCTTTTTTGCAGTGGGTTTAGCTATAGGTTTAGCCGACTTTGCAGGTGCCACCTTTTTTGCCGCTTTTTTTGCTAATTTCTTAGCGATGTTTTTAAGAGCCATGAGGGGCGAAACTTTAATTTGTATTAGCTCACTGCGCCAATTAGGCGCGCGATTAGGCGGTCAATTAGAATTCGCAAATGACCGGCTACCGCGCAATTCCGGCCTCGATTGACCTCCCAAAGATGGAGCACGAGGTTCTCTCATTTTGGGAGAGTAATGCGATATTCCATCAGAGCGTGAAGGCTCATGAAGGTCAAAGTTCTTGGACTTTCTTTGAAGGCCCACCTACCGCAAATGGCATGCCCGGCACTCACCATATTGAAGCGCGCGTTTTCAAGGATGTCTTCCCGCGATATCAGACAATGAAAGGTCACCAAGTCGTTCGCAAAGCGGGTTGGGATTGTCACGGCCTTCCAGTTGAGATTGCAGTTGAGAAAGAACTCGGATTTTCAGGTAAAGGTGATATCGAGAAATTCGGTATTGCTCAATTTAATGCCAAGTGCAAAGAATCGGTGCAACGCCACGTTGATGCATTTACCACTATGACAAATCGCATGGGCTTCTGGGTTGATTTTGATGAAGCTTATTGGACGATGTCTCCGGAATATGTTGAATCAGTATGGTGGTCACTAAAAGAGATCTGGAAGAAAGGTCTCCTAGTTCAAGACCACCGAGTTGCACCTTATTGCCCACGTTGCGGTACCGGGCTATCAGATCACGAATTATCTCAAGGATATGAAACTGTCACTGACCCTTCAGTTTATGTTCGCTTCCCTATTACCAGTGGAGAACTAAAGGATTTAAATGCAAGTTTCTTGGTTTGGACCACAACTCCTTGGACTTTAATTTCTAATACCGCTGTAGCTGCAAATTCCGATGTTGATTATGTTGCAGTTAAAGTAACAAAAGATGAAAATTCAGAAATCCTGGTGCTGGCAGAAGCACTGCTTTCTAAAGTCGATGGCGAAACTGAAATTTTGAAACGTTACAAAGGTAAGGATCTGGAGCGCATTTCATATAGCCGCCCGTTCGATGTTGTAGAAATTCCAGATGCGCACTTTGTAGTTCTTGCCGATTATGTGACAACGGAAGATGGTTCCGGATTAGTGCATCAAGCGCCAGCTTTTGGTGCTGATGATTTAAAAACTTGCCGTGCGTATAACTTGCCTACCGTAAATCCGGTTCGACCTGATGGACATTTTGAAACAGGTATCCAATTAGTTGGAGATCTTTTCTTTAAGGATGCCGATAAACCAATAGTTAAAGATTTGAAGCAGCGTGGATTGCTATATAAGCATCAACCATATGAGCATCAATATCCACATTGCTGGCGCTGTCACACCGCACTTATTTATTACGCCCAACCATCTTGGTACATCCGGACAACTTCAATTAAAGAAGCTTTGATTCGCGAAAATCAAGAAACTGATTGGCACCCTGAAACCATCAAAACTGGCAGATACGGTGATTGGCTAAATAACAATATCGACTGGGCGCTCTCTCGTAATCGATATTGGGGTACGCCGCTTCCAATTTGGCGCTGCTCAAGCGGAGAAAAGAAACATGAAATCGCAATTGGCTCACTCAAAGAACTAGGTCAGCTTGCCGGACAAGAGTTATCGAATTTAGACCCGCACCGCCCTTTTGTGGATGATATTAAGTTTCCTTGTCTGCAATGCGCAGACGGAAAGAATGAGATGGTTCGAGTTCCTGAAGTTATTGACTGTTGGTATGACTCAGGTGCGATGCCGTTTGCTCAGTGGGGCTACCCACATAAGCCTGGCTCTGAAGAGAAATTTAAGAACTCTTATCCAGCTGACTTTATCTGCGAAGCAATTGACCAAACTCGTGGCTGGTTTTATACCTTGATGACCATAGGCACCTTGGTCTTCGATCAATCCTCCTACAAAACCGTGCTCTGCTTGGGGCATATTTTGGATAAAGATGGTCGCAAGATGTCAAAACATCTTGGAAATGTTCTAGAACCAATGGCTTTAATGGATCAGCATGGCGCCGATGCAGTTCGCTGGTTTATGTTGGCAGCTGGCTCTCCGTGGGCAGCTCGAAGAGTTGGCCATGATGCAATTCAAGAGGTAATCCGCAAGACCCTTCTGACATATTGGAACACGATTTCGTTTATGTCACTTTATGCTCGCGCATCTAATTTTGATTTGTCCCAATCGCCTGCACAAATTGGCCGACCAATCATGGATCGTTGGATCTTGTCTGAACTGCAGCTTCTCATTAAAGATGTAGATGCCGCTTATGCCGATTTTGATTCGCAAACTGCTGGCCGATTGCTTGCCACATTTATTGATGATTTATCAAATTGGTACGTTCGCAGAAGCCGTAGACGTTTCTGGGATGGCGATCCTGCTGCGCTTGCGACTTTGCATGAATGCATCAAGGTATTAACTCAATTGATGTCACCTATGGTTCCATTTATTACGGAGCATGTCTGGCAAGAACTAATCAAGCCTGTTGAGTCCGATGCTGCCGCATCTATTCATTTAACAAGTTGGCCAGCAATTAATTCCGCTTTAATTGATAAAAATCTTCGTGATCAAGTTGCACTTACCCGTCGCATTGTCGAATTAGGTCGTGCTGCAAGAGCAGAATCTTCGGTGAAAATTAGGCAGCCACTAGGACGGGCGCTTATTGCAGCAAGTGGCTGGGCAAATCTTCCCGCTGATATGCGTGATCAAATTGCGGATGAATTAAATGTTCTTGAATTGGAAGATATCGCAAACGCATCTGGAGATTTAGTCAGCGTAAGCATCAAGGCCAATTTCCGTGCATTGGGCGCAAAATATGGTGGCGCAGTTCAAGATGTAGCAAAGTTAATTGTCGCAGCAGATGCTGCTGCCTTGGTGGCAGAGGTGCGCGTTAAAGGCAATGCAAAGTTAGGCGACTTTGAAATTACTCCTGAAGATCTAGTTATTACCGAGCAACCAAAGAGTGGCTGGTCAGTTGCTTCGAATAATGGCGAGTCGGTAGCGCTGGATTTAACTCTCACTCAAGCATTAATAAATGCCGGCAATGTAAGAGAAGTAATTCGCGCTCTTCAAGAGGGTCGCAAGAGTGCCGGATTTGATATTTCTGATCGAATTATCGTCACTTGGAATGCAACTTCTGAGATTGCATTGGCAGTTACGGAATCACTTGATCACATTAAACGTGAAGTTTTGGCAGTGGAGATGAAGATTGATAGTTCACTGCTCTGTGATACCGAACTAGGTTTTACCTTTAACTTACTTAAAGCTTAAATTTAAAGGTAAGCGAGTGCTAAACCTTGCAATATCTGCACTGCAAAGAAAAGCACTATAAACGAGAGATCCAGCGCTACTCCTCCAAGACGTAACGGCGGAATAAACTTTCGGAAAAAATTAAGTGGTGGATCCGTAAAGGTGTATACACTTTCAGCAAACCAAAGCATTAGGCCACGCGGTGTCCAACTTGGCTTGAACATTCTGACGTAATCAAGAATTAATCGCGCAAATAGGGCGAAGATAAATACTTGAAGAAAACGCGCTACCCAAATACCGAGCATTTATCAGCTCTGATTGAAGAAGCTTGCTTCAGCTGCAGCGGTCTTAACTTCTGAGGAGACCATTACATTTGCAGGAGATAGCAAGAAAACTTTTGAAGTAACGCGTTCGATTGTGCCGTGGTGACCAAAAACTAAACCACTTGCAAAATCAACTAGACGCTTACGTTCTTCATCGCCCATGTCGGTTAGGTTCATGAGCACAGTGTTGCCTTCGCGATAACGTTCGCCGATTACTCGAGCTTCGTTGTATGAACGAGGATTAACTGTGAAAATTTGATTACTCGCAGGAGCGGCAACTTCTGACACTGGAGCAACTGGAGTTGCTTGAACAGCAGTAAAGGAACGTGATTCACGAACTCGAATTCGTGGACGTTCTACTTCCTGTGAGACTTCTTCGCTCTCAAGGTCATCTGTAAGACCGAGAAAATTTCCTAATTTCTTAAGACTGGACATAAGGATAATTTTAAGTAAATCAGCTTCTCGAACCGAGTATTGAAGAGCCTACGCGGATATGTGTCGCGCCATGAGCTATAGCTGAAAGGTAATCACTGCTCATTCCTGAAGATAGAAACGGGGCGTTTGGGTAGGCGGTAACGAAGTTTTGATGAATTTTTGCCAGCCGCTCAAATGCGCTATCTGGCTGCTCTCCAAGCGGTGCAACCGCCATCAAACCTTGAAGTTTTAGATTGGAAGAGGCCAATATGGAATCAGCGATCTGATTTAGCTGATCTGGCAGCGCACCACCTCTGTGCTCTTCACCATCCAATGAAACTTGAATGAAGACTTCTAGATTTTTCTCACTTGCTTTGGACAACAACTCCACATATCTCAATGAATCTATTGTCTGAATAACATCTGCCCAATTGGCAATTGATTTAAGTTTGTTACTTTGAAGTTGGCCTTGGAAATGCCATTTTCCGGGAACGAATGGGGCCTTCGCTTTACCCTCTTGATCTCGGTTTTCGCCGAACTCTGAAACACCCAATTCATGAAGCAATTGCGCATCGCTTAAGGGAAAAGTCTTGGTCACTACAATTAAATGAACATCATTAGGTATTGTAGCTTTAACCGCAGCCAAATTTTCGGCCAGCTGAGCTTTACGATCTATAGCCAAATTACACCTGCTTGGCGACCAGTAATTCCATCTCTTCGATATGAGAAAGAATTTTTATCTTCTAGAACACAGCTCGATAAATCCAAGAGCACAGTGTCTTTTAAATCGGTCTTTAGTCCTGAAACTAAATCGAGAGTTGCTTTGCCAGTTCTGCTCGAAGAATCTGAACTTGGATATTTGGAGACTACCTCATTAAAAATATCCGCTCCCACTTCGTAGCAGCTGCCACAAATATTTGGACCGATATAGGAGTGAATCACTTCGGCGCCAAGATCTCGCATGGCATCAATAGTTTTTCTGGCTACGCCATTCATTAAACCTTTTCTTCCAACATGTACTGCCGCAACAGCTACATCAGATTTCAAAAGCAAAGGAATGCAATCTGCCACCATCACTGCAACTGCTAACTTTCGCTCGGTAGTAATTAGCGCATCGCAAGTTGGAGTATTAGTTTTTTCCTCAACTAACACGACGGTATCTCCGTGCACTTGATTCATAAAAACAATCGGCATACCTATTTGAGATTCGAGTTGAGCGCGATTTTCAAGCACTGAAGCTGCTTCGTCGCCAACATGATCGCCCAAGTTGGCGGAGGTAAATGGGTCCTTACTAACTCCACCTAATCTGTTGGTGAAGATAAATGGCATTACTTCATAAAGTCAGGGACGTCGATTTCATCTTCGGCCACTAACTCTTCAAATGAGATGCGACGACGAGGTGTTTCTCCAGTTACTTCCATTGCAACTTGCAAAGGATCATTTTCGGTAACCGGATCAGCGTTTCCTGAAATTTCATTTGTAGTAATTACTGGTCGTTCAATTTTCTTTGGTTCTCCACCATCGAAACCAGCTGCAATTACTGTAATTCTTACTTCGTCGCCAAGCGCATCATCAATTACGGTTCCGAAGATGAACTTGGAATCAGGGTGAGCTGCATCCTGAACTAATTGACACGCTTCATTAATTTCAAATAATCCTAAGTCGCTTCCGCCAGCTACAGATAGCAAAATTCCCATTGCGCCATCGATTGACGCTTCTAGAAGCGGTGATGAGATTGCAAGTTCCGCGGCACGTAGCGCACGATTTTCGCCACGGGCAGAACCAATACCCATGAGCGCCGCGCCAGCACCAGTCATCACGGCTTTGACATCTGCAAAGTCCAAATTAATTAATCCCGGTTGGGTAATTAATTCAGTGATTCCTTGTACGCCAGAAAGTAAAACTTGATCAGCGCTCTTGAATGCATCGATTGCGGTGATTGCACGATCAGATATTGCAAGTAAGCGATCATTAGGAATGACAATTAAGGTATCAACCTCTGCGCGAAGGGCTTCAATACCTGCTTCTGCAGATGTGGTACGGAGTTTTCCTTCAAACGAAAATGGCTTTGTAACTACACCAACAGTTAACGCACCCAATTCGCGTGCGATTTTTGCAACAACAGGTGCACCACCTGTACCTGTTCCGCCACCTTCGCCAGCGGTAATAAAAACCATGTCGGCGCCACGAAGCGCCTCTTCGATTTCATCAACGTTATCTAGCGCTGCTTCGCGTCCAACTTCTGGAGCTGCACCTGCACCAAGTCCGCGAGTAATTTTTCTGCCAATATCTAGTTTGACATCAGCATCACTCATTAATAATTGTTGCGAGTCGGTATTAACTGCGATGAATTCAACGCCTTTGAGACCTGCCTCAATCATTCGATTGATTGCATTAACGCCGCCGCCACCAATACCAACAACTTTGATGACTGCTAAATAATTCTGCGGTGCCGCCATGATCTCCCTCGTAGTTAATCTCGCTCTGCCCATTACCTTAACCTCAGGTAAAGGGTTACAACTTCCACCTAAATGGTGGCGGAAAATTAGAGCGTTAAGGGTGACTATTCAATAACCGACACGGTTAATTAAATTTATTTAACTGTCGGTTTTGTTGGATCGCTTACATCCATCTGTTTAATTTTTTCATTTTCTGGCAATTCGGATAAAGCCTTATAAATCTTTACTTTTAGCGCCATATTTGAATCGTCGCCCCAATTAATCCGCAATTTATCTTTTACTCGAATTTGAAAGTTCTTAGCAGATGATGCATTTACGGAAGTAACCAGAGCGCGAAAATCTGCTGGTAGGCCTAAATACAATGAAACGGCGGCGGCTCGTGAGCTATCGTCAAAGGCTGAGATTGATGGCAGCTTCTTTGAAACTTTTATAGGAGAGGTGAAGAGCACTCCGCCAGAGTCAATAAAACGTGCTCCAGATATTGCCACTGCCATGCGCGCCGATAAATTTATAGAAACCGCTCTGGTGATCCAATTTCTAGAGACCTTAACCTCTTCAACCCAATCTATGCCAGCCAGCGCTAATTTGGTTGAAATATTTCTTGGTTCGATTCTTGCTAACTTCTCTCCTTTTTGAATATCAGCAATCTGCAAGACTTGTTTTGTAATTTGCGAATTTGGCGAACCCTCCACTGTTACGTTTTTTACTGTGAATAAATTGGTCCAGCCAAATAGGAATGCCAAAGAAGCCACAATTAATAAAAGTATTCCGAGAATTAATTCTCTTCTACGACGCAGATTCATTTTGCTTTTGCAATTCCTCAATTATGAGCGGTCCAAGTGAACTGACATCTCCTGCGCCTAAGGTGATGATGACATCACCAGGCTTTGCCTCAGCTGCTACTGCTTCAGTTACCGAGATGAAATTAGGTTCAAACTTTGAGTTACCAAGAAGTTTGGCGATGTTTGCACTTGAAACTCCACTGATTGGCTGTTCGCTTGCTGCATAGACTTCTAGTAACCAAGATTTATCTGCTAGTGACAAAGCTTCGGCAAATTGATTAATAAATGCCTTAGTTCTTGAATATCGATGCGGCTGAAAAATAACTAGCACTCGTCCACCACCTGCATATCTCTTGGCGGCTTCTAGGGTGACTTTGATTTCCGTTGGATGATGTCCATAATCATCAATAACTCTCACGCCATTAACGGTGCCTTTTAATTCAAATCTTCTACCTGCGCCATGGAACTTAACTAATCCATCCAGAAGTGAAGCTGCAGGTAGGCCAAGCTCGAGCCCGACTGCCATCACGGCCGCGGCATTTAATACATTATGTTCGCCTGGAACCGACAATTCCAAAGTGCCTATTTTGGCCCCATTCCAAAGCACTCGAGCGGTTGAACCAGCAGCACTTAGAAATATTTGATCAACTCGAAGCGCAGCATCAGTACTTTTGCCATATCCAATGGTTTTTACAGTCGCTTTTGCTGCAACTTCTTTTGCTCCCTTGTCATCCGCGCAGAAGACTAAAAAACCGCCAATAGTTTTAACAAAGTCATCAAAGGCTTTAAACACCTCGTGCTCGGATGAAAAATGGTCAACGTGGTCCCATTCAACATTTGTAATTACGGCTGCATGTGGATGGTATGCGACAAATGACCCATCAGATTCATCTGCTTCCGCTACAAAATATTTACCGCTACCCCGATGCGCATTTGAACCAGAGCTTTTTAAAATTCCACCAATTGCAAACGATGGATCTGTACCCGCGCTCTGCAAAGCGATGGTAGCCATTGAAGAGGTTGTGGTTTTACCATGAGTGCCAGCAATTGCAATTGATACTGATTCTGACATTAACAAAGCCAATGCGGCGGCACGAGTAATTTCTGGAATTCCTGATTTAGATCCGGCCGCTCTTTCGGGATTATCTGACTTAATCGCATTTGAAAATACAATCAAATCTGCTCCCTTTATATTATCTTGATGATGGCCAATTGAAATCTCAGCTCCCAATGCCTTTAATGCGCTAATCACGGAGGTTTCAGATGCATCGGATCCTGAGACTTTAATTCCATGTGAAATTGCGATTCGAGCAAGCCCACTCATGCCAGAACCGCCAATACCTACAAAATGAACCCGTTTGCCAACTAAATCTGCCAAATTTAATTTAGCGCTCATTGCAATACTCGTTCGATGCAATCTGCGATCTTTTCTGCAGCGTTTAAAGAAGTTCCGAGAGGTTGGGTGCTGCCTTGTTTTAATAGTCGAGCTAAATTTTCTTCTAACCAAGTACTGGAAAAGTCACCCTGCTGAATAATTTCAGCTTTCTTGGCCGCAACCAATTCTCTAGCATTAAATGCTTGCTCTCCATTTCCGATTGGCAATGGTATGAATAATGCATATTTACCAAGTGCTGCAAATTCCGAGCAGGCAATTGCACCACTTCTTGAAATCACTAAATCTGCCGCCAAAAGCGCAGTAGCCATATCATCAATATAGCTAAGTGGTCGGTAATTATCTGTCTGCATTGGCAGTGGATTGTCCTTGCCAAGAGAATGTATTACAAAATTTCCTGCGAAGTTGGTCTTCGCAATAACTTCATTTATGGCGCGAGAGCCTGAAGAGCCACCAATCACTAAAATTAAATTTCCTGCTACGCCTAGCGCTTGCTTTGCCTTCTGACGAGCGCTCTCCCAATCGTTTTGAACAGAAGATTTAACAATCTCAGTTTTAAGTGGATTGCCAACTATTTGCGCGCCGGGAATTCCGGAATCTGAATATGCGACCGCAATCTCCTTGGTGAAAATTGCGCCAAACTTATTGGCTAGACCAATTTTGGCATTTTGATCATGCACCACAATTGGCTTGCGAAGTAACGCCGCCGCAATATAAGCAGATCCCGCGACGTATCCACCAAAACCAACGACTACATCAAAGCGCTTCACTATCGAAATAGATTTGAGAACAGAGTTAATAATTCGAAACGGGAATAACAAAGCTGCAATATTTAAGGTTCTTGGCGCCACCACTTTTGGTATAAGAAACAATGTGCCATTTCGCTCTGGAATTAGTGTGACTTCCAGTCCACTTCTGGTTCCAAGAAATGCTATTTCATCATTTGGGAAACGTTGCTGCCAAACTTGGCTTACCGCCCAAGCTGGTTCGATATGTCCGGCAGTTCCACCGCCTGCAAAGAGAATTCGAGCCATTTTATTTAGCTCCTCTCGGCCAACGAACATTTATTTGCTTCGCTACTTCTGGGTTTCGAAGCGCGATTCCTGCGACAAACCCTAGCGCGCCAACTAAGGCAAGTAGAGAAGATCCGCCATAAGAGATAAATGGCAAAGTAACTCCTACTACCGGAATCAAACTGGTCGCAGAGGCTAAATTAATTAAGGATTGGAAGCCAATCCAAAAAGCAATTCCCAACCCAAGGTATCTACTAAAGGTATCTTTCGCAGTTAATGCAATTTTGATAATGCAGATAACTAAAATCGATATTGCGGCCAAGGTAGCGAGCGTGCCAAATAGACCAAACTCTTCGCCAATTACTCCAAAAATAAAATCGGTATGAGCTTCCGCTAAATTGCCCCACTTCTGTTTACTTTCGCCGATTCCGGAGCCGAAAAATCCACCGCTAGCCAGCGCCATCACACTATGTGCAGGTTGCCAGCCAGCATTCTTGTAAACGCCCTCGGCAAACGGATCAATAAATGCCGTCAAACGTGCAATGCGATATGGCTGCATCGCAATTAGTGCAGCAACGCCAAAGATTCCACCTGCCAAAATGCCAGCAATATATTTACTTTCGGCACCTGCCAGATAGACCAATGTCGCCAAAATCAATCCAACTACTACCGCAGAACCTAAATCTCCACCTTTTAACACCACTGCCAAAATAATCAGAAATCCAAAAGTAAGCTGGAAGAAGATTTTTTTGGCATCGCCGAAATTCTTATCGATTACATAAGCGGACCATAAAATCAATAGAATTTTTGCAACCTCAGAAGGTTGAAAATCTATCGGTCCAAATGCAATCCAGTTGGTATTTCCATTTACTTCTCGTCCGAAAGGTATGAGCAATAACATAATAATTATCGCTAAACCTAAACTTCTGTGGGCAATTTTCTTAAGACTTGCTAGAGGCAATTGTGCAATTACCCATGCTACAGGCAAAGAAAGTATTGAGAGGAAAATCTGCTTGCCACTGATAGAAAATGAGCTTCCGCCGATTGATAAACCGGTGACTTGCGCAGCGGAAAAAACCATTATTGCGCCAAAGAAAATTATTCCTAACGAGACCGCAAGAAATGTACGGAAGGTACTGGCTGGGCTATTAAACATTTAAATATGCTTCTTCACTGCTGCGATAAATTGATCGCCCCGGTCAGAGTAATTCTTAAATTGATCCATAGATGCGCAAGCTGGCGCCATCAATACGGTATCACCAGGTTCGGCAAGTTGGCGGGCTTTTAACACGACCTCATCCATGATATTTGCACCGTCAATTCGATAAAAATCAATCTTATGTTTTTCAAGTTCGGTAGCAATCAATTCTCGATCAGTTCCGATTAATAGCGCTACTTTGATTCTGGATTTGCATTTGGCAACTAAATCATCAAAATGCGCTCCTTTTGCCAAGCCGCCCGCTACCCAGATGGCACTAGTAGTAGCAAAAAGAGATGCTTGGGCAGCGTGTGGATTAGTCGCCTTGGAATCATTAATCCATTTAATTCCATTTTTATCGAGCGCAAGTTCGATTCGATGTCGCCCTGGTTTGTAATCCCTTACTGCACTGCGAATTGAATCTAAATCTGCACCCACCGCTCTAGCTATGCCAGCTGCAGCCAGAGTATTAGCCACTGCATGTGGCACGGTTGGTTGAACATCATTTAATTCACAGATTGCGCCCGCCGTATTTGGGTCATCGCTAAATGCTCTATCTACTAATAATTCTTCAACTAACCCTAATTGGCCATGAGCAGGAGTATCTAAGCCAAAATATATTTTTCTGCCAGACCATTTAATTGTTTTACTAATCGCTTGAACCAGGTGCTGATCCTGCCCATTGATAATACCGATATCAGTATGTTCGAGTAATTTAATTTTTGCCTTTGTGTATTCTTCAAAAGAGCCATGCCAATCGGTATGATCGTCTGCAATATTTAGGATTGAAACTGCAGTGAATTCAGCATCATTCATCCAATGTATTTGGAAGCTTGAAAGTTCTATGACTAAGACTTCATATTCTTTTTCGCTCCAAACAGTTTCAATTACCGTTGTGCCAACATTTCCACAGGCGGCAGCTGAAATTCCAGAAGAATTAATCATCAAAGCGGCAAGCTCAGTCGTTGAAGTTTTGCCATTTGTTCCGGTGATGGCGACCCAACGTTGGTTGGGGCGATGTAACTTCTTGAAATGCCAAGCAATATCAATTTCATTTGTAATGGAAATATTTGCTTTTTGAAGTGCCTTTATTAAAGGGTGCGATGGTTTCCAACCTGGCGAGACAATTGCAAAATCATAATTTAAGTTTTCCAAGTCAGAAATTGGGTGATTCGCAAAATCGGCTACTGGCTTTTCATCAGCAACAAAAATCTTTGCGCCTAATTCTTCAGCGATTTTGGCAACTGCACTTCCAGTGACCCCGCCACCGAGAATTAATACTCTCTTGCCAGCAAATTCCATCTCTTTATGCCGCAACCCATTGCGCGTAGAACAGACCCAACCCTGCTGCAACTGATAATCCAGCCAAGATCCAGAAGCGCACCACGATTGTCACTTCGCCCCAGCCTTTTAATTCAAAGTGATGCTGAAGTGGCGCCATTCTAAATATTCTTTTGCCGCCACTTAATTTAAAGAAGCCGACTTGGATAATTACGGATAAAGTGATTAGGACAAATAATCCACCAATTGCAATCAGTAATAATTCGGTTCGCATAGATATAGCAAGGCCAGCTAAAGCACCACCTAGCGCGAGCGAACCGGTATCGCCCATGAATATTTTTGCCGGTGAAGTGTTCCACCATAAGAATCCGGTACAGGCTGCGGCAAGTGCGGCTGCCAATACTGCTAAATCCATCGGATCTCTAACTTCATAACAATTTGGAACTGCAACCTCGCTACATGATTGACCAAATTGCCAAACGCCAATCAAAACAAAAGCCAAGAATGACATCACAGAGGCGCCGGTAGCTAAACCATCAAGCCCGTCAGTTAAGTTGACGCCATTGCTCGTTGCGGTGACCATAAAGATTACCCAAATAATCATTCCTACCAACCCCAATTTGATTGAGGTATCACGCAGAAATGAAAGGTTTAAGGAAATTGGAGTTAAGCCGTTGTTATCTGGAAATTTAGTGCCGAAATAGCCAAAGAGTCCAGCTACCAAGATCTGTCCGAAAATTTTCTGCTTACTATTTAAACCAAGTGATCGCTGCTTGACCACTTTTAAATAATCATCGATGAAGCCCACAAGTCCTAAAGCTGAAAACAGCGAAATCACCAAAAGTGCGGATGCGCTAAAAGCAATTCCCAACACTAAATGCGCCAACGCATATCCAGCGATTGCTGAGAGAATGATTGCAATACCGCCCATGGTTGGTGTGCCACGTTTTGAATGATGACTTTGTGGTCCATCATCTCTAATCATCTGACCATATCCATGCTTTGCTAATAATTTAATTAGCGCAGGTGTGCCAAATAAACTGAAAATTAAAGCGAAAACTCCAGCGAGCAGAATTTCTTTCATTTAACTCCCCCAACCTGCAATCAAAGCTTCAGCCAATTTCTCTAATCCTTCAGCACGCGATGCCTTCACCAAAACTACATCTCCAGGCGAAATCTCTTTGGCTAATTCCAAAGCTGCTTCCCAATTTTTGAAATTCAAAGAAGCCCCATATTCAGGTGCGTTTATTGCAACCAAATGATCTACGCCTAAATCTCGGGCAAGGGTGCCAATTTTTTCGTGTGCTTGGCCAGAAGACGCGCCGAGTTCGTGCATCTTTCCAAGAAAAGCCCAGGCCGAGCCACCTCGTTCTTGTGCAAATAACCGCAAGGAAAACAATGCGCCTTCCATTGAATCTGGGTTTGCATTGTATGCATCGTTAATTACAAGCAATCCTGGTAATTCATGAAGTTGCATTCGCCATTTACTCTTGTTGACGGCAGTTGAAAGCGCGGTCGCAATGTGGTCATTGCTGATTCCAAGCGCAACCCCAACTGCTGCAGCTGCTAAGGCATTTGGAATCTGGTGTGCGCCAATCAATCTCATTCCAACTGAAACTCTTCCTTCGGCATTAACAATGTCAAAGTGAGGCGAACCTTCCCTTATCTCGATGTCAGTTGCGCGCACGTCAGCGGTCGCAATTTCACCAAAAGTAATAATTCTTCCTGAAAATACTTCAGACATCCGCGGTGTATATTCATCATAAGTTCCTAGAACTGCAATTCCATCTATAGGAAGAGACTCAATCAACTCTCGTTTAGTTTTAGCAATGTTTTCAACACTTCCAAATTCTGAAAGATGGGCACTGCCTACTCGAAGCACTACTCCAATATCCGGTTTGACCACCGATGAAAGTCGTCGGATATCTCCAAGATGCCTAGCCCCTAATTCTGCAATACAGAATTTAGTATTTTCATCACAACGTAATAGATTTAAAGGAGCACCTAATTCGTTATTGAATGAATTTTCTGGAGAAATTGTCGGTCCAATACTTTCAAGCATATGCTGAAGTAAATCTTTAGTTGTAGTTTTTCCTTGCGAACCGGTGATTCCGATAACGGTTAAATTGGGTAGTTGCAATCTGACATAAGCCGCAAGGGTTGCAAGAGCCTCCAAGACGTTGTCGACCTGAATACTTGGATAGGGAACCTCTCTTGAGACTAAAGCGAAGACCGCTCCGTTGTTGATCGCGCTTTCAATAAAGTCATGGCCATCAGCGTTCTCGCCTTGAAGCGCCAGAAAGAAAGAGCC
>JACCDZ010903533.1_pt1 | contig 94953 bp, 157 predicted proteins | sample 7449551 | NCBI WGS metagenome assembly JACCDZ01 (sample SAMN15323452, study PRJNA562643) | freshwater metagenome | isolation source: river surface water | place: USA:Blue River Watershed | collected 2017-08-18
AAATCTCTTCCACAATAAACCAAATGGTTTATACTGTTCGTGATATTCATACTTTGGGTGTTAAAATGTCATCTAAGATAAACTGGCTTGTTGCTCATACTTCTCCTGGTGCGCTAGTACTTCAGCACTGGCTAACAAAACATCTACTCGCACTGGCGGTACGATTCTGTGGGATTGTGATGATATTGATTTCGGTAGTAACGTCACAGTGACAGGTAAATACTGCGCTATTGTTAAACGTGCTGGTTGTAGCTTAACATCTACAGACCAATTGATCGGTTACTGTGATTTAGAAAATGCTTCCACCTCTGCTACAGTAAGTTCTACCAACTCAGTATTCAAAGTCAACACTACTGCGGGCTTATTTGATATTTAAGTAGGGTATTATGATTTATATTACGAAGGACGTTAACGAGACATTGGATTACGTATTCATTCGTAATGTTGATGATAATATTGTTAACGTTAGTTATGTTACAGATGGATTGGGTGGTCTTACTATCCAATCCTGTACAATCAATTCTAATGTTGTATCTGACAATGATGGGAATACATATCCTGCTGGTAGAGCAATTATATTGTGGGCTACTGGTGGTAATGTAGGAACAAAAGAGAAAGTTAATATCACTTACACAACAGCGGGTGGTAGAATTAGAGATGAATCTGTTATTTTTACATTAGTACAAGATAATTACTAATAAACAAAAGGCTCCATTTAGGAGCCTTTTTCATTTGTATTATCCATAATTTTACTCAATTGGTATTCTACTACTAAACCATCTAATTTAGATAGATATGCATATTCACTATTATCTAATAATCCATTAGCAGACATACGTACACACTGTCCTAATGTTAAATTTGGATTATCGTAACGTAGTTGATATGCTTTAGATAGAATTTCTTGTTTGGTCATCAATATTCCTCTACTCCATATTTATTACGTAATTCACGCATCTTTGTATGGTCTTGCATATGCTCAATAATTAAAGATTGTTCCAACATAAATTTCAAATCATTGTATAGATGTTGAATTACATTTAGAGTGTATTGAGCGTCAGCTAACGGTAGTGTCACTTTTGGATTTCCTGTCTGCATACCACCTTTAGGAACATTGTCAATAGCTCTGGTTAGTTTCTTAATTACTAATTCAATACTCATCATTCACCGCCTTTCCGCACTTTGGCGGCGTATTCATTAGCGAATTTCTCAATAAAGTCAGGCGCAGATTGGTATAAGTCGCGTTGAATTATTTCTTCTCGCACATCCATTAGCGCCTTATGAACAAGATCGGCGGTAGCATCATTAGCCATCTCTTTGTACTCAGCAATTCCATCATTGATGGCTGTAATCTTTTTTTCTAGCCTTGCAGCCTTAGCCGCCAACGCATTGCGCTCAGCTTTTAACTCCAATACTTGCTTCATATGTGGGGTTAATTCATACCACTCAGATTGTTTACATCCGCAACTGGCGAGTGGTTCATCAAAATGGTGATTGTATAATTCACCACAATCTTCACAGATACCATGCTTCGCCAACAAATCTTGTAGACGGCTAATTTCTTTAATCAACTCGTTCTGAGCATCATATTGTTCTTGTATCTTACTCTCCATATATTCCATAATTAATCACCTCTCTGTTTAACAATTTCCAATAGAATACATCTAATAGATATGTCTGTCAATATTTATTTTGTTGTAGATGAATTGCAAGCAATAAAAAGCCACCTCTAGGGTGGCTTTGTTGTTTATAAAGAGAGGTCTAAATTATCTGTGTCATCTACAATCGCCCCTACATTGTAATCAGTTAGTTGTACCTCTTGTGCAGCAGATTGGATAACTCCAGAAGTAAGATACTTGTTCATGTATGGCAATGGATTTTTATCTACGAAGTTAAAGTTAGCTTGTAATCCAAAGGATTTGTATAATGGAGTAGCCATGTAAGCAACAAACTCCTTCAACAATGTTGGAGATAACCCTACTACTTTACGCCCATTACTAAATAAGTGATCTGTCCACTTACCTTCCTGCTCAACTACCGCGTTCAGAATAGCTTGCACTTCCGATTTAATTTCTAAGAATACTTCATACCATTCTGTGTCACGTAATAGGATTTTAATTACTGTGTGATCCATACGAGCATGTAACAACTCATCTGCACATATCAAGCCAACTAACCCAGCAATACCTTGATATACATCTGTCTCAGCAATACCAAATGTTACAGCAAAAGATGCTTGGAAGCTAATTCCCTCGAAGGCCATTAGAGCAAACATAACTTTAAGTAAAGCTTTCATTTTATCTTTACGACTACTCGAATCATCTAGTTGGTGTAGCTGCCTAAAAGCATCACCAATCACCTTAGAGCGTTTAATTGCTTCGATATTAGAATAGGTGTCTTTCAGTAATTGTTGTGGATTGGGAATAGTCTGTTTTACTATGTGACTATATGTACGACTATGGATAACTTCGAAGAATCCTTGAATAGTCAACATCCCCTCTAACTCACTGTTAGTACAATAAGGTAATAAGAGTTCAGTAATACTCTTAGCAGCAATACTGTCAGCAAGGAACTGCCACATAATAGTTTCTTTCATTAGGTCAGTAACTTCAGATGGTAGACGTTGCATATCCATCTTATCCTGAGTAAGATCAAATTCAAACTCACTCCAACGCTGAGAGAATTGCTGCTGGTATAATTCTTCAATTTCAGGGTAAGCTACATTCACTGTATCAAATAATCCAAGTTTTTCACCTAAGAATAACGGATACTTACCTGTCAAGTAACCTTGATTATTCATATTAATAATATTTTCATTGAGCATATATTTCTCCAAATAAAAAGGGGCAATAAGCCCCTTATAATTTACAACTGACGCACCCATCATCTTCAGTTTCTACAGAAACATCAGAGTGGATAGTCTTAGCACGTTTAGGGCGAGTGTTCACATAGTACTTAGTCTTGTTACCAAACTTAACATGAGCAATCCATTGTTTCATTAGGGTAGATAGGGGTACTTTATCATCAGGATAATTCTCCGGCACTACCCAACTGTCGCAACTAATCGCTTGGTCAGTAAAGTCTTGAACAACACCATAATACTCTGACATATGCACCGTGTCAACATCCCAAGCAGTTAAATGTTTACCTTCTACAAACTCTTGACAAATGAACTGTACTAAACCTTTACGAGATTTCTTAGTAACAATCTTCTGTCTTGGAGGGTACAACCCATTTGGTGTATTACTTAGTAAGCTACTGGACTCAGTAGGCATATGAGCAACAAGCACACTATGTTTACGTGGTTTACCCCGTAGCGACTCCCAATCAAAGTTCAGTTTAGGTTTATTCATCGCTGTATCAATCGGTAGCCAGTCTTGCTTAATACCTTTAACACTAATTCCTGAAACCTCTGCAAGCTTCTGAGAGGCTTTGAGTAGATAGTAATAATGTCGCTCAGCTACATATGCTACTCGCTCTACAGACGCATTGGAGCCATCAAAATCAAGGTTATTATTATATAAGTCTACAGCTAGACCTACAATACCTACACCGACACTTCTACGCTCAAGAATATCTTTCTTCATTGCCTTAGTCATCATCGGTGCGCGGTCAATCATAATATCAATCGCTTCTAACACCAACTCTGCAATTTCTTCATATTCTTCATCACTAACCTTACCAACAACAATACCCGACAATGAGCAAAATGCTGTTTCACCTTTAGAGTTATTAGATAACAAGTCATCCATGCTTACATAAGGTTTTGTTGGTAATTGTATTTCCATCAGTTGTGTTCAACAGAGTTCGCAACGCTCTGCCAGCAGCTTTACCTGCATCTATATGTCACCATATAGCTCAGACTATATCATGTAAGTAATAAATACTCACCCCTCCGCTTCCACCTGCTCAGGTGTACGCCTTTCGGCTAGTCGTTGCACGTTCTCAATATTAACGAGTTTCGTAGTCTCTACACCAGTCTTAGTGGATATTGAGCTTCGCTCAGGATTGTCTCAAAGAGATGTTCCCTGAATTCAAAGGGTTTATTCTGTGCCAAGATTAACACAGGTTAGATTGAACAATAGTATCTTCAAAAGGCGTATGTTGGTTAGCACGAGTAACATCAATATCGTATACTCTACCAGTTTCTTGGCGAATAGTGAGGAACTTTTTCAGAATCTCACGAGCCTTCAATACTTTATGTTTTACACCTTTCTTCAACAGTTTATCTACTTGCTTATTGAATACTTCTGTATCATCCTTATAGAAGGACTTATACAATTCTGGCGCATCACCGTAGCTGAACATATACCAATCTGTATCTTTAACTACCGCATCAACAAACGCGCGATTATAGGCAAATGAATAATCTAGCTTATCGATCCGAGTCTCAAAGTCAGTTAATGGGGACTTCCATTGAAATACATCCATCACTTCTGGATTAATAGCTTGTACTGTAATTGTCGCATTACCTCCACGAGTAATCTGAGTTAATGCCTTGACGTTACCATTAATCTGTTTGTACAGTGGATGTAGACCTAAGTGTTCTACCCGACCACCCTTAACCTTATCACCTTTAGTGCGAGTAGTTAGTTCAATACCAATACCAGCTTTCTTAGCTGTCATCTCATAAGCAATGTGATTAGCTACGCCAATTGATTTAGTAGTGTCGCCGCCAGAGATTACACAGCAACTAATTGTGTCCCAATCACCATTACGTAACCCATTCAAGGCTGGTGTAGGTAGATTCACTTTACCTTGAACTAGAGCTAACATATACTTGCGAGCTTTATCGTTATCACCAAACAATGCTAATGAAATACCAAAGTAACCTAAATGGGGCGTTTCAATTACCACCTCATCTACTTTACAAGCATACTTATCAGTCCACTGCTTAACTTGCCAATATTCTAAGTGAGTTTGTTTTAATTCGGTGTACCATTCTTCCCACAGAGGATTATATGGTGGAATATAATCGCTGTCCCATACATCGAAATCTTCATATGCTTGTAGAATGTCTTTGATTGACGCTCGATCATCCAAACCAAACACATACTGCATATTCTTACGAATAGTAGCAAACTCTAAACGGCTTGCTATACGGCTGTGTTCCAGTGTGGTCTTATTGACACACACATCTATCATTGTTTGATGAATGTCTTGTGTTGACATTCCTTCATTAAGAGCTTTATATGTTTCGATTGCAATCTCAGACCAATTACCGCCAACCTCAGCAGCATATTCAGCCCAACGATTGAACTTGTTTACGTCAAATGGCACTACATCACCATTACGTTTTGTTACAGTAGAGATGGTCATACGACCACCCCGTCTTGAAATACTACAGGTACACTACGGAACCCACTGGACACTAAAAACTGATAAGCATCTTGATTTTCATCAACTTTGATTTCAGTGAATTCTTTACCTTCAGCTTTAAGCTGTTTCTTGATAGTTACACATTTGGGACAAACTGTTTTACTAAACACAACTAAACCTTCAGGAACTACGAAACTCATACTTTCTCCTTAATCATATCAATTACCTTACTATCTGGACTAAACAAATATTGCTCAGTGATTTTCAATCCATTTTTAACCCACGCAGGGTCGCGTCTGACATATCCTTGGAAGATTAATCCACCATGTTGAACAAGTCCAGTGATTTGACTACGCACACTAGCACCACTATCAATCATTGTCTCTGTGATTGGTCGGTGAATATCCATACCCATTAACCATAGAATAGCCTTCAATGTTTTATTATCACCAACGACACAATATCCTTGTTGGCATATATTTGTAGACATTACATCTGTTAGAGTGATGACGTAGTTAGCATCGAACCAGCGTTCATCAATCTCTGGTTTATCATCTAGTTTCATTTGTGTTGTTCCTTCAGTACCATACCTAACGTAGGAAAATGCGCCATCAAGGCTTCTTTACATGCGTCAGCAATATCGCAGTGTTCATCTTGTGTGACACCACGTTCAGTACGCAATCCGGTATAGTGAATCCAACTACGTACAGTCCCATTAGCGCTCATACTTGACATTGTTAAACCTTCCGGTAAAAACACACGGGTACATTCCTTAGCTGCATCTACACCCTTAGCTCGCCATTTACCAATCTTAGACTGGACTAGAGCTAACACTTCTTCTTGGTCAGCATACCACTCAGCTACTTGTTCATCACTGTAAACACCAGCAATACTATTCTGACGGTTTTTGTTATCTTGCTTACGTAAATCACGTAAGCAGAACATATCTTCACCTACATCTGCGTAGCGCTGACTATACTCTTGAAACTTCATAGAGGAATGACGTAACACTTGACGGCAAATATCTCGTGGTGCTTTAATTTCGATGACTAGATTAACCATATCAAATACCGACCAATGATTATTACGCGCACAATATGCTAATAATTTATCTGCTGTTTCAAAATTCATTTGATTATCTGGATTGCTAATACGTGCTAGGTAACTGATTAACCCTTCGCTATCTGGAATCTCAGAAATAAGCGGCATGGTGATGGCGATAGGGCGAACGAAAATCTTACCTTTAAAATGTGTTGTCAAAACTACTACTCCTTACTTTCTAATAATTTATTCTTAATATTCTTAGCTGCTTGTAGAAAATCCATATCCTCAGCTTCTACATCTGTTGTACGGTATTTACCAACCATAAAACAAACAATACATTTATTCATATCCGCCAACCATTCAGCCAATTCTTCATCATCTTTAGCTAAGATTGCCCCTGATGGTACTCCCATGAGAGTTAACATGTCAATCACTTCATCAGCATAATTAATTTGCATTTTCTACCTCCTCAAATACTACATTACCATACACGCTGTTCAATGGAATATTCCGTCTATACCGCTGACTCAGGAGTGAGAGCATTTGTTGGTCACGATTATCAATACTTGTTGCAACTATCTCACCACGGAACACAGAATGGTTTTGGTGCTTAAATGTAAATTTATATGTAGTTGTTGGTTGTTGTTCTAACATTATTTATCCTCCAATACTTTACGTTCGGTAATTAAGTCACGATTAAATGCATGATCCTCTGTAAACTTATCAGGGAAGCGAGTTTTAAGTTTGTTAATTACTCGATTCATTTCAGTTTCAAAATCAGTACCTAATTCATCGAATAAGATAGCTAAGTACCAAAGGATGTCACCAGCTTCTTCTTTAACATTCACTACATCCAATGGTTTACCATAGAAGATACTCTTTTTCAAAGCATCCAACATTTCACCGGACTCAGTTACACAACCAATTGCTGCATGTAGCACACGTTGGTTTGGTGCAAAGAACTTCGGTGATTCTGTGCGAATTGCATCTTTAATAAATTGTTTTGTGTTCATACTTCTCTCCTTCAGTTTTCTACGTTCTGATGACTTATTTATCCTGTTAGTAATATAGGATATTGTTATTTTACTCATTTAATACGACAATTAACAGAACAGGGGTGGTTAGTTCTACCAGCAAACATATGACCTTGTAATGTTACAGTGCAAGCATGTTCATCATCCCCCGAATTAGACAACTCAACAGGGTGTACCTCATCTTTAAATTCGTACATAATGCCATTCACATAAACTTTAGCACCACTATTTAATTGAAAAACCCATTTCTCGTTCATCGCTTTTTGCCAATCTTCCATAGTGTAATCTTCAATTGGTTTATCAGAAAACCGCACAGGGGCTTCCAATTCAGCAATCCGTTTATTAGCATCTACCAGCAATGATTCTAACAACTCAATGCGGTCATACATTTCATCATACTCGTTTTGAGAAATCCCCACTACATGTTCAGTTGGTGTTGCTGAACTTTCAATGTCTGATGCTAAGATAAATCGACTACCGTAGAAAGAAGCTTCAATATCCTCATCGTTGAATAGATTAACTAAGCTGACCCCCGTTACTGCTGAGAAGCCTGTAACAATATAATTCTTACCTAAAGTTAGTTCCTCAGGTAAACCAGAATTGTCAATACAGGTAACTTCATCACCAATTTTAAACTTCATTTTCTCTCTCCTTTGTTGGGGCTAGGACAACTATTTTACCAAAATAATCGTCCATGTCAACCCCTATTTAGTGTTTATTTATGCTAACTGTATAGCGTGGAATTCTTTGACGGTGTTACGACCAATTTTTTCCTCCGGTGTGTGGATCATCACAACTTGTGCAGGAATAGCGCTAAATCCCAAAACACCAGAATACTCAGTAGCATGTGTATCATTACCAAAGAAAGCTCCATTCAGTACAATCTTCCCACAATCAAAAGCTTGAACATTGTGTTTGTCGCCTTGCCGATAATATTCTACATGCTTTTTAATTTGTTGTCCACGTTTTTTCATCTGGTCATTCATCCCTTTCTCAGATGCTTGATTGAAATAACCGTGTTCATAAATTACGTAGTTTCCATAGATGTTCAAATATCCAAATACACCTTCTGGAATAATGAAATTTACGTTACTCAGTTTAGCTGTCTTGGATAACAACTCTAACGATTTATAGATTGGGTAGTCATAGGCGTATCGCCCAGCTTTATAAACATCCATACCTTTATGTGCTGAACTACCATGATTACCAGCAATACACATTACATCCACTTTGATACCAGTAGCAGCTAACACCACAATTAATTCCGTCCAGATCAACTCAATGGCATCAGCCATCTGTTCGGATAATCCTGTGTCACAAGCATTGGCACTACCTACACCATGTTTCATGTTATCTTCAACAATGTCACCAAGCGAAGCAAGGATAATACGCTCAAATTCATATTTAGGATGATTGAGTAATTCAATAATTCCGTTTACAAATTTAACCATACGTTGTTTAGCCACTTCAGTATTGTAATCTGCACAGAGTTTGCCAATCTGCATATCACTGAATAGAATCTCCATTGTAGCTCTCTGAGGAGCGTTTTTAGACGATAATGCAAACCTACGCTCTACATGGTCAACCTTTACATTTAAACGCGATACAACCCCTTCCAGAGACTCTAAAAACGAATCTGTGTTCACTTCATTGTCGAACACTTCACGTTGTATTTTACGTAATTGAGTGTTAGCTTTCTGTGCAGCACGTAAACGTTTAGCCAGATTACTTACACTAAAGTCTGGATTATTAGCAAGAATATCTAGATCTGAGTCATAGTCATCTGTAGATGGTTCTGTAGTGATACCAGTATCTCCACTAATTAATTCCAAGTATCTATTGTAGACATTATTGACTGAACTCTTTTTAGTCTTACTACCCAAATACTTTTCAGCAACATTCCGACTAGACATCCCACCTAGTTTAGCCTGAATCATCTCCAATTGCAATTGTGTAAAGTGATTTCCTAATTCTACAGTCATTCATCTAATCCTTGTAATTCTACGTGTAAGTCACGAATTTGTTGGTTAAGTTCATCAATAATTTCATCACGCTCACAGATAGCACGTTCTAAATCAACAATTGTTTCATGTGCTTCATCCAATCGGGCTTCATAATCATCAGCTAAATCTGAATCATGTTTCTCAATAGCTTCATTGATTAAAGCCTGAACAACATCCCGAATATCATCAATATCTCGTACAGTTACAAACACACTCATTCACCACTCTCCTGTTCTTCCATAATACGTTCAACAATATCTTCTAGATCCACTAAATCACTATTCTGTAATGCTAAGATTAAATTTTCTTGATAATCTTGTACAATAGCTAGTATATCTTCTGGGTTAGCTCCGGTGAATGTAGATAATTCAGATAAGAATTCATAGAATGTATTTGCTGCTTGAGCTACATCATTGTGATATTGCTTAGCTGCTCTGAATTGTCCAACATTAAATAGTACACCTTCTAATTGTGGGTATAATTCATACAAACTACCAGATTCTAATAGTGTAATAAATGCTTCATCTGACAGGTTTAGTAATCGTACAGGTAGTGATAATGTGTCACTCATTTTGTTTCTCCTTCAATAGTTCTAACAATTGTTCTCTACGTTTCTTAGCATTTGATGCTGGAGTGATTCCTGCTTCCGATAGAAACTGTTTATCCTTCTTCTGCTTAATAATCTCAATTGCTTGTTTTTCAATAATACATTCCTCGTAGCTCATTCCAGTTTTCTGTGACATAGCAAGAGCATTATTGCACCCTTTACACACTAAACGCAAGTCTGTTTCGGACACACATAACAAACGTTCAACAAAACCCTGTATATCTTCCCTACAAGTTAAGCTACCTGCTGGGATGATGTGGTCAACCTGACCTTCTTTAATCGGGAATGTTTTGTGACACATTTCACAATCAAAGCCCCATACGGTTTGCTTCTTCCCTTTAGGATTAGGATTTTGTATTTGATAGCGCTTCTTGTTTATTAGAGCAATCTTAAATGGATGGGTATTCCATCCCAGTCTCAGCTTACCCCTGATAAAACTCCAAAATGCTGTAGAGTTTTTCCATAGTGTTTTACCTAATTCAGTTTCCCAAGGATTAGTCATGGTATCGTCCTTAATATTTCCTGTTCCTTATAACACTTATCTAGAACAGCTTGATAAACTCTTTCAGTTATCTCTGTCCATCTATACATTTCTGTAGCAATATCTCGCACGGAATTCCACTTACGAGTCAAGTAATCTCTGTGTGCTGCTTCCACCGTACTGTGTGACTTGCTATATTGTGGTACTTCGTGGCTAACCCTCACAATAAAAGCTTTTCGGACTTTCACTACTCCGGTGGGTAATTCTTTATTATGTCTACCTACGTTCTTTGTGGTAATCACAAAGACACCATTTAATTTTTGCGGTATATAACAACAATTATCTTTGGAGTATAAACTGCCGTCACCAAGTAAGTCCTTATCTAAGTGATAACCTTCGATGTAGTTGTCATCGAACCATTTAGCGAAGTTCTCATATATTAGCCAATCCTCTGAAACCTTAACACCTTTACCGCCATAAGCAGAATATCTAGATGTTTTCTCATAATAACACCGCATTAACATATTCTCCCAAGCTGCATACTGTGGTGTTTTCTTTCCATCAGAACGAATTTTATATATTTCTGAATATGACTTACCAACACCAAAAACCAACTGCTGTTTAGGGTCAGATGCACAAACTTCAATAAAAGACCTATAACTTAAATTAACGATATTGTTTGTTCTATGGAATAGAATATCACAGTCGTCGTACCCACGGTAATTTACAATTTCCATCGAACCGTATTTAGGGTGATCACGTTTCTCACCAGTCCTGTCAATAAACATGCAATTTCCTCATTACCGATTCAACATCCACACGGTCATTCTCCCATCGAAGCATGTGTGCCATATTCCAACATTCTTGTAACACATACAACCAGTCAATTTCAATTTCATTACCTCTCCAACCTGTTACAATCTTTGGTTCTGGATATAACAACTGAAATGACTCTTTCAGTGCAACAAAAGCTTCTCTATCATTTTGACAATCTTTTAATGCCTTGTAAGCAGACTTATCTGCCCACTTCTTATCCGACATACAATTGGCTGCATAATGGTCAGAATCGTCTTGTGATAGAATTTGGAAGTATTTAAACATGCGCCCAGTACCACGAATCTTCTTTCCATCTTCCCTGAGAGAACCAAAACCTGAGCAGTCCACAATACCTTCTTCTGGTCTATTTGCGTTGAAAAATCTAGTACCAGCACCGTAATAATCTTTGTCTATCCCAAGTATAAAAGAGTCTGGGTCATTGTATGTGTCAATCACACACTGATCATCTACTTCTATGTTGGTAATTATTTTAGCGTTATATTTACGGTTAAGATAGTTAGTTACTTCGTCTAGTTGTAATGGCTTTTTGAGCTGGTCACGATTTCCTTTGTATTTCAACAATGTGCTAAGCTCTACTCGAAAACTATCACCTTTACCTGAGTATGCCACAAAACTAGTTGCTTTACTTTCAGACAAAGCGCTATCTACCATTAGTTTAGCAGAGTGAAGGATATTTTCAATAGGTTCACTAACTGTCTGTCTATCCTCAATAGTGAACTCCTCTACAGCGAATGGTGGTAATCCTTTCTCAATCCTACCTTTATTTACCTCACCCAACCACCCGCCAGCTTTTTTCGCATGGTGTCCATAGAACTCAGTCCTAGTTTTAAATTCCTTTTGTTTACCTGTAGGGACATGAGTAACATTTATGGTACGATCTTCGCCTACACTGGCTATAGCATATTTGACAAAATCTAAGTCAATTATTGCTTTCATAACTTCTCCTCAATAATCTCTGTCCAGTGCGCCCCACCATTGTAGTGCAGCGTATGGAAATCGATACGACCATCTGGATATACATATACATCTGCAAAATCTAGATTGTCAGTCTCACCTTCCACTTCCCACTCCACTTTGTAAACTTCACCAGCAATTACATACATGTTGTTTTCAGCTAAAGTGTCAAAATCTTCTTCGGTATAATCCTCAGTATCAATATTAACAGGGATTAATTTACCTTTGTTACGCTCCATACTACTCATTCTTTCACTCCTTTAACCTTCTCCAGTTTACTCAATACAGGTTTAGCTAAGAATCGTAATTCAACTAAGAATTTACGTAGTTCATAGTTTTTAATCCGTTCGGTTTCCAATAATTGCTCAAGTTGGCGACATTTGTTACGGTAATGTAGTAAGTCTAATTGTTCTTTACTCATCTAATCCTCCTCTTGTTCTTCAATATACTTCGGTATACTCTAAAGGATTATAACCGGATACTGTTTTACCTAATAATCCTTCTAACCAAGCAACCTTATCTTGATCATTAGATACTAATGTAATATCTTCTCGATCTAATTTACCGTAGATTTCTGAGTGTTTACCAAGAATTTCCCCAAAATACACTGATTTACCATAATGAGACTCTAATGATTCGGGGTCACAAATAAACAACCCTTCTACACTACCCATACGCCCCATGTCCCAATAAAAACTATATAAATTACGCATCTAATTCTCCTCCAAAATAAAAAGGCCACTACATTTCTGTAGCAGCCCTTGATATTATTTACTATTTGTTAAGATTTCATGTTCAGCAAGGGCAGTTTGCAACACTTCAATCTGGTCTTCTAACTTAGCTCGGTCATATGCAGCTTTTACAAGTGTTTTGAATTCTGCTGGCTTCATATCATATTGCTCTTTACAAGCTTCAGCTAAAGCCTTGGTATCTTCTTTCAGTCCGTCGATTTCTCGGCGGAACTGGACAGCTTCGTTGATACGTTTCAATACGATTTCACGGGCTTCTTTGGTTTGTGGTAATGCCATATTATTTATTCTCCTATTTAAATTTAAAATACTGGGCTGCTACTTAATTCACAGCCCTAATTTGATTATCACACAGCGTAAGCTAACTTACCGGACATAAACCGATTGAATGGTATGTCGTCCAAGAAGTCCTCTGACGGAGGTGGTTCATTTCCTTTCACAGCAGCCTTTGGAGCTTGTCTCTCTGTTGGTACTGGTGCATTACTGCCCTGAGTATTTGAGCCTTCTGCGGTGCTTCCAGATGCGTTACCACGCCATTGTTCAATCTGAGACTTAATCTTACTACCTTCATAATTGTTAGCACGTTTAATGGTGTTAACAACATGAGCGCGTAAATCTTTAATATCAGACTCTTTGTTGTCTGTAGTAAACTGTACCAATGAAGGTTCATATGGTAATTCAGCAGGTTTACCACCACGAGGTAATGCACCCATAAATTTCACATACTCGGTGTAGTATTCCTTGTCTTTCGACTTCTTCATAAACACTTGAGCTTCAAACTGGAAAGACTTACCTAACAGCTTGTCAATGTCTTGCGGTAAAAATACACCATCTGGTTCAATAAGTTTACTGGCTACTGCCATTTTATGACACAGGTGTTTCTTATCAAAACTCCAACCTTTATCAGTTTTAACAACCTTCATTTCAGTTGGACGCTGTACTACCATACCTACGTTTTGTTGGTAGAATTGACCACCCAAGTATAAACGCAATGGCAGTGGATCTGATTCACCAAAATGTTTTGCTTTATCAACAATTACATCTGGGAAGTCAACAGCAAAGACTACGCACTGAATTGGCTTCTGAGGATAACATTTGAGTCGAACATTATCACCTTTGTCGTTCTTACCATCTTTGAAGTAGGTGTTAGGATTTTTGGCAATCTCTAAACGCTCAGCTTCTTCATCACCTTTAAATTCTAATTCAGCATCAGCACGATTTTGTGTACCTAAGTCAATGATTGCGCTAACAACACCTGTAAGAACTGCACGTTCTTTTAAATCAGCTTGTGCAACAACATCACGATTAAACGCATCAAAATCAAAATCTGATTTTTTACCAGAATTTTCAGAAACACCATAAACATTAAATCCCATATCATTTCTCCTGTTTAAATATTAAATTTTGTTGAAGCATTAGTGTAAATATCACCAGTTAATTTGTCAATTAAAACTTTTAATATTTTTCTATCTTCTTGAGGTAAATCAAGACTATTTAAGTATTCTAATTTCTTTTCTTGCCATGCTCTGTGAGCAGATTGTTCTGAGTAGAACCAGCCTAAGAATTTAGTACCTTCTCCCATATTGATTTGGGATTTAAACCTTTTTGCACCTCGATCTGGGTACTCTTGTACACCCATTAAATATTTTGAGTCCCTAACTCTGAAAAGATTTATAAGAACAGAATTAAGTTTTCTCGAAATAAAACAACAAGTTTCAGGTGAGTATATCTTAGCCCCTAATGTTAGAAGGTCTTTATCTAACTCTTTCCCCTCCCAATCTTGTTTTTCCATCCAAGATTTGAAATTGGAAAAAGTCAACCATTCCTCACATACAGTAACGTTGGAATAATCTTTACCACTATAACACCTGTGGATCATACTTTTCCATTTATCATATAATGGGCATACCCATACGATTTTCCAACCATTAGGTGTTTTTTCTGATCTAGTCACTTTATAATCGGGGTCAGCAATACCATTATTGCAGATTAACCTGACCATATTTTATTACCTCTTATTTAAATTACATATAGATTAGTTTGCCATTATTGGCGTAGCGTATCTCTACACTCGTTAAGGTACTACGGTTTAAATTTGTTTACAAGATTAACTACCTTACTCATCCCACTAATAGATGTCAACAAAGCTTTCTGCTTACGTTGATAATCATTGCTATTAGCAAAACGATTGTTTGATAGATTATCATAATTATTTTCAATTGACAACATTAATTGTGTTCGTTGAAAGCTTTCTGGTGTATCTGAGAAAGATTCCAGTGTGTTTGTAAATAGTTGTTTTAAGTTGTCTAACATAATGTTTCTCCTTTATTTCAGTTTACTTTCATCAAACGGTGCAACTACTATAGTTGCTTTTTCAAATTGAATCTTCCCATTTTTAGCATACATGCTCCAAATGTCTCCAGCTTCCTCACCTTCACCATGAACAGTTACAAGCCTGTCTGGAAACATCTGAGATACTTTTCGCATATCTGCTTCACAAGTATACCACTTTAATTCAGAATACGTGTTAATTTCTTCACCAAGCGCTTGAATTACTTCAGTACGGTTATCGGTAAGGTCGAATCTAGTATAGTACCCCATTTCACTCTCCTCATTTGTTTAAGTTTGATAATTCTAACACACTTCCTTGTGTTGTCAAGGGGTATTTGTTGATTTTATTCTGTATCTTCTGGTTCATCACCATCATCAATAAAATTAATCAACTTCCACGTTCTTTCAATGTAATACTGATAATCAATATCCCAATCAAACTGGTTAATATCGTTAGTCACTTTACATTTCCATCCAGCTTCGATTTCAAATCTACGATCTTCACATGGAGTGTTGATCTTATGTGACAGAGTATAACCTTTCTTTTCATACTTAGCAATATCTGTTTTAGAAGAAATCGTCACTTCATCCATTAACTCATGGTTTACCCACACTTGTTCTTCCTTAAACTCACTCAATGGTGGCATAACCTTAATCAGATCCATACCTTTTGTAGATACGTAATATCTACAAATATTCTGAGTCTGGTGGTCAACACCATTTTCATCCACCATCACTAATTTACTTGACCGAGGAACCTTAGTACGTAACATGAAATCGTATTTATTGTCATGTTTACGAATGAATTCTTCTGGATCAACACCATTAGCAATATACGCTTCAGCAGCAGCTTTAACAACTAATGCAGATTGGTTTTTATGGTGAGGTAATTCTTTCCACTCATAAGCACCTTTCTGTTTCAAACTACCATCGAGTTTAACTGCTGTATAGCTGTTAACATCGCGTATAACCATCTTAGAATAGTCACAGCGCTCTAATTCCAACTTAGTCACATTCTGCCACCACTCTACAATTGCACGAACCTCTACCTCTTGTGAGCGTTTACGTTTGAATGTGACACCATCCGTATTACACTGAACAAATGACAATCCATCCAGTTTCAAAAGTTGTTCTACCAACATACACAATGACAACTGACCATTGATTGTAATACTCATAGTAAACTTAGGATCGTAAAACGGGCTGTATTCACTGTTACTATTACCGTATGTACCATTGAGTGCCAGTTTTAACATGGCATTCTCAGCAGACTTCTTATCGAAGGTTTTACGCATCTTGTACAAGTGTTGGTAAATATCACAGAATTCAACACCTAAATGTTCAGGGTATACTCTATTCTGAATTGCCAAATTTGGATAATAACTAGAAACATCTTCATCTTCAATAATATATTCATCATCAGCTAAGATGACTTGTTTTTCCAAACTAGCATGTAGACCACCTGTACCAAATACATAACACAAACCATTAATGACTACGTTCAATGAATCAGCGACTTTCCAACACAAATAATAAGCTTTCTTGAATCCACCACCATCTTTCTTGGGTAACTTGGCTTTAAGTTCAACTTCTTCCACCCAACACAGAGGTTTATCCTTTTTAAACTGTGCTATTTGTTCATCGGTTGGTTTATCTTTAAGCTTCTCACGCTTGGTTGTCATCAAAGCATATTTAGCAACATCACCTAACTCATGTTCCATAATATCACTAAATACACCTTTAGTTTCTGTGATCCGTTGTTTACGCAACCATTCCAGTACAGCATTAAACTCAGGTCGTTCAAACTTTACGTATGGAAAAATACAATCGGCTAAATCAATGTATGGTCGTTTAGTTTTACGAGGTTTACCATCGCTACCATAACAACGAATACCAGCCTTCTCTAATTCCATGATAAAGTATTCACTACCAATTTTAGAATCGTTCCAGTTTAGTGCATTGAATCCATACTTCTTACCTAAATCAATACGGAAGTCAATGTTCTTTTTATTAGCTTCAAAGAACTTCACCGTTTCCTTTACGTCATGCATGTTGTACTTAATTAATACACCCATTTCAGTATGAGTTAAGTATTTTCCAACAGGGAAAGGTAGATCTTCGATATTGTTAGACCTATTATTAAACTCAATCATCTTCAATGATGTAGCCTTGGCCTTATTATCAAAGTGATTGAGTTTAAACAAATCTAATTGTTCTAATAGACGTTCCTTGTCTCGTACTTGGTATTGCCATTTATTATCACCATACCCAGACTGGATAACTTTCATGGCATATTCGTAAATCTCTGCTACGGTTAAAGTTTTATTCTTCAATAGGTATTGCAAAACTGGTTCGTCGAAAGAAATATTATTGAATCCAGTAAGGATACCTTGTTGTCTACGGACGTTACGAAGATACTCAAACATTTCTTCACGTTGGTCTTTGCGAGTAGACACTTCAAAAACTTTCAGCTTGCGGGTTTGAATATCAGCAACGCATAAGCTGAAAATGTTAGGGTACGTTTCAATGTCATAAACAAACCAATTCATTACTTCTCCTTAAAAGTCTTGTTCAATCACTCCTTCATCAAAATCAATTGGAGGAGTAGGTACTTCATCAATAGATAATTGTTCTTGTGGAACAACTGGCGATTCTACATAATTTGGATTCACTTGTCTACTGGATTGTTGACCAAAGAAATCCTGTTTGTCGTACACTTGTCTAGTTTCTGGGTCATAATACCATTCACCTGCTTCACCTGTCATACCTCTACGACATTTAGGCATTTCAATATAACTGGTGTTGCGCTCATGCTCATCTGGTGACATTTTATCACGATTGATTATGATGTTAATGTGTGCTGATTGTACAAACGTACCAGATCCCAGTGCGTCATATTCTGTTGTTTTACGCAATTTACCGTCTTTGTCACGCTCTGGTTTGCGTGTATGTAATACGTTTACAATACTAACACCAGACTTAACGAAGTTACGTTCCCATGACATAAACTTTTCTTGTTCATCCATAGGTAAGAATCGCAGTAAGTCAGTTAATACGTCAATGATTACAATATTACAACCATATTGTTTCACACCACGTTCAATCAGTTTCTTTAATGACTCAATGTTAGAATCTCGGTCATCTAGAATACGGAAACGCTCATTGTAGTTTTCATCAATAAACAAGTTATCATACAATGATTTAACGTCATCGCGTTGTAAATAGTTCCACGCATCCATACCACTATCAAACCAATCGAGGTTCTTTTGTAAATGCAAGGATAGTAAATCTACAGCATATTCACCTGCTGTCATTTCTAACGAAATGATCAATGGTTTCATTTTTTCAGCGAACACCCAGTGATAAATCATATTATTTACGTGGGTACTTTTACCGCATGATGTAGTACCTAAAATATTGACAACCCTACCATTTGTACTAAATGCACGTTTCATCATTGTTTCCATACGGTGCATATATGGTGGTAATGTAATCTTATCTGCGACTAAAACATCATGCACATCAGCTAAAATTTCAGTAGATGACTTGATACCAGCATCTACAAATGTTCTAGCATTGAAGAAGTCACGACGAATTTGTTCTTCTTTACCATCCTCTAACAATTTGTGAGGATCTTTATCTGACCATGTAACGATCTTGATCTTCTCAGCAGGTAATACTTTGACAATTTCTTCCATTGCCTTGATACCAGCAGAGTCGTTATCCATCGCTACATAAATTTCCTCATGTCGGTCAAAAAACTCGAACTGAGCAGCAGCTTGTGCGGCAGCACTACCTTCACCACATGTAGGACTAACTACACGAACATCGTATTTCTTCAGGGCTTGATATGCAGCACACTTATCGTTCTCACCACCGACATATAATACTCGTTTACCATTACCTTTATATCGAAACTGACCGGATAGCTGACTAGTCTTACCTGTACGACCTAATTTACCAAACTTCTTAGGTAAATAACGGATCTTAAATCCCACCACTTTATTATCTTCAGTCTCAGGATAGTAAATTTCAGTTGGTACACCTTGACTATTACGTTTTACCATGTGACCAAAGAACTTCAGTGTATCGGGGTGAATAGCTCGATATGGCTGATCTGTAAAACCGACAGACTGTTTTAATTGACCAATTTGTTCACCTGTGAGAGTTTCCGCCTTCGGAGCAAATACAAACTCTCGACGTTCTTTTACCTCACCACCTTCAACACCCAATTCAGCAGCAAGGCTACTATTATGTACATGGTGTTTACTAAATGATTGTCCACATGAGAAGCAAAAACCATCATAAAATACATTACCCTCATCATCTTCTTTCTGGAAGATACTCAAGGCATCTGAGGATTTGCATGGTTCCTTATCTTCAAATTCATTAGCAATACAATAGAAGTGTTTGTTAATACGATTACCCGATTCCGACTTACTCACCACTAGCCTCCAATTTTTCTAATTCAGCCCTCAACTTAGCAATACGTTTCCTGTCCAATTCCTTTTGTACTTCAGCTTTATGCTTGAGATAAATATCTTTGAGATTAGCATACACTTCACCAGCATTCTTACCGTCAAAATATAAAGCACTATTTGCTGTATCAATGTATTTAGGATTAAAACCTTTCAATTCATTGAAGAATGCGTTAAATACTTCTGTCGGATAACCTTCACCAAAGATATGCGCCCCTGTTGGAAATTTAACAACATACAACCACTCTTTATTCGGTTGTTCACCACCATCAGGCCAACTAATTTCACCTTCACCTTCACCATAAAACCCAATGTGTGTTGTCTCTGGATAAGTGTATACGTTATACCAATACCTAGAAGATGTATGGATTTCATGCACTGGAATATTAAATTTAGAAGATAGATTACGTTTTCCAAAAGCTGCATCAAGCACTTTATCTATGAAGGCAATATCTTCATACAATACACCACCAGTGTTCTGTTCGGTGAAAGTATCTATAGTTTTTCGTAACAACAATAACAATTCTATAGCTTTTTTATTACTCACGTTTACTCAACTCCTCTGAAATATGATTAATCTCATCCAACACACTCTGTAATTCTTTACTCAAATCGTGTGCTAAGTCCCCACGTAATGCCAGCAACGCCTTCAGCACTTGACTACTAACATTAGATAAATCTTCTGGAATGTATGTCATTATTTATTCTCCTAAAACCAAATACGTTGTAGTATGGCAATCACACCTAATACTGCTGTAATAATACATACCACATTTAATGCTTTTGCAAAATACCCATATGTGCATACATCTAATATCCAAGCTATCATAATCATCACAAGAGATACTACAACCATTGTCATAAACAATTTAATTAACATATTATTCTCCTTTAAATAAATCACCAATCTGATGACAACATTTCTCACAAATCTTAAATCCCACTTTCAATGACGTCTTACCACTTGTAGTTTTAACATCCTTCTCAAATTCAATACGTTTAACATTGCTAGGATCACCTTCAATCAATGTGTACACCTTTGTACACACATCACATTGCCATTTCTCACGCTTAGGGACACATTCATGTCCAATGAGTTGTTTAGTAGTGAAATCTACAGTTAGAATTTGTGACATTTTATTCTCCTAAGTATTTCGCTAAATGTTGATTGAAGTATACATTGAATTCGGCATCGGTGTCAATACGTAGTTTAACGTTATTTTTAGTCATGTGGTAAGCTTTACCACGTAAACTGAATCTCTCAATCAAGCGTAAGATCAACACACGATGATCCTCTCTAGAAGGTGTCCAGTCATTCAGGCAGAACATCTTAATGTGGTCTGGTAACTTATCTAGCTGCACAGTAATAGACTTATCGTAATTAATACCACGTTTCTTACATTCTTCAATTGTAGCTTGATGTAATTTGGCGATATACAAGAGTTTATTTCTGAAATATTTTATATGTCCTTTACCAAGTGTAAATTGCTTAGGAATGTCCTTCAGAACTAATCTTTCTGGATGTTCAATCAACTCGTTGACGATTCTGGGGATTTCCCTGTGATTTGCTAACAACCATTCATTAGTTAAGTCTGATGGGTCTAAAATAGTTACTCGTGTCATATCAAACTCCTCAATTATTTACAAACAACAGATACAATCCTACTTTGTTTCGATTTAGATTTCAAGAGTTTTGTGCGCTTAATTAAATAAAACTTCTGAGGAAAGGCTAACGATTTTACATCATAAGCCCCACCATACATAGTAACAAACTTATCTTTAGTATTTAGCATTGATTCTTGCAGTAGGCTTTTACCCCATCGTCTAGGTGATTCCATAAACAATACAGTCTCACTTGCTTCACGAAGTCGTTTATGTTTTTCAAGGAAAGCTACTTGGTCATTCATGTTGGCTACACCTCAATATAAAAGCCCATTCCGAATTAGTGAGAATGATATAAGATAAATCTTGTTTCACCAGCAGTAGTTTGGCTCCTGAAAAATCAAGTTCTTTCTTAGTCAGGGTTAGTTTCCTAGTACAAAATACAGCTTTAAAGTTGGTATCTAGTTTACTATTAATCCAGTTACATAAGCCAGAATACTTTAAAAACTTATAACCGTCAATATTTTTTACTTCCCCTAAATCTAGTTCTTCTTGTGTAATCTTCCTCATATCAGTTCAACCCCTTAGAGTTAAGTTTACGAACTTCAGCAACAGCTTCTTCTTTAGATTCAAATGTACCCATAGAAGTCTTATTGTGCATATCAATTACCCACCAAATCCCATCATTGTCATATTCAGGGCAAGCAATATATCGTGGGGTGTTAGCAAATGTGTTCATAATCTATCTCCTCTGTTTCAATACAACCCATTCTACACGAACCCTTGAGATTGTCAACTAGAATTTTTAATTATTTTATGTGGTGTTTAAACAGCTTCAGTGAGCTTTTGAGATGGGTGTAGGGATAAGTAGTAGGGTAGCTTAGGTTAGATGTTAAAAAGCCCCTGACATTGCTGTAGGGGCGTTATGTACTACATGTTAGCTAAGTCCTTGCGGATACAAGAGGGGATGCAACCTTTATGTGTTAGACACTTCCATTCCCCTTGACCCACATATTCAAAACGATAGGCTTCTCCATAAAAGAAGAATGTTACCCGTTCACCGATAATCCTCATCACTTCCCTCCCATAATACGTTTTAACGTATGTTTATCCACCTCATAAACAACACCATCAACCGTCAATCAGTGCGGATACAGCATTACCTTTTTTGAATATTACTGACATAATTTACTCCCCCAATTCTTTATTAATCTGGGCTAATTCTAACTCCAATTCTACACGTTTGTCAAGGAGTTCTTTCTTACGTCTACCAACTTCAGCAATCATCATCTGATTGTAGCGCATCTGGATGAAATCGTAGATAAGCTTAATACCATAAATATCTGTAAGAGTTGTTGATAAAATTAATGCATCCGAACACGGGCGAATATCTTCTACGTGATCGTCATTGAGCATAACATAGTGTAATTTCTCCAGCCATTCTTCTACAATTTCCTGTTCTGTTTTACTAGATGACATTTCTTGTTTCTCCTCATTGATTAGATAATTTACCAAACTTGTAAGACAAGTCTACTAATACCAATAACAGAGGTGGTATTCCAACCACTTTTGTAAAAGTACCTCCTGTCAACGCAATACCTACAACCAATACTATTATGATTATAAAGAATAGAATTAACAATAGTTTTAGTTTACCCATAGCATCCTCCTAGAATTCAATAAATGATTAGACGGGTATATTATTACAAATAAAAAAGCCATCGTCAAGAGGGCTAGATAAATTATTTTATTTTAATTGCTGTAGCTTCACCAGATTCAAATGTAGCATTTGTTTGCTTATCCAACACCACTTTACAAATAGTGTCTAAATCTTTCTTAGGATAACCAGCAATACCTAACCATGTACCTTTCCAGAAATAACCAAGCTCTTGTTCATACTGTGTACAAATCTCCAGCTTACGATCCTGAGATAGCTTGAATTCGTCCCGACCAGATTCCATGACAGCTTGTAGATTCAGATACAACTTACTATCAAACTGTAAATTCTGTTCTTGAATCCATTGCATCACTGCCTTACTACCATCCTTACCATAACGACCTTGGAATGTAGCTTCAATCACAGATTTCAAATCATCCTTGTACATTGCTGGAACTTGCACCATCTCTTGCACTTTCAGGGTGTAATTACTCAATGTATTCTGAGATGCTTTATGGAATTTCTCAATTTGAGCCTCATACCGGACACCTGTGTTATGTGCTGATACATATGTACCAAACAGCACACCACCAACTACCAGAATAACACCAAGGACACCTAACAACACACCTGTAGCACTACCCATAACTTTCTTCATCATATTAATTCTCCTTTACATTAAAGATAACAAAACAACATACACCTAGATTCACAATCAGAATGAATATCACTAAGCCTAGTGGTGGTTCAATTGCATCCACTTTGTACTCAAATTCTGACCTGTGTAATCTATTAAACTTATTGTACACCACTTTCAACTGATCTGTCAACAACTGATTTGATAATTCATTACCAAGAGCTAATTGACGTAGTTCTGTATGTAATGGACGATTGTTCATCCCTTTAGCATATGAATTACTATTAAACCATTTGATTGTTTTACCATCACGATCTAACCCATACACCATGATCACATCATTAGATTTACCACCTCGCCATTTAGCCATCAATGCTTCAAAATATTCTGGTGGAGAAGTTGTGATCACAGCAACAATGTTCAATTGTTTACTATATCCATTCGCTTTCAAGAACTCACGAACAATCTCATTCTGTTCTGGTGTACCTCCAATGACAGGATTGTATCGGTAATAGTCAAATGTAGACGGATACTCAGGTAATACAAACTTATCAGCAACACTCTTATCTGTGATGAACAATGTACTATCATCAGCTAATAATGGATTCTGATAACTGTTTTCACGACCAGCATATTCACCAATTTTTACTGCTGTAAACCTTGGAGGTTCTTTACTACCACGACGATCTACACGATCAATTGTAAATGTTCCAACAGATGAATATACATCCCAGTCCCAGTCATAAGCATGGTCATAACATGTATCACACACTTGACTACAACTACGTGAATTACCACTACCGCTACATACTTGACGGCAATTACAGGAATAAGAATGTTCACAACTTACTTTGGTCTGTTGTTTACCTGTAACTATCCCATTTAGTATCTCTGTATCAGACATCTTACTGTGCATGTAACCAGTGAATATTAACATACTTAGTACAGCAATAGTAATACTACTACCAAAGACAATCAACATTTCCTTTGTTGTAATGTCCTTATGCCATACAGCTTTAGCAATTACAGCCAATATCGTGCAAGGTAATACAAGGATTAGGAAGTATATCCACATGTTATTCTCCTTAAATTATTTGATTAGAACTCATTGTGAATTTGACCTACTTTAACTACAGTTAGACCTAATTCAAATTCCCACATGCGGATAACTTGATCGCGATCATCCACAACATAATCAACATTGTAACGATCTCGAATATATTTGTCAAATAATTCTTTCTTGACGATTGTATCTTTCCGCATATCTCCTTCACTACGCATGAATAGGTAGCAATCAGATGTCCACTCACCAACATTATCAATCAACCATTGACGAGTTTGAGTTTTACAGACAGCATCACGGCCAGATAAGAAGATAACTTCTCGTGGTACAACTTCATGGTAGCAATCATCAAAGAAATAGTTCTCAATCATATCACAAACATGAACACGAGGAACATCCTCACCAACTTTATCCCAGTCATATGGTTTACGTGTTGTCATCTGTGCTACAGTACCATCAATGTCCACTAGGATACAATGTTTACGTCCTTTCTGATGGGTGTGGTAGTTATCACCATGACGCAATTTCATATAGCGAGAGTATTGGTCTGTAATTACTTCATATCCTACACCATTAATGCGCTTAGCATCACGTTTTAACAGTTCCAATAAGTCTACATCAAAATACTTCACTTCCACTTTATAACCAAGACCAGATAAACGATTAATCCAGAAATTACGTGTCTTATCGTTAATGTTTGTGTCTGAGATAATAACATTCATTCCTTGAATATTAGCAGCATCTACCATACTTTCTTGGATACGAGTAACATTGGTCTCTTTTTCTTTTGAGAACTTGTATAAACTCCAATCACGAACACCATTACAATATGTGTTAAAACGAATGTCATCACGGTTGACATCTACCCAACCCTGACTAACCAATTCTTTTGCAAATGTTGATTTTCCTGACGCTGAACAACCTACAGTAATAATTGCTTTCATTATATTCTCCTCAAAATAAAAAGCCAGCTAAATTGCTGGCTCTATTATATTACTGGCCTACATAATTTGTCAATACTTTTAGTTTAAAACTTTCGGGCATGTTAGCAAATACATGTAACGGACTTTGTTGTGTCTTACGTGCTTGGAATAACACACCGCTAAACGGATAATCTTTCACAGCCAACGCAAACTCTTTCTGGTCTGAGATTGTATAGAATGTCTCATAAACAACATCAATACTTTCAATCAGTTTATTGTAAGCTTGGACATACTCATCAAAATGTTCCTCATCTTCTGGGAAGATTGATAGATATTCGTCTACCTCTTTCATTAAAACAAGCTGCATGATTCGTTTAGGATTTAAGCCTTCACCACGTAAGTGATGTGCTGCAACATATGCAGGGTTCTTTACCTTGATTTTAGGTGTCCCGTATTGATCATATAAAACAAACCCTTCATTCAAATCCCGTAACTCTTTAGCTGCTTGACAACAATCGGAGAATGTTTCAAAAGTAAAATACTTAGGAACCTTCCATCCACGTAATTCTGGATACCAGAAATTAACATTACTATAATGACCAGTTTCATTGACTCGAACAGCCAAAAGATAAGCAGCAGGCTCGGTATATTTAGTTACTACCCGATTTTCTCTCCCAACAACCTCAAAGATATAGGTCATTGCTGGATTATGTAAATAATCTTTAAACCCTTTCTCTAGTAAAACAGGTTCAATCAAATCTTTCCATGTAGTATCCCAACCATTCACACTGGCTGTAGGCATGATCATGGAACGTGTACGATACAACCACTCACCTTTCCAGTAAAACAACGACACAATGCTACCATCTACTTTTTCATAAGCAGTCATCTTAGTGATGTCATATTCTTCTTGAGTTTCACCATAATTAAAGAACCTGTCAAAACTACGGCTAACAATGTGCCAACCATCGTCTTGGTATGTCACCACAAAACTACGACATTCGTTAGTGATGGGATGATTCTTTGGTGATTCAATTTGGTCATAATTTAGAACATATAACATCTGACCATCTTTGTCTTGCCACTCATTCACTGAAATCGAGAATTGAGTAACTAAAAAGGCTAAAGAGTTTTCATTTAAATATTTAATAACGCTCATCTATTTTCTCCTCTTGTTAAGATGAACATATATTACATGGGGTTAGGGTTGTTGTCAAGGGGTTATTTAATAGTAATAACACAATTGTCTGTCCTACCACAGATAAACCCATAAGCAGCTTTCATGATCTCCATAACCTTACCTACGCCACTCTGAGGTACAACAACTGAATCATGTACACACAGCACCGGAATACCTTCCTTCACGCAATCTGAGAGGATTTGTTGCATCATATCACTATCTGACTTCATCAACTCAATACCTTTATCTGAGTATAATAAACCTTTAGCGATACTGAATGTGTTTTCAATATGTGTCACTACACCTTCAATATCTACGGCTTTTAAACCTATAAACCTCTGCAAGTGTTCAGGGAGTTCTCTATCTTCTTTCAACTTATGCTCTAATGTAGTAATAGCCAATCGTCTATTCTGCATACGAGTCTTATCCCGTTTACCACAGTTAATTAAAATGAGCCAAGCAAGCTTCTGGAATTCACGATAAGGGTTGTAATCTTGTTTGTAAGTACAAGTTACCATCTGCACCATATCAGCATCTAGCACATAATTATCTTCATCATATTGGGAGTATACATCATAACCTTCAGGTAAAGTGATACCTTCCATAGAACAATACATACTAATGTGAATACTACGGAAGTCTAGCTCGTAAACATTCTCACCATTAATGGTAATCAACTTCCTGTCGATGCTAGGGAATTGTTGATAATTTGTACCTTCCGTATAGAATCTACCACCATAGCTAAATAGGTGGTTAGGTGAAGATACATCACCTCTACTGAATACTCGTGCCAATGCTGTATGTAAACGTGTACCTTCTACATCTAACACTTCTTGATTAGACATGAATTGATTGTATCTATTAACTAGATCAATCATCTTCCGAGTTTCAGGTGTATCTTCATACTCGATTTCATTCTTTTCCTTATCTTTTAAGATAAGTACGTTAGTTCTTGGCTTACTACTCACTGTGTCAATATCTACTTTAGACATTATCAATTGTTCTCCTATCTCTGTAAGCTCTATATACCCAGACTCACCACTGAGTACCGTAATTTGTTTTGTATCTTCATCTTGGTCAAAAGAGATAAACCCTTTAGTAGACTTAATAATACCATAGTCCTCTAACATAGTCAACAGGTTTATTACTGCTTTGTATCCAATGCCTGTGCTCACTCTCTGACCATTTATCACAATCTTCTTATATTGATTCCGATCTCTACTGATGTAAAGGATACTGTCATGTTTGTAGGCATACACGATATTACCAAGTATACAACTTATTACGTACCTAGCTTGTCTGTAAGCATTCACACCATAACAAGTTATGTACATTTGTTCTATTTCACCATAGAGTATATCCATCTCTAGTGAATGGCATATTCCTCTATCAAACCATATTACTTTCTTATTACTCACTTCATCTGTTACTCCTATTAGTATAGTATTAATATATATATATTTAGATTAGATAACCCATCAAGAGAGAAGAGAAAGGAAGGGAGACTCTCTATTTAACAGTAGACCCTCTCCTGATTATCAATAAGTTGTTGATTTACAACTAAATACCTTATTCAGGGAATAATTCTTCTAATAAATCTTTCACGACATAACTAAGAGTAAATTTGTCTATGTCAACTAACTTCTCAGCAACACTCCACACCATCGCCACCTTCTCAACAGGAAGCTCAAACTCATCAGCTAACTTCTGAATATACTGTTCACTTGTCATAATTACCTCCACGATTATTTTAACCTAAGATTAATCTATGTCTATACCAGATGAGATGAATCCACAAAAGTATTAGACCAAATCATTTATCAAAACAATTAGCAGACATAACATTAACACTATTACGTCCCAAGTCATGAGTGATCTTCACCATAGCAGCAGTGGTGATGTCAGTTGTTTCAATAGACACCAATATACACACACTCAATCCTTTTGTCAACTAGAATTTTCATCCGGTAGTGAACTCCTCCTGCCTACAACATTAGCTTCTATATATGTATAAAAATTTGTAGAATTTTAGCATTTAGGAGTTGACATAGGGATGGGATAGGAGTAGGATGTAACACATCGAATGAACGAGGAGATAGATATGAAACCTTACTTATATTTAGTAAAATATACAATTACATTTGAATCTGGCCGTAAAGCTCAGAAAACTTATCAAATTGTTGCCAGTAGTAAGATGAATGCTTGTGCTAAGATTGGTCAAATGCACAGCGATGTGTTGCAAGATAAAGAGATTGACATTCTGAGTGTTGAAGTGATAGGTTAACCATAATTAAACAACGTCAGTAAGCCATAGAAGCTGTTAAATGATTGGAGATAGGGAAACGTATTACCTCAATACATTCCCTCTCCAAATGCTTCCTACAGCGTTTAAATGATATGTATAAATATACAGGAGAATAGTATGCCACATAAATTTGCACACGTAACATCAAAAACCACACCGAAAAGTGTTACCAACCGTCATTCTGGTAATGATGTTTTAATCGCCAAGGCATTTATAGCTAAGGCCAGTAGTAGTACTGATCGTGGAGTTGAATTCGCTCTTAGCTTCACTAGTTTTAAGAATATGTGTAAAGCTAAGAAATGTTATTTCACAGGGTTGACATTAACACCAGAGACATTTACTATTGATCGTATTGATAATACCAAAGGGTATGTAACAGGGAATGTTGTAGCCTGTCATAAAGACTTTAACAATTTGAAATCATTAATTGAGAACACCACGACACAACTGGATATGAATTTGTGTTTGAAAGGGTTGACTAAAACAGTTAAACGTATTAAGGAATCAAAATGAAATACCTAGTCCTACTACTCTTATTTCCAATGACATTGCATTCATCAGATTTTTCTCACATTCCAGTGAAGAAAGTATTTGACAAGAGTAAGCATAAGGGGTATTATTTGGAATGTAAGAAGGCGAAACGCTCCAACTGTTATATGGAAGCCTTTGAAAAATCAACAATTTATAAATTTGTAGGAGAATGATTATGACAACAAAAGCACTGTTCTATCTGTTTTGTTTACTTATCTCATTAAGTTTTATGCTTTCAGAGAAAGAACGTAAGTGGTATATTAAATTCTGTGGTGTTGTTGCAGTATGGTGTGCATTTTACTTAGGGGTAAATTTATGAGATTATTAACAACACAAGAATTTTCAGGACTTCTACGCCATTGCTATGTCAGAGGTTCAGGTGAATTACTTGGTACGGAGATACATCGTTTTGCTAATGCACAAATTGATGGTAATTTGAAGGAATTAATTGCCCACGCAAAAGAGTCCGGTACAGATTTTTACCACTGGGGAAATGACCTAGCTGTGATCAAATATTTCATTGACAACCTCGTGGAAGAATTCTGATGGAACTTACCCCACAAGACGCTGATAAAATTTCAGCGTTTAATGAACGTCTGCATAAACATTATGGACACTATCTACGTGACTTAGGATATAAAGATTATCGTGATAAGAATTACGATATGTGGTGTATTGAATACAGATGGCAAATTGGGATGGCAGTATTTGTCCTGTTTGTCAATACAAATATGCTGAATGAAGATTGGCGTTATGGATGGTATCGGGAGATGTAAATGAAAAAGAGTAAATTAATTGAATTGCTACAGAAGATCGAAGGTAACCCTGAAATCTATCTATGGAATGGATTTGTAGATGATTGGATGGATATTAGTCCTGATTTTATTGAATCAGAATTAGTTAAAGAGTGTGTACAATTTAAACTTGATTGTCTGAAGCTTGAATGGTGCAGGGATAATAATACTTTTGATATACCTGATGAAGTGGTAGTTACATTAAATGAGTCAGCTATTAGATTAGCAGCTAAAGAGAATTGGGACTTCCCTAACCGTTATGTGGGAGCTTCGGAGTTTAGTAAGTGGTATGGGAAGTCCAAAAAACGTATTGTTCTTATTGACGCTAAACGTAAAGGTGTTACATATTCAGACAGAATAGGAGACATGAGTTATTAATATGAATCCAACATTTAAACAACACAAATCTGGTATTACAACAGTGTTATTCAATACAAGAGATAAGTGGATGGAATATAGTGTGTACTATGGTGGGGTAGGCGGTGCCTCAGATGGTGTTATTACAGCGTATTGTGATACTTTTGATGGAGATCACTTAGTTGACCGACTACAAATAGATCTGCCAACATCTTGTAAGAATTGTGTTAAATATGTAATGCAAGAAAAAGACCAGATAGAAATTTTATTTTTACCACGAAATATGCTTGACATCTAATTTTAGAAGTGTATAATTGGAACACTATTGCGCCGGAGGAGAATGATATAAAATACTTCATTCCAATATTATTTCTAACCGTTGGGTGTAGTACATCTACTATTGGATGATACTCTGTCCAAAATTTTGAGAGGTTATTTGTGATAAAAACATTAAAACTAAGAGTTAAAGATAAACATATTAAAGTTTTAAACGAGATGGCGAAATCAGTTAATTTTGTTTGGAATTATATTAACGACCTTAGCTCGCGCTCAATTCGTGAGCGTGGGGTGTTTTTATCAGAATATGATATTGCTAAATATACAAAAGGTAGCTCGAAGGAATTAAATGTTCCAGCACAAACAATTCAGCTGATCGGAAAAGAGTATGTAACCAGACGCATACAGTTTAAGAAGCGCCAATTGAGATGGAGAAAATCTAAAGGGAGTGGCAGGTCTTTAGGGTGGATACCATTCACTAATCAACAGATTAAAATTTTAGATGGTAAAGTTCAATTTAGTGGTGTATTATACGGTTTGTGGGATCAGTACGGCCTTAAAGATTATAAGCTAAAATCAGGAAGTTTTAACGAAGATTCTAAAGGTAGATGGTATTTCAATGTTGCAGTAGAGGTTGACAACATTAAATCATCTGGTGTAGAATTAGTTGGTATTGATTTAGGTTGCAAGGACGCTGCTGTAACATCTTCAGGGTTAAAGCTTGACAGCGGATGGTATCGTGAGTTAGAATCTAAATTGAAAATAGCTCAAAGAGCTAATAAGAAAGATAGGGTAAAATCTATTCATCTTAAAATAAAGAATAGACGTAAGGATGCTATTCATAAATTTACAAGTAGCTTGGTTGGTTCCAGTGCTGCAATCTTTGTTGGTAACGTAAGTTCTCAGAAGCTTGTTAAAACTAAAATGGCTAAATCTGTTTTAGATGCTTCTTGGGGACAGATTAAATCTACATTGGAATATAAATGCGCTAACGCAGGTGTGATTTTTGAAGTTATTAATGAAGCATACTCCACCCAAACTTGTTCGTGCTGCGGGGTTATCCCCGATAGCAGTCCGAAAGGTAGAACAGGTTTGCGAATAAGGCAATGGATTTGTTCTGAGTGCGGAGCAGAACATGATCGTGATATTAACGCATCGAAGAACATTGCTGCGGCGGGACATCGCCGTCTTGCGGAAGGAATTCAGAAATGGAAGATGTCATCACAATCCTGAATATCTACAACGTGGGGATAGTGGTGAAGAAGTGTTCAATGAATTGAAACGTCGAATTGACGATAGTATGATGTGCGGAGGGAACAAATAATGACTAAGAAATTAGTTTCAGAATACTTAACTTCATTTGAATCTCTGGAATACCGTCGAGTATCCAGTGTAGTTAAGGAATTACAGGAATTGCTGGACAAATATGGTGATAATCTTGTATTTGAAAATATTCGCGATCCTTGGGAGGATTATGAAACAACACATATCTATCTTGAGCGATTAGAAACAGATGAAGAATATGCTAACCGTATTCAACGTGAGAATGTACTCGCGGAACAACAAAAAGAATATGATCTACAATTGTTAGCTAAATTACAAGCTAAATATGCAGGAGGAAACAACTAATGGAAATGACGCATGTATACGTACCAAAAGAATTTGCAGACCAAATCAAAGCTGCTACAGATGATAAAATTCTGCAAGAACAAGTGATTAAGGATATTATTCAACGTAAATATAAAGAAATTGAATATGAAATGGACATTCTTAATGAACAATTATTACAGTTTAAATTAGTTGGTGTGCAGTTTGAGAAAGCATTGGCTGCTGAATATCAAGTACAGGAAAATAAACTGCAAGCTTTAATTGATAAGGTGAGTGATCAACATTCGATTGTTCGGGATAAAGCTAAAGAATTTGCTAAACAATTGAATCCGCTCACTAATGAAGTGAATGGTATTGTCTCTCAGGTGGAGAAATTAGATAGTCGGTTAGCAAATATGAATACATATCGGTTGAGTGATATGTTAGATATTGTGGAACGTATCGCTAATTTGGATGATAAGGCACAGAAAGTGTTGATTGAACTTTGTAAATAAATTACATAGCCCTCTTAGTGAGGGCTTTTTATTATTGGAGGAAAAATGAAGAAGTGTAGTAGATGTGGTGAGGTAAAACCTTATTATATGTATTATAAATGTAGTCGCCTAATTGATGGTTATATGGGGTATTGTAAGAGTTGTCACAATAAAAATTTAAATAGTAATGTAATCTTATACGATAGTGTAGTTGCTGGACAAACATACAAAAACACATTAGGTGAAGAATTCAGAGTTGATTCTATCAATGACAACAATGCTTATGTTTATTTTAATGATTTGTTACATGGTAATACAACTATCGACAGAATTAAACAAGGAAAGGTTTATAAGAATAAACGTAGTGGTGACATTAGAGTCAAGTTAGAGAAAGATCAAAGAGTTGGTTATTTAACGGCATTAGAACCTGCTACTGGTCGTACCAAAAGTATTAAAATGAAGTGTGATTGTGGTAAGGTTAAAAATATCGTTGTTAGCGCTATAGTAGGTGAAGGGGTGGTAAGTTGTGGTTGTAGGTTATCAAAAGAAAGTATTAAGCATGATTATTTTCTAAAAGCTATGCAAAAATGGAACCCTACAACGCACCGTACAGATGTTAAGAAGTTACCTATATTCGGTAACAATAAAGATTCAGAGGGTTGTAGTATTTCTGGATGGACATATGTTGATGAGTACACTTATAATAGTCTTAAAGGTTGTATGTTGATTAAAAGTGTATACGTAAAACTGGGCTTAGATAAGTATAATTCCGAGGTACTTGGTATCAGATATGATCATAAGAATAATGGTATACCTCTACATTGTTGGGTGAAGGCTATGCCTACAGGAGTATATAATCTAGTTACCGACCATAAGAATGGTTGCAAGTTGGATAATCGCCCCAGTAATTTAAGGATTGCTACGTACAGAGAAAATGCTGGTAATAGTAAAGCATATGCTAAGTCTGGATATAGGGGTGTAAAACTAAAAGTAGATAAACCAAGGACAAAACCTTGGTATGCTGGCCAGAGTGAAGTTATAGAAGGGAAACAAGTAGAATTCTCATTAGGATATTACTATACTAAAGAAGATGCAGCTAAAGCAGTAGACATATTCAATATCAAAAGGTATGGTGAATTTGCTAGGTTGAACCTTAAACGTAGTATCTATGAGGATATGGGGTTACTACCTAAGATAATCAAATCGAGGGGACTACCATAAATTTTGGGGACAGGATGAATAAAGTAATCCTGTCAGCCATATTAAAATTTGTATATACTTAAAATTTTTGGTCAAAATGTAAACGCCGATTACATGCAACATATTGATTTTTATAGAATTTTTCGTCCGGATCAATCGACCACCGCTAGGCAACATACACCACCACCCAAATTTATAGAAAAATCCAAAGCCAAAAATATAGAAAATTTCATGCCGAATGTTAATTTTTTGTTAACGAAATTTAACAATTTTGCAACATGTTAACAACTTGTAAATTTTCCACTTGTCAATAGTAAGCACGAAAAATAAATAATTTAATTTTGTATTGACAAGGCTTGCCAGTGTATGCTACACGCGCATGATGCATATATAAGCAAAATTAGACTGGGATTTATTTTGCTGGTTGTACCAGATAAAGCTTGCAATCTAAGTTTAAAGGTTTATAGTGTTCCCTATCGCTTGGCAATGGTGCCAAGCAAACCAGCAAGGGGCTGAAAATGAAAAAACTCAATGACACTGTAATTTTATTTTGTGATTCTTCGAGCGGTAAATATATCCCGCAACGGTTTGCCAATGAGATTAAACGGGAAAACGTAGTAGGCGTGTCAATGGATTATCTGGACAGCTTAGATCCTGAAAATGAATTTTACTGGGATAATTGGAACCACGTATTAGACAATGCACAAGTAATTGATCCTGTCACTGGCCAAACTTACCATTTACACCACGACGGCGATCTTTGGTTGTTAGACTGGGATAATATGACACTCGAAGAAAAGCTGAATTTTGATCCAGAGTATGATCAATATTAATTGACAATTCCAAGCGCTTGCAATATTGTGGGCGCTATCCTTTCAAACATTAATCTTAATTGGTGAATTTATGAATATTGAAGCAATCCAAGAAATAAACGGCTATCAATTCGGATCGGTAAAGCTTGAAACTGAAAAATCAGGTGAATTTTCCGCCGTGTTTACCGGATACGGGTTATTTAAAATTGACGGCAAAAAATACCGCCGTAAATTATTAGACATAAAGCTTTACAATGAATGCCGCTATGCGGTACGATATAAAAACAAGGTGTATTTTCTACCTTTTAACATTGGATCAGAATTGCAGGATTGAAAATGAATTACAACCAATTGATAAAATATTCGCAAGATCTAGCCAAACGCGCACGAATTGCCAGCGATAAAGAAACAAGATCGGCATTATGGGATCTTGCAAAAGTTAACCTGCTAAAAGCGATCCAATTAAAAAAGGGGGCGATAGATTGAACCAAGCAAAAAATAACCATAACCTACAGCGTATAGTTGACGCCGCTTGCAACGTGGATCAGTGTATGCTAGTTTCTGATCTAGCTACTTGCCTTGCTGAATTGCTAGAAAGTCAACCAGAGAAAGTGCACTGTTATCATCAGATACCTACTGTGGGAAATGGCAAGCATTCGCAAATGGTAAGTCTGATCAAAAAGCCTAAATTTTTTGGCTTATTGTTTGAATATGAAACTATTTTTTAATAAAAAAGGTGTTGACAATGAATGCGGAACGATTAAACTTGATCAAGAATTTAGCGGCTAGAATCCAGTTGGAAAATAGCCGCAAGTTTAAAGGCTTAGAAAGACAAGCGATCCAATTATCAGATCGGGAATATATCGCAACCGATAAAAAATCGATTGACAATCGCAACGAATTAGATTTTAACTGATCCAAGTAACCAACAAAAGAAAGGTAAAATATTATGAATAAAGAACAATTGGTCCAAGCTATCGAAGCAAAAAAAGCAGAAATTGCAGAAAAGACAAACCAATTAAAACAAGCCGAAAAAACATTGCAAAGCATGGAACACGATCCAGCAGCTTATTTTGATGGAGAATTGACAGAAAGTTTTGATGGATTTTTAGGTGAATTGTATCAGGATGCGTTTGATTCTTTGCCGGTTGTCGTTGGTCGGGGTGTAGCATCTGAGATAATCAAAAGTGAAGACAACACATTTTACCGCGAAAGTTATAATTGTTGGTTGAATGATTCTGATAATTATGATCTTTCAGAATTCGACGAATACACGGAACAAAGCGATCTTGTTGATTCTATAGAATCTGAAATTTCAGATCTTGAAAGCGATCTAGATGATTTAGTGACAGATCTGGAATATTTATTGGATGAGGAAATTTTATAAATAGTCGATTTTTAAAAATAGCCGTTTTATGATAGCGGCTATCAATTAGAAATTAATTTTCCGCCAATAATGGCAAACAACAAAAGAAAGGTAAACATTATGAAAAAGATCAGTATCAGTGACCAAGATCGCCAAGTAGCAGAATTTTTGAAAGCTGCAAACATTCAATTTTTAGTTTTTTATACTGGGCAAAGCACGCCTTTTGGTGATAATGTTATGGATGCTTGGAAAGTGAAATTTTCTATGCGTAAAGCGGATCAGTCTGGCAACGTATGCGCTGAATTTGATTACTACACAGGGATCGGCCATCGTATCGAAGCACCAGCCGATAAATACAAATTATCAGCCAGTCAGATCGCAAGTGCTAAAGAATTGCAAGCGCTATTAAGCAAAGATCGTTTAGATCAAACAGTAATCAAGATCGGCGGTGAATGGGCTAAGACTTATGCCGTTTGCCCTACGCAAGCAAGTGTTCTTTATAGCTTGCTATTAGATGCACAATGCGCTGATCAAAATTTTGATGATTTTTGCTCTGATCTTGGATATGATCCAGACAGTAGAAAAGATTTTAAAATTTACGAATCTTGTTGTGAAATTTTACAAAAGATGCGTAAAATTTTTACAAATGCACAACGGGTAGAATTATCTAAACTTTTGCAGGACTATTAATACAAAAGAGTATTAATAACCAAAAAAGCGCTTGCAAATATTGTGGGCGCTACAGTAAACTAAGTTTACAATCCAAGAATTCAATTGATTAAATAGGTGATAAAATGAACACAATTCAAGCACAATTCCAAGAAATGTTAAACCGTGGCACTTTACCATATTTAGAATATGAGTTATTCAATGGTGAATTTTTACTAGTAGAATTGAATGCTACAGAAAAAGGGATCGAATTTTCTGCTGATTTTAACGATCTACCTTGTTTCTTCGATGGACAGATCGAGGGGGCTGGTAATTTCTGGGTTTTACCTTATGATCTGGATCTATCATTAGATCAACATTTAGAATTGGTTAATCAGAATATCCAAGACGGCTATATCTTTTCTAATCAATTAGATTATGAGGTGTGATAATGGGTAAAACATACCGTTGGGATGATAAACAAGATCCACGCAAGGACACACAAAAGTCAAAGCAAGATAAAAAGTTACAAGGGCAAAAAGAGAAACAATTTTTTAAAAATTCAGGAATGTAAGAAAATGCATTATCAAAAAACAGCAGAATATCAAGATCTAGCATTATCTGCTAATTTGTTAGAATGTTACATTCTGGACAGTGACAACGGATTGTTTGCCCTTGCTGATGTTTATACAGCAAACCAGATTACACCATTCTACACTTTGCAAGAATGGCAAAATTTGAACGTGGCAAAGGTAATGATTGACTATCTGAAAAACAAGTAATTAAACCAACACAAAGCCCCTACAAGGGGCTTTTCTCATTCTACCCCAGCAAAGGGTATTCCCAAAAATTTAGCCCCTGCAAAGCGTTCTCAGTGCGTTTAAATGCCATCTAAAATAATTGATAAATTTTAAAAAATCTGATTGACGGGTAAAAAACAGATCGGTTAGTATTCGGTTATCAACTAGCGCATGGGGCGCTAAATTCTGAAAGGGTAGAAATTATGAAATTATCAATCAAACGCGATCTTACAAATAGCGGTTTTACTTGTAAAGCTTTCAAAAGTAGCAAGTTTATTTCAGGCGTAAAGCTGAAAGTGGCACACGTTGTATTGGTGGTTTTCGGCTATCGTTTTGATATTAAATTTTAAGGGATCACCATGTTAGAATTTATCGGTTTTTTAGTTGTAAATTTTGTTGTATATGGTGGAATTGCTTGTTTAGTTATTGCCTTGTCTTTACCGCTTATTTTGGCTTTTTCTGAGTGTTGGAAAAAGACTGTTTTAATGCTGACATTGTTTGCAGGGATCTGGATCTTATCCGTTGGCTTTGCTGTATTGGTTAACATGCTAGCCGCCATCGTATTTTTTGGATCAATGATAGGTTTGACAATTGGTGCGATCTGGGATCGTGATACAGTAATTTAATCTGGAAAAATTCAGATAAAAATATCCTAAAATTTTATAAATTTTTGGCTTGCTATCCTTTACCCGTTGATCTAAGATTAGCGGGTGGATTGATTTCACATGGCGTAAAATCAAAATTTAGGAAAATTCAAAATGTCAAATGTAAATACTTTTGCCCCTGTTGTTGTAGCAGTCGAAGAGAAATACAACGAAAACAATGGTGCGTATCAAGTCGCATACACTTGGGACGGTGAAAAGGTGGAACGTGTTGGCGGTATGTATTGCAACAAAATTTACACTGTGAATTGTACACCTGAAGAATTCGAAGCGGCTAAACAGTGGGAACGTGACAACACAAAAGAAACGATCCCATATAATAAATATTGTTACAACCGCCTAGGTGCGCAGACTTTTCTTGGCTGTATCGTTACATTGAAAGGTAGCCGCAAAGCCCCAAATAAGACGCCGCTAACTGTGATCAAATTTCACGAAGCGTATTATGATAAACGTTATAATCAACATATTACAGAAAAAGTGACAGTGACAGACGGCGTAACATCTTGGGATGTTTCAAGTAATTGTATTAATGAATTGATCAAAGGCGTGAAAGAGTATGTATATTGGGCAGATTAATGTCAATTAAACGCTATATAAGCCCCTTTTAGGGGCTTTGTTGTTTCTATCCTTTGCAAGGTATAGCCTAGATTTTGCGTCGATTGCAGGCTTGTTTAAAGCGCTTAAAATCGACGTTTTACGGGTAGAATTTTAAATAAAATTTTTATAAAATTACCTTGTAAAGCTGTTGATCTGGACTAATCTTTAATGATAGGATAGCTTTATCAGTCGAGGCAATGGTGCAACGGCTAAATCTGAAAAGGGTAAAAACATGAACACTTCAAAATCAATTGTAAAAGTAATCTCTGAATTAAAACTGGCTGGTTGGACTTATATCTGCTCGGTAGCAGTAGCAGAAACAAATAACACACTATCTTATGGTTTGAAATTCAAAAAAGATGGCAAAGTGTTTTATTACAATAAAGATACAGCCGTATTAATGCCACAATTCACAGCGGCTGGCATGGCTAAATGCTGTTTACCAATATTCAACAAAGACTAACCAATACAATGTAACAACTAGCCCCGACAATCGGGGCTTTTTTATTGCCTAAATTTAGCGTACCACTTGGCATACTAGATGTTAATAAAATGTTGATAATTGTTAAAATTCTGATTTTGGGCTAAAAAGTGAAAAACGCATAGAATGCACTGTATTGAACGTATTCAATCAGCCCCTAGCATCGCTATTCCCTAGGGGCTGAATTCATCCTAGGCGATTTTAGAGCGGCTATAATTGATTTTTAATTTTTCAATATTGGCAAAATCTCAGAAATAATGCATAAAAGATGAATAAATAAGGGTAGAAATAGCAGTTATGCATTCATAGAATGAATATTATTCAAAACAGGGGCTTGTTATGGGTAGAATTGCCGATCAAGCTTACATAGCTTATAAAATTTATTATATGCCGATAGGTGTAGTATTTGTTTATATGTTATGTTAATAATTTATTATGTATTTGTTTAAACACTAACATACCATCATTTTAACTTTCAGTTAACAATTCATCCACCTATGACAGAATGTCATAATTCGTACAATTCTCAGAATGTCGACCATTCCCAGAAAATAAAATGATATCATTTTGATATCAAAGTGGATCAATTATTGCATAGCAATACAAGTATATCCATCCGTCAATTTATCGACAATATATAATTACCTAAGTATTCATAACGTCAATAATTGACATTTAACATAATAATTGTTATGGGTTATCAATAACTTAGATGAATATCCATTCAAGGGTTATTCAATTTCTATGCATCGCATAGGGTAGGATTACATTGTAAGGTTATGATATTTTAAGGGGATCAGATGATATTGGATGGGTGGATAGCTGGGTGTTAAACCAACACACCCAAAATTTCACAATTTTCAGAAAATGGATCATCCTTAAATTTACACATCCACAGATATTTCCATCTAAAGTTGTAAAATAACAGGGTAGTGATATATTATGGATGTTAAAATCCACTACTAAACGTAGTGATATTTTCCTATACAAATCAATAAGATATTTTGTAGTATAAAGGAGGTATATCCGTAGGATATTTTAATATGGAGTTTACTGGTAGGATCTGGATAATAGATATGAAAAAGGGAGCATTTAGCTCCCGATATTTCTATAATTTGTACAATAAAATGTCATTATCATAAGCATGTTGTAGTTTAGATATTTTACCTCTCAAACCATCTAATATTCTCTTATCTGACAGGTATTGATATTCTTCTACTAAAGAGTTTAGTGCTTCTATTTTACCCTCTATCCAGTACTTATGTGCTTCTAATTCAGTTGCAAAAATCTTTATAGGTCTTACAATCGCACATAGAGAGTTTACACTAGACTGAAAAGGATTCTTTTTACTGCTAGAATATGCTACACCAAAAGCTAAATTCCTTTTAGACCCATTTCCTCTATTAATACTACTATTAATTATTGGAGGAACATAAGCACAAGTATCTGGTGAATAATATGTACCATCACCTATTAAATCTTTATCTAGATGATTACCTACCCAATCCTGAGTAACAGCCCAAGCTCTGAATTTAGAGAAGTATAACCAATCTGGATGACAACTACATTTAATGTATTGACTATTATGGTTAGGTGAATATTCATAAGAATACTTACCTTCCTCAGAAGTACACCTAGTTAACATATTTGCCCAGTCTCTATAGAAAGGACACTCCCAAGATTTATACCTACTACCATCTTCTCTGTATGTAAATTTACCTACATCGTAATCAGCATCATTTATCCCAATACCTCTCACTAACTTATAACCTTTCTTACCCATATCTTACTCCTTACATATTACAAAAATTTAACAACAAATGTGATATTTCTATCACTTATCAGAGTATACACTACAGATAGACCTCTGTAAATACCGTAATCATAAATATTTTACAAAACTTATTGACTTTATGTAGTTTAGGTGTATACTGACACTGGGATATTTTAAATCACAGGAAACCAAATGAATAGAACTGATACTGAGTATCTACACCACATAGATAACAATGTAGTAGACATCACCACAGGTGAGATTGTATTCTGTTACGAAGTAACTAATTATACACCTACCAATTATGATATTTGTAATAGGCATTATTACAAAGCTAGGGATGTGGAGGAACTAAATGAACTTGTAAAAAAGTACAATGAGAAACGCTATGGAGAGGTGACATATCACTTAGATAGAAAATCTTTATCCAAACTATACATTCCAATACTAACCCTCTGCTCTAAGGTACATTATTACAATGTAGGATTCTACACTAGAGAGGAGATAAGTAAAACCTTCGGTATTAAAGAACATAGTATTAATAAGTTTCTAAACAAGTTAGTACGTATAAATTTATTGAAGTATACAGGTATTGGACTATCAAGTAAGAACACAATTAAGATTATCTGGAATCCTATTAATGTGTGGAAAGGATATTTTGGTACTACTAGGACAGTGGCTATTGAAGAATGGTATAAAGGTATTTATGGTGTGGAACCATTATTAGATGAATTTAAACAATCAACGATAGTTGATATTTTATCCCCTGTATATGTAGATAAGACTTCTCCTGATCCTTATATATCTCCTTATTTTAAAGATGAGTATAATAATTTTAGATATATTATGGATTTATCTGATGCTGAGTTTGAATTACAATTATTAGCTTCGCTAATGGAGAAAGGCTATGATGTATAAAGGGACTAAAACAGTCCCTAGAGGTTCTAAGAGTACAGAGGAATGGATTGTCCATTTGAGTGAAATATTGGAGTATGGATCTCTATGTAAACAAAAGCCCGCATTTAGCGGGCTTATTTTATCTGTCATATATTATAATTCCACCTCTCCGCTGTTTAGTTTTCGGCTTGTTCAATTTCTTGCTGTAATTGTTGTTTGTTCATTTGCTCTCTCCTTCTTGTGCCTGCTCAATTCTTTTCTTTGCAATGTCAAAATATTCCTCATCCAATTCAATACCTATAAAGTTGCGGTTAAGATTCACGCAGGCGACTCCAGTTGTACCGCTCCCCAGCGTAAAATCTAAAACCGCCTCTCCTTCGTTGGTGTAGGTTTTGATTAGGTACTCCATAAGTGCAACTGGTTTTTGCGTTGGGTGTAGTTTTGATTTTTGTTTATCTGTAGATGTTTTTATAACACTTCTTGGAAATCTTTCTGTTGAATCATAACTAGTCAACCCATGTTCACCGTAACACTCAGTGGCTTTGCATTTCTTTTTACTATCAGCACTTGACACTTTGCGAGGATGTCCTGTTGTTTTTTGTGGGTTATATGTTGGCTGTTTTTTATAGAAAACACAGATATCTTCATGTGCTCTCATAAATTTACGCTTTGCATTTAAGTGTCCAGTTGCCGTTGTCTTCTCCCAAACCACAGACTCTTTAAACCAATTCATATTGCTGCACACAAGAACGCTTGTGAATGGCTGGCTAGCAGTCATAACAATAGAACCATTAGACTTAATCACTCGCTTTAATTGCGCCCACATCGGCTCTAGCGGGATAATAGAATCCCACTTGCATTGAGTCGTGCCGTACGGCGGGTCAGTCAACACCATATCAATAGAACCATCTGGAATTTCTTTCATTCGCTCTAGGCAATCGCCAAGCATTAACCATAAATTATTTGTTTTAATATCTTTCATTTCAATCCTCCAAGCCACTCTTTCACACGTTTATTAACAATAATATCCTTTGGACTAATAGGATTAACAAAGGATAGATTACGTAAATCTTTCACTCGTGACATTGCTGTATATCCCTGTCCTGCGGCAAACATACCTTTTCCAACATGAATGGCAGCAGCTTCAAGTGTTTGACCTTGGGACTTATTAACAGATATTGCCCACCCCATACGCAATGGGATTTGCACATAAACACTCTTAGCCTTTCTCACTAATTGCCCATCTTGATTGGACAAACCATATTCAATCCATTCAAACTCTGTTACGTAAACAATATCACCATTGGTTTTCTGAACATGAACACCCTCAGCATCCATATCCACTACTACCCCTTTATCCCCGTTTACATATGCCCCTAAAGGACAATTGGCGCAAATAATAACTCGTGTACCAACTTTTAGCTTGAGGTCTTTATCCACAGGGTACAATTTATCATTACCAACCCCTTTGTAGACACGTTCCTTACCTAATACACGGGAATACCAATATTTATTAATGGTATCTGCATCTGCGTTATACGAACAAAGATGGAGAGTATCTTCACAATTAATATAGGGTTGACTAATAGCGTCTATTTTAGCTAATGTTTCTTCAACGTCAATACCTTTACGAATATTCTGTAACAAACTTACTTGGTATTCATCGCTCTGACGCACTACTTGGTGTAGCTCCTGCACTTTAATGTGCTTAAAGCAGTCAGCATCAAATAAAAACTGAGACTTATATTTCACAGCAATTAGTTGTTTCTCATCCCTATTTACAATTGGCTCAAGTTGACCCATATCCCCAGATAATACAACCTGTAGTCCACCAAAAGGTTTTTTGTTCTTGCGTAGCTTTTGTAATTTCATATTAATGACGTCTAATTGGTATACAGGAAACATACCAACTTCATCAATTACAATACGTTTTACTGGACTACTATTCCCGAATACTTCCTTTACATTAGGTGTTAGTTTTGTCCAGTCTTTATCAGTCGGATAACCTAGTGGGAGGTTAAACGCTTTGTGTGCAGTAATTCCGCCAATATTAACAGCAGCTACTCCTGTACTTGCTGTCTTAACTGTAGTTTCTGGGTCATCCACTTGGTCTATACACCATGATTTACCACATCCAGCGGGACTATGTATAAATACGTTCTCACCATTACGCATGGCATCAATAGCTTCTTGTTGTTCTTTAATTACCTTCAATTTCAACCTCCCCGTGAATTCTCAAACTCTAACAAACTATTGAATAAGCTCTCAGGGATCTCTTTCCAATCATCACCAAAACATCCAGAAATACTCCAGAAGAATTTCCCATCCTCAGATTTTAAGTTCAATCCGCCGTAGGTGTTACCAATACCGCCGATATTTTCAATAATCAATTAATAACCTCCTAATAATAATTCATAACCACTGTCAGTAACCTTATAACCAATAATCCGACTACCTGAACAGTCTTTATAAGATAAATAGACATCTTCAGTACCAATCATAGTGAACTCTCCACCTTTATATCCTCGGTAGGTTTCACCAATCGCTTGTTCTAAGCAAGAGACCATAGAATCTATAGTGACATTACTTTTAGGCTCTACACCTAAATCCTCATAACTACCACGATAACTGTGTGCATTATGAAAGCCCTCAGAAAATACAGTACCTTCTGGAACAGTATATAACAAATTAATTAATTTACGCAAGTACATTATGTATCTCCTCAATCAAAATTCACCATCCTCATAAGCTTGGAAATAAAAACTATCCAATTCAAAAACTCCAGCTTCTTCTACAGTGTCCCCATCATTATACTCGCCATCAAAGGATAATACAACAATTGGGGAATGCATTCCATATGGACGACCATCATCAGATAACATCATCTCACAGCTATGTTTATAACATAATTGTTGTAATTCTGCAAGGAATTCTTCTTTTCTTTGTGCTGATGTTTTCATTTGTAGCTGACCCCAGCCTTATCCAATGCAATCTCCACTCTGCACATCAAACCATCCTCACCATCATTATTTGGCTGTGGTAACTCAACAATCAGTGCTTTCCGACTATCACGCCATCCAGCACAAAATGAAGTAAATAGCCTATCAGTTAATGAGCAAGAGTAAAACCCATTTTCATCAATTGTCTTATCGTAATTCCATAAATCACAAAACAATTCAAAATCTTTCTTACATACGTCTTCAATTGTTAATGTATTCATTAGTAATATCTCCTCGATAGGCTGCTAATACCATACTGGCATCAAACGCTACTTTATTCGGAACAGTAACCCTACAATATTCGTCAAGCATCATCTCCAAAGCATTAGCCAATGCGTCTACGTGGTTGATGGCGTGTGCGGCGTGTTTTGCCTGCTCATCTGTGCAGAATGTCGAACACCACTCGCCATTTCCACCTGCCTGAAAAACAGCATCTGTGCAATAACCTCTGTTTCCGCTCGATACAGGCAACTCAAAAACTTCACTCATTCTTTTCATAATAAATCTCCTATAATAAATAAAAATCTTCTGAAGAATATTCGCATTTTTCAATCAATAAGTCAATCAGTACATCTTTGACCTTACTATTACAACCGATTCCAGATTTATATAAATGTTGTTCCACTTCTCCAGCTAATATGCCCCTCGCATCTTCCTCTACAGCTTTGCTAGGTAAATAACCAGCACCATGTTTATATGTACTAACGACTTCAGCTTCTTCGCGTAAGTTATCACAAACCTCTACTGCTTCATCAAATACGTCTTTTAATACCGCAATACTGCGAAATGTAAGAGCATTCCTATCAAATAATTCAACTAATAGAGAAATAGCTTCTTGATTAGATATTGTTTTCATAATTCACCCTTTTCCTTCTTAATATATTCTTCCAGATAATGTAATTTACATTGCTTACACACAACACCCTGAGATGTCCCATATGGAATATATGCGTGTACTTCTCCATACATATAACATCTATCATTCAATGCGTATTGAGTAGTGATATCTATTAAATTCTCAGTTGGTTCACACTCTTTATTACAAATATCGCAATAACATTTAGTGATAGTTTGTTGAATTATTGCCATTTAAATCTCCTTATGTCCAACTCAAAGCCATATCAACCATTGCTTTAATATCATCCCCATTACCAACCATTTCAATCCCCTCTTTACCACCATACAGAGGAATTGAATACAGTATATAACTATCTTGTGCCACCCGTTTTATACAAGCACCACCATCTTGAAACATATCAAAATATGCTTTCTGTCCAATCTCCAAACCATACATAACAGATAAGATATGTCCTCTACTCTCACTATTTCGGATTAATATTTGGTTCATTTACTTTTCTCCAGTTCTGCAAGCAGTGCATCAGCCGCCTTTACCGATTTTTCAGAAATAAGCGTTAAGTGCCTGCTGTCTGCGTTGCACATTATGCCGTTTAACATCCCCTGCATCGCCAAAACTGCGAAGTATTCGCGCTTTGTTAGTCCTGCATGCGCCTCTGGCGCGTACAATCCAAAGCCGTTAAACTCAATTGGCATTGCTGGTAAATCGCCGTTTTTGATTAACATAAATTTCTCCTTATTCCAAGACACCATTGTCTCCATGTGACCAATATTACACCTTGTTGCGGTGGTTGTCAATAGCTAAATGTGAAAAAGCCAGCATTTAGCTGGCTAATTATTATTAAGTAAAGACTCCAATTGATCTAATTCATCGGCAACACGTAAATCTTCACTACGCAGAGCTTCCAATTTCTTAGACAATATATTGATCTCAGACTCTTTATTTTTATATACTAAGATTTTACCTTGGAGAATCAGGTCATCTAATAACTTCTGATACTTGTATTCTCCATCATCACCAATCAAGTCATTCACCCGTTGATGTAGGTCTTTAATGCCTAGTAAATCACCAATTGCGGCTTTCACCTCAGCCAGATTCATTACTAATACATTTTTGTTACCGTACTGTAGATTTGATTCGTATTTAGCTTTAGGTGCTTCACCTAATTCTTGTTTACGTTTACCAATTAGGTCACGTAAAGCCAATACACGTTGATCACTAGATTTTACTACTTCATTATTTACCATCTTCTGATTTCCTTCCGTTTGCTAAAATATAAATTGGTTTTACCCACTTCATTCGTGGACTATTTGTGTATAGTTCAATACTACGTCTACCATACCCAGAGTCCATAAATTGAGATAAAGAAGTTACTTCGGTATAACTGCAAATTCTTCCTCTACTTAAATAGTCTCCGTTATAGTAATTGTCGGAACGATTATATAGATATGCTCTATACACGCTATTGTCAATCATTACATAACCCACGCCATACGAGTACGGTAATACTGGCGGAGAAGTTTCTTCCCACTCTAAATCAACAATCTTGTTACATTTCCAAGATAATAAAAACTCAGATAAATATGTAGCAAAATTATCATCTCTGTCACCAACAACTGCAACTTTCGTAAATCCACTCTCATATCTAAATTTATTTTTTGATGGGTTGTAATATACATGTTGTTTCTTGGCTTTGTCAAATATCTCTTGTCTACATTCATGTCGCCCAAGATAAATGTACGTTTCGTTATCTTTAAACGTGATCCAGTTACCTACGGTAATATCTTCTTTGGTAACTTTCTTAGCTTGATTAGCTGTATATTCAAGACAAGATTTGTATTGTTCCGATGAGGTTGGTAACAACACCATGTCTTTCCCCTGCCAAGCATATACAAATTCACCCTCCAGACCTTTACCTTTTGTAGAGGTACATTCCTGTAAGATAAATAGTAAGTTTGGAATTGTGATCTCAACTTCCCATCCACGAGGATCATAAACTCTCACCTTCTCCAAGCGAGCATCCCACCCATAGCTACGACGAACACCGCCAACATCCCTGTTCAATACAAAACCGGATGTAGGGACATTATCATAATCTGGGAGAAAGTGTTTGCACCAACTTCGCCACGATCCTTCCTTACGTAATTTACCTTTATCGTCTGTATAAACTACATACGCCAATTTCCCAGAATATGTATCATTACGTTCTTGATAACCAACATTTAACATTTTTGGGATGTACATTAAATCATTCATAATCCTCTCCTCATCTTATTTAACATTGCCAAAGATTCCCATTCATCTTTATCACATAGATAGATTTTATCAGCCTTATTAATCCTGTACATTAATGGTATAGCATCAAAATTATCTGGTGTCACTTTAAGACAGACAGTATTCCAGTTGTGTATGATGATAGATTCCTCTCTAATTTCCATATAGAGAGCTATAGATTCATCTGCTGCTCTACGCATCTGTCTACAATAGTCTTGCCATTCTAATTCTTCAATACAATATACTAGAACTATTTTCATATGAATTTCCACTCCATAACTGGATAACTGCTCCTCTTATCACGTATCCTTTGAACATAGTCGGTTTCCCAAGCAAGATATTCTCTAGTTTTACGCTTTTTACCTTCAAGAAATTTTGCAACATGTGCAGGTAACAGTCCATGCAGTAACTTATGGTTGAATGTTATGGACTCACCTACTATAGGCTTAATGGTTTTAAAACACTTATCGTATACAACAATACGTACATCTTCATGGTGTACAACTAAAGGTACAAGACTCCATGTTTTATTAGTATCATATTTATGGTCATGTAATTCCATCCAAAAGGATGCACAAATACTGGAGTCATTATGACAATGATTCGTGTAATTACTAAACCTGTCTGTACCATAATCATGCAGTAGTTTCATCCTTCCTCCCACATATTATCATCTAATTCAGACCAATCTCCATTATTATCAATCCAACGGGTGTAATAAGTTACAAGATTATTCATATCATCAAATCCTTTCCAGAACACTTCATCTGTGTTGATGTATTCTTCTAAGATAGTTGTCCTGTTTGGTGCGTATACCCAAATATTTAATGAGTATACATCTGGATCACGCAATGTCTGCTCTATAGGTGTAACTAACACTTGATGTTCTCTATACCAAAAACTAGATTGTGATTTCATTAAGTACTCCCCATTAACCAACTAGACAGTAAGAATACACCTAAGAAAATCGCTAGTCCAATAAATATAGCACCATATTCACTTTGTTTTTCTTCTTTCATGATCCCATATACTCCTTATAATAATCCCAAGCATCATTCCATGTATCAAAACGTATCTTCCATACATTTGCTTCTGCTTGTTCCATTGTGTCTCCTTCTGATGCATATAACAATCGTCCATCCTTTACATCTGTAATGAATGATGAATAACCACCATCCACTTTCTCATAGATAGAACATTCAATACGCATACGCCAGTGGCGTATAGGGAGGATAACAGATTGTTCTCCACAACAAGGACATTCCACCAATTGTGCTGTATGACAGCCATCATCTACACGTTCCCATCCAAGCATTTGCATACAGTTATGACACAATGACACTGTTATGTTATTTACAAATTGTAGCATATTTTCTCCTAAATAAAAGCCAGCGATGTCATTATAACAAAGCTGGCGGATATGTCAACACTCAATTGTTGGTGGTGATTTAAAAGGGTAAGTTCCCCAGTTAGGTGATCTCTCATTAATCTTATCTAGATGTTGTTTTAAACTATCATTCTCTACAGTGAGTACAGTAGTTTTCTTAAAAACACTTTGTAAATGTTCAACAATAACAGCCCATTGATCTTCATTCGGGACATCGCCGTTTAGCTCAACATAACCATTCAACCACATACAAAAATTCTCAGGTGTCATACTTGTTTCACTCCTTCTTCAATATCAGCATCCACATCTACTTCACTATCTGGACTAAAATGTTTATCTGGTAGGTCTACAATCACTCGGTAACGTGTATACCCATCCCTTTTCTTAGATGGTTTAGTATTAGCTACCAACCATTGAACTTCTGTGTAGTAATCATCGGGCAGATCAATATACAATTTTACTTTCACATCAACCCCTTTGTTTCATAAATTTGTTCCACTCCCGATCAGTTAAATAATACCGGATCACTTTAGCAAACGAATTCACTAATTCAATATCCTCAGATTCTAATGTATCAAAGGCTTCAATTAGTTCTGTAATTACAATGTCTGCCACTTGGTCGGTATCTAATGTTAATGTAATTTCCATTACTTAGCACTCTCCAATGTAGCAGTCAAACGTTCAATCATTTCATTGTAGGACAATAACATATCCTCAATATTATGTCCAGATAAATTTAACCACACCACACGTTCAGCAATCTGTTTGAAATTGGGATAATACCAATTGTGTTGAGAATGTGATTTCTTAGCATCTTCTTTTTTAGATTTAGTCCATTTAGTGAGGATAAACCCACAATGTTCTGATTTTGTGATAGTGTAATAATTACCATCTTTATCTGCTTCAAACTTAATTTCAAATTCTTTAGTCATTTCTTTCTCCTACTTAAATATTTAATTAACATCCACTCCAATACTGTACCATACCAAAACACTAAATTAATCAGAATATATCCAAACAACATTCTGAAATTATCTCGTTGTGGGGAATGGTCATGCTCAATGACCGCTACAAATACACTAACTGCCACCCAGAATAATATAATAATATAGTTATCCATTAGAAATCCAAGTCGTTATAATATCCAGAATAATAACGTTCTTCTGCTAAATGTTCAGCATCAGTATCATCTAAATGCGGATTTTCTTGTTTTACTAGGGATAGTACCCATTCATAGAGGTACTGTTCCTCCCACAAAGCTTCACCAACTGTATCTTCTTGCTTCCAATTATCGTATATAGACGCCACTAGTTATACTCCTCTCTAAACCATTTCCACACAGGGAATCTAGGTACACCATAAGGTGAAACTTCTTGGTATTTAAACGTCACTAGTTTACCTAAATGTGCATCTCGGTTATCCCAAATCTCTTGACGCTGTTCATCATTAAACCCGCTTCCGATGTTGAATACTACACCATTCCATTCCACTTGTAAAGAACCTAATGTGTTTGCTGGAACTAAACCATCTTTCTTACTAGAGCGTTTAGAGTACCCTCGTTCATCTGTTTCTTTGGTGTTAGTATTCGTCATCTTTTCTTCAAAACCAACCACAACGGCTTCATCATCTAAGAAATGTTTCAATTTTAAAAGATAACCTTCTTTAAATGTAGATCTTCCTTGCTTATATTTACCGTCGAATGAGCGTAACATCCCACCTTCATATCCTTGGTCAATGAATCTCTGCAATTCTGTTTCGACAGACTCAGGATTGCTCACAACAATTGACTGAACATTCTTAACCCGTTCAGGCTGGTGTAATTCCAACACTGTATTTACATATAAACTGGAACGAACTTTGTACGGTTGATCACTATCCCAGTAATCATACACTGCGTAATAAAAATCTGGCTCTCCTTCCTCAGACATCACCGCAGACTGCACTTTATTAAAATCACCGTGGATCATCAGCTCACCATCTAAGCCGTGTAGGTTATTTTCACGGAAGAAGTTTTGGATAAATTTGTTAGGAATAGGTTTCATCTTACGACTATATGCTACCCCATTAATTGCTACACAGCGAATACCATCAAACTTTGGCTGGATTAAACATGGATATTTAACCTGTGTATAAATATTAGCAATTTCGCTTGTGGCTAACATTGGCTGTTTCATTCTACTTCCACCCTCTAATTTCTTTAATCCGATCTAAACTGATTGGTTTATAATCCACTTGTTCACATGACACACAGAAATATCGGTCATCAGTTTGAGATCCAACGTAATTACCATATTCAAACACTTTACGTTCTACAACTTTGTTGTGACAGTTACCTGTAAGATAAACAGTGGAACCTCTCTTGGCGAACCAAAATGATGAGCCAGTTTCTACACACCATACATCCTCATTAACCACATTCTCAACTTTACAATAATTTTTAAACCTTGTAAAGTCCCTTACCGTCTTATTAGGTGTCACTGACAAAGAAAAACTTAAAGTTTTACCATAACCATGTAATCTTTCGCAGATCGTGACTCTATATCCATTCTGGATAAAAACTAAACTAAGTATATCTTTTTCAGAAGGTTTACTTGTAAAAATAGTATTACGATTGCCGTCTGTGTTTCTATATGCTATTCTTATTATTTCCGCTTGGTGTGCGTTACAGTTAATAAGTTTTAAATCTAACCCTTTTATGTTCCAATCTTTTAAACAATAAGGTAATTTGAAGTGTACATACTTTCCAGACTTATTTGTACCAGTTTTATATGAAATACCACACCTCTCCAGCAAATGTTTTATATAATCAAGTTTACGATCTTTGTTAAATATAAACCTAACTAAGTTGGATTTTGTGATATTCCCGTCAGCAGCAATTGCTATATAAAGCTCTAACATATCATCAGATAAAGCCACTCCTGATGTATTTGCGTACCCAGAAGATATTGTACGTAATGCTGACCTGTCAACTATTTGTTTTGCTGGTAATACATTAAAACCTCCCTTGGCGCTAATATATGGAACTCGGTGTTCATCAGTAACTCTCATACTGAATGACCTATTTTCCACAGAAATCATAGCTCCTGTATAAGATTTCTTAAATTTATTTAAAATCTTATCCCTTATAATTTCTGTATGATTTTGTGGGTTAATTGATAAGATTTCTTCCCCTACTACAATATCTTCATATTTTTTCCAGCCAGTGGCTGTAAGAATCTCTGTACTCATATCTACACAATGACCATGAATAGAGTTCCCACGGTATAACTCATACTCTGGAATAGGTACGTGACTGAACCATAGCCCCCAACGTTGTTCCACACCCATGATACTAATATTCTTGTGCTGCACTGCATAACGTACAACAGATCTAAGATCGTGATTCCCAAGGATATAATACACTTGTTGAAATTTCTTAGCATACTCACTTAATCGCCAAAACTCAGATTCTTTAAAGAAAATGTCTCCAAGTAACCATAAACAGTCTGTCTTATTACCAGCAGATAAGATATTCTGGTGGATAGTTTCATTATGCTCCTCTTGTGAGGAGAATTCCTTACGAAACTTTAAATGAATATTACTATGACCAAAATGCGTGTCTGCAATAAAATAATGTTTAGACATATTACACCTCTCTAATCGAATAAACACCACCATAATTCTCTTGAACATATTTCTCAGCAATGGCACGTTTACTTGTCTTGACAAAAATATACTCACCTAGAGCATTACGAAATACAAATTTACTTGGGAAGTGAAAATCTGGGTCAATGTAATCAGCATATTGTACAACCACTGTTTCAATCTGTTTAATTTTAGCCATATTAATTCTCCTTTGTTGTTTTGATAGGGTAATTATACACTGTTGGATACTGATGTCAACCCCCAAGATAAAATAAAACCCGCACATGGCGGGTTTACATCTAAAATTTACAATATTTATCCAATTCCTTGGCAATATCTTCTGCTGACATAAAGTTTAACAGTAGATTGAAATAAACTGTACGTTCTAACACCAGACGTTTCACTAATTCATTACTATCCACTACAGGTGGGATTGGTTTATCTCGGAATTCTTCATAATGATCACTCATTTGGTTTATCCTCTTTGTTTACAAATTTCGTATTTAGAATATCTGCTAACCATACTCCAGTAACAGCACCAAAGGCTGCTCCAAGAGAAGTGATTAGAATAGTCCATGTTGCTGCTTGTGTTAATACAATACCATACACGGTTAGTTCCAATAAACTGATGAAGTAACTTACCACTGGAATAATTTTCATATTCTTATTGGCTATTGAACGTCCTTGTAGAGTTTTTAAACCAACAGCAACAAACATACCTAGCGTTGTTAGTATTGTCTGAGCAATCATGCTCGCTCCTGAGTAACTAATTCAGCCCACAAACTAGCATAGCTAACTTTATCAATGACGCTATCTAAGTGATAACGATCTTGTGCATAAAATCGCACATTCTTCATAATCTCAAGAATTAAGGCAATATCTGAAGGTAATAAGTCTTTACCTCTGTAGATGTTGAATACTTCTGCAATTTTAGCAAAACTACGCTCACCACCCTTTTGCTCATATTCAGCACCACGTTCTTCCTGAATATCTTTCACAATATTTAAGAAATCAATTGATGTTTTAGCTGTTACCTGATTAAACTCTTTCTCTATAAGAGGTGCTACACGCACATGCTGCTCATCCCGACCAAGCTCACCATTATCCCACTTTCCATCTTGTGATTGGTCATATTGTGGTGGTCGTTCTTCAAAATCGTGGTAATCCCTTTCATGGATATGAATAGGTTCACTAGGGTCAACAACTTTAGTCCACTTATCGTATTCATAAGCATATTCCACTCCATCAATATACTTTCTAAAACAAAAAGCACTGTAGAATTCAGCATCTTCTGGTGCCAATGACCAATCTACTTTTGTTTCATTCATAATTTCTCTCCTTTAATTTTACTTTTAATATACTCAACCTGCTCATCACTCATAAAACACATAGTAATATAATCATCCCATTCCCTCCCACATAAGTTTGACTGGAATGTATAATCATTTCCACAATGTATATGGAAATATCTAACATTAGCATCTGTATCTTGTATACGATTGTCAGCAGCTTTATATGGCTTATTTTCTTTAGATAGTTTCCATTGTAATGTTTCTACAAAGTAATCCCATTCCCTGCGGTTATTACAAATGACAGCAATTTGTTTCATATACTCTCCTAATAAAAAGCCCTATCATTTCTGACAGGGCCAATAGTACTACTCTTTATCGCCAGTGTCAATAGGAATAATCTTCACAGACTTAAATTCTTCATCAAAGTCTAAGTCAATACTTCCTTGTATATATTGAACAAGTTGGGATTTTGTCAATTTGTTAAGTACCCATTCCGGTAATAACTCATCCTCGAACATTTCTTCCATTTCTGCTTGCTGTTCAGCGATAAGTTGTTTCTGTTTTGACTCAAATAATTCTTGCCGTTTAGTAAGACGGGAATGTAATTCATCATCCAGAATCCAGAGTTCTTCACCTTTAGCTACTGACTCAAGTTCTTCTTCTGATAAGAATCCTTCAAACACATCAGCGTATAACTTGCGTGTCCGTTGATTAGAAACTTTGATATAAGTTTCCATATCTGAGTACTTACCTTCAGTGTAACCAACAGCACCGTGGATCATTAACATACAATGGTCACTAAATTCTTGGATATGACAAGCCATCCAAATAATACCAGCAGCAGAGAATGCATTACCAGATAAGTGACCGACCACAGTAGCTTTGCAGTTTCGGATATGATCGACCAATTGCACAGTTGACCCAACTTCCCCGCCGTAGTTATTAATCACAATCTTGATAAGGTCATTTTCTGAAGATGTATCTAATAACTGTAACAATTCGTGGTATTCATGTGAATCTTGCACACAATCAGATAAATAATATGTGAATTCAAAAGCTCGTGGTTGTGCATACACTACATCACGATTTGGTTTGTCATGTTTACTCATTATTATTCTCCTTATAATTCATCAAATGCTTTAACAAATAGTTTAGCTAATCCTGAACGAACAACATCATCTCGTGTAAATTTGACAATACCAATATTATCTGTTAATTCAACCCAGTCCTCTCCATCTAAATATTCGGGACGCTCTACACGTAACTTCTTGACAAGTTCAAGGATAAAAGATAAACCAGATTCACCTTTAATGTCCTGTTGCCATTTGGCGGTATCACCACAAACAATCATCTGACTACCAGTGTCAATACGAGTAACTAAAGTTTGCATGGACTTTACATCTGTGTTAGAGCCTTCATCAACAATAATACAGGTGTTTTTATAACTTCTTCCACGGCAATCTTCCAAGGCTTCCAGAACAATCTGTCCATGTTCAAGTGCATATTCAAATTGTCCAGTTCCCATTACCTGCTTCATTGGATCAAGCATTGACTGCATTAACGGAAATAGTTTTTCTTCTGTAGTTCCGGGTCGCAGACCGATTGATCGACCAACAGACTCATATGGTCGAATAAGAACAATGCGTTCAAATTCACCTTCAAGAAACTTATTTACGGCATGAATCACTGCACAGAATGTTTTGCCCGATCCTGATGCACCATGAGCAAAAACGAGCGATTTACTTTTAAGTAACTTTAAATATTCCACTTGCGCTGGTGTCTTAGCTTGTAAATTGAATAGCTTGGATGTGTGCTGTTCTTCAAACTTAGGTTTACGTTCAGGCTTCACTACACCATCAGCCACCTTCTTTGCACGAGTAGCTTTACGTTCTCTCGTTTTACGTGTACCACCTACGTCCATATATCCTCCAAAATTATTTAGTGTAAATATCTTCTGCAAACTCTTTATATACATCTGTAATATTTCTAATCACTTCATCATTAACTTTAAAATTGTGAGTTAGCAATAATGCTGGGATCATCGAAATCAGTGCTAAAGTTGTAAAAATACATGTAATTGTAAATTTAATATGCTTCCACCACATCACAAGAACTCCTCTAAAGCATTCAATTCAGATACATCCAAATAAACAGTTGTAGGACGTACACCAGATTTCATACGTGTCAATGTCTCATAGATCCCAAAGAAATGGTCATAATCTTTATATCCAACAACATCAACATTGTTTTTATATTCTTCTAAATACTTCTCAAGGGCAGATACAACAGCATAATATTGATAACTAAATAACATTCTCACTCTCCTCAATTCGTTGTAATATCATTTTCTGATCGGCTAAGGTTTGTTCTAGGCGATTAATACACTGAACAATTTCATCTCTGCTTGGTAACAGCCCATCGCGTTCAATCTTCTCAAGATATTTGATACATTCTGTGTTTGTACCATTAAAATGTAATTTCTCAGAGAGATTTTTACCATTAATAAACACACTGTACACTAAATCTGGATTATTGAAGTATGTAGCCACACTGTAAGAAGCATCAATACCATGCTTACGTGTAATACTACTAATCAATCGACTGATTTTATCTAAATCTTGTTCTTCCATACATCCTCCTCACATTAACATTTGTTTCTCTGGTTTAATTCCCATACCAATATCAATCAGCTTATTACAATCTTCGGCGTAGTCATCCAATACACTGCCAATGACACTAAAGAATTTGTTATACACTTCACTAGTGTAAGCATTTAACACATAATCAATCTGCTCAACAGTGAGATTAGCTAATAATGTCTTAGCGATCATCTCTGTAATGGCATAATGTGTGTATCCCATATTGTATTTTTCATAGATCTTTGCAGCATCTTGTTCAATTTTATCATACACTGCTTCAGATTTAGCTAATCGTTTAGTTTGATCAACTAGATCTGCTAAATGTTCTGCTGATGATTCATTGCTTTCAATTTTAAATGCTTTCTGTAACTGTTTTGTTAATTCTTCAACGGTCATAAAATTCTCCTCTTGTTTAATTATCCCATTCTATCATGATTTCTGTAAATGTCAAGGGGTGTATGGGATTTATTTACTAGGTTTAGTTAACCAGTGTAATTTTGGTTCACCGACATAATATTTATCGAACCGATACCAAGCATAGCACACAGAGTTAGCAGTCTTTTCTCGATTTACACCTTTAGGGCAACTAACTCGATATGTAAAAATATACACATCCGATAACTTACCAAGATTAAATAACTTTTCAAACCGATCCTGCCCCTCTAGGAATGACAATCGCAAGAAATGCCATTGAACTGTGGTATGTTCAAACCCTTTTACAATAAAGTCTGCTGCTTTATTGTAAGGAGGGTTAGCCACTATGACTTCATATTCGCCTAAACCATTATTTTCATCTAAGAAATCTACATTTGTATCATATTTATACCCTTCCACTGGATATAACTCATTTGTGGTTACACAGTAACCTCTCTGCTTCAGATAATTACTAATATCGTGCATTCCATCACAAGGTTCAAGGATGTTATCATCTAAATGAATATCATCACGTAAGTAAGACCAAATAGCGTCTAGAGCTTCTTTTGGTGTTGTATACAGGTCATTAGATGATTGCTTCTCATCACGTTTAGTATTAGGTGTTGCCATTATTCCAATCCCTCCAATGCTGATTTTAACAATTCAATTTGATGTTCCAATCGATCACGAATATTGAATTGACCATCTACCCACTCCTGTCCAATATCCAACTCACCCATAGTATCAACTGTACTTGTATAGGCTTTACTAATTTCGTATTCTTCAAATAAATCCTCTACAGATGGTAAATGACGAATATTGCCATAGTCAGTTAAAACTGTAATAATGTCCCGATGTTTCCCATGTGCAATTTTATACACAACAGCATTGCTATATCGTTGCCCATTCTTTGTTGCCAGTGGCATTCCTACACGTAGTTTCATTATTCCACCTCCACATTCGTGTAACTATCATTAATCCAGCAAGTTTCGCCATCTTTCATTTGGTACGTCTTTCCTGCTAAAGTGTATGTACTGTTATCTTTGTATACATAGCCATTTCCAGAGAGAACTACTACACCATTGCATACAACATCTTTGTAGGATCTGTCGTGTTCCGCTTTATCAATTATAATATCTGTTAACATAAGTCCAAAACCGATCATAAATGCGACCGTTGCTATCGAAAGAAGTAGTATACCATCTTTCATATTATTCTCCTATTTCATGTATCAATTTAAACGAACGTAGAGCCATTTTAAAACGTGTTTATCATTAGCCAATACATTCGCCTACCCTACCCCTATTAAACGTCACCACGGCTCACTGACGAAGTTTAATCACTATTCCAATGCCTTCTGAATATCTGCCACTAAATCCAGAACATATTTTGGATAGCCTACCATACGTGTTAGCTTCTTGGCAATATTCTCATTAAAAAATTCTAGATTGTGATATTCCTGATATGCCACAAACATGAATATGCTGTTATATGGGCAGAATTGATACATACGTGTAAGTTCTAGTAGCTCGTGTGTTAGTGTTTCACTGATTTTCATTTTCAATCTCCTATTTAATCACAGCAATATTGCTAATGTCCAGTTAGTATACACCTATCAGATCTATTGTCAATATATATTTTGATAAAATTTGTGTTGACATTTTGGGAGGGGGTGGTGTAGAGTGTGTATGGATTGTGGATATATCCAGACAATTGTGGGGCTTGACTTTTTAGAAAAGTTGTGTTAATATATAAGTGTAAGGAGTGATACATGAATTACAAAAAAGAATTGCAAGAAGCTATATTATACCAAATGAATGTCAAAGGTGTTAAGCAGATCGACTTAGCCAGAGAATTGGGCGTGTCTAAACAGGCAGTGCAGATTTTCTTAAAGACTAAAAATGTCAGCTATGACAAACTATTCGATTTGGCCAATATGTTTGACTTGGAAGTATATATTGAGATCCACCAAAAGGAGAATATCTAATGCAATTAAAATTACCAAAGCAATTACTTGATTGGGTAATGGAAGTTAAGGGTGATAAGTCATCACAAGCTTTTATTATCGATCAATTATTTTTACTTAAACAAACCGCCAATCAGAAGGAAGGGGTTAACTATGACACAGAAAGAAAAGAAAATATTCAAACACGAACCTGATCACTGGGTTACAATAAGTATTGATTCGATAACTGACCAGAGATTAGATTGTTTTGATAGATGCTTATTGATGTATATGACTTTCAGGTTTAACTACATGCAAAGAGAAAAGTTACCTTACTTTGAAAGTACACAAACACTGGCTGATGTATTTGGCGTACACCGTAACACGGTAAGTAAGGCAATACAGAAGTTTAAAGAAATAGGGTATGTAACAGTTACCACAAAAGTAGGTGGTAGTAACACATACACTAATGTAACCACTTGGTTGAATGGGGTCACACCAAGAAAAGGTAAAGGTGATACAGAACTACCAGCAAAGAGTGTAAAACCTGTGGTGAAGCGTGTTTATGAACAACCGAAACAACAACCTGTTTACAACTTAGACGAAGAAGATGACCCCTTCTAACCTGCACACTACAGAGTGCAACTATTTATGACCTGCACAGTGTACTAGGCAACTACCTGCACAGCAGATTGTGCAGCTTTTAGTTATACCTGCATAGTGGGCTGTGCAATAGATAGTAAAGAAGTAAATATGAAAGAAAATAAATAATAAAGATAATTCGCTACGCTCACCGGACACAGGAAAGAACGCTTCGCTGGTCTGTTATCTTACCGATAACATCATACACAAATAATAAAAGAGATAGAGCATCCCTATTCAGTGCTGCTCTTAGAGCGAAGCTCTCTTTTCCTTGTGCCAATATTTAAGCGAAGCTTAATTAGTTTAAACTCGTGTGCATAGCACACAATTATATAAAGAGGTTATAAAATGAAATTGATTTTAGGTGATTGTTTAGATAGATTAAAAGATATTCCTGCGGAATCAGTAGATGTGGTTATTTCAGATATTCCTTACGGTATAGACTACTCATCGTGGGATGTGACACACAACAATAAAAATTCTTCATTACTTGGATCATCACCATCACAAAAAAGTAAGTCAATATTTAAAACTAGAGGTAAGCCAAAAAATGGTTGGTCTGCTGATGATAAGAATAGAGGTATTGAGTTTCAAGAGTTTTGTGAAAAATGGTTCAACGAATTATACAGAGTGACAAAACCTTGTTCTCCTATAATTATAATGAGTGGTAGACAGAATCAACATCGTTGTACTTTAGCAGCAGAGAACAGTGGCTTAGTCTTCAAAGACTATATTACGTGGGATAAACAGCAAGCGCCGTTTAGGGCGCAAAACGTAAATCAAGTTCTAAAACAAAGAGGTACTGCTACAGTTGATGGTGAATACCGCTTAGGTTGTTTAGCACCCGTAACCGAACCTATTTTGTGGTTATTTAAACCGTACCCGATAGGTACAACCATCACCGATTGTTTTATTAAGGACAAATTGGGTTGTTTCGATAGTAGTGAGTTTAAATCAAACCTTATATCTTACTCTAGTAGGGTTAGTGATAAGAAGCACGAAACGGAGAAACCTGTGGGTTTAATGGAAATATTAGTCAAAATGTTTAGTGTAAAAGGGCATACTGTATTAGATCCTTTTATGGGAAGCGGAACTACGGGTTTAGCTTGTAAAAATCTAAACAGAGACTTTATTGGGATCGAATTAAGCAAAGAATACTTTGATATTGCCTGTGAAAGATTAAAATGACCTATTGACAAACCAAAACATCAGTGCTAAGATACTTAAATCAATCAAATAAAGGAGAACAAAATGGAATTATCAAATTACGTAGAGTATGAATCTAAGAAGAAATCTTATGGTGCTGCATATTTATTATGGATTTTCCTTGGCTGGTGTGGTGTTCACAGGTGGTACACTAATGATAATGGGTTTGCTATCTGTTGGATTATTGCTACAATCTTAACATTCTTAGATCCATTTACATTCTTTAAATTTTACATTGCTTTTGTTATTGTAGAGTGGGTGGCAATTGGTTTACGTGTAAAAGCTATCAATGATTCAGCATTACTTGATTTGAAACGAACATTGAAATAAGGAGAAAATTATGGATACATTAGATAGAGTAATTTTAATGTACAATGGTGTATGGCCTGAGTTTGATTGGGATGATAGTGAATATAATCAGAATGCTATTGTTGAAACAATTCAACGGTGGTATCACGATGGCGAGGATAAGTATTATGAAGCTGGTGACATCTCTAAAGGTGGTACTGCTATAGATAATATGTATTGTCGAGTTATATGCACTAAAGAGCAATTTGAACAACGTGCATTAGAATTAAACAAGGAGAAACAAATGACAGATTGGTATGATTATGAGAATAAGAAGGCTATTTCATTTCCTCCAGTTGGGAGTGAGGTGATTGTTTATACACGAGAAATTTCAATGGATTTTTGGCCAGACAATTATCAAGTGAAAGTTATAGCTATTGATGGTAATGTTGTTATATACAAATTTAACGGTGAATATTACTCTAATGGTTTCGAAGTGTTCAAACCACTAGATTGGGAAAAGGATGTACGTAAGGATAAGCTGATTGATAAAGCTGTACAAATTATGTATGATAATGCTTGCGCTACAAAAGGTGAACTTATTAATGGTGTTAAGAGATTGTATGATCTTGGTTATTTGAAATTTCCAGAGGATAAGTAAAAATATTTTAAAATACCTCTTGACAATATAGGAAAGGGTGGTATATTGGTGTTTAATAAGTAAAGAGTCTCCAATATTATTATGCCACTACTAACCACAGTGTTGGTAATATTGGCGGAATATCTGAGGTATAGCAACTTTCGGCAGATATTTCGTTAGCTGTAAAGCACTAAAGAAGTTGTCGGAGCCACAACCGTAAGTAGTTGGTTACTACTGTGGATTTATTCTCAACAAGACTTTAGTGTAATTGGATAGCACACAATCCTTCTAAGTTTGTAGATACAGTTCGAGTCTGTAAAGTCTTGCCAATTCCCCCCAACAACATAAGAATAGTAATATGTCCAATCGTATCCTAACAGGAATTGTCTTCTCATGCATCTGTTGTAATCGCTCATTAGAAGGAGCAGAACAGACACGCACATTCCCCAAATCCCCTGAACTTATCGGCCTGTGCAATACATGCTTACATAAGTCAAAAGACCATTCATACCAATATGAATTCCATCATTCTGCATTGACAGAAGCAGTAGATTTATCCAATATGTCATATTCTGATGAAGAAATGTAAATATTTTTATAATTATTTTCATCTAACCTATTGACATTTAGTAAAATCATGTTAGACTTCAAGTATGAATGTTATTAGAAAGTTGTTTTTATGACAGAAGAAATTAAAGAATCCTCTGAAAGCAAAGAAATCGCCCGTGACTCCAAGGGGCGTTTTGTAAAAGGGAAAAGTCCAAATTCTTCGGGAAGGCCGCGCGGGACAAAAGGTGTCAAGCACCGGATGAGCAAAGCCGCCCTAGAGAGTATGCTCCACAAAGATGGCTTATGGGCTTTCAGAGAATTACGTAAATTAGCCGAAGAAGCTATCAAGAAAGGTGATCTTAACACAGCCTTCAAATGCTTAGTAACAATTGGTGATAAATATTATCAACTCACCATCCACAATGATAAAGTGGAAATTCAAGCAATGAAAGACGCTGAAGCTAAGAAACTTAAAGCACAAAAAGAAGCTGCCGCAGAAGAAGATGGTGATGAAGCAATTGACTATAGTAATGTAGTTATTTCATTTCCAGTAGCTTCCAACGAATAATCCCCCTCCATTAAAAACCATAACAATCCTATATACGCAAGTATATTTCTCCTCACCTCGCCATGTGGTCGCTTCTCCTCGACACCTCTCCTCGCATGGCGAGGATTTCTTTTTAATGGACATCACGCAATGTGATATTGATATAGGAATAGAATTTTGAAATTAACAAGTTTAACATATTTTGGTAGTCGTCAATTCTTCAAAGGATTGATTGAATTAGGTAAACGTATTGATCCTGCATATGTTTATTGCCGCAATTTAGTATCTAGCCGCATCAATATGGAAATGACTATTGGTGGCGCGGTTGAGAATATTCCAGATGGTAGTACACTCCTGAGTGCTGTAGCTAAGGCTGCTATTGCTGGTAAGTTTACAGAAGAAGAAGCTGAAACTATTGCCAGTCAATTAGACCGCATTATGTTAGTGTTTGGTAGTATGCGTTGTGCTTACTATGTGAATGCGTGGGATAGTATTCCTGCTGAAGATGTTCCACAAGAAATTGTAGAGCCAGTATTGACAACCACTGATGAAGTTGCTAAGATTGACGTAGCTGAAGAATCTGTTGTAGAAGCTCCAGCTAAGAAAGGTCGTAAATCTAGCAAATAAGGAGTGTAATATGTATAGTATTGATGAAGGTTGGCTCGACATTGAACAAGACTGGGGTATTGACCCAGATAAGTTAGAGCAGGATTGGGGATTGAATTAATCTCCTTAGAATTTGGCATTCACACATTTGGAAGTGGTTTGCCATTTAATTTACACAATCTGAATTACACGTTATGGAAGCTATTGCATTGTGACATAACAAAGTATGCGAAATATAGACGCTGACCCAACTTAGACATACGGGCTGAGTATATCCTCAGTGGTTATATTGAAATGGATTGTGTGGCTTGTTCTCCTTTAGTGGAGATTAGCACAAAGCAAGGTGAGAAGGTTACGGGATTGATGGCTCACCTCCAGATGAGATCCCAGCAGTATTATATGATGCTCAAACAAAGAGTTTTAAATTGTGACGCTAGGAGAGACTAGATTTATTCCAAATCGCAATTGGAATTGAAATATAAATGTTACGTAAAGATCGTATTAACAGACATCTTTACGTTTAGGTTTAACGTAACAACCTTTGCGAAGGCGTGAGGGTGTCTATTAATAGGATTTGATTTGTATGGGAATTGCAACAACAAAAGAAAGATGGCTCATTTTAGCACAAGAGTACCAGAATAAGATAAATGAGAATAAACCTTGGATTAAGGTGGATTTAGATAGTTATCAAGGTACTAAGAATAATCTGAAGTATTACTGTGAACGTCATAACTTTCATGGGGAAGCGTCAGCAGCAGCTTTAAAAAAGAGTAAAGGTTGCCCGTCCTGCCAAAAAGAAGATCATTTGTATAATACACCAGAGTACATTGAGCTTGTTAGAGAAAGAGAAGCTGTAAAATTTATCGAGAAAGCCGTTAAAGTTCACGGTGACAAATACACTTATAACATAGATTGGTATTCTTCTCGAAATGATACTTTGACTAAAATTTTCTGCAATAAACATCAGGAATTCTTTTATCAAAGACCTGCCGCACATCTCCAAGGTCAAAATTGTCCTGAGTGCGGTAGAGAGTCTAACAGAAAAAATTCTACACTTGACTCCGATGAAGTCCTCTTTAGAATAAAGAGTTTTGTACAGAATCCTAATATTTCATATGATTCTTTTAGATATGAAGGTCAGCACAGTAAAGCGGTATTTACATGCAAGCTTCATGGTAATTTTACCAAAATTGTAAATAATATTGGTAATGGACATCCTCTGCTTTGTCCAACTTGCGTAAAGCAACATAACAGATTATTGGAAGAAAATAAATTTATTTCCGATGCAAAAACAATACATGGTGATAAATATGACTATTCCCTTGTTGTTGGGAAATATGATAAAAATAACAGTAAAGTTCCTGTAATATGTAATATACATAATAGTGTATTCTATACTAGTCGTAATAAACATGTTGATAGCAAACGCGGTTGTCCAGAATGCGCTAAACTCTTACTTGGAAGGTGGGATGTAAAAGCCCTAAAGAAAAATATTAACTACCACGCCAACAAACCTTGTTGCACATATCTATTAAAAATAGAGCATAATGGTGTTATTTTTTACAAGTTAGGTATAACAACAGATATAAAAATACGTATCAGGTTAATACTAGATGAGTTAGTTGATGCTAGAATAGATATATTACAAGAATCTTGGTCTAACACAATAGAATGTGTCATACTTGAAAAGTATTTGCTATCTTTAGTGAAAGATAATAGATATAAACATCTCGTCCGTTTTGGTGGGTATACTGAGTGTTTCATTCCAAGTAATGAGCAACTTTTAATTCTATCTACAATCCTATCTTCGCCAACTTAATGTTGGCCTTTCTTATTAGTATTCTGAGAGTATTAATAATAAAGGAGACATATGAGTAAACAAAAAAGACCTATTCAAAAAATTCCAGAAATCAAGCTACAGCCAAAACAGCTTGAGTTTGCTAGAGCAGACCAATCAATTGTATTCTTTGGCGGTGGTGCTAAACACTAACTGGCTCCACCTTAAAAAACCCCTTTAATTCGGTGAAACCCTAACGTAAAGACGAGGGCAATACCGAGCGAAGCTCAGAAATGAGAACGTGTAGAGATCAGTGCCGATGAGTGTAAGCACGTAGGGTAACAAGCGTTACTCGAAACAGGGGGCTATCAACGATAGAAGATATGATCCGACAACAAGGGAAACCTTGGAAGTAGTTAGCGCCTACATAACTGACAGGGTGGTGGTAAAACATACGCAGCCTTAATTGTAAATTTGCTAGGGGTGCATGACCCTTTGTATTTTAGCGTATTCTTCCGAACAACTTCTACAGAAATTGATAAAGGTTTATGGGTAGATGCTAAACGCATGTATATGCCTTACCTTACAGACATTAGCGGGAAGTTCGTAGGTAAGGCTAGAATAAACGAACAGCAAAAAACCATAACTTTCCCTAGTGGTGCGCGTACGACTTTCTCTTACCTTAGCACAGACAAAGACGCGGACGCATGGTATGGAACCGAGATAAATTGTGCTTTTCTGGAGGAGGCTCAATACCGCTCGATCTATCAATTCGATATTATACGGTCACGTAACCGTTCAATGTCGTCTATACCTAAATCAATCCGTTGTACGCTAAACCCCTCACCTGATAGTTTTATCTATCAATGGGTAAAACCATTCCTAGATGAAGACGATTTTCCACGAAAAGAATTATCCGGTAAGACCAGATACTTTGTGGTCGTTGAAGGGGATTTACATACATCTTGGGATGCTCAAGAGTTAAAGGATACTTGGGGTAAAGATCCAGAGACTTATACTTACATACCAGCCACATTGGACGATAACGTAGCTCTCGATAGCCTAGACCCCTCGTATCGCAGAAAACTAGACTCATTGCCTGAAGCAAAACGTAAACAATTGCTCATGGGATGTTGGGCGGCAACCGATTCATCGGGGGTCTTCTTCCGCAGGGAGTATCTGAAGAAAGCTTCAACTATGCCATTAAACTGTATGATAGCTAGGGGTTATGATTTAGCATCTACTGCCGATGATACTCCAGCAACTAAAGGTTGTGACAGAACAGCAAGCGTCAAAATGGCTAAATCAAAAGATGGTTATTATTACATTTTATCTGGTACAGGATTTAGAAAACGTGCTGGTGAACGTGACCACGAGATTATCTTACAAGGTAAACAAGATGGAAGTGATGTTCACATAGTCATACCTAAGGATAATGGAGCAGGTGGTGCTTCTGCTTTTGAGTATCTATCTAAGAAGATAGTTTCAGAAGGTTTAGTGTGTAAGAAAGATCCTGCTGTATCTACACAGAGTAAAATTAAAAAAGCTGAACCGTTTTTCTCTGCTTGTCAGAATGGTTTAGTTTTCATAGTTGAATCTGGTTGGGATAGATCGGAATTAGAAGCATTTTATAGAGAGTTGGAAATTTTTGATGGTGTAACAAAATCTACACGCCTTCGACACGAAGATTATGTCGATGCAGCAGCTACCACCTTCAATTATCTCAATACTGCTCGTGTATACAACACCCCAAACCTAGCAGCATTTGCCCCTCCACCACTAACACTCAAAGCTTCCGCTTTATCGGATTTATAATATCGGAGATTTAAATGTCAGAGAAAGTTGACATTACCAAAGCTGAAGCATCTCAGTCTGTGGAAGCTACCAGAATTCGCACCAGTGAAGTAGGAAATCCATTTCTGAAAGCCACAGGTAGTTGGATTCAAAATGAGATGCGTAGAGACTTAGCTGCTCCAAATAATCTTATCACATATGAGAAAATGCTGCAAGATGCTACAGTGTCAGCAGCAATTGGAACAGCTAACGCCTTCCTCACTAAAGCTCTAGCTAAGGCTAAATTTGTAACACAATCCAAGAATCCAGAAGCTATTGCATTTTGTGATTACCTCAACTGGAACTTAAAAAACCTGAAAGATAATACTTGGTATGATAGTTCTATCAACATGCTTAGTTATCTCATTTATGGTTTTTCGTGGGTTGAGAAGGTGTATGAGCCTAATTATAGCAAGAAACATTCACAATACAAGTGGAAGTTAAAGAAACTTGCTCCTCGCTCACAACATTCAATTGCTGAATGGAAATACTCAGACGATAACAGAACAGTAATCGGTTTACGTCAATACCCACCACAATCGCTTAACAATGGTTATATCAACTCTACAACTCAGAAGATATACAACTGGAGTGATGAAGGTATTCCACGTAACAAATTTATGTTGTTCTCATGGGATTCTAAAAACTCTAGTCCGATTGGTGTATCTCCTTTAAATGCTTGTTACAAAGCATGGAAAGAGAAGGTGCTGATTGAAGCATTGGAAGTGACAGGGATCAGTAAAGGATTAAATGGTATTGTTGTTTTACGTGTGCCTACTGAGCATATGAACAAAGCAGCAGAAGATCCTGAATCTGTTGAAGCTAAGACATTAGCTGCCTTACAAAATCAAGCTGCTCTCATGCACAATGGCGATCAAACCTACATTATGTTAGGTAGTGACAGTCAAGGTGAGAATGGTAATGGTAAGTATGTTTATGACTTCACACTGCAAGGTGTAGACGGTAAAGCTGCTACTCCTGTATCCACAGCAGAAATCATCAATGAACGCAAGAAAGCCATCCTAGATTGTTTTGGTGCTGGATTTATCAACTTAGGTAATGAAGCTAACGGTAGTTATTCCTTAGCTGATGCTAAAACATCTCTCCATGCGTTCTTCATGGAAAAACATATGATCTTCATTCAGTCTGTTATCCAGAATGATTTGGTTAAACAGATGATGGAAATTAATCGTGTAAATCTGCAAGAAACGGATATACCGGAATTTCGATTAAATGCGTTGGATGAAGTTAACCCTGAAGAATATTCTAAGGCTTTGCAGCGGGCTGCGTCGGTTGGAATTTTTCCACGTAAGAAACAATTCATATTAGATGCGTTAACCAAATGTGGATTCGATACCTCTAGTTTGGAAGATTTGACAGAAGATGATTTATTACAATCACTGATCAACCCAAATGATGTTAGTCGTGGCGGAGAAGGTATGGGTACTTCTGGTACAGGTACTACTCAATCTGGTGGGTCTAATTCGTCGATTAATTTAGACAATAAAGGTTAGAATGAATACTGAGAAAATTATTGAAAGGTTGTTAGACCTATTAGAGAAGTGTACCAATCTTCAAACAACTGATAATAAGGTTGAAGCTGAAGTAGACCTTCCAATTGTTAAATCTGCAATCACTGCTGAAAAACGTGCATTGTTCTTGGTTTTAGAACCACAGGATGAGAGTCTGGAAACTGCCGATCTTCATGGAGATTGGTATGATGCTGAAACAGTGAAACAAGCCTGTCACGATTACAACCAACGTTGTGAACGTATTGGTATTATGCATAGAGAACTGGCTTCAGACGATGAAGTTGTTGTTCAGGAATCATATATTGCCCCGTGTGACTTTGTTACTGAAACTGGTGTGCCAATTAAAAAAGGTAGTTGGTTAATGTGGCTTCATTTCCCTTCTGATGATATGTGGGAGAAAGTACAAGATGGTACATATGATTCTGTAAGCATTGAATGCTCAGCTATGGGATATGATTTATAAATGAGTAAACTTAAACAAAAAGCTACACGGTTATTAAAGAACTTACAGTTCAGTTCTGATACACATAACGTATCATTAGTTGGCCCTGAAGTTGGTTCAGGTGCAAATCAAACTAAAGTATTACTGTTAAAACAGACAGTAAAACAACCAGAACAAACCATCGAACTAAAGAAAGCTCTTGAGCAAGTGACACTGACTCTGAGTATGGAAGAATTCTTACGTAAATTCTTCGGCTTATGGAGCGATGACGCAGAAGTGTTAACAAAGCTATTAGGCTTTGAAACAGAACACGAAGCATATGTAGCTAGTAAAAAAGACCAGCCTTCTGATTCCTATGATTGGGAAGCTGAACATACTAAGTGGATTGAACAACGTGTATCTCAATTCACCTTAATGAAATCAATGAATGAAGGCTCAGTGAGTGAAATCAGTAAGTCGGCATTTGATGAAATTGTTGCTCTGCAACAGAAATTAGAACCAACTCTAATCGAGTATATTGAAACAAAGGAAAAACAAATGGATGAAATCCAATTAGCTAAAGCAGCCCTTACCGCTAAGGAAGCTGAATTAGCACAACAAGTAGAATTGGTCAAATCTTTGGAAGCTAAAGTTGCAGAGTTAGAACAAGCTGTTGCAGTACAAAAAGCTGCCGAAGAAAAGGCGCAATTTGATGCATTTGCAGAACAACTGAAAGGTCTGGTTGCAGAAGATAAATTTGAATCTGTAGCTAAAGCAATGTTCGATATGAACAAAGTAAATCCAGAAGTTGTTGCTATCCAAATCGACGCAATGAAAGCTGCTCAGAAAAATGCTGAAGTTGCCGCATCTGGTTTGACAGAAGAACAAACTCACGCTGATGTACAAAATTCTGCTGATGCAGAGAAAGCTCGCAAAGCTGACTTAGTTAAAGCAGCTTATGAAAAACAAGCCAAACGTAAATAATTAATTAGGAAATTTTACAAATGACTAAAATTGCTACCACTAAATCTATGCTGTCTGCTGTATTGCTGTCAGACGCACGTTCTTTAGTTGCTGACTTCAACTATGCTCAAGTTAACCTGAAAGAAGCTGCTGATACCACCGTTAAATTAGGTCAAGTAGTTTACTACAACGGTACTGATGCTTACCGTATCCTGAAAAACGCTGACTTCACTTCTGACACTGTTCTGACTGCTCCAGCAGGTACTCCATCTCTGCCAGATCGCGGCGCTATCGGTATCGTTGTTGGTTTCGACGGTTCAATCGGTGGTGAATACGAGCGTACTGTTGGTACTACTGCTGTTAAAGCCTTCGTATTGTTCCGTGGTCCAGTCGGTGTCAAAGATGAACACGCTTTCGGTGGTGTTGTTTTCGATGCTGGTGTAGTTGCTGCACGTAAAGCATTAATCAAATCACAACTGGAAGGTAAAGGTATCGACGTTAAACCAGTTACCGCACAAGTTACATCTTCTCTGTACGGCTTCTAATCCAGAAGCCCTCTAACACAATATTTCAAAGGATAAAATAATGTCTGTTAAATTTAATAAATATGAATTAACCAAAGCGTTGGTACGTGACCTTGGCAACCTGAACGGTCTGCACGATGTTACAGAAGAAATCTCACGCATTGATCCAATGCCAAAACTGATTTCTGCTATCATCAATCCAGCTCCACGTTACTTACAAACTAAAGTGTTCGAGCATGATGTAACTGTTCGTAAGAACGCATTACCATCAGATAAAGCCTATGGTGAACGCGGTCAACTGATCGATGCTCGCCCTGTAACTGACACTCACTTGTTGTCTGTACCTTCATACGGTTTACAAGCTCAAGTACGTCCAGAAGATGTATTGCGCCGCCGCCGTCATGGTACTGCTGACCAACTGTTAGCTGAGCAAGAAGTTGTTGCAGAAGAAAAAGCATCTCTGATGCGTGCTTGGGATCTGTTCCGTGAAAAGTCACTGGCTCACTCAATCGTAACTGGTACTAACTATGTACCTAACAGCTCATTACCAGCAGTTGACTTCTATCAAGAGTACACTGGTACTGCTCGTCCAGTAGTTACCTTCACGCTGTCTAACACCACAGTTCATCCAAAAACTTACGGTGAAGAAGCTCGTCGTCGTATTCTTGATAACCTGAATGACGGTGAAGAAGTTAGTGGTTTCATGATGTTGTGTGGTAAGAACTTCTGGAACTCATTGACCACTCATCCTCAGTGGACTCAAGCAATGATTGATCGTGCTGGTCTGAACAACCAAGATCCGCTGATCAAACGTTTTGAGAACTTCTCTGAACAGTATCAAATGATTCGCTTCGCTGACAACACAGTATATGTAGAAGCTGGTGGCTACATCGGTGGTTCTGTGTTAATCCCAGATGATGAAGCATATCTGATCCCATTGGGTGTAAACTTGTTCACTGAATACTTCGCTCCTGCTGAAACTAAATCATACATCAACACTGTAGCTCAACCAGCTTATATGTGGGAAGTGAGTGATGAGTTCAAAGGTACTGAGTTGTTCACTGAATCTAACCGTATTTTGGTTCCACACAATCCTCTGTTAATTCAGAAGTGTGTTCGCGCCTAATCGGTGAAATGTAGCGGGGAGCAATCCCCGCTTTTATCGTTATTAGCATAATAATACTACTTGGAAAGACACAATGATTGATTTAGATTTCTCCACACCAACTGACCAAGTACGTTTAAATGTCGGTGATCCTGACATGCAATGGGTTACGGACAACGCCATTAATTCAGCATTGAATGCTTTTAATAATAATGTATTTAATGCATCAGTTGCAATTATGCAAGCCATGCTATCAATGTTTGCTACAAAAGCAGATAGAGAAGTAGAAGGTCAATTGCAAATTTATTATTCTAAATTGTACGAACGATATAAAGATCGTCTTGATGTATTCAAAGCTGGTGGGGCACTAATCACTCCATCTAATAAATCTTTTATGCCTATCATTATCGGTGGTGTATCTCGTAGTGAGAAGCAAACTATCCGAGCAAATACAGATAACTTCAGTATGTATGATTTAGCAAACTGGCACAGTGAATCATTGGGTTATCGTTCTATATATGAAATCTTAGCAGAAGATTACGAAACACTTTTGAACAACGGTTAATATTATGTTTAAAATGAAAACTACCGTCGAATCAGATTTCAAACAAATTGATGCACTGTTGAAACGTGTAGAATCATTAACATCGTATGAAGCGGAGTATGGGTATTTTGAAGGAGAGATCCACGAATCTTCTGGGATGGATATATCCGACTTAGCTTATGTGCTAAATGAAGATAGACCATTCATGGATATGGCTCGTGATGAAGTTCAGAGACACTTTCAGGTTGACACTATATGGAAGTATCAGGTATGGCAATATCTCGCTGGTAAAGGCGCTGTGACGCATCTATTGAAGGATTTCGGTAGGATTGGTGAATCGTACATTCAGTCCACAATTGCTAACAATGCTGATACATGGCCTAACGTTGAATGGTGGGCTAAAGCTAAGTTTGAGAAATACCAACGATCTATTCCGTTAATCGAAACTGGTGAATTGTTCGATTCCATTAAGATTAAAGTGAGAAAGATAGATGGCGAATAGACGTTCTGGATTAATACCTAGAAAACACTTACAAGCTAGACGATTAGTTGAAGTTAGAAATGACTTTAATGAAATCACTAGTATAACCTACACAACCTTCACTGTTAGTAACTGCACAGTACAACCATATGTCGGTGTAGATACTGTAGCAGCAACAGATGGTTTTAATACAAGTAGTATCTATACAATATTTACAGATACCAAGTTATCTGCTGGTAAAGAAGGTACAAGTAATAAAGCTGATGAAGTGATGGTGAATGGTAGCTGGTGTAGAGTGGTTAAAGTAAAGCCGTGGCAAAACGGTTTAATACCTCACTATGAAATCGTAGTGATAGAAAAAGACGAAGGTTTGTTATGATTGTATATAACCATGAGCAAATCTACTCACAATTAAAATCAAGAATTAAAGCATTATGTGACCGATTGTTTGAACCGAATATTCCATTCACTATTCGTGGTGCTTCTAATCAGAAGTTATCTGAGATGTATATTCAGTTATACATTAAGCAATGGAATAAGATTGGTAGATATAACCAAATAGCACATAATCAAACAGCCATGAAATATGAAGTCATGGTTGATATAGGCGTACATAGACCACCAACAGCTACATCAGAGGTTGGTAGTACAACAATCAAACTAGGTAAGATTTTACACGCATTTGATGGACATTCTGGAACATATTTAGATTGTTTTCCTGACGGTAATATTTCTTATCTTCGTGGATCTACAGTAACATTAAGACATTGGCCTATTGATCGTAGTAATCAATTAGAAGAACGTTCTACAGTTACTTGTATCTTTGAAGTGATTGTCTATGAAACAGATCCAACAGAAGTTGGTTGGATTGAAACAGTGGAATTAAACACTAAAGTAGATGGTCAATCAGATTTATCAACAATAACCTATCCTTAGCTAGGAGCTTTTAAATAATGGCCGAAGTATCCATTGATAATCGCGTAGATGTAACAGTCTCGCTTGGCACACAGCCAATCTCTACAGCTTCTTTTGATTCTGCTGCTTTCTTAGCTGAAACAACTGATGCTGCATTTCCACAACAATATAAAGTATATAGTTCTCTGACAGAGTTAACTACTGATGGTTTCCTCACTACATCTGCCGCTTATAAATTTGCTGCCTTAGCTTTTGGTGGTAATTTTCCAGCAAAGAGTGTTTATGTAGTGAAGTGGGGTAGCACTGGTGTATCTCCAGCGTTAACTCCAGTACAAGCATTAACTAAATTATTAGAAGTAACACAAGTTCCATATTTCATCGGTTGTAGTTCTCACACTGATGCCAATGTTACAGCATTAGCTGCTTTCTGTGAAGCATCTGATCGTGTACTGGTTAACTCTACACAACAAGCTGGTGTATTGGTTCCAGCCACTACTACTGATATTGGTAGCGTATTACAAGACGCCGCATATGACCATGTTATCACAATCTACAATGCTGGTGCTGATAGCTCTTATGCAGAAGGTGGTATTGTCGGTGCGATGGCTGCAATCACTGCTGGCGTGTCTACATTAGAAGATAAGACACTTAAAGGTGTTACAGTAGATAACTTAGATTCTACTCAACGTAGTTCTTTAGATAGCAAAAACGTAGCATACTATGTAACTATTGCTGGTGTCAATTCTGTATTCAATTCTAAAGTAGCATCTGGTCAATTCTTAGATACTATCATTTTCAAAGACTGGTTGAAAGCTCGCTTGGGCGAATCAATCTATGGTCTGTTGAAACGTGAATCAGATTTAGGTCGTAAAGTAAGTTACGACAATGCTGGCTTTGCTAAAGTACGTCAAGCCTGTTGGAATGTAATTGAACAAGGTATTGCGGTTGGTAGTATCTCCGAAGATGTTGCTCCAGTTGTTCGTACCCCAAGTCGTAATGAAATCTCTGATGCTAACCGCGCTGGTCGTATCTTACCAGATGTTGTAGTTGAAGTATTATATAGCAATGCAGTACATAAAGTATTAGTACGTGCATACGTGACAGTGTAAGGACTAAACAATGTCAAATTATACCTTAGTATATGATCCAAAGAAAGTATCAGTAACCATTGGTGGTCAAACAGTGTTCGGCTACGCCGAAGGTAGTTTAATCAGTATTGACAAAGCTGATAACGTAACATCAACAGTAGAAGGTTGTGATGGCAATGACACTACAATCTCTGTATCCCCTAAACGTGGTGGAACAGCTACATTGACATTACAGCACACTAGCCCATTCAATAAGTTTCTATATGCTTGGGCTGAAGCCTATGCTCGTGATCCAAGTTCAGCAACAGTGTTGATGCCGTTCCAGATTGACGATCCTGCTTCTGTACAGATTAACACTATCTGTTGGTTAGAACAAGTTCCATCATTCGGTTTAGCTGCTGAGACATCTGAGTTGTCTTGGGTGTTCCGTCTGAAAGATGCCACTCCTAAGTCTAACACTGCTTATAGCTTTGCTACAGCAATTGGTGATTTAGCTGGTATTCAGTTACCAAACTTTTAATTAACTAGTTTGTCATGCGGAGTTCACAAGGATGTGACTCTCTTTCTAGTTTGAAAGACATGACAAATAATAGAGAGACAATAAGCATGACACAATTATCAAATCGTAAAACAGAAACTTTTAGTATTGGCGATAAGACATTCATTTCTCCGTCTTGGCCACCTTTATCAAAAGCAGCTAAGAATCTACCAATCATCGGTAAATCATTTGCTGTTCCTATCTCATTCCTAATGTCTGCTGGTGTTGACGGCGATTTAGGTTCTGCTATTCCGCAAGCACTCTTTATGTTGTTTGAACAACTTGAAGAAGAAGATATTTCCAAACTATTCAATATTGTTTTAGAAGATGTCTGGTGTAAAACTACAGACAAGAAAGTAAATTTAGATGATGATTTTAATAATCTCGATGAATTATTGACTCTAGTATCTTTAGTGTTAAAACAACATTATGGTTGCTTGATGTCGGGAAAGGGTTTTCAATCCCTGTTTCAAATGATGGTTCCGCTGGCTCAAGGGCAGATGGAATAAAACCGTCGAAACAGGCTTTAGCCCTTGTTGAGAAAACTACATCATTGTCTAATATCGAAATACTATTTTTCAGAGCTGTTAAAGAAGGTGGTGAATCCGCTGTAAGTCTGGAATCTATGGATTTGGAATATCTGTTAAAGATTAATGAGTATATTGATATTCAAAGCTATATGGAGCAAGATATACATAAGCAGATAGAACGCCAACAGCAAAATAAAAGGTAATGTATGGCAATGAATGATCAGATAACTGGTAATGTCACAGGTAAGATTAAGTTTACCATTGATAGAGCTAGTTGGAACAATTTAGATAAGTTTCAAAAGAAATTGACATCTGTTAAAAAGCAGATGTCAAATATGGATAAGACAATCAACGTTAATGCTGTTGTTAAGTCTGTAGAGAAGGTAACTAAAGCACAAGTAAAGGCAGATAATGCTGTTGTGCAATCACAGATACGTTCATCTAAGGTCATGGAGAAACACTTAAAACAACAACAAAATAACATGCTCCGAATGCAGAAGGATTATGTTAAGAAGCAAGAGCAGATGGTGAAGGGTGCCAATGCTAATGCTGGTATGAGTGGTAGACTATCTTGGATGTTTCCTTCTGGTGGCGTATCCACAAAAGCTTCATCAACATTGTTTGCTCAGATGTTGAAGGATGAAGAAAAAGATATTAAAAATTATGAGAAACGTAGAGAGCAAGTATTATCCACTCGTGCTAGATTAAATGCTGCTAGACGTAAACGTAAAGCTAAAGGTGTAAATGCTGTATCGATGTATGAACAACGTGTTCAGGCATTCATGACAGTAAAAGAAAACCAGATTAAGAATGAAGCTATCCGTAAAGGTTATGCTGGTACACAAAGAGAGACAGACAATTTAGCTAAATTACAACAAGCTAGACTGGATAATTTTGATTCTGTGTATGGTAATATTGGTCAGTTTCGTGCTAATGTGAATGGCGTAGTAAATGGTATGCACACAATGCAACGTGCTGCCGCTGCTAATAAGATTACGTTTGCATCATTACGTGGTGAGTTGGTACAATTAACTGCCGCTTATGGTGCTTTTGCTGTTGTTCAGAACGTGGCGCAGACTGGTATGGAAATGGAAGCGTTACGGGCTTCAGCAAAAGTGTTTGCAAAAGATGATGCTGGTGTTGCAGAGCATATGTCATTTATTGCTGATGAAGCTAATCGGATTGGTATAAACTTCCAAGAAGCAGCTAAATCATTCACGAAGTTCTCAATTTCAACAAAAGGTAAATTTGATAGAAGTACACAACGCGCATTATTCTCTGGAATTTCAGAGTATGCTGCGGTGCTACAACTAGACGCTGAATCACAAACTCGTCTGTTTAAATCTATTCAACAAACAGCAGATAAAGGTTTATACGCTTAAATTTCAGGTGCTTCACGTAGAAATACGTGTCGAATAATCTCTCTAATTGCTGGAAACTCCTAAAGACCGCACACTACAAAGTAATCGGTAACGATAAGCTTGACAGTTTGAAAAGTTGTGGTATGATCTTTCTTTTAATCAGAGGAGAGTGAAATGGACAATCAGCAGGGAAATTTCTTAGACGAAGAAATCTGGAAACAATGTAGTATTATAGATAAATTTGAGGTATCGAATAAGGGTAGGGTTAGACATGTGAAAGACAAGTCTATCAAGTATACTAAGAAAGATAAACTCGGTTATGTAATGCTACAATATTCAGAAAATGGTAAATATAAAAATTACAAGGTACATAGATTAGTTGCTTTAACTTTCATACCTAATCCTGATAATAAACCGGAAGTAAATCATATTGACGGTGATAAAACAAATAATCATATATCTAACCTAGAATGGGTGACTAGACGTGAAAATATTCTACATGGTCACGCCATCGGTTTATATGATTTAAAAGGTATTAACAATGGCAGATCTGTGCTAACTGAAGATATTGTTCATACATTGTGTAAATGGTATGAAGACGATATAAATAATACACCTAAACTTGCTGCGATTAAATTTAACATAAGTATTCAGCAGGCTTCTAAAATAAGGTGTGGTATTGCATGGAAACATATATCTTGTTTGTATAATATTGTACCAATAAAAGTCAGAAGAAAGACCTTCAACGACTAGCCGAAAGGCGTAGGGTCAAGTGACTCGAAACGGGAGATACCGTAATACTAACGTAACGGTAAAGATATAGTCTATTCTATATAGAAATATATAGCTGCATATAATGGTGCGGGTAACTTAGTAGCGTAAGTTATCGAATTATAAGGAAGAAGTGTACGGACAAATGGGTGACGTTGCCCCCGGATCTGTAGATATATTAATGAAAGCATTTGGATACACAGATTCCGCTGCGTTCAGAAAAAGAATAGAACAAGGCGGTTTGCAATTAACTCCTGAGAAAGCTAGAGCATTTGCCAAAGAGTTATCCAATATGGCAAATGCTAACGGTGCGTTAGCTGCTGTTTCTGAAAAAACTAATGCTCAAATGCAGAGGTTTTTCTATCAACTAACCACAGCTAAAGATGAAATATTCAAGAACGGTATGGATGATGGTCTTGGGTATATGTTTAAAAGTCTTTCAATAATCCTGAAAGATATGAAGCCTGTGTTCACTGCAATTGCCGGAGCATTTCAAGGTTTTGTTAGTATTCTTGTTGGTGGGTTACGGGTACTGTTGGCTCCTATAGGGATGCTCGCAGAGGGTTTAAAAGCTGTTTGGGCTTTACTTGGCGTTGGTGATAAAGGTACTCAACAATTCTGGGCTATTGCTGGTGGTGCAGGTACAATAGCACTATTAGCTTTAAGATTCGACATGGTTAGAAAACTACTCAAAATGATCAATATCGAATTGATGATTGCAATGAGTAGATTACTTTTGATGGCTGCACCATTACTTGCTATTGAAGATCTATATTCAACAATGCAAGGAAGAAAAACCATAACATCTACAGTAGGTAACGCTTTCCATGAACGTACTCGTGCTGGAGGAGAGTGGTCAGCATCAGCAATCTTCGGTAACAATGCTGTCACCAGATTCCTAGACACCCCGATGGGCATGTTGTTTGGTGACTCTAAAGTAACAGTGGAAGTAAAAGGCGATGAAGCTGCTAAGTTCATCCAAGCCACAGTGGACAAATCTAATCAAGCAAGAACAGCAGTTACACAGACGGAGACATCACAATAATGAGCATTACATTTATTGTTGCTAATAAATCAGGTAATTCTGAGATTGCAGGTGAGAAATACTTCACTGATACAACCGTAACTATTACACATGACTTCTCTAATTCAGTGACAGAACACCCCGTCGAAACAGGGGTGTCTTTCTCTGATCATGTTCAAGTGAAAAATAATCGGTTTACTCTTAGCGGTGTATTTGGTGCTTTTACATTAAATCAGTATGCTGGTGATAGTATTGGTTATGGTAAAGATCGAGTGAAGGATGCTTATACATTCCTCACTCGGTTACGTAATGACAGAGAAGTGTTTACGTTAGTTAGTAAATATGATGTATATGAAAATTGCGTAATTGAGTCTTTAAGTATTCCAGTTAATGCTGATAGCGCCACTAGCCTGTACTTCGATCTGAACATTATACAAATACGGGTAGCATCGACTGAATCAGTAAGTCTGGTGAAAGTTGAGAATGTTATTGCTCCTAAAAAGGATGATGCTTCTGGTACATCTAATGGCGGTAAAACTACAAATCAAGAAACTGGTGTTACTTACGATTTACTAGAGAAACTAAATGACGCTGGAGTTGATGTGGTGAAGTGGGCTGCTGGTGGTGATGTTACACCAGAAGATGAATTAGCATTAGCTCATGCCAAAGCAAACACAGGGAGCAAATGATGGCGTTCGTTAAATTACAAATTCCTGATGCTCCAGATGTAGTGTTTACCACAGTGTTAGATAATGTTGCATATGATATTAGATTACATTGGAACAACAGAGATGAATCTTGGTATTTATTTCTTGGTAAACAGAATACGGAATATACATTCAAAACAAAAATAACTACTAATTCTGATTTATTGAAAGTACATCGTTCTAATGTAAATTGTCCAAAAGGTATGTTATTAGTTATTGACAATATGAAAAAGTATGGTAGAATCTCTAGAGATGGTTGGAGATCTGAACGGTTTAGTTTAATGTACGTTCCAGAATCCGACAAAGACCTACTTGAATCATTAGTTGATACTATTGAGCAAATCAATTACTCTGTTGATACAACAGAGGACACTCGTTTCACTAAATCTGCAACTCGATTATAACATGGTTATAACAAATGGCTGATCAATTTAATCATAAATATGAGTTGGAGTTTGGTCAGCCTATTTCGTTCTACGGCGCAAACTCCACAAATCCTTCCACATCTAGAAACACTTTCGTTCCTATCTCCACTACTACTTCTCCTGATGTTGTAGCTAAACGTTTAACTCCAGAATCATCTGCTGTTAAATTGACACAACATAACATGTCCTTCCGAGTTACTAAAGGTAAAGATGCTACAACAGATAATGAGATTGTTATTTATAACATTTCAGATAATGTTCGTAAATTCTTAGAAGCCAATAATGGTAACAAACCAATTATCTTATTAAAAGCTGGTTATGAAACAGACCAGAATTTACCATTAATATTTAGTGGTGAAGTGATCCATTGTATTGATACATTTAACGGTACAACACGTACAACAACTCTCACTGTTACATCTGGGACAACAGCAATACAAGAAGCATACAGTGTTAAATCATATCGTAAAGGTACAACTGGTGATCAGATTGTACGTGATGTTATTAAAGATTTAAAACTACCTGAAGGGACTATCTATATTCCTGAGAGTATGTATGTTGCTATACAGAAGCCTGTATCATATACTGGGCCAAGTATGGAGTTTTTACGTAAACTAGGAAAAGATAATAACTTTAAAGTGTATGTAGAAGATGGTACAATCAATGTTGTAGCAAATGATACAACAGATGTAGAGTTTGTTCCTAACTCCACAGACCTAGCACAATTAAATCAAACTAAAGATCCTAAGCTTGCTGAAAAAGCTAGACAAAGAATACAAGAACAATTAACAGAATTCCGCAAGAAAGTTCCACGTAAGCCTGTATCAGTATTTAAAATTTCATCTGATAATAATATGATTGGTAGCCCATCTGTTAAAACAGCAGATGCTTCTCAGACAGAGAAATTAGCTGGTAATAGACAGAATGTTACAGTGACAACAACATTGAATGGTGCATATTCTATTGGCGCTAGAGTAGTGTTGGAAAGTAAATATCATAATGGTATTTATGAAATAGAGTCCATTACTCATTCTGGAACATTCGAGGGTACAGATTGGCAATCAACATTAGAATTGAAGCCTGTTAGCGACTATGAGGTGAAAGTGTAATGTCTGCTAAAACAGTAACACAGAAAGATATAATGGATGCTCACTTTGATAAACGGGTGAGAGACTTTGTGCATACATCGTTCCCTGCTGAAATTACTAGAGTGGTGAGTGCTGGTGTTGTAGATGTACAACCATTAATATCTACAATGCGTCCTGATGGTCAGATCATTCCATATCCAGAACTATTTGATGTACGTGTACAATACATGTCTGTCTCTAATGGTAATGTTAAAATTACACTACCGTACAAAGTTGGTGATAAGGTGTGGTGTTTTGTATCTGAGAGAGATACAGCCAGTTTAATGACTAACGGTATTGTTAATCCGAATACGACAATCACACATGACCTATCAGATTGTTTCTGTATTCCTTCTTTCCTTATGGACACAGAAGTTGTTGATTCCGATCCAGACAATATAGTAATACAGCACACATCGTCTAAAATTACAATCAAGCAAGACGGTGTGTACATTGATGGTAAAGAATCAATTATAACAGCTTCAGAAGCATCTATAGTGGCAGATAACATTGCATTAAGGGGTAAGGTAGGGTTCAACGGTAAAGACGCTATAACAGCCCCTACGATTACAGGAAGCACCACTGGAAATCCTGTATTAAAATCACTCCTTACAGAATTACAAAAATATGGCTTAATTATTGATGCCACAACAGTATAAAGATTTAGGATAATATATGACATTAGATTTGACATTGAGAAGTGAGAAATCTTCCCCGCTTACATTTGCTGAAATGGATAACAATCTACAGAAGTTACAAGATCATGTTAATGATTTAGCCACAGTAGGTAGTAACGTGTTAGTTAGTGGTGTTGCCGCAAAGGATGTTATTAAAAAAATTGTAGCGCCAGCAGCAGCAGTGTCCGTTATTGATATGCACTTCGGAGCATTGCGCGGTAGAGGTGCTACAAATACAGAAACATTCAGCGCAGGGATATATTCTGTAGCTTCTCCGGCGAGCGCTGGAGCTACAACAATAACGCTGACAGCGAATTCATCAATAAATTTCAGCGTCGCATTGGTCGCCGACCAGCTTATCTGCTATCTCGGAACAGACGGCAACTACTACAGTGCAGCAATTCAATCTATTGCAGGCGCTGTTTTGACGCTGCGCTCTCCGATCTCGGTCGGCGTTGCTGCTGGCAACAATCTTTTTAGCTTTTATCAAAACGAGGCACATCCAACAGAGTGCGGATATTACGCTATCGCCGATTACGCCTTGAACAAATGCAGAACAGCATACAAGCAGGTTGGAACTCTTGAGGTTAAAAATGCTGTAGGTGGAGCAGTTGTAACGTTAGACACTAGCGAAAACATCAACAGCGTTGGCAGTTCATCGGTTGCAGCTTATAACGTTACATGTCCTACAGCAGCGAGTGACGGCATTAGCGGTTCCTTTACTGTTAAAGAGTCCGGCGGCTATGTATTGAGGTTTGTAATTAACTCAGGCGGAATAGATGGTACTGTGATTATCACAACCGGAAGCTATACGAATTCAACAACATTCAATAGTAACGAGCCAGTGCTGATGGAAATACCTGTGTCTGTATCTAATGTAGACGGTATTATATCTGTGTTCATTAAAACAAATACAAACGGCGGAACATTCAAAGTATTGAAAAACGTCGCAGTGCTGAAAGCGCAGGCGGTATCGACCAACATGAACGGCGGAAAGCATGTGATCATTGGTGATTCTTGGTTTGAGCAGGGACAGTTTTACGACAGATTACAAGCCAAGCTACCACAAGCTACCATTGTCAACAAAGGTGTCGGCGGACAAAATGCTGGTCAGATTGTTGGAAGATTTGAGACTGATGTTTTCCCAGAAAAACCCGATGTTGTCTGGATGATTTCAGGAACGAATGACTATTATCAGAATTTATCCTCTGATTTATTCAATTATTACATAAACAGAGCTAAAGCGCTTTGTGCATCAATCGGCGCTCATTTGGTTTTAATTAATAGCTCAGTTGGTGCGGCTCAATTTAGTTCAACTCGGTTCAACCTTTCTCGTCGTTTAGCTACAGAAGCAAGTTATTACGACAAAGACTTAACCACAGCGACCGGAAATGAGATCCTGATTAGCATACCTACCACAGTTGTCCCAAATGGCTCAACTGTACAGCTAGGTAACTTAGGTATATATACTGACTCTGTGACTGTGACTGAGTATTACATAAAAGGTGCAGGCTTAAAAATTGGTAGAAAATCGTCACTTACCGGCCTTCCAACTTACTTGGCGACTTTTGCAGAAAATGCCTATACACCTACGGATTCAACTTACACTTTTAGTGGTGGTCAGTTTATTGAGTTGACTGGTGAAAATACATCTGGTTCGTCACAAACATATTATGGTTATGTGAAAGTTAGACAATAGGATCTTCAAATGTCAGGATTCAAACTAGATTCTAACGGAGATATTGAAGTGGACAATAACGGCGCAATGCTTCTATTGTCTACATATCAAGAACTTGTTAAACAAAGATTACAAATTAAATTAAGAACATTTAAAGGTGAGTGGTGGTTGGATACATCATTTGGTATTCCATATAGAGATACAGGTGATGGTAGAGCTATCATTGGTAAAGGATATTCCAAAGCTGATATTGATTCAATCTATATTGCTGGTATTAAGGCTGACCCTGATGTTCTTTCTATTCGTTATTTCAACAGTGTATATGACCCTGTCAAACGTGATTATTCTTTAGATTTTGAAGTGCAATCGAGAGATGGCAATTTATCTACAACATCTTATATTGCTCCTTGGCAAGAAGAAACATATACATATCAAACAAATTTAATATCTTCATCTTGTAATATTCAATTCCTCGATTGGGCTTCAGATTTACATCCTATTGTACATACAGATGCAGAATGGGCGTTAGCTCCTCCTTACGCTTGGCGTGAAGGTGGCGACTTCTATGTATACTCAGGATATGTAGATAAAAATTACGTGGTGAATGGTAACAATTTATATCTATATCCTGATTATTTTACATCAGGGTATATGACAGGAGATTAACGTGGATTTATTATTAAGAAGTGAAAAAGGCGCTCCTCTTACATTTGAAGAATTGGATGGTAATTTTCAGAAGATTCAGGATAATCTGAACAAACTGTCAAATTTTATAACACCTTCAGGGATAGACACAACAGGAAACATTGATGCTACAGCAATTATAAATGATGCTTTAGCTTCTAGCGATTACGTGTCTTTACCAGCAGGATTTATTAAAATCACAGGGAATTTAAATGTTGCTGGAAAAAAACTTAAAGGTGCAGGTAAGTATAAAACCACAATAGTCTGTACATCCCCTACAAGCAACGGAAGGTTCGGTGGGTCATCTACCAATCAAGCCGCAGTATTTGCTAATGGTTCGGCTGGTAATCCGGTGTATGGTTCATACGTATCAGATCTAACCATAAATTGTAATGGACTGTTGAACGCCACAGGCTCAACAGGTTTGAAAGGCGTCATGTTCAGAAAAGCTCATGGTTGTTATGCTAGGAATGTTAGAGTTATAGATTCAGCTTCATATGCTTTTTGGTGTGCCGATGCTGATACTGGAACCGACTATGCAAGTGCAGTTTTTGAGGATTGTGACGAGACAGGTTCTGAAATTGGTTTTGAAGCCGTAAATGTCTCAATCTGTCAATTTATCAGATGTACATCGTTAAAACCTTCCGCATCGTCAACTTGGCCAGTTTTCAGCATGTTCCATGCTTACGCACTCAAAGATGATGCGCTAGTTGTTTTTGATAACTGCTACGGCAAAGGCTACGCCTCGACTGTCGTTGACCTCGTATTGAAGTGCAGAAACGTTCAATTCAAAGGTGGTTACTTTGAGCAGCTTAATTCGGCAAACTCTGCTATTTTCCTGACAAGCACAGCATCCGATTATCTGTCTGTTGAGTTTGGTAGTGCCGTTTTTAAATCTGCTGGTTATGGCGGCGTATTATCTAGCGGCTCGTTAGGTGCGGCAGGGCAGAAGGCAGTCAAGTTCATTGGCGGTTCAATCAAAGCTATGGGTGGAATTGGTCTTGAGCTTCAATCAACAAATGCCGTTTATGAGTTTGTCGGAACAGACGTGGAAAGTAACAACGGCACATCAGCGGGACTTTGCTTTGTTGCTTCTGTAGCTGGTAATACAGTCCAGTTTACTGGCGGTTCATTAAAAGCTGTGGGCGGTGTGGGTACTGCGGTATCTCAAAACGTCAACATGCGAGTCAGCACTCAAACAATACAGACTCCATCAACTGCGCAAATACCGCAAATAAAACAGCAGGTTTATGGTGAGACAACACTAATAAATGACGGCGGCAACTCGTTCTTTAACGCGCTGTTTCCATCGGCAGCAGATATGAGCAAGGTAGTGGTTCAGGCTTTTGTCAATGCAACAGGCGCAGCGGATGGGGCGGCGGCGGCGACTCAAGCTACGCTGATTTCATTTATTCCGTTAGACAACCAAGTAGTACGATTCTACGCAGCAACAGCGGCGGCTGGTCGTAAGGTGCGCTGGCAAATTACAGAGTATGCGTAGGGTATTCAAATGTCAGGATTCAAACTAACAGGACAAAATAAATGGCAGGAATAACTGATTACGGCTTTGTCCGAAAAACATTACAAGAAATCCTATCTTCTATGCGAGCTAATGTAGTTACGAAGTTAGGTAGTGACTGGAACATTGAAACCGGAAGTATTGAAGATCAATTCATCTCAGTATTTGCTGAACAAGCAGATCAGATTTGGCAAGGATTGGAAGGCGTAGTAGCTTCTAATACAGTGGATGGTGCTGAAGGTGTATATTTAGATGATGTGTATGCTCGACAAGGTGTATATCGTCAAGATAAAACAAAGGGTGGTGGTCAAGCCATCCTTCAGTCTAATATGCAAACTCTATCACTAGGTACTACAGTAAGTGCTGGAGCAACAATTACAGCAACAAATAACATTACTTATTCAACAAATGAAGCTATCACTCTTGACAATTACGCAAGTTGTTATAAAATAACAGCAAGTCAAATAGTGATTGGTACAGATTATACATTTGTTGTATATAATGCAAATAGTCCTTCTACTAAAACATTTACACGTAGGGCGGTGAGTGATGCAGACAAGACTGCATTTCTCCAGTCATTAGTTGTATTTATGAATGAAGTGGTGCTGGATTCTCCATCTAAAGCTTATTATGAGCCTGTTGAACGCACAGCCTATCTAGGATACAATAGTTCTACCAATCTCCCAAATCCATTTCCAAATAAAAGATTATATGTATCTGTAACACCTAAAGTTGGTACAATTGGACATAACGTTTCAATCTCTGCTAATACAGCAGGATACTACCCATTAAGTGCGAACAGGCTACTATCTTTAAGTCCATCATACACTGGCTATCAATCTGTTGTCAACTATGTTGAATTAAACTCTGGTAGTGAAGTGCAAACAGATGCAGAGTTTCGCTTATCAGCATTAAACATTAAAGATAACAGTGTTGCTGGTACTCCAGACGCATTAAAATCCGCACTATTAAAACTAGAAGGTGTCACTGCTGTTGAAGTGTTTGAAAACCCAACAAAAGATTATATCTATGATATTAGCAGTAATCTTGTCTGTGATCCATACACATACAATGTTGTCGTTTTGGGCGGTAATGACTTAGATGTAGCTGAAGTTATCTACAAGAAAGGTTATGGTAATACAAAACGCTATGGAACATATTCCACTACAATAACAAATACATCTGGACAGTCAGTGTTGGTAGAATATACACGTGCTAGTTATTTTGATGTTGGTATTGAAGTTGGTTATAAGACACGAGATAATAGTCCATTAACAGAGACAGAAAAAGATACTATCACTCAAATATTGGTAGATACTATTAAGTCTGCTCAAATTGGTGACTACGTTTCACCAAAAGCTCTAGGTGCTGTTACATATCAGTCTGTGTCTTTCGGTAGACTGCGTGATGTCGTTATTCAAATTAAAGACCTAACAATACCATCACCATCATTTACAACAAATGATTTGTTAGCTGACTACGATGAAAAACCTCGTGTATTAGTTGACAATATCACTTATCGGAGAATTTAATGACAACAGCTAACAAGATTAGCTTAGTTAGTGATCGGGTGGCAAGGGCTAAATCGCTCTTGCTTTCTCAATTCAAAGACAAGCCAAATATCACTGCTCTAGTTGATGCTCTTGTTAGCGAGTTGCAAGAGCTTGAGAATGTTGTAGCACAATTACAAACTGTACGCACATTGGATGGTGCATATGGATATTGGTTAGATCAGATTGGTGCTGAACTTGATGTTCCTCGTGGTAATTATCAAGACAATGATTATAAGACAGCTATTAAAATAGCAATGGCTAGACAATCAGCTAGTGCATCAGTGGATGATATTATCCGAATTGTACAGCTAATCACTTCCGACACATCTGCTACGGTGGTTAATCCTTCACACTATCTAATGGAGTTGTGGAGTTATTTATTCTGTGTGTCTGATAGTTATGAAGGTTTAGAGAACCTAGCTAAATTATTCCCGCTGAATACTCGTGTACGCCTAGTTAAACATGACGTTAAACCTTTTAAATTTAACACAGCAGGTAGGGGATTTGGTAGTGGTAGTACATTGAATAGTTTGGTGTACTATCGTGCTGGACATTCGGCTGATCCACGTTTCGTATCTATCCCAACGCAAGACATTCCGCCTATTGTAACAAATATCCCATCAGTTAAAGTGGCTCCATATATTTATGGTGATATTACTGTCGGCAGTGTACTGACAGTGAATGTTGGTGAATTCAATGGTGACTTACCGATCACAATCGCTAAACAATGGTTACGTGATGGATTCGACATTAGCGGTCAAACTGGTAATACATATACAGTGTTGAGTGGTGATGCAGGTAAGAACATATCATGTAAAGTGACAGCAACAAATGCTTACGGTGTAGCTATTGCTTATACCAACAATGTAGTAATTGATACAGTAATTCCTCCGGTTAAGACAGTGACAACTAATGCAGGTTTACAATCATTCAGTGCTGTTAAGACTATTACATATACAGGCAGTCCAGCTACAAGTACATTAGGTCTTACTATCTCTAAAGATGGTCATGTCAAGTATTATGACAATGGTGTGTTAGACACTACACTGAATTATGTAACATCTCCAGCAACTAATGTTGGACATGATTATAAAGTGTCATATCAAGTGATTAGCGGTAGTGAACTTGTTGGGTTGAACCAAAATGCATCGTACACATTATCTAGTGATTTAGTACTTACTATGTCAATTACCTCTACAGCAGATAATGTTAAAACTGGAACATATCGATTCACACTGTTCAAGACATCTGATCCTACAGACTCAGCAACAGTTACAATTACACTAACTACAGAAATAGTGAGTAATTTATAATGGCTTTTCCATCAAATGCGCCTGAATGGGCGCTAAACAATACATACTCAGATGGTGTTACTCCGAACAAAATACGTCCTGATGAATCACTTCGTACATACGGATATGCACCAAACTCTGAACCAACTGCTCAAGAATTAAATTGGCAGCTAAATAATTTACATCTACAGATTGCTGAATTAAAAACACAATTATCTAATCCATCACAAACTCCAATTAATGAACTTAAATTTATTACTGGGGATAACCGTAATCCAGCAGTTATTTATGGATATGGTACATGGACACCTTACGCACAAGGTCGTGTATTAGTTGGTGCTGGTACTGGCACAGATGCTAATGGTTTACAGCGGTCATTCAGTGACGGTAGTACAGGTGGTGAATACACACATACAATGACATCATCTGAAATGCCAGAACACAGTCATAATAACACCATCCCAATTTACACTGGTGGTAAAGGTGGTCTTACTGGTGTTGATAATAACAACATTGCTGGTGGTAATTATACTTTTGCGTCAGAAACAACTGGTGGTGGTCAGGCATTCAATGTCACACAACCGTATATCAGTTTATTCATTTGGCGCAGGGTGAGTTAAGGAGATATTTAATGAGTTTTTTACCATACCCACCAGCAAATGCTACAGAAGCTATTGCTGTATTTCAGCAAGATGTTCAAATTGCACATGACATTATTCATGGTGATAATACACAGCAAGTAGATACAGAAGGTGGTATTGTTCCAACATTTGCTAAAGTGATTAAAACTTTGACAGATGAAGTAGAAGCTGCTACAGGTGTAGATGTTAGTTTAAGAAGTGATTTGGCTAATAGTTTGAGTAGTGTAAAAGTAGCCAACGTTGATGCGGTAAAAGTCGCAGCAGCAGGTGTTGTTAGAATCTCACCAGTAATTGCAACAGCCTTGGGTTTGAAAACTGCAATTGAAAGTACATTGGCTGTGACAAATTGTGTGATACTTACAGCAGGTACGTATACTGCCAGTGCAGAAATAAACATACCGGCAGGTAAACACCTGATAGTTGAATCTGGCGCTACAATTAATGCTAATGTTGCTACCAGTGTTTTTCGTATAAATGGTAGTGGATCTAGCATCACTGGCGGCGGTAAAATTAAAGGTCAATCCTCTGCTTCTGTTGATCCATATACATTCGCAATTGCAACTGGCGCAATTGTTGCTAATTGTGTTGTGGCTGGATTGACGATAGAGGATTTTGGTAATCCGATTGTTTTCACTGATAGCGTAAAATGCACAGTGCGCGATTGTACCATCACCGGATACCGCTCGATGGGTATTTGGTTTAATAGCTCAGTATCAAACGCATTTAGCACTGCAACACAAGACGCGATGGTCTACAACAATCGAGTGTCTACGACTTACGGCAGCTATACGTCAGGCGTACAGGCAAAGGGCATTTATGTCTCAGGTGTCAGACCGCTAGTTATTGGCAACGAAGTCGATGGTGGTGCGACGGTTTTATCAACCGGATATGGCGCTGGTGAGCAAGCTGGTCAGCGCGACGGAATCTGGTTCAATTGGTGTCAAGATTTTATCTGTTCTGGAAACAAGTCAAGAAACAGTGTTGATGACTGCATTACAGTGTATCGCTCAGTACGTGGTTTAATATCAGGAAACATCTTAACGGATAGCTATATCACTGTTGGCGTTTTGTGTATTGGTGGATCAGCGCAATATTGTGAAGATATTTTCATTGAAGGAAACAAAATTTTCCGAAACGGATACGGCGGTGTCGCTGTGTTGTACGGTCGCAATATTTACGTCAGCAACAACGACATTAAAGACAATGGAGCTACAGGATACTTGACCGTAAATGCCATTGCTGGTTTTGGCGTGCTGTCAGAGATTGGGGAGTCTGTAGTTATAAACGGCAACACAATCACCAAAAACAAGCGCTTCGGCGTTTACGGCAAAACAGTCAACCTTGGCGGAGGCACTATCGCCAACAACTCTGGCATGGTTGTCTCCGGTGGATTTATCGAGGGTCATTCCAAAAACATTCTCATTCAAGGTGATGCAGCCACAAAACACAACGCCGTAATCATCGACAACGTAACAAGCAGAAACGCAACCGAGTACAACGCATTTCTCGAAAACGTAAAACGAGTTGATGTTGTTGGCGGTAGCTTTGGCTCAGTGTCTGCATTCCTTGCTGGCAATCAGTATGGCATTTATGCTTCAGGTGTCTTGGATTTTAACGTGAACGGCTCGCGTATTGCGTGGACTACCAACAGCGCTATTTATTGCAAGCCATTTACAACAACGCCAGCAGGTGAAAAGCTCAACTGTTCAATCAGCAATGTATCAGTCGAGCGAGTAGGTGACGGCATAGCCAACGCAAACGCTGCCGCAGTAGATGCAAATGTTGATGTTTTATCGATTCGCTCATTAGCGATTGACTACGCAGACAAGCGCGGCGTTTTGTTTACTCCACGGTCTACGTCTGCAACCGTCAATGTTTCAGATATTCACGGCTACCGCATCGGCGCATTTAACGTCAACTACGGTAGGCTGTTTGAGGTCGCCAGTGCCTGCGCTAACGTGCATGCTCACAACTTGTCTGTCCTGTGTGACCAAGTTCATCCAAATGCGCCACGTGCTTTGTATAACGTAGTCACTCCAAACGGCTGCACAGCGGTAATGCTAATGAATATCGACGCAGCAAGAGCATCGAGCGGCAACAGCATCGGCACTGCAACTTACCTTAAACAAGTCAACGTTATCACGGGCTACGCATGATAAACATCAAACGCTGGTATCACAAAGATTGCCTGTAGCTGGAAAATTAAATGAACATAGAAATTCTAGCACTACTAAAATACGGATGGGGACTAGTAGCGGCATATTACTGGTATGACAAAAAGAAACAAGATCGAGTCTTGGAGCTAATCACTGGTAAACTTGCTAACACTCCAACATATGAAGAAATGGAAAAGGAAATTGATCGCTCAATATCTCCATTAAAAGATGACCAACGAGAAACATTAATAGTGACTCGTGAAATGTCTATCACATTGAACCAGCTTGTTAGGGATTTAGCTGTGTTGAATGCTAAGGTGCAGATGAAAAATGAGTATGATAAATCCTAGAGTATTAATTGTCGAGGATGACAACTTCATGTTGTCTCTCCTCACTTCTATGTTTGAATCGAATGGATATGATGTAGCTGGAGTAAATCATTACTCCTCTGCTATCCCATCCGCAGAAAGTTTTAATCCAGATGTAATTATCCTTGACATTCATTTAGACAATGGATACACTGGATATAACATTGCAGATGAATTGAAGGAACATTCTAATTTATCCTCAATTCCAACAGTGTTCCTCACCGGAGAGAAGGGTGATGAATACAGATGTAAAGCATTCATCTGCGGTGGAATAGATTTTTACGTAAACCATTTGATAAACAAGACCTGCTCAGTCGTGTTAAGCCATTGGCATTGATTGGTAGAATGATGAAAACACTAAGTAAAATTAATAACAAGGAATGATTGTGCCAAGTGAGACTCCACAACCTCCTAAAGAAAAGCCACCAGTGAACAACTCGGTGCCTGTACCACCAAAGGAAGATAAGTAGTATGTTTAGTCTGCTCATTACTCCAGTGATACTAGTGATTCTTTCATTTTTGGTGAAGGATAGGAATATCTCGTTAGTGAGCAGACTTCTCTGCTTAATTCTTTTACTAGATATGGTAACTTACCAAATATTTAAGTTTGAGTGGTTCTATATCCGTTATGCTTTCTTTGACTTACTAATGTTCTCAACAGTATTCCTACTACGGGATAATCTGAGGTCACTATTAGTTGGTCTACCTTGCGTACTAAGTTTCATGTTAAACATTTACGAACAATTCAGTTTTTATCAAACAATATTCTACGATTACAGGCAATACCTACAATTCATATTTATGCAAACCATTGTCTTAGGTTTGGTAGTTAATTGTGAATGGAGAACCGTATGGAAAACAAATACGCAGAAATAATTATTAAACTCGAAGAAGGGTGGTCATCTAAACCTTACTACTGCTCTGAAAAATTTCCCACGGTAGGATATGGTGAAAGGATTGGTAATAAAGGTGATCCATTACCTAACATTACCAGAACAGAAAAACAAGCCCTGCAATTCCTTCGTGAACGTATCTTTGAAATAACCAATCGTCTTGTTGCACACAAACCAAAAGCATGGAACAACTGTAATGAACAACGTCAGGCTGTTCTGATATCTTTATGTTATCAACTTGGTGTAACTGGTGTATTAAAGTTCAATAATATGTGGGCTGCATTAGAACGTAATGACTTTGAATTAGCATCTAAAGAGATGTTAAACAGTCTGTGGGCTAAACAAACAAAGAATCGTGCATTACGCCATTCCAAAACAATGAAAGACGGATCGTTGGATATGTATTATATTTCTAAAGGAACATTCCAATGAACTTCGTAATTAGCCCTATTTTAAAGCTCGTAGCAGCGGCTACAATAGCCTTATCTGTATTAGCCTATATCAACGTATTACGTAGTGATAATGAAGCTTTGCAGGTGTCTGTAGAACGCTATAAACACGATGCTGAACACAACGCTCAAGTAGCTAAGAACAATGCTGATTTATTCCTCAAACAAGAAGCTGAATACCAATCTCTATTTGAACAGTATACAGCATTGAATAAAGAAGTCAAGAAGATTGACAATAAACAACAGATAAAAGAAAAAGAGGTGGTGAGATATGTTGAGCGCTTACCCGAAGGTTTTGAGAAACAGTGTCTTAATATGCCTGTGCCTGATAGCATTGGTAGGATGCAAGTCTACTGAGACAGTGTATGTAGATAAGATTGTAGAAGTAAACAAACCCGCTATTCCAATCAAAGAATGTGATATTCCTAAGCGAGATGGTGATAGAGTAGTAGATTATATTGTCTCGGAAAGTCGTTTATATAATGCATTAACAATATGTAATTTACAAATTAAGGCACATAATAATGTTAAAACAAATCCTCAAATCTAAGACAATGTTATTCAACATCTTTGTAGCTATCATGGCTGTTGTTGAATTGAATATGAATCTATTACAACCCATGTTAGGCGATCATTATGGTATTGTATTCATGGTGATTGCTGCTGTCAATGCTATCTTACGTATTGTCACCACTACGCCATTAAAAGATAAATAATATGCAGCCATCTATTCAAGTTATTTTTGGGCGCAATAATCTTCCATTTAGCTGGTTAATTCGTATTGTAACTTGGTCTAGATGGTCACATTGCGGTATTGTTATCAATGATAAAGTGTTTGAAGCTAGAGTATTCAAAGGTGTTAAAATCTCTTCCACAATAAACCAAATGGTTTATACTGTTCGTGATATTCATACTTTGGGTGTTAAAATGTCATCTAAGATAAACTGGCTTGTTGCTCATACTTCTCCTGGTGCGCTAGTACTTCAGCA